>Ga0315277_10007670_pt1 | contig 13971 bp, 11 predicted proteins | sample YL17G05_15_MG_FD_203695 | JGI IMG/M metagenome (GOLD analysis project Ga0315277, IMG submission 203695) | Sediment microbial communities from Yellowstone Lake, YNP, Wyoming, USA - YL17G05_15 | ecosystem: Environmental > Aquatic > Freshwater > Lake > Sediment | place: USA: Wyoming | collected... | reverse complement strand
CGACTGTTTTGATAAGGGCTGCCATGGTTGAAAAAAAGCTGGTGATTGAAAACAAACTGGGGCTTCACGCAAGACCGGCCGCCCTTTTGGTGGAAACGGCATCCAAATACGAAGCAGAGGTGTTCATCCTTAAAAATGGATTCAAGGTCAACGGGAAAAGCATCATGGGCGTCCTGATGCTTGCGGCGGAGATGGGTAGCGAACTGACCATTCAGGCAAAGGGCAAGGATGCCGGTGAAGCAGTTCAGGCGCTGATCGATTTGTTCAAAAAAAAATTTTACGAGGAATAAATCCTTGGGTTCCATCGACAAAAAAAGACTGTTTTCACACGACGGATCGGACATGACCGCCAAAGTCGTGGAATTCCCCGACCAAATCAGGAAGGGCTGGGAAAATGCCGAACGCCAGGAGTTTGCGGGCAATCTGAAACCGTATCGGAATATTGTATACGGAGGCATGGGTGGATCGGCCATTGCAGGCGATCTGATCCGATCGCTATACGCGGACCATCTCCCCATCCCGTTCGTCGTTCTTCGGGGATATCGGTTGCCGGCGTTTGCCGGTCCCGAAACGCTGTTCATCGCCTCAAGCTATTCCGGCAACACCGAAGAATCGCTTTCCGCGGCAGGTCAGGCCGTTCAAAAAAAGTGTTCTGTTCTATGCATTGCCTCCGGAGGAAATCTGGCCAAAATGGCGCTGGACCACCGTTTCCCGCTTTTCCTTCTGCCCAAAGGGTATCCACCCCGTGGTGCCCTGGGATTCGGCATGGGTACGTTGCTGAACGTGTTCACGCGGATGGGGGTCGGATCGCTGTCGGAAACCGCTCTTCTCGAAGCCCTCGCTGACATCGAACGGTGCGGTTCCTCCTGGCGCGACCCCGAAAATCCGGACAACTTGCCTTTTATCCTGGCCCGAAAGCTCGCAGGCAAAATTCCTCTGATCTACGCAGACACGGACAAGCTGGAACCGGTCGCCCTCCGCTGGAAGACCCAATTCAACGAAAACAGCAAAACACACGCCTTTTTTGCACCACTCCCGGAGATGAACCACAACGAAATCATTGCCTGGGTCAACCTCGACGGAACCCGTACGTTCTATCCGCACCTGACGGCCCTCGTGCTCCGGACACCCGACGAGCATCCCAGGGTGGCCATGCGAATGGAAATCACGCGTGAATTGATTCAAAAAAACAACGGCACTGTCGTTGAAGTGCGGCCGGAAGGCAACGATGCGTTGGGCAGAATGCTGTATTTGATCCACCTGGGAGATTGGGTCAGCCTCTACCTTGCGCTGCTTTACGGCGCGGATCCAACCGAAATCAACAACATCAATTATTTAAAAACAAAACTCAGCCAAAAAGTATGATCGGCTGGAAAAGCATCATCCCTTAAAGGAGCTGTTTTATGGAAAAACACTGTTTTACTTCAGAATCCGTAACCGAAGGACATCCGGATAAAATCGCCGACCAGATTTCCGATGCAGTCCTGGACGCCGTTCTCGAGGACGATCCGTTCGGCCGCGTGGCTTGCGAGACATACGTGACCACGGGTATGGTGCTTGTGGGGGGGGAAATCACGACCGAAACCTATGTGGACATTCCCGAGCTGGTGCGCGAAACCATCAAAGACATTGGATACACCAATCCGCATTACGGATTCGATTACGAAACCTGCGCAGTGATCAGCACCATCCAAAAACAGTCTCCCGATATCGCCCTCGGCGTGGACCGTCAGGGCGCAGGAGACCAGGGCATGATGTTCGGCTATGCAACGCGGGAAACGTCCGAATTGATGCCGCTTCCCATCATGCTGGCTCATCGACTGACACGCCGGCTGGCTCAGGTTCGCAAGGAGAACATCCTGAAGTACTTGCGCCCGGACGGGAAGAGCCAGGTCACCGTGGTGTACGAGGATGAAAAACCGGCTTACGTGGACACCGTGGTCATTTCCAGCCAGCACGATCCGGACCCGCCGATGGATCAAATCCGTCACGACATCATTGAAAACGTCATCAAACCGGTCATGCCGAAGGAACTGTTCGACGAGAAAAAGATCAAATACTACATCAATCCGACCGGACGGTTCGTCATCGGAGGACCCCACGGCGATACCGGTCTGACAGGAAGGAAGCTGATCGTGGATACATACGGAGGCTACTGCGCCCACGGCGGCGGCAGCTTCTCGGGAAAAGATCCGACCAAAGTCGACCGTTCGGCCACCTATGCGGCGCGCTGGGTAGCCAAAAACATCGTGGCGGCCGGCCTGGCTGAACATTGCAGTGTCGAACTGGCCTACGCCATCGGCGTGGCCGAACCGGTATCCATTTTCATCGATACCCTGGGATCGGGAAAGATTGCCGACAGTCAAATCGAAAAGAAGGTCCGTAAGGTGTTTGACCTGACGCCGGCCGGAATGATCGAAAAGCTGAATTTGAGAAGGCCGATTTACCGTAAAACCGCGGTCTACGGCCATTTCGGCAGAACCGAACCCGAATTCACCTGGGAAAAAACCGATCGGGTCGAGGAACTGCAAAAGGCGTGACGAAGAAAAGGACGGAACGATGCACCACGACATCAAAGACATCCAACTGGCTCCCGAAGGCAAACGCCGTATCGAATGGGCCGAACAGGACATGCCCGTTCTTGAATTGCTGAAAAAACGTTTTGAAAAGGAGAAACCCTTGACGGGCAAACGGCTGTCCGCCTGCCTGCACGTGACCGCCGAAACCGCCAACCTTGCGCGAACGCTCAAGGCGGGCGGAGCCGAAATCTGCCTGGTGGCTTCCAATCCGCTCTCCACCCAGGACGACGTGGCCGCGGCGCTGGTCAAGGAGTACGGCATTGCCGTTCACGCCATCAAGGGCGAAGACAAGGACACGTATTACAAGCACATCCGCTCGGCCATCGAATTCAAACCCCACATCACCATGGACGACGGGGCGGATTTGGTTTCCACGATTCATTTTGAATACGAGACTCTGGCCAAGGACATTCTCGGAAGCATGGAGGAAACCACGACAGGCGTTATCCGGCTGCGCGCGATGGCGAGGGACAAGGCGCTTAAAATTCCGGTCATTGCCGTGAACGATGCGAAGACGAAAAACCTGTTCGACAACCGTTACGGAACCGGTCAATCCACCGTGGACGGCATCATCCGCGCGACGGACATCCTGTTGGCCGGGAAGAACGTGGTGGTGGCCGGATACGGCTGGTGCGGCCGCGGATTTGCCATGCGCTGCAAAGGCATGGGCTCCAACGTAATCGTGACCGAAGTGGATCCCATCAAGGCCATCGAAGCGGCCATGGACGGATTCCAGGTCATGCCCATGATCCATGCGGCCAGAATCGGTGACCTGTTCTGCACGATGACCGGAAATATCCACGTGCTCCGAAAAGAGCATTTCGAGGTAATGAAGGACAGGGCCATTCTGGCCAACTCGGGACATTTCAACGTCGAAATCGACATCGATTCCCTTGAAACCATGGCCAAAGAGGTCGAGCGAGGGGTCCGGAAAAATGTGGACGGTTTCATCCTGCCCGACGGCAGGACGCTGTACCTTTTGGCCGAAGGCCGATTGATCAATTTGGCGGCTGCAGAAGGGCATCCGGCCAGTGTCATGGACATGAGTTTCTCCACTCAGGCACTTGCAGCCGAGTGGGTCAGCAAACAGAAGACACGTCTGGCATGCAAGGTACACGACGTCCCCGGTGAAATCGAGGACTGGGTGTCGGGCCTGAAACTGCAATCCATGGGAATCGCCATCGACAAATTGACGGAAGAACAAAAGGAATACCTTTCTTCCTGGAAAATCGGGACCTGATCCATTCCCATCGTTCACAACGGAACACGGACAGAATCGCCGCAACAGGCGGCCGACCGGATCGACTGGAGTCGTGCGGACCGAAGGTACGTTTAATGCAATGATCCGTACGAATCCGTCTTCATCCCCGAATGCCCGGGTTCCATTTGCATTCGGTATGCTTTCATGAAGATCACGCCGCTGGCAGCCGATTCCATGGGCAGCAGATCGATGGCCGTTTTCGTGGAGACCAAAGACGAGAACATTCTCATCGATCCGGGTGCGGGCATCGCGCCACTGCGTTTCGGTCTCTCTCCCCACCCCTTGGAACAATGGCAGCTTCAAAAACACATCGATCGGATACGGTTGTTTGCAGAATCCTCGCATGCCGTGCTGATCAGCTCGTACCATTCGGACCATTTCCTCGCCAGCCGTCCGGAGTGGATGAGACACAAGGTGCTTTTCCTTAAAAATCCCAACCAAAACACCACTTCCAACGAGAGAAAATCGGCATTCCATTTCCTCAAAACGGTTAAATCCATAGCCCGTGAACTGCATTTCGCGGATGAACGTTCCTTTACGTTCGGGAGAACCGAGCTTCTCGTTTCCCCCCCCTACTGCAACGGTTCCGGATACTTTATCCAGGTGTTGATCCGGTCGGAGGGAAAAGCGTTTCTTTTTTCATCCGACGCACAGGGTTTCGCCTCGGACAAAACGACCGAATTCATGCTCCGCCAGAAGGCGGACATCCTGTACCTGGACGGTCCCATCACCTACCTTCAGAAATCCGCGGCCAAAACCGATGCGTTGGTGCAGGCCATGGACAGAATGCGCAACATCGTATCGGAAACAGGAGCCCGGCGCGTCATCCTGGACCATCACCTGATGCGAGACGTGCATTGGAAAAAACACGCGGAACCATTTTTGGAATTCGGAACGGAACGCGGCGTGCAAATTCAAACGGCGGCGGAATACCGGGGGGAAGAAACCACACTGTTGGAAGCCCGGCGAAATCAACTGTACCAGAACCAGCCGCAGACGTGATGAGTACCATGATCAACCAGTACAAACGGACGGACATTTTCCGGTGCAGCCAGGAAGCCCATCGGCATTTTCAGGGAAGGGTGTCCGTACACCATGTGCTCAAAGAAAAAACCTGTTATCCACAGGGCTGTCTGTATTTCCTGTGGAGATGCGTTTTGCTGGAGAAGGGCCAGCGATGCGTTCAGGGATACGGGCATGTCGGTAAAAAATGCGGGGGTTGCACCTATTATACGGACGAAAAAATTCATCTCCAGCCGACATTGCTGCTCAAACCCGATGCATTCAGCAGCTTTCTCGACGACCTGGAAAACTACGAAAGCTGGATGGAGCGTGTCCTGTTCAAAAGGATGAACCTGCTCGGAAGAATTCAGACAATCAAACCCTGGTTTGAACAAACCGTCCGTCCCCGCGAAATCCGCACCAGCCTTCGGGGTTACTTGCTGGTGTTCAAGAGAGGATTCATCGGCACCGAGCCATTCGACGACACGTTTTACGTCCGGATCGGCGAAAGCCTCATGCACCAGTACCATTTTGTGCCGAAGATGAAGCTCGAATTGACCGGGGAGATCCGCTTGGATCGAGGTCGGATCGTCGTATCCCACCCGGGCAGGGTTGAGATACTTTCCAAAGGCTGGGGTTTCCCCTGGACCAGGGAAAAAGCGTTGGTTGCCGTCCGAACAGCGACACGTTTCGAGGAACAACACGATACCTGCCTCGCGTGCCCATGGGGATCCCTGGTGGATACGGTGGCCTTGAGCGACGGCGAAGACCGGAGGTTCCGGCACCTGTATTGCCTGAAAGGAATCGCCAGCCCTGAAGGATGCTACGTAAAGCTGGAAAAAAAAGCGGGCAACCACCAACCGACTTGCATTCGATGAAAAATTTTCCTACTTTTTGGTAACCGACAATACAAGAACCGAAGGAGAAAACCATGTTGAACACTCGAACAGCAACAGCACTGATCCTGGCAGCCGCACTGGCTTTCCCGCTTTCGGGAATTTGCCAATATCCGTTTCAGGCCAATCTGAACCTGGTCCTCGGAAGCCCCCAGAATGAATTCAAGCAAAACGTAGACAACTCCGGATACGGCGTCGAAGGCCATTTCGCTTACAACCTGCCGAGAACTCCGATGTTGGTGGGTGTTTCGCTGAGTTACTTGATCTACGGCAGTCAAACGTCGCAGGAACGGCTGATCCAAACCGCACCCGTCTGGGTGGATGTTAACACCACCAACAGTCTGGTGATGGGACATCTGCTTCTCCGGCTTCAAAACCCCTCGGGAACGTTTCGTCCATACGTGGACGGGCTGTTGGGGTTCCACTACTTGACGACCGACACCAAGATTGAAAACCAAAGCCACCACAGCGACGAGGAAATCGCCAGTTCGAACAATTTCAACGACCTGGTTGGAAGCTACGGCGGTGGCGGAGGCTTTATGTTCCAGGTGTATCACACGGAGGGAAGGGAAGAAACCCAAAACAAGGCAATATCGATTTATGTGGATATCGGGTTCCGGTATTTGAAAGGTGGCAAAGCGGAATATTTAAAAGAGGGATCCATTTCCTACGATAAAAACAACAATTTCGTGTACGACGTCCGCCGTTCGACCACCGACATCGTGACCTGGCATTTGGGAGTGGGATTTGGATTTTAACCATGTTTGACAGATCACGTATGGAAGGGGATCGATCACAACATCCTTTCAACCTTTCTGTCTTTTAGACGATAAATGGCCAGACGGTCGCTTTTGGGAATCTCGAAAACCGTTTCCCGGTAACGGGCCTTGCCTTCCACTGGCTCTCCGGGTTCTTTTGGGCAAAACAGGAGGAGGGTTTCCGTCCCGGTCTGTATAACCGATCCCAGGCCGCTTTCGGGAACCTGAAAAACACGTTCTGCTCCCGTTTGCCAATTCTGCACAAATGCCTCGTCCTTGAGATCGAAGGCCACAGGAAAATCGTGCAGAACAGATTCTCCGCGGGTGGTATACCGCGGCTTGGCTCCCCCCAGCACAACCGGAAAATCCAATTTATCGAGCATGAAAATCAAATCCAGAACCGATGGGCTGAGAATTTCGGGATACGGGTAAACCAAGGTCTGATAGATTCGGTTTCGAAAATGCATGCCCTGATGGTCCACCTTGACCTTCGTCAGGATGGCAGACGAAACCACGTCCAATTGGGTCCCGTTCAGCACAAGCAAGGAAATGAGCTTTTCGATATCGGACCGGATTTCCTGCCCGCGCACCGGATTGGATGACACCAAGGTTTCGAACGGCAGCACCAGAAGTGTATCGGATTCGGGAAATTTGAAACCGGTGATTCGCGCGAGCATGTCGTGATAGCGGTTTAAATCCGCGAACCATTCCCACCCCGGTTGTTCTGGATAACCGAAGGCGGTACGGCCGCGGGAATGCCCGGCACGGTATTCCTGCACCAGCCACTGCACGGAAAAAAGAGCGGCCAGATCCATCCACCAGGACAACCCTTCACGGGTAAATTCAAATCCCTTCAGCAGTGCATAGGACCTCTGGGTCTTTGAGAACACTCCGAGGCTCTTGGTTTGGACCAGGGTTGTCAGGTTGGCGTTCAGTCGTTCACGAAGGGGTTTTCCCGGTCGGATTTCCATTGCACCCGAACTCGAGATCGCAAGGGCCTGCCATGGATCGGACATTTCGGTTTCCCCATCGCCCGTAACATCGAAACCGGAAGGCATCACGGTCTCCACATCCCCAAAAAAAGCATGCAGCATACCGTAAAATTCCTTCAGTGCACCGGACACCGCTCCGAGCAAAATCGATGCGTAATCGTTCCGGACGGGAATGTGCGATCCGTCGTCAAAATCGAAAACCAGTGCCGGAAGCCGGCTGCGCAGATCGTAACCGAATTCGGCGATGAAAGCATTGTAAAGGGAAGCGCTGACGGGTAACCTGCGGGGACCGAGGTGGTACCCGGGTCGGTCCCACGAAATACCGTCCAGGTATAGCCCGGATTCGAACAGGGACTCAATAAAGGGCAGCAGTTTGTCCACGCTCTTCCTGCCTGCATAGTCGTAGGCATTGGTATCGAACCGTGGAAAAACCAGCACGTACCAGGTTTCATCCGAAGGAACGTCCACGTCTCCAAACACTTCGACGTACCGTTCTGAAACGTTTGTAAAAAACCTCGCTTCGGACGAAATGTCCCGGATCGTGTGGTGCAACGCTTTCTCCTCCTCGATTCGCAGAAGAAATGCCCGCTCCAGGCCGGAAGGTTCAAAATTCAGGGACGCGTCCTGCAGCGTGTGCGAACGTTTCAATTTGGGATAGGGGATACGGATGACGAAACGGTTTTTCCGCACGCGGATCATGTTCGGATGGAAATGCCCGTGGTGCTCACGGAATGCGAGCAGGTTCTGCGTGCGTTCCTCTGTCCATGCGATGATCGACCGAGAAGCTTGTCTCGGATCCGTCTGGAACCAAAAAGAAATGCCCCTTCGCTTGGCCCACTGGCTTGCCTGGGCAGCGGCCCGGATGACCTTTCGGTCAATCAATTCATACCGCGTCTCTCCCAAGCACGCCAGAACCCCTGAAAATCCCTTCGATTGGATGTCCTCCAACTGGGCTTTGAGAAGTATGGGCTTCTCAATTTCCCTGTCGCCCCAGGTCCAGACGATGAACATCCCGATTTGCCCGGCAGGCGTTGGCAAACCGTTTCGTTGTACATCGGATGCATTCACGTCAAAAAGATAGTAAAATTTAGTCTGGGAAGCAAGAATCAAAATGAACCGTGAATCGTGGGTGCGCTTTGATGCGCCGATCCGCCAGTCGGATTTTGTTGTTGAAAATGCTTGACTTTTTCTTAATTTCTTTATATATACGAATTGAATCCTGGACATGAAAAACGATTACAACTTTCATCTTGTACCGATTTCTGGTTTTTAAGCATCTGTTGATTTTAATCTTCAGCCAGTACCCTCTGGCAAGACGCAAACCAACTGATTCCATCGGCATCCAATACCGATGGTTCGTTTCACTGTTTGGAGGAGTCGCCATGAAGTGCAAATGCCTGGTCTTCGCCCTCATCCTGTGCTCGTTCGTGTGCGGATTCACTCAGGATAAAAAGGATTCTGTAGCCCGCGTCAATGCAACGGGTTCGATCAAAGTGCAGGTCAAAGCATCCGGCAACGTTCCCGGCATGGAAGACAAATCATGGGAAGTCACGTTGTACAGCACCGGTTGGCAGGTGGTGAAAAAAGAAACCAACTTCTCCAGCGCTTCCAAATCGTCGCAGGATGTCATCCTGCGGGATGTGGCCGTGGGACAATATTACGTATCGGCATGGGCGGCCACCAATCCAAACTATCTCTCCCACCCCTGGCTTTTTGAATATTACAACAATTCGCCCGATCAGGGCGGCGCTTCCACCATTCAGGTCAACGCATCCGATACCACCCGGATCACCATGGAACTGGATCAAACCACCTATATCACCATCGCCACGAATCCGAACAAAGGATTCCAATTCACCGTGGATGGTAAGGCCTACACCGCCCCCAAAACGTTCGAGTGGAGGAAATCGGACGCACACACGATCGGCGTGAACGAATACTACGACCTCCCAAGCGAAAACAACATCCGGTGCTATTTCCGCGAATGGCGCCACGGCGGAAGCCGCGTCCAGAGCTATACCGTGCCAAGCCCGAAATTTTTCCAATTTTCCGACACCTTGGTCGCCCGTTTCGACTACAAATGCAAATTGGACATCGTGTCCAAGTACGGCAATCCCAAGCCCAAGGCATCGGACTGGTACCCCGCCTGGCAGAACGTCACGATTTCGGTGGAAAACTCGGTCATCCAGTACTCGGACGGCACTTTCGCCTTCCGCAAAGCCTCGGCGGGAAAGGACAGCGTCCGGCACCTGTTCGACCGCTGGACGGGTACGGGATACGGGTCGTACAGCGGAAAGAACAATCCGGCCACCTTTCTCCTGAACGCGAACACCGTGGAAACGGCCCTTTGGAAGGACCAGTTTCCGCTTGTGGCGCAATCGAACGACACATCGATGGGAACGGTATCCGCGAATCCGAAAGGCGTCTGGCAGAACCGGGACACCACGGTGGTGCTGACGGCCGTTCCGAAAAAGGGATACGGTTTCGTCAAATGGGAAGGCTCGAAAACCGACACGACCAAAATCCTGTCGGTCAAGATGGACACGTCGAAGACCCTGACGGCCAAATTCGCTCCATCCACAGCCGTCGGGGAAAAACCGGCAACCGGTCTGAATCCAGGCGATCCCCTGTCGTTCGAATTGTACCAGAACTACCCCAATCCGTTTAATCCTTCCACGAAAATCCGCTTCGACGTTCCGGAACCGGGGAAAGTGACCATCGAAATTTTCATGCTGATGGGAAAGCGCCTCAAGGTGCTTGCCGAGACCGAATACGCACCCGGTTCATACCGTGTGACGTGGGATGGAACGGATGCGCATGGCCAGAAGGTCGGATCGGGGATTTACATCTGCAGGATGGGCGCGGGGAGCAATGTCAAATTCATTAAATTGAGTCTGATCAAATAAAAGGAGCCCCCGGGAACTCTTGTTCTGGGGCTGTCCCCAAAAGTCCTAAAATACAGTTACACTTCTGTTTGGTCCCAGGTACCGGATCGAAACCATTCAGTTTATCGCGCTTTGACAAACCGTTGTCGCGCATTCCGGGATCAGCGCGAACGGGATGATAACTTTTTGGACGGCCCCTTTTTAATATTTTACATCCACCTGTTTCTTCGAAGCCGCCGATGCCAGAATGGCGTCGCAGACCACGGCCGCCCGGTAACCGTCTTCGAATGTGGCTCCGTATGGGGCGACGCTTTTGTCGTTCACGACGCAGTCCAGAAAATGGGCGAGTTCGTGGATGAAGGAATGTTCCCATCCGATCATATGGCCGTGCGGCCACCAGTGCTTCCACCAGGGGTGGTACCCTTCGCTGACCAACACATTGTGGAATCCCTGGGTTTCCTTCGGCTCCTCGCCGATCCAGAACACGTTGAGTTCGTTCAACCGCTCCAGATTGAATTCGATGGTGCCCTTCTCTCCGTTGATTTCGATGACCTGGTGGTTCTTGTGTCCCCCGGCGAACCGGGTGGCTTCGAGCGTTCCGATGGCTCCGTTTTCGAACTCGACCGTCGCGACAAATGCATCGTCGATTTCCACCTTGCCGGTCCCTTTTTTGTCCGTCAGCGGCCGCTCACCGATGAAGGTCTTCGTCACGGCACCAACGGATCGGATGCCGCCGACCAAAAAATGTCCCAGATCGATGAGGTGTGCACCCAAGTCGCCCAAGGCGCCGCATCCCGCCACGTTTTTGTCCAGCCTCCAGACAAAAGGGGTGCTGTAATGCGGCATGACCCATTCCTGCAGATACACCGCCCGGAAATGGAAAATCCTTCCCAGGGCTCCTTTTTCGATCAGTTCGCGCGTCTGTCGGATGGCCGGCAGAAACCGGTAATTGTAGGCAACCATGTGCTTTACACCGGCTTTCCTGGCGGCTTCGAGCATCCGATTGGATTCTTCCGCGTTTCGGGCCAGCGGTTTTTCGCAGACGATGTGTTTTCCCGCCGCGGCGGCGGCGATGCAGGGTTCCGAATGAAGGTGGTTCGGCGCGCCGTTGTCGAAAACATGAATCCGGTCGTTTTCCAGCATTCGGCGCCAATCGGTGTAATGCGTTTCATAGCCGAACCGTTTTGCCGCTTCCGCCACGGCCGCTTCGTTTCGGCCGGAAATGCCGACAAGTTTTGGAACGGCGGGAGGCGGATAGATCATGTAGGGGATGGTTTTGTAGGCATGGGAATGAGCCTTGCCCATGAAGGCGTATCCCAGCATTCCGATACCGATTTCGGGGGCCTCGCGTTCCGCCTTGCCCGCGGCCATGGTGGTGAATCCGGTTTTCTGGCTCATGAACAGTTCCTCCGTATTTTTTATTGAATGCCGGGGCGGTCCAAATGCCCAGCACGAACCGTTCGCGTCGAGACTGCCTTGCTTGTGTGTTGGAAAAACGGCCACCGGCTCATGAGGAAACAGCCCCGACTCCGTTCATTTTTTGGCGAACGCCGCGTCGAACGCCACATCGGACGGCGTAAAATCCTGCTTTCGTATCATATCGAGCGCTTCTTTGGCGCCGTATTCCCGGTTCATGTTGGAATCTTCCCATTCGATGGAAAGCGGACCTGTGTAGCCGATGCGGTTAAGCGTGCGGACAATGGGGTCCCATTTCACATCGCCCCGTCCCGGGGAGACGAAGTCCCAACCCCTGCGCGGATCGCCGAAATCCAGATGGGAGGAAAGGATGCTGTTGCCACCTGTCAGCCGGACCCGGGAATCCTTGACGTGCACGTGGAAAATCCGGTCCGGGAACGACTCGAGAAATTGGACGGGGTCGACGAACTGGTGGATAAAATGGCTGGGATCAAAATTGAAACCAAATTGGGAATGGTTGCGGACTGCTTCGAGGGCGCGGCGGGCCGTGATGATGTCGTAGGCGATTTCGGTCGGATGCACCTCCAGGGCAAAGCGAACGTCCTGTTTTTTGAACGCGTCGAGGATGGGAATCCAGCGGTCCGCAAAATCCCTGAATCCTTTTTCGACATCGGCCTGGGTGGTGGGAGGAAAGAAATAGAGCTTGCCCCACACGCTGCTGCCCGTAAAGCCGTTCACGGTTTTGACACCGAATGCCTTGGCGGCGGACGCCGCCCGGACCATGGCTTCGGCCGCACGCCGGCGGACTCCTTCCGGTTTGCCGTCGTCCCAGATGCCGGCCGGCAGAATGGATTGATGACGTCCGTCGATCGGATCGTCGCACACGCACTGACCCACGAGATGGTTGCTGACGGCAAAGCATTTCAATCCGTGTTTTTCGAGCAATTCTTTTTTCTTCCGGATGTAGCCGTCGCTTTCGAGGGCCTTGTCCACTTCAAAATGGTCACCCCAGCAAGCCAGTTCCAGGCCGTCGAATCCCCACACCTTTGCCTTCGGCGCGAGGGTTTCCAGCGGCAGGTCTGCCCACTGCCCCGTGAACAACGTCACCGGTCTCGACATGTCAAACCTCCTTTACTGATTCGATATCCATGACCACCATGAAACGTGCCTGCCACAGATTCGACAGATGCGTGCGAATCCGAATGATCCGTCCGATCCTTGTTTTGTTTTTTAGTACACCGGCCGGACCAAAGGTTCCTGCGTTCCCTTTCGGCTTTCGGATGCCCACAGGATGCCCCGTTTCACCATTTCCAGGGCTTGGGGCACGTTGAAATCCGCCGCCACATGTCCCAGAGAGGTGTAGAACACACGGCCTTTTCCGTACATTTTTTTCCAGACCACGGGAACCACACAGCCCTTAATCCAGGGTGCGTGCTCGGCCCCGAAGGTCGTGGTGGCCAGCACCTGGTTGTTCGGATCGACGTGCAAGTAGTACTGTTCGGAGTGCATCTTGAAGTCTGAAAGTCCGCGGGTGATGGGATCCTGGTGGTCCGTGATCCGGACGCTGTAATCAATCACCCCGCCCGGATGGGCGACCCATTGCCCTCCGACCATGAACTGGTATTCGGTGTTCTGGCGGAACGAATCGGCCAGACCGCCGTGCCACCCTGCCAAACCGGCTCCGCCTTTCACGGCATCCAACAGCCCTTTTTCCTGTTCCTTCGTGATGGTTCCCATGGTATACACCTGCACCACCAGGTTCACCGACTGCATGGCCTCCTTGTCGAGGTATGCATCCAGCGTATCGGAGACGCGGACGGATGCTCCGAGCGATTCCATCCAGGGTACGAAGATCTTCACGCATTGCTCCGGTTCATGCCCCTTCCAACCGCCCCAAACCAAAAGAACGGATTTGCCCCTAAGCGTGGGTTCCGGGCTTTGCGTTTCCTTCCGATTTTGCCCAATTGCCTTTTTGGATAGAGCGGCAACCGCACCCACCGCCAACGTTTTCTCCATGAATGCCCTTCTGGATACCGTTTTTCCGATCATCGATGTCCGTCCTTTCCTGTTATGAGTGTATTGCTTAAATATATGGAAAAATGTTCAAAAATCAAGTATCTTCCGACGTTTTTACCGGCCCCCACGGTCTCCCTGGCGGCTCTGTTCCTTGGTGCTCCGCACA
>Ga0315277_10007668_pt1 | contig 13972 bp, 15 predicted proteins | sample YL17G05_15_MG_FD_203695 | JGI IMG/M metagenome (GOLD analysis project Ga0315277, IMG submission 203695) | Sediment microbial communities from Yellowstone Lake, YNP, Wyoming, USA - YL17G05_15 | ecosystem: Environmental > Aquatic > Freshwater > Lake > Sediment | place: USA: Wyoming | collected... | reverse complement strand
GGAATTTTGATTTTAACAGGCAAGAATTTATCTCCTAATATTTTAGGAAACCATCCTGGTTACAAGATTATTAATAATTTCGTAACAACAGCCACATCGAAAAGGGAAAATGTACCTGTTACATATTGCAGAGCATTAGATAAAACAAAAGCGGCTGCAAAAACTGTTGACATCTTAAATGACTGGCTGAGGCACGCAAATTCCAGTCTAGAGCACGGAAATTTCAGCACAAACCTAATTTTAGTAAGAGGTGCGGGCAATTCTCTGCCTAAGTTGCCTAAATTATCTGGCTGGGCCATGATGGCTGACATGCCTGTTGAGAAAGCAATTGGAAAACTTTGCGGAATGACTATCTTGCCAAAGCCCATGGACTTGCAAAAGCTTGCAACATCTGTAAAATCTGCAATAAAAAAGCATAAAGCAGTTTATGTCCAGATAAAAGGTACAGATAATTTCTCACATGATGGAAACTTTATTGCTAAGACCAGATTTATAGAAGAATTAGATTCTAAATTTATCAAGACAATTGTACATAATTTGAAAGATACCATAATTTGTATTACTGCAGACCATACTACATCTTCGCAAACAAAGACACATACTGCTGATGCTGTTCCTGTTTTATTGTACGTACCGGATGAAGACTGCGATTATATGAGATTCGATGAGAGATTAGCAGAAAAGGGAAGCTTAGGAAAACTTACAGGCATAAAATTATTTAAAATTCTGCATAACTTGATGAAATTTACATAAGTTAGACCTGCAAAAGCTTTTATTATACAACTAATTTCTTTTGGTATGGCCATGGACTTTACATTGCACCATCATATAGCAAGACCAATTTCTGTACACTATCACAGACCTGTTGCCCGTTCTATACACCTAACAATAATAATTGCGGCAGTGACATTCCTAATCATTAAATTATATCTTTACTGGCTTGCAACTAAAGATATTGTAAGCTTTCCAATAGGACAAAAATTTATTCCTGCAGCTCACCTTATATTAATTCCATTTATAGCAGGCGTTTTCCTGATAGTTGCTCTAACAATATACGGCGAAAAGGCATTTTATAGAAGTATAGAATACCTGCAGAAAAAATATGTGTTAAAATTTGAGCACGCGTTTAAACACAAATAAACTGCTCGCTGCCAAGTCTTAAAGATAATCTGCATCTCCTTGCAAAAGCTTGGCGGCTTTACAAACATTAAGGACTAACCCTTTCCAGTGCTATTGCAAATATCGTAGAACAGTTTTGAATTATCTTCGTTTGTAACAACAAATGCTTTCCCTGTTTGCTTCAGGTCTTCTGGCCTGAAAAATTTCCAATCTACAGAAAATTTTACGGCAAGCCATGCATCTGCTTTAAACATTCTTGCAAATTCCAGCAATTGCCTGATTTGTTCAGGGTCAAAATACTGATATTTGTGTTTTGTAGATTTGCATTCGACTGCAATAATCTTACTTCCATTTGATGCTAGAACATCTGGACAGTAAAATTTTGTAACTCCTGAGCCTGCAGCACGAATGGCTGCAAAATTAACTCCCCATAACATAGTTAATAATTCTCTTTCCGCTGCCGAACCTTTGGATTTCATTTTATTTCGTGAATATTTCTACAATGTCCTTGTCTAAAAGTTTATGCTCAAATCCCACAGCCTGGCCTGGGAATTTTGCCGATCTTCCCCAAATTTTTGCATGCTTGAATTTTCTTAAAAAGTCCTTGTGTATTGTCCCTGCAAGCTCTTTTACAGTTGCCCCTGCTTTCAAAACAACAGGCTTCTCTGCTATCTTGCCTGCTGTCTTTGTCTGTATCCTTATCTTGCCAGTCTTTGCCCAAACCTCCTCTTTTAACGAAAGATTATCTGTCAGGTCTGATGCAGTTATAATGACTGGTAAAGTTGTACTAACAAAATCCTGTGTCTTTTTAATTCCAATTTTTATGTTTGCTTTTTCTAAAATAGATTGTATGAAAAGCAACTGCTCTTCATCATCTACAACTAATATGACTACATCAGAATTTCTTATCAGGCCGAAGACTTGGCCAGCCATTGATGAATTTGAAAAGTTTGCGTGGAAAGCTGGCAAATCAATGCCTTGTATCCATATATTTTCAAATGGTATCATGCGCATTTTAATTTCATAGTTGTTTTCGCCTTCATACTTTGAGTTTGTAAGTTTTGCAAAAAGATTGCTCTTGCCAGAATCTAAGACTCCAATAAAAACTATTGTTGCCGCTCCCTCTTTCTTGATTGCGAGATGCTTCTTCTTTTTGGATGCTTTCTTTTCTTTCTCTATTTCTTTTTTCAAAACTGCATATCTTTGCTTCAGCTGATTTCGTAATTTCTCTGCGCCTTTATGCTTTGGCGCAGTAGATAGCATTAATTTTAAGGCCTTGAGCCTTTCTTCTGGCGTTGACGCTTTGAAATATTCTTCATTTGCTTTTGCAAACTCTATACCTGCGTTGATTGGCATTGTGCTGTAATTAGTTTTAAATCCCTAATTTAAAAACCTTTAAATAACTAAAGCCCCTATCTGTTGACATGGTAAGTGCATTTATACTCATTCGTTCGGACTCTGGTTCTGAAAGAGAACTACTAGAGAGCTTAGAGGATCATGACGAAGTAAAAGAAGTTGATCTGATATACGGCGAGTGGGACTTAATTGCAAAGATAGATATGGACGGCGACGTCGCTGCACTTAACGAGTTTATTTTAAGTAAAATCAGGCCTCTCGTAGGCGTCAAACAAACATCTACCTTAATTTCTACAGGCTAGTTTTATGTTCTTCTAGAAATTGCTTTTCCCCACGCCTCTCCAAGCAAAGTCCAGACCGTTATTCCTGGCAGCCAAAGCAGTATCAATTCAACAGGGAGCACTAGTATAGTTATCAAAAGCGTTGATTGCGTTAAGATAAGATTTCCTATTAAGAAAAAGAAGCCAAATAGAATCGCTGCACATGCTGTTGTATAGAGGCCTGCGGCTAGCCATCCTAAAAAATACTCCTTGCAGGCCATTCTTTTTAAAACTGAAAAGGAAAATGCAGCCTTAAAGCGGGCTTCTGCAATGTAATTCATTACAGAGGCGGGCATAAATATTCCCGCAATAATTACGCATGTGACTACGCCTATAAACAAATTCCTGATTTCGCCAAGCAACTGCAAATCTGGCGTTGTAACCGACTTAAATTTCAGGAACAACAGAAAAAGAAAAATTGCGGCAGGCGTCAGCCAAATTCCCTGTATCACTCTTGCTGTTCCGCCAAATACAAAAAGCTCTTTCCAGTTTTTCCACCTTGGCAGTTCATAGTTTTGAGACATTGCAGTCCTGCAACAAAGCATCTTGTAGCCCATCGCAAAAAATTCTATTAGCGGAAAAATATTTATAATTAAACCGGGCAAAGCTCTCGCTGAAAAAGGCCTCTTCAAAGCTATCAGTGACATAACTATTTTTTAGAAATCTTGCAATAAAAGGTTATCTCTGTATGTAACTCTGTTGAAAAAATTTTAAAACTGGGGAAGCTTGTAAGAGCTTAGAGAGCATTTCTTCTGCATGGTAAGGCAATTCTGAAGTTAAGAGCTAACCTTTATTTGCCGTCAGGCAAATTAGCTAACTAGTTAGATTTATATTCTGCTATAAAAATATATACTATGATGGCCACAAAGACAAAGAAACAAAATTTTAAAGCATGGGCTAGCTCTCACAGCCTGCATCATCCTAAAACAAAACTTCCTTTTCGTTTGGCTGTAACAGTAAATGAAGAAATTGCAGATTTTATTCACGGGAGTTTGATAGGATTATTACTTGGTTTTACTGTTGGTTTAGTTGTTCTTAAGGTAATATTTTAATTGTATAAGGTATGTGAACATCCCTTATTTTCAAGTCTGAAGAAGTATACCATGTTATAGGAACATTGCAGATATCTGTTTTACAACCTGCTAAATAAGTGTTGATGCTGCTTGCCAAACCTCTAGGACAAATTGAACGGCTAGGGTCTGAAACAATTAGCACATTGCTGTTTTTGTCTATTTGGCCGCACCAGTCTGCTGTACCATCACTTCCAACATCTAATCTTACATCCGTGTTGCTTGTTGCCAAAACTTCAACTGTAGTATTGATATGAACACCTTTAACGCTTATATTTTTAGGCAGTTCAAGTGTTGATATTGTTTTATCTTTAATCAACTGGCCTTTCAGGCCTGTCAGCTTGTACAAACATGTTGGAGTGTCGCATGCGCATGCTATGGTTGTATTGACCTTTGCTATTGTGGATACAAAACTGCCCGAGCCTTCAGTCTCTCCTGTTACCTGGATAGTAAGTTTAACTTCTGTCCCATTTATATTATTTGATACTTTATCTGTCAACAAAACACACTCCCTGCTATCTATGTCATCATCAGGCATGCCATTGCCATTGCTATCTGTGGCGATATCTAAATCCCATTTGCAAAAAACTCCTGTTCCGCCAGGTTCTGTTAAATACAAACCTGCAGGTATTTTTGAATTGACAGCTGAAAGTTCCAATGTTTCGCCTATGCATGCAGGTGGTTCGGGCGTTATTTTTATTACTGCATCAAAGACTTTTCCTGTTGCAAATTTTGATTTAATTATTTGCGGCAAAGGAATAGATTCCAAACCGCCAATCTTGCTCATAATCTTTGTATTAATCGCTTCAGTAACTTTCTGGCCAGTGCCTGTTGAATAAGGAATTATTATTACTGCAAAAACTACAATTAAACTTAGAATTAAAATTATATTCACTACTTTACTACTGATTCCTTTTTTAGATTTCATGTTGGCGTTACATTTGTTGCGAATTTATCTGGCGCTCCAAATATGCCGCCAGTCAATTGTTCTATGTTGAAAAATCCTGTTCTTATGAAATAAAAGAATATTAAAAATACAACTATTCCAAGTACGAGCACAATTAACGTCCACCAGACCATATCCATGCCTTTCTTTCCACGAGGAAAGAAAGACCAGCTAAGCTTTGTCTTAGTTTTGCCTTTTTTCATAGGAAGCACCCGATGTCACTTACAGCTATAGAACCGTAGCCATATTTTTCAGAAGACAGGTCTATAGTTTTAATTGCAGCCTTCTTGAACTTATCATAACTGTCTATTGACCAAATTACACCCAAAGGCAAAACTGAAATATGATAGCCATCTTTATCATATAAGAATATGAGTTCATCTACACCATCACCATTGACATCAGCTGCATCCACATCCTGCCAGGATACATCAGAAGGCCAGTTCTGCCAGTAATGATGATCTTCAAAATTCTTTGTTTTCTTGTTAAACCACCATGCGTCTATCTCGCCATTGCCTAAATTTACAACTACTGTGTAATTTTTATCTTTTATCATATTACCCGCTGTAACAGCATACCAATCTTTGTCATACAAATCTATCCAATAGGGGTCCGAAGATGCGTGGCTTTTACCTTCTTCAGGATATGCGGCGAATTCTGATTTAGTATCTGCTCTTGCCATATCTGCATATTTAAAAATAAGCATATCGCCTGCATGGTGGTCATCATAATCTACACTGCGAATAGCCATTATTTCATCTTCGCCATCGCCGTCTATATCATATGCATCTACATCTCTCCACCAATCTGCATTTGAAAAATCCCCCCCACCATTGATTAGATCCAATCTGCCTGCTGCATAACGATAAAGAGCTAAGTCTCCAGGGTCTCCTATCACAACTATATTGCCTGTTGCTCCGCTATTATCTGTTATTTTTTTGCCTGCGGCCACAGACAGCCATATCAAATTATCTTCAGAGCGTAAACCTGCATGCGCAGACCAGCGTGCTATGAGCTGATCGGGGTTTAATTTATTTGCCGTCTTTGTCTTCACCAGTCCCGGATATGTTTGCACAAAAATATCTCCCCCTCTATAATTGACCATATCCATCAGTAAGAAAATTACAAACTCGCTTATGCCATCATTGTTCAAATCATTTGCATCTATATGCATTTCATGATAATCTGTCGGCGGAATTAAACCGCTATTCATTAACGTGCCATCCGTTTTGTAAACATTAAAGACATCATATACGCCTAAAACAGCAAATTCTGGCTTTGCAACCAGGCTAGCAGGCGTATAAGAAGCCTCTACAATAGGAGTTGTCTGATAGCCTTGTGTTGCAGACAACTTTACTGTGTGTTCTTTTATTGACTTGCCTGCCCTGTATAACATTGAATATATTAGGCCTTTGCTAGAAACAGATATTATGCTATCTTCTACATCTCTTGATATGCCATCATCTATTATACTAAAGCTAGGATTAGGGTTTGTTCCTAATGTTTTAATTGTAGTAGTTAGCTTAACACATGAGAAATCTGACATATCCACAACAGGCTCTGAAATGCTAAAGTATGGGTCATTTACAAAGGCTGTTGTATTGCTTTGCGTATAGAAACCTGACCTTCTGCCAAAAGCTGAAACTTTTACAGGAAGAGCTTTCCACAAGTCAAATAGGCCTCTCAACTCATAAGTATGATTTATGATGGAACAGTTTTCTGCAGTATAAGGTGCTGCGCATTCCGTATTTATTACAGTCTGCTGGCCGCTTGTTTCATTAAATACCCAGGCTATAGTTAGATTTTCTAAACAGTTTGATATTATGCTTGGCTTAAAAGTAATATTTTTGTTAACGGGCTTCCCAGATATGCTTGCCAACTGTTGAATTTCTTTTTGCGTTGGTATTATTGATGTTACAGGAGATATTGTAATTGACGGCCCTTTCATGCATGGAATCTCGCCTGTTTCGCTCTCTATTCTCTGAACTAATGGCGGTACCTGGCCAAGACCTCCTCTAGCAACGCTAGACCATATTAAAATGCCTAGTATAAGCATTACTAACCCTAAGATTGCTATAGTAACTCCTGATATTCCTTTTTTTTGCATTTTTAGATACGTACCTTAAATTTACCAGGCCTTGCTTTACCAATCTGGCCAGCAGAGTCTGTGCAATTTAAATCAACTGAATATGTTCCATTTGCATTTATTATTGTTGAATAGCTCCAGGCATCTCCGCTTCCTGTAATGTTGCCTGCTGTTTTTGTCACATCTATTGTCATTGGACCTTTGATTATAAGCTCCAATTCTTTTGGTTCAGGTATATCATCCTTGTAATTAATGCTAAATGTAAACGTTGTTCCTGCTTTTGCCTCTTCAGGCTGCACATACAATGCACATTTCGGCTTTACTGCAACTTTTCTCTGCGTCATAAATGCTTCATAGCCCTTGCAGTCTACTGTTCCAACAACATGCGCATTTGAATCTATCCTGAACTGATAATCCACTAACGATGAGGATAAGACACCAATTTCTTCTGCATATGACTTTTCCCAGCTGCAGTTGCCTGTGCAACTTGTGCTATCTAATACGGACTCGCAGTCTGGCGCAGGATTCTGCTCTGTGCAGGACTGGCTTGCACGGTCCCATTTGCAAGCTCCTGCTTTGTCATCTGTATATTTCATTTCTGTACATTTCGGATCTGTCGTCTCATTGAAATCTGCGCACGGATATTTTGGAAATGGATAATTAGATTTTAGCACACAGCCTTCTTCAAAGCCAAAAGCATCTAGTTCTATTTTATTTGATGTGCACGATTTTGTGTCTAACAAATAAGATGGAAATGACGTATCTAATAATTCTGTGGTTGAAGTATACATAGAAGTATAGATATCAAATGTTGAGCTGGTATTAGCCAAAAAAGAAGCTTTTTTGGCATTATCATTGCATACGCTGCTGAAATCGCAGCCCCTAACGCCTGCGTTCCAGAGTTCATCATATGCTGCCTGCCTGAGAGAATTCTGTGCAAAAAGTTTTGCCTTTTCTGTTTCAATGTAGCCTGTTACGAGGTGCGCTTGATGGTCTCCTGCAGTCATTATGAATGTATATGTCTCTGTGTGATACCTAAAAATGAAGTAGAGCAGTGCAACTAGCACTATTACTGCTATGAAACCTAATCCCTGGCCCTTTTTTGACATGTTTTTCATATTATGGTGTTGTTGCTGCAGAAAGTGTTCCATCTGCAGATATGTTTGTTGTCATTAAAGTAAGATGTAGTGCGCAATCTTCTATAAGCGCCCGCTTTTCTAAACTAACTGTTACTTTGCTAGCCTCTTCTGTTTCCTGCACAGTAATTTCATACGGTATTCTTTTATCCACTAATAAAGGCAACGATAATACATTTAATGTTGACTCATCATTGTCTACATAATTAGCAAGATCATCAGCGAACATTGATTTCTGGCTTTGCCTCAAATCCAAACTGCATGTTGAAGGTTCTATTCCTACTTTTTCATTGTTTATGATAAATGTGCAGCTTATGTCACCATCAGGTGTTCTGAATATCTTTGTTTCCCCGTTTACTGCTTCCTGTGAAGGAATTTCAGGATAGCAATAATATTGCATGTATGCTGCTGGATAAGGGATAAAAGTTTTGCAATTAAAAATATCATATTTTGTGCCGTGTGTTATTTCTCCCAGCAAAGGCGTTATATTTGTGCCATTCGGCAGAGTTATGCTCATATTCCAATATCCTGAGGCAAAAGTCTTGGTAAATATGCTTGTAACATTGTCTGTCCAGTAATTAAGCTCCGTCTGATTTTCTGTAAGATAGCTGTTAATCAGCCAATCGCTGTATGTTACATCATTGTTAGGACTATCTGCTTTCAGCAGATTAGTCAGTGATACTTCGCAGCCTAAAGCAGCATCTGCTGAAACTACGTGCGCAGCTGCATTTAGCTTCATTTGAGGTACTTGTATACCAAACAAAATAAGCACTATTACAAAAAAAAGTATGGATGATATGATAATTTCCAGCAGCAAGTCTGCTCCTGCTCCTTTTTTATTTTTATAAAGAATCATGCTCTCAGCCTCAATGTTAAAATACCACTATCTGTTGTAGTTCCATTTTTAATTAACACAAAATATGAACGCGAAATCTGCAGCCATTCATCAGGGTTTGCAAGTTGTCCAGGTGTAGGGCTGTTGCAAGGTTCTGTATATTTACCCCACTTGCATTTAGCCTTCCAGCAATCAGACTCAGATAAAGTGCCACAACCTTCACCACCATAACAGCCAGTAGTGGCAGGACAGCTCCAAAGAGCATCTGAATATTTTCCATTAATTTCTGTAAGATTAATCCATATATCTGCACGATGAGTTTTTCCGCTTTTGTCTGTCCATTCAGATATAGGAACGCATGAATCGCTGATAAATTTGCTATTATAGAATTTCTGCCAGTCTATCGCTCCGCCTTCTACCTGATAAGAAGTTACGTCTTTGGTATAGGAGTTCTCAAATGCAAAGCACTCTGGAGTCAGCATAAGGCGCGTTGCAGCTATATTTAATCTGGAAGCATAATCATGGAATGTAAATTGTATGCTGACGCCGCCCAGTTGTGTAAAAGCAACATATATTCCTGTTAAGGTAAGTACGACTATAAATAACACATATACAATTACTTGTGGCTGCTCTACCCCCTTACGCATTGCCATAAAGAAGATTTGCTAATTTAAAAGTCTTTTAGAACAGGGTTATGTTCTAATGACAGGCAGGCCATAAAGTTTACCGATTGTTATGCATCAAGCTTTGGCTGTCATTAACACTAAGACATTCCACAGTTTCCGTTTTGAAAGACAAGCTAGTTATTGCTGTCAAAACGCTTTAAAAATTATCATTGCTTTAAGGCAGATGATGACTACAATAGATGACATTCTAAGGAGCTTTGGTGGAAATACAGAAGAGCTCGATAAGCCAAGAGTAATAGAATTAAAGATAGGAGATGAGCATCCCAAATATAACTTTACTGTAAAAGAATTCATGACATGGTATATTTCTACAGTAAGTGCTGAAAGCAAAAAATGGTCATTTAGCCTGAATTTTCTGCTAATGAAATGGTTTTCATCGCCTGTTTTGCGCAAATACCATAACGATGTCTTTTTCAGGCAAAATCCATCGCAAACAACCACCAAATATACCCTAAAAGGCACTTTCAGGAAAAAAATAGAGCCCATAGCTGAACCTAAAAGAGAATTTTTATTATTTGAAGATGAAAACCTCGAGCCTTTTGATTTTGAACTAAGTGAAGATTTAGTTGCAGGCTTGGCAGAAAGAACAAAAGGCAACATTCCTTATGGGATAAGCACCTTAGAAACAGCTGCAATATCAGAAGCAGGCATAATATATGATACAGGAAAAAGGCTAATCTTTGATTCGCTGTTTACTGACAGCAGCATATATGCGTATATGACGCATGCATTGACTGGACAAATAAATCTTGATAATTTTCTAAAATGCTTCAACAAAACTTCTATTCCTATGCCTGCCATTTTCGAAAGGAAAGCTTTCTTTGGAACGAAAAAAGTAACTGAAGATTTTCCAGCCAGGGCTTTTGTCTCTGACGTTGGAGGAGATTTAGTTTACGCAGAAAGAACAGGCTTTGGACCTGGTGCATTAATAGGCATTACAACAGATGAAACAGAAGTAACACCTGTAAATTATTATTGGATAGGTGCAGATAATTCCAAAGCCAACTTTCAGACTGCACATTACTTAAGTTTTGCTGCTCCCGCACTTAAAAATATTGGGAAATTAAAACAAATTGACTTTATTGATATGTTGGGAATGCAGTTGTATGCTGCCAAAAATAATTTTTGGAAAGCCAGTAATATTGGGCCAAGACAAAATGCACTTGGCTGATTAAACCTTTCTAATTACAAAATTGCCTGTCCTGTTTTGGATATTTGAATCGCTCGTGTATACTTTAGTCATTTCTATGACATAAGGCATTTCTGCATACCAATACCCTTCATTGTCTGAAAAAATTCCCTCTGTTATGCCTATCTGCGGGGCAGATTTTGCAGAAATTTTTGGTTTTGTAAAGCCAACTTGATAGCCACGCAGGAAAAACCCTAAGATTTGCCCTGGTGCAGCTGTTATGATAGAACCCATAGTTACATACCGCGCAAGATTGCACCACGGACCTGTAGAATCAAACCAGCTCAGGCCAGTACAAACAGGGCCTATTGTTGCAGCTGTGAAAAATGCCGTCCCGCTGGCTATTTCTCCCCCACCAGGGTCAGATATATACCAATTAGGGCAGTCCTGCCGCAGGTAAACTTTATCGCATTTGTCCAAATTTGTTCCGGGGGTTGCCTTGCAGACCGCTTTTGGAATTATATCTCCAGGAGATGTTATCAAACCTCTATATTCGTCAAACTTTGACCATATATTTGCAACTATCAGTGCGCCTTGTACAAGATAAAATCCATTTATGTATACCTTCATAGAAGTTGCACACGGCTTACTTGGAACAACACAAATTGCCTGGAATACACTTGATGTTGTAAGTGCGAGCATGACCTGACTTTGCAGCAGAGGCCAATTAGCTCCCAGTTTTGCTACTGCGGGGCCATTTTCCAGCTCAACAGCACAATTCGGAGGAGTCAATAGTGCTTGCTTTGGGGCCATAAAATATTTGCAGACCTTGGCATCTTTTTCACGCTGAACTTGATTTCCTGACGCATCGAGAACCTGTACTATGAAATTATCTATGAGATAAGTAGTGATTATAGAATCCGCCATAAGTATAGATGCCTCTATAACTCTAATTGCAGTGCCAATTACAATATCTGTCCCTGGAATAGGGGCTGCCAGAACTGCTCCAGATTCCACTTTTTTAAATGTAGTTGCCAGCCCTACATCTGCACCAGCTTTTGCAGATGCTTTGACTAACCTTGTCGCAATAGCCTCTGCAATAAACTTTCTGCCAAATAAAATGAAGATGTATGAACTTTGCAGGACTGACTGCTCCCAATCTCCTGTCAAAACACCTACACCTATAACCATTATTCCAAATGCTGCCACTTTAGTTTTTGCAAACTTGCCACCGAAAATTTTTATTCCAGGAATCTTGCCCGCTTTCATACCTATCATGGCCCTGATTTTAGCAGCCTTGGCTGCTATTTTAGAAGTCTTAGACCAAGGGACTTGTTTAGCAAAATATCTCTTGATTGCTTCTCTAAAAGTTGGAGATTTAGACGCATCTTTCGCAACTTCTTTCATTGTTACACTTTTGGCAACTGTGGTTTCCATCATTCGCAAATCTTGGGTTGCTCCTGATTTGCCTAAAAATTTCTGCAATGTTGTAGTGAAACCTGTATTTTTTCCTACCACCAATTGTTTTCCTAGGTCTTTGCCTCCCCCCTTGCCAAGCCAGGTACCTAATTTGGCCATTATTTTTGTATCACATTTGCGAATCTTGCAGGTAATTGCGGCAAGTTTCTCGCAATCTTTTGGACTTTTCTTGCATGCTTTGAAAAGCAAATCGAGACTTTTCTTCCCGTACTTTGTCTGTGACATTGCTTCTACTATATTGGCTTCCCTGTCTCCGACTATGGTCTTTCCAAGGCGGATGCCCTTGCCAAAGAACATTTTCTTTGCAACATCATCGTCTTTTGATAATAGTGCAGAATACAACGCCCCTCCATCTTTGCCTGCAAGAAAATCCCTTCGCTGTGAAAACAAAACACTAGCTTCTGGATTTTTAAATGCAAATTCTTCTCCTATTTCGCTGGTAATTTGCTTGTCTAATCCAGATATCCCATTCAAAAGCTTCGTATCTGAACGCGAAGCTATCTCCAATCTTGTCCTGCTGTATGCATACCCTGCAGCACCAAAGCCTGCAGCTATGCCTGCCTGCTCTGAAATACTGCCCATAATTTCATACTCTGTCTTTTGATGAATGCAGAGCTCATTAGTATTATCATCTATCTCTAAACTACCTATGCGGGGATAACCCTGGTCGTCCTGTGCTGTAAAATAATTATAAGTTATACTTTCGGGCGCAGCCTGTACAGCGTTTATAATTGTAACAAGGTCTGTTGCTATAAACTCTGGGCTTGATCTTGCCCTATCTTCAACTAATTTAGCTACAATCATGGTGCCACCTACCAGCAAAAGTGCCATGGCTATAACAATTCCAAGCATTAGAACAACATTAGATACGCCCTTTTTGCTGCTGTTGATTCGCATGTGTGGCCAAATTAGAATCTAAATAGGCGTTTAAATATCTTAGCCAGATGATTATACATCTCCTTCTTTGCACGTTGCAGCAAAGGGCTAAGTGTTAAGTCCTAATTCTGCATACAGCATAAAGTTTGCTGGCCAGTATGCATTAAACTCTGGGCATTGTTAACACATACAAAATCTTGAAGATTTTGTTGCACAGCGAAATACGAATTTCGCTTGTGTTAAGAGCTTCCCCTATGTTCCTGGCGATTGCCCTCTTGCATAACTTAGAGTTACTTTTTCTCTGCCCAGTGTGTCATTAGTTCTGTTAAGCACAAACGTTAACGACTCCTTGCCTTCATTTGGCTCAAATTGAAAATTACTTGGCGGACTGCAAATTTCTTCCGCATCCAGCATGCCACAAACTAAAATGTCCCTATCCTTGCATGCTGTTAGGCTGTATTCTTTAACAGTCTGCTCTCCTGGCCTGTTTGTTACAAAATCAATAATTGCAGTAGGTACATCCGTTGCTTCATTTCTTGTCCTTAGCATCATTACGTAATTTTTTACTGCAACATAAAAGTAACTTTTATGCCCTTCAGCTTCCATAGAATCTGGCATAAATACATTGAACGTAGTTTCAAAACCTGGCCTTTCTTTGCAGGCAGCTTCCAAAGATTCAGCAATGGTCGAAGTTGCCTTGATAGATTCTGGTCCGCTGAATAAAACAGTGGCATAAAATCCGCCCACTGTGCCAACCATAATAATAACTACAAAAAGTGCTATAATCAAATATACCATTACTTTAGTTGCGCTCATTTTATCATGGCTCCGTGCAATACAGCAAACCTCTGCCTGTTGTGTCTGTTAAAGTTATATTTGCTTGTTTAGTTGCGGGGTCTATTGTTTTACTTACACTAAACGATATGCTTTCATT
>Ga0315277_10007667_pt1 | contig 13974 bp, 11 predicted proteins | sample YL17G05_15_MG_FD_203695 | JGI IMG/M metagenome (GOLD analysis project Ga0315277, IMG submission 203695) | Sediment microbial communities from Yellowstone Lake, YNP, Wyoming, USA - YL17G05_15 | ecosystem: Environmental > Aquatic > Freshwater > Lake > Sediment | place: USA: Wyoming | collected... | reverse complement strand
CCAGGGCAGCAGCAAGCAGCTCAGCTACTCGACGACGTTCTGCGAGTTCATGCGCTACGTCAGCGATCCAAGGAACCAGACCTACCAGCTCTGGGTTGCGCTCGCGACGCAGCTCCATCGCTTCGGCGAGGAAGGGCGCGAGGCCTTCCACGAAATGAGCAGGGCCGACGCTCGCTACAGCGCCTCCGACACCAACCACAAGTGGAACGAGACCGCCGGGCTCAGCCCGGTCCGGTGCGACACGCTCGTCACCTGGGGCTACCGCTGCCCCCATCTTCGCGGCCCTCGTTGCAACGGCGCGAAGGCTCCGGCGTTCTTCGCCGACCACCTCGACGCTGAGATCCTCTGATGCTCACGATCAAAGAGAAGCTGGCAGCGGCAACGGCGAAGGTGGTGGAGGCGCTCGAAGAACGCGCGAGTCGAGCGTGGCGCACTCGCGTGAAGCTCGAAGAGCTGCCCGTCGGTCGCGATCTCGCGAGGGCGTTCGACGAGTGGGAGATGCTCAACGGCGTCATGAAGACCGCGGAGCCCGAGGTTGTGACGGAGCCCGAGGTTGCGATGAGGGCAGCGGCTCCGATGCGTCGTACGTCGCCGAGCAAGACGCACCCGTGGCGCACGAACCCCGTGAAGCGCCGGTGACTCGCCAGGATTGCCAGGATTCCGGCGGATTCCGGCGGAATGAATCCGCAGAAAAAAAGGTGTGACTCATTTCTCCACAGATCCGCAGAAAGCCGGATTGTCACACGCTACCCGTGGTGGTCCGAGTAGCCAGGGTGACACTAGGTCACACGAATCGCTCGGCAGCTTCTTGACCCGGGCCGGAGCCCATGGTTTCTTGGGAGTCCGATGAATCGCTAGCCCCCAAAAGCGTGTGCCCCGGTAGGTCGCTAAACCAGCCGGGGCACAGAGCCGAGCAGCCGAAAACTGCTTGAGCCCTCGACACACAAGAGAGTGCAGCTCCTGAATGTCTGACACAGATCTTAGGTCGAATCTCCTTCGCTGTCCAGTCCGCCAGGGGCTGACGTGACGGCCAAGCGAGGTCCCGGGGCATGACGACGACGGTCGATCTGTCCGATCCGTACGGCGACCCGTTCGCCGAGGACATCCACGACCCCGTCGTGTTCGCGCTCAACGGGACGAGCCTGCTGCACGAGCGCGCTCAGACCGTGCGCCAGAAGTTCGAGAGCCACCTTGCTCAGCCCGAGCTGCCCCAGAACATCCTCGCCCTCTCCGCGCGCAAGAGGATGGTCGAGCCGGTCTCCAGGCTTGCCGAGGCGACCCTGATCGCCAGGATGGCCGCGGGACGTCTTCGGGGACTCGCAGAGGATGTTCTCGACGCGGCCATTGCCGTCTGGAACGACGCCTACGCGACGGCGCAGAAGATCCTCACGGAGGTCGAGCGGCTCGTCGTGTTCCTCCTGACGCCCGACCACCCCGGGCGGTCCGCCCCTGAGCCGCCCCTGCCGCCGCTTCATGACTGGGCCACCGTCTCCGCCCAGGTTCAGATCGACGTGGCCACGCGGACGGCCGCGGTGCGCGGCATGAAGGGGCAGATGATCATCGCCAAGCCGTCCCCGGGCACTGGCAAGTGCCTCGGCCGAGGGACGCCCGTGATCATGTACGACGGGCGTGTTGTGCCGGTCGAGAAAGTTGGCGCAGGCGATCTGCTGATGGGCCCCGATTCCCAGCCGCGACGAGTCCTGTCGACGAACCGCGAACACGGAGCCCTTCGTCGCATCGTTCCGGTCAAGGGCGACGCGTGGATCTGCAACGACGTGCATGTCATGACGCTCGTGTATTCAATCGGCGGTGATGTCTCCGACATCTCGCTTGACGAGTTCGAGAAGTTGCCCGCGTACAAGCGTGAGAAGTTCAAGCTGTTCCAGCCCGACTCCGTGCAGTTCCCCACTCCAGAGACGCCAGCGCATGTGTCTCCATATTTTCTTGGTGTGTGGCTCGGCGACGGCACTCATTGTGGCGACGAGCGGCGAGCGAGTGTTCTGGGCGGCGTCGCGGTGTCCAAGCCCGATCCGGAAATCGAACGCGCTTGCCACGAGGAAGCTGAGCGCTGGGACCTCCGCTGCGTGAACCACGCCGCGGAAGACAAGTGTCCGACGTTTGCGCTCGTCGGACGCGAATGGCGCCACAACCCGCTGCTCACTGAGATGCGCGCACTGATGCGTGACGGGATTCGGATCCCGCCACGCTACCTGCTCGGTTCCAGACAGGAGCGTCTTGAGCTTCTCGCTGGCCTTCTCGACACGGACGGCCACCTCACGAATGGCTGCTACGAGATCGTCCAGCTTCGCCCCCAACTGGCCGATGACATCACCTTCCTCGCTCGATCGCTTGGCTTTCGTGTCACCTCGCGACCGAAGATCGTCAACGGCGCGAGCTATGTCCGGATGTTCATTTCTGGCGACGGCTCGATTCTTCCGCTGCGCATCCCTCGCAAGATTTCTGCGCCGCGACGGATCAACAAGAACGCGCTGCGCACCGGCTTCGTCGTCGAGAACGCGGGTGAGGGTGACTTCTTCGGCTTCACGCTCGACGGCGACGGGCGCTTCATGCTCGGAGACTTCACCGTCACCCACAACACGAAGGCGATGGTGGACACCGCGCTGCGTGAGCAAGCGCAGCGCCAACGCATCGTCGTCGCGGTGCGAACGAAGCAGGTGCTCGTTGACGAGCTGGAGCCTCGTGTCCGGAAGGCCGGCTCGATGCAGGTGCGGCTCCACGTGATCCAGGGCCGCGACGAAGGTACCTGCTGGAACTACGACAACGTGAAGGCGGTGCAGGCGCACGGCTACGCGCCGGGCAGCACGGTGTGCTCGCGTTGTGAGTACCACCCCGACATCGCCAAGAAGCTGCGCACGTTCTCGGTGTGCCCCTACTACCGGAGCCGACAGAACGCGCAGAACGATACCGCGTCCGCGCGCTTCCGGATGAACGACTACCCGCTCATCCTCACGACGCATGCGGGCTACCTCGCTGCCGTCGAGAGCGGCGGCGGTCGCTTCGGCAAGTTCTGGCCGTGCGACCTGCTGATGATGGACGAAGATCCGACCGAAGCCTTCGAGCCCGAGGTCATCATCAAGCCCGAGCACCTCGTGCTGCCGACGCCGCCCAAGCCAGAGGACCGCGCCGCGCATGCGATGGCCGCGATGATGGAGGGAGCGATCGCGCAAGCGACGATCGAGCGCAAGGCGATGGAGGCGGTTGGATGGAAGGCCAACGGCAAGGCCAGTGAGATCCACAGCCGCAACGGCAGCGCCTACGCCGGCCTCGCGCTTCACAAGTTGCTCGACCGAGTCGCAGCCGGTCACGTCGGGCAGCAGCGTGGCTTCCAAAGCGTGCTTCAGGTTCTGCGCGACGTGAGCGACAGCCATGTGCATCCGGCGTCTGGAGCGCTCCACGGCGCGACCACCGCGGCCTCGGTCAGTCTCGTGGTGCCGCCCCGTGGACTCTCGCAGATCGGCGAAGCGCTCTTCGAGGAGCACGCGCTGCGGATGCAGCTCCGTCGCCTCGCGTACAAGAAGATCCACGAGAGCGAGATGCCGAGCACGCTCACGGCCGCCCAGGTCGGCGCGGAGCTGGCCGAGAGCGAAGGGTTCGACTCGGTCTACCGGGTGCGCCTGGAATGCGTGAAGGACGAGTGGCGCTTCGTCTTCCAGAACTTCGTCAACATGCTCGACCAGGCGACGAACACCTTGCTCGGTGATGCCTACGCGAACGTCGAGCATTGCCGCCAGGTCTTCGACAAGCCGGCGACGATGCAGAACGACCCGAGCTACGTCGACCCGGTCACGGTGATCAACCGCGTCGCGCACTTCCCCGATGACTCGACGGTCATCCGCGTGCGTACGCAGGCGAACATCACGTACCTGAAGGACGAGGGGTGGGGAGAGCACGCGTCCCTCATCGCCGAAGTCCTCCGAACCCTCACCGGCAAGCGCGTGCTCATCTACGGGCACACCGTGCTCAAGCCCCGCGTCGAGAAGCTCTTCGCCGACAACGAGAACTTCGGCGTCAGCGAATGGGCGTTCGAGAACTGGGGCGGCGGTCGCGGTAAGGACGAGTACGGACACTTCGACGCCGTCGTCACGATCTCGGACTACATCCAGAACATCGGAGGCATGCTCCACAGAGTCAACGCGCGGGCAGCACGCGAAACGGCGCGCCTCCTCACGCGAGGACGAAATGACGATGCCCTGGCCGAAGGAACCCGCATCCGACTCGACATGAACAAGGCGGACATCGCCCACAAGATGACGGCCCCTGACACACACTGGCGCATCAAGCAGGAGCACGAAAGAGTGAACGTGAGCGAGCTGGCGCAGGGCCTTCACCGGGTCCGCGGACTGCGTTCCGGCAAGCGCATGATCGTGATCGGCGACGGGGTGCCGTTCACCAAGGACACCGTCGCCGCCTCCGTCGTCGTGAACCCGGTCGGAGGACCTCGGGGACGCTCGAAACTCAAGAGCGGTTACATTGACGGTGGACTCACGGCGGACGAGAACTACGATGCGCTCTGTCAAATCGAAGAGCACTTCGGATGCTATAGCCCCGCGTTTTTGCACGCACTTTTTGCCATGGAGATGGGGGTGTTTCTGGGTGACAACCGGCTGGGTGTGACACGTTGTCAGGATCGAAAAGTTGAACTCTATAGAGACTCTCTTAATAGAGTTCAACTTATCGCCCCTGACAGCCTGTCACACCATCCGCAATCGAGGATGCCCGGCGACCGTAACTCCAGAGTGCCCGGCGACCATCAAGACGATCGCGAACCCCTGACCGGCGACCAGCCCGGCGCGGGGCCGGAGAGCGCTGCCGACACGGCGGCTGCGCCGCCGACGACTGTGCCAGCGGACGAGGTTCGGGTGGTTGTGCCAATGCTCCGGCGCGTGTGGGATCCCACCGCCGACTGGAAGAGCCTGAGCCGACTTGCCAACCAACGGCTGCAACGGACCAGGCTCGCAAGCCAGCGCGTGTCGCGCGAGTTCCCGTTCAGCGGTCGGTACGTGCCGAGCTGGGAAGATTCGACACACACCGGCTACATGTGGTACTCTCGACACAGTGCGAAGACCGGGGCCGCGACGTTCGTCGACATCATCGAGAACCAGTACGGCATCAACAAGAACGGCGTGCTCATCGTGCCGAACCGAAAAGCCTTCGTCCCGTTTTGAGAGGTCACATGGCCGACGCGTTCCCCGCCATCATCCCCGACGATCTGCTCGCGTGGGGCAAGACCCCCGCGGTCGCAGTCCACTTCCCGCGTCCGTGGGCGAGCGACATCGAAGCGCTGTGCGCGAAGGGCGAGCTGAACGTGCGCGACACGAAGGCGCTCATGGCGCGGCTCGAAGCGCTCTGCGCGGAGGCGGTGCGCGCAGGCCGTGGCGATCTGCTCAGCGGCCTCGACACGCGCACGGCGGAGTACCTCGGGATCAGCTACACGATCACGCTCGACGGCGGTCGCAAGGCCGAGATCGGCCGCGGCAAGCGCTACACCTGGAGCGAGATGCGCTCGGTTCTTGCGACGGACGACCCGAAGGACGCGATGCGTGCCCTCGATCGCGCGAAAGATCTTCTCGGGGACGTGTTCCCGGGCGCGCGTGTCGCGGAGGTGTCCGACATGGCCGACGTGGAGCCCGTGCCTTGCGGCTCTTGCGGGACCACCACCAGTCAGGTCATGATAGCGACCGTCCACGACACCCACCACTGCGGCCACTGCTGGTCGCTCATGACGGATTCGACTCCCGTGAACTTCAAGCGCAAGAACATGACCATCAGGGGCAAGCGATGAGCCGTGGCGCGGAGTTCGGCGAAGTTCAGCCGCTTCAGAATCGCGGAGGGCTCATCCGAGCTGCGCCTGGTGCGATCGTGCTTGCGAAGAGCGCGTTCGGGGCTGGGGCCGCGATCGACACGGCGGTCATCCAGCAGGTCACACCGCTGAACAGCTTCCGCTTGGGGCAGCAGATCTTCTTCTGGCTCGGCGTCGTGCCTGGATTTCCAGAAGGCCCGTGGGCGTCACGCGTACGGCTCAAGCTCTGGTGGCTTCGGCCCAACAAGGAGTACCGGGGAGCCGGGTCTCCGACGTGGCTCCCGATCGACCGCGCCACCTTCGGGGACGGGCCGGTCGTCGCGAATCCGCTCGCGAACAACCGCTACGTGTGGATCCCCAGCCCGAAGCGTCTCGACACTACGCCGTTCATGACGCCGCCGCCTGCGATGCCGGTGCTGCCCAACAGCGACTCGGTTCTGCTCGATGACTGCCTCGTGATGGATCTGCCCGACCCGAACGACCCCGTGTACATCGCGAACTTTCCGGTTGCCACGCAGGACGTGTCCCGTTGGGCAGCGTTCCTGTACCCGGCGATGGGCTACGCGTTGGGCATGACGTGGAACGCCGACGGCGGGGGCCAGGGGCCTGCCCCCGACTTCCTGCACATCGGTCTCTCGTGGTCGGTCGGAACGCTCGGCGGGACGAACTACCAAGAGTCGATCGGCTGATCCGTGAGTCGCTGGATCCCACGCATCCCGGCGAACGGTTCGGGCACGGGGCCGCCGGGGCCGCCGGGTCCTCCGGGTCCTCCGGGTCCTCCGGGGCCGCCTGAAGATCGGTTCGCGCCGAAGTACCTCGTCGGGAACATTCCGAACGGGGACACGGCGCCCGCGTACTCCTTCGCGGGCTTCGTGTACTTCGCAGATCCTGGCAACGGCTCAGGCATCGCCGCGGCGCTTGCCGCGGCGGCGATCGTTCCGGGTGACATCTGGATTCGACCAGGCACCTACACGAAGGCCGTGGGCCAGACGCGCTTCGTCATCCCGCGGAGGACGCGCGTGTGGGGCGCAGGCGAGGAATGCACGATCATCGTCGGCAACGCGACCGACAACTGCATCTGGGAGTGCGGCGACGAAACGGAGCTTGCGTGGATGACCGTTCGGCGTCCCGCCGCGCAGGGCCTCGTCGGCACGATGGTGATCAACGCGACGGGCAACCCGACCGCGATCTACCACCTCCAGGTGGACGCCTCGCTCGCGAACCCCCGGGGCGCGGGAGCGATGACGGCGGGGATCTTGTACTCGCGTGGCGGAGCACCCTTCGACTTCGTGTGGAACGTGCTCAACAACGTCAAAATCACCGGGCCCGTGATCGCGCCGGGAGCTGGTGAACAAGACCCGCTCCTGATGTTCGCCTGCGTCCGGGGCGAGCCTGCCGGGGACGGAACCATCGCGCTGGTGAACATCAACGTGGCCGAGTGCTTCGACGGCGACGCGGGGCTCGTGTCGATCGGTGACACAGTGGGACCGCAGCAAGGCTGCTCGTTCACCTGCGGACGGCTCCTTGTCACGAGGCCGCGCACGGTCGGCATCTACGCGGACTTCGCGCCGTTCTTCACGAACGGCGGACAGTCGGTTGTGCTGATGGAGGCCGACGACTCGTCGGTGCAGACGGGCATCTGGCTCCGCAACGCTTTCCAGTACGAGTTGGGCTCGACCCTCGTGATCAACATCAGCGGTCCCGGGATCAAGCCCGCCGTGATCGTCGACTCGCCCGCCGGAGCGCCTGCGGGCGTCCCGTCGCGCTGCAACGTCCACGAATGCACCTTCATCGGATGGGGCGGAGACGACGACGGTACGCCCATTCCCGTCGTGATCTTCGGGCAGGGGGCAGACCTGATAGTCGGCGCGAAGATGGTCAACTGCAACGTGGACTCCTTCGGCGCGTGGCCGCCGATTCGGCTTGGGGTCGGCTGCTCCAACTCGATCGTCTCGCTCAACGTCGGCAGCGGGGGAGGCGTCCCTGACGTGCTGGGCGTCGGCAACGAACTCGCGCACAACATCTGGGCCTGACGCATGGCAACACGCACGCCCAACCTCCAGAGCCGTGACCAGAACCATCGAGACTGGGGCAACTTCGCGTCAGGGCCTGTTCTGCCGAACGCGAGCGGCGCACCGCTGCTTGCGTCGTCCGAGTGGAGCAAGCTTGAGGCGGGCGATCAAGCGCAGGTCATTCTTGCGACGCACGCTGAGACTTGGATCTGCTTCGACCCTGGGACCGACGGAGGCAACGACGCGGTGTGGCAGCAGTCGTCCAGGCGTCGCATCTGCATCTGGCGCGCGAACGGGCTGCTTGCCGGGTACGATCTACAGCCTGGGAGCTACGACGGAGGGCTCGTTACCGATGCCCGAGTGCAGGCCGGGTTGGGCTTGTTCGACGCAACGCTGCATGTCTACGAGCCAGGAGTGATCTTGTCCCTCGTCTGCATTCAGCAGACGCCAGCAGCAGCCGCAGCCTCGACCACGGTCGAGTTTTACCGAGTGCGCGGCGCGTATCCTGGCATGATCGTCAGCCTCGGTACGGTGACATTGACGAACACCCTCGCCTTCGAGCGCGTGAGCGTAGTTCCTGGCACAACGGACCTGGAGCCCGATGACATGCTCTTCGTGAGCTTCGCCGCCGCGCCCACCACCGACCTCGTGGCAGCCGAGGTGAGCGCACACTTGGAGATCGCATGACGACAAGCGGACCTATCAAGGGCATCACGACGGGCGGGTTCTTTCCGGATCCAGATTCCGCGATCCCCGATTACCCGACGGCGGGGGAGCTTCAGCCTCCGGCGATTGACTCGCAGGGAAACCTCGCGATTCGAGGTCCCGTTCTCACCGACGAAGGCGGCACGCGCGAGCCCTTCGCTGCTGCGCCCGCCGCGCCGTGGGTCCTCTCTGCGATCCCCGCCGGAGGCTCGCGCCAGTTCGTGGACTCCGTGTGCATCCAGCGTCTGCCGCTCGCGCCCGTAGCGGGCACCAGCATCTTCGTGTCGCGAACGGCCGACTTTCTGCCCGTCGTGCTGAACATGCTTCTGGGGCGCACGGTGTTGACGACCGTCACGGTCCCGGCAGCCAGCGCGGACCCGTTCAACATCTCGGCCCTTGCAGCAACCACCATCGAGGCGTTCTTCGGGCTCTACAAGTTCGACGCGGCGGCCAACCCCGGACTCGATCCCGATCACGCTACGGCGCAGATGGAGTTCTGCGAGTGGGCCTTCCAGGCGACCAGCATCGCCGCGACGGCGATGCTGCGTACGCGATCTCACGCCGGACTCGGTGGCGATCAGCCGCAGCCCGTGGCGACCGTTGCTGTGACTTCCAGAGCGACAGCGGGCTGGCGTTCGATCGCGCTCGATGGAGAGTCCGCGCTGTTTCGCGACGGCGCGACGCAGGCAGCGGCTCTGCCTCCTCCGACCTCGCGCTCGACGCTGTCGGGTCAGATCCCAGGGCTCTACACCGAACTCTTTCTGTCCTTCGGCATTCGCGTCGGCGCGACGCCGGGAGTTCCTCTCGTGATCCCGCAGCTACAGGTGGATACCGTGTACCTGAAGAACCTCGACCGCCTCATCGTCAACACAGGGTTTTGAATATGAGCGAAGCATACCCCACGCCCTCTTGGGACTCGGTACTCGCGAGCACCCACGGGATGGGCGTGCTCGTCCATGGCGCGTACGAGGCGGGCGCCCCGAACGCAGACACGATCATCGACTTTCAGTTCAGCGACGATCGCGAGATCCAAGGCGGCGACGTGAGCGCCTGGGTCGGTGTCGCTGGCGATCGCATCACGATGGGCGTGTACGATCCGTCTTCTGGCACGCCGGTCGAGGTGCGCCGCCTTGCAACGAATGTCGCGTTGCCGGCGAACAAGATCTACACGCTTCGCGTCGGCTATTCGATGACTCTGCCGGCTGGCGCGATTTTTCGTATCATCTACACAAGCGTCGGCGTTACTGCACCGGAAATCACAGCGAACATTCTCACGTGGCTACAGGGCACTGGAGTCTGATGCGCGCTCTCGTCTTCAGCGGTGGTGGAGCGCGCGGGGCATACGAGTGCGGTGCGATCCGCTACCTCCTTGGCGAGCGCTGCTACGACTACGCTGTCTACAGCGGCACGAGCGTCGGCGCGATGAACGGCGCCTTTCTCGCACAGCACGCGAGCGGCGCAGAGAAGGCCGCCGCCGCCGCACTCACCCTGCTCTGGCAGAAGATCGACACGAAGCAGGTCTACAGGGACTGGAACTTCCTCGGGAAGCTCAACGCGCTCTGGAAGCCGAGCGTCTACACGACGAAGCCGCTGCGCGATCTGATCGCGGCGCACATCACCGACGAGAAGGTCCGAGCGAGCGGCAAGAAGCTGCGCGTGTCTGCCGTGTCGCTGCGCAACGGTGAGCGTCTGATCTGGACCGAGCGGTCGAGCAGTCTCGCGGTCGCGGTCGCGGCCTCGGCCGCGATGCCGCTGTTCTTCGAGCCCGTGGAGATCGACGGCGCACTGTTCGTGGACGGCGGCGTACGCGAGCCGATCCCGCTGAAGGATGCGATCCTCGCAGGCGCGACAGAGATCGACGTCATCTCGCTCGACGAGGCGTACCTGGAAGGCACGCTCCCGCCGTCGCCCAAGGCGCTCGACGTCGGCAAGCGCACGATCGGCACGATGCTGCTGGAGATCGAAGAGGGCGACCTCGCTCAGGCCGAGCTGCACAACCGCTTGATCGCAGCCGGCGTAGGCGACGCAGGGAAGTCAACACTGAAGGTGCGCGTGCTGCGGCCATCGGAACCTCTCGGCGATGCGCTCGACTTTACCCCGGCAAAAGTTGCGCGTGAGATCGAGCACGGATTTGCCGACGCGAAAGCGGCCGGCTGGTAGTAGTGCGGCTAGCGGGCCCTGTGGTAGGGTAGCGTCGCTGGCTGGGCACCAGATGATTCAAAAATCTCGCTCGCTCTCGTAAGAAAGGGTCCCAGCACCATGTCGGCACGCACTCCCGGTCTTCAGCCCCGCTCGCAGTACCACTCCTACTGGGGCCAGTTCGTATGGAACGCAGCAGGCAGCGACCCCGGCGCAGCGAACCTGCCCAACGACACGGCGAACCCGCTTCCCAACCCTGAGTTCTCGAAGCTCGAAACGGGCGACATTGCCTCGACCACGGACGGGGCCGTCGATGCGAACATCGGGCTCTGGGTCTGTTACGACGTGGGCACGGTCAGCGGCTCGGACGCCAAGTGGCGTCGCCTGGACAACAACGCCGTCATCACGCAGACGATCCGCGACGCGCACGTCATCGTGGTCGCGCAGACGAGCACCCTCTCTGCGCTCTCATCGGTAGCGATCCCGCCGCTCGCCGCGAATGCTCTCAATCTGAGCATCGGCGTCGGCGACGCGGTCGGCATCACTTGCGACTATCTCGACCCCGGCGACGGCTCGGAGTTGACGCTCGCTCTCCAGGCGGCGACGGCAGCGGGCGGTCAGATCGACATTCGCGTGCGGCCTTGCGGCATCAATCTCGACCCCACTCTCGCACCGCTCGCGGTGCCGGCGAACACGCGGCTCATCGGCGCGGGGGAGCGCGTGTCGCGGATCACTGGGGGGGATGGATCCGGGGCGACGACGCAGTGCGTGTTCACGCTCTCGACCGGTGCGTCCCTGGAAGACCTGTTGATCCAATCGCCCGCTCCGCTCGCCACCGTCGGCGGCGCGGAGGAGGGTGTCGTTCAGATCCTCGGGGGCTTGGCGAGCGTGCTCCGCTGCGCCGTGCAATTCGACGGCAATACCACCGCTACCTTGGGCCTGGACCGCGTCGCTGTGGCGGCGATCCGAGCGCCGTTCCCGGATTTCGTCGTCGTGGACGACTGCACGCTGTATGCGTCGTCGCTGTTTTCCCAGAATGTCCCGGCGATCTCCTACGGAGTGTGGATGGGCACGCTCGGCGGCGAGCCCCGTTTCTCCGTGTTGGACTCGGAAATCCGCAACACTTCGATCCAGGGCACCGGGCGCGACGGCGGGTCTGCCCCGCGCGCCGTTCGTTTCGAGAACATGGAGGGCGGTCGCTGCTTCAACGTCGATCACGTCAACGCGGAGAACGCGGAGTCGTTCTCGTGGGCCTGGGACGCGACTCCGGCGTTTCCAGGGGCAGCGGTCCCGACGCGCGGCTGCACGTTCATCGAGTGCCGCGTGACGACCAGGCCGATCCCCGGCCAGCAGCAGGCCCAAGATAACGCCAGTCAGACAGGGTTCACCATCGAAGTGCTGGCGGGCGCGGGGGCCCCGGCGGGATGGAGCGACTTCAAGATCCACGACTGCGAGGTCGTCTTCCGGGGCACCCCGAGCGCGAGCTTCCTCCGCACCGGCTACCTGCTGAAAAACGCGATCGTCTTCGACGCGCAGGCTGCGGCTGATGTGAAGCTGGCGAACGTCACGTTCGACAACTGCAAGGCGTACGCGAGCCGCAAGGGCTTCCGCGTCGATGGCAGGGGCAACGGCTCGTTCCCTGCGGGAGACATTCACTCCGTCAAGCTCACCGCGTGTCAGGCGAAGGACATGGTTGCCACCGGTTCCGTGGACGCCGAAGGACTGCTCGTGCAGGGCACCAACATCGAAGCGGCGGTTCCCAACGTCTTCAACGTCGGCGCGGTGAACTGCGACTTCTCCAGCACGCCCAGCGGAGCGACGAACTCCGGCATCAGGATCTTCGACGCTGCCGTGAAGGACTCGCTCATCGGGTTCAACAACCTGACGCCGCTCGGCATCGGCGTTGCGCTCTCCGATGCGGGCACGGGCACTGAAGCCGCCCACAACATCCTCGCCTGATGAGGGCCCCTCCGCCGCCCCGCGTTCGTCCTGAGCAGTGCGTGCTCATTCCGTGCGCGGGGCGCGTGGAGCCCATCCTTCCCGACGGTGAGAAGGAGATCGCAGAGCTTCTGGAGATCGCCCAGGACGACCTCACGAGCCTCGACTACGGGGTCGGCGGGAAGTCCCGCGTGTGGATGAGCCGGAGCCGCCAGCGTGATCGCGAGGCTCCGGTGAACCGGGCCGTCTCTCACGGGCTGAAGCTCAACGGGCTCGACCTCGCCATTCGAGGCCCAGCGATCGTGCATCACCAGGAACTCGACCTCGACGCGCGGCATTGAACGGTTCGCGTACGTCGGCGCGCTGATCGCAGCATGGCTGCGCGGCGAAGACGCATACCGCGGGAACCATCTCGAAGAAGGCGCCTACGACGCGACGCGTCGTCTGTAGATAGCGCCGCGGCAGCTCCTCGGTCTTGGGGGGAAAGGACGCAAGGAGCCTGCCGCGACAGGCAGAGCTTACCGCACGGGCCGGCTTGCGTCTGTCGAAAGTAGTGATTAGCCTCCGGCCATGAAAAAGACCGAAAAGATCGCGTGCGCGATCGCATGTCTACTCCTGTCGTGCGCGACGGAGCCTGGCGCTCCGATTGAGAACGGACGAGAGGTCGAGGGAGGGGTGGTCGAGGGTGGCGCCTCCGCTCTCGCCCCTGTCGCGTCAGCGCCCATGCTCACGGGTGAAGAGGTGGAGGCGCAGATTGCCGAGCGGATGGCAGCGCTCGCTCTCACCGCTTCCTCTGATGCTCCAGCCGGCGTTTCCGTGTCGTCGGTTCGTGTGCGCGGGCTGACGGATGTGCAGCGAGCCGACGGATTCTACGTCGACTGTTTCAGCAGCCTTCCGCGGCCTCGTCGGGCTTGTCGTCGGATGTTCAACCGTCGCGCCTCGGAAAGTGCGCTCATCGAGCGCATGGGCAGCGATCGCCATCTGGAGGACATCACGAGGCTGGTGCTCGGCCGCATCATTCTGTCCGAGGCGAACTGGATCCACGACGAGCGGCGCGACCGCTTCTTTCCCGATCAGAACCACGCCGAGGTCGACGCTCCGGCGATCTATCAGGTGCTGCGCTACACGCGTCGGAACGGGGAGACGCTGCTCGGGGCGATGCGTCGGCATGCTCCTCACGTGAGCGAGGCCCGGCCCATCGTGGGCCGTCTGGCGCATCGACGGATGAGCTGGATCACCAGGCTTCAGCTCGACTGCCGAGAGCCCACCGGCTTCCCCGCGGTCGACTCGGAGGGGAACCCGATGAACTGGGAGCGCGACTACCGTCCGCGCTGCGAGGCGCTCTTCGCGTACGCGCAG
>Ga0315277_10007666_pt1 | contig 13977 bp, 9 predicted proteins | sample YL17G05_15_MG_FD_203695 | JGI IMG/M metagenome (GOLD analysis project Ga0315277, IMG submission 203695) | Sediment microbial communities from Yellowstone Lake, YNP, Wyoming, USA - YL17G05_15 | ecosystem: Environmental > Aquatic > Freshwater > Lake > Sediment | place: USA: Wyoming | collected... | reverse complement strand
GACAGCGCCCCAGAGCCCGTCCTCGTTGACACCCGCGGAGTGGCTCCGCTACACTGCCGACAGGTGAAGACGACTTCGAGGGTGATGAGTTCGAGGGGAGCTGGACGCAGGCCACGTCACCGCTAGGGCTGGCGGTAGGTCTTGCCCTGCGCTGAGCCACGTCAGCCCGTGACGTGGCTGTTTTTGTTCTCAGGGCAGGGAAAGTCCTCTTCGGGGGAGAGGCAGCACTGGAGGAGGACGAAGTTGCTCGAGCTACAGCAGACTGATCCGGAGATCTACTCTCTGATCCGGGAGGAGGAGAGGTACCAGTTCGAGAGCCTGCGCCTTATCCCGTCCGAGAACTACGCCTCGGCGGCGGTCATGCAGGCCGTGGGCTCCGTCCTCACTAACAAGTACTCGGAGGGCTACCCCGGGAAGCGCTACTACGAGGGCCAGCGCAACATCGACCGGCTGGAGGAGCTTGTGAAGGAGCGGGCCCAGGCTCTCTTCCACATGGAACACGCCAACGTCCAGCCCTACTCGGGCTCCCCGGCCAACATGGCGGTCTACTATGCCCTGCTGGAGCCGGGCGAGACTATCATGGGGCTTAGCCTGCCCCACGGAGGGCACCTCACCCACGGCTGGGATGTAAGCTTCTCCGCCCGCTTCTACCGCTCCGTCCAGTACGTCGTGGACCCCAAGACCCACCTCATCGACTACGACGCCGTGCGAGACCTGGCGCGGCGCGAGAGGCCCCGCATCATCGTCGCTGGCGCCACCGCCTACCCCCGTCGGTTCGACTTCAAGGCCTTCGGCGAGATCGCCCACGAGGTGGACGCCTACTTCCTGGCTGACATCGCGCACATCGCCGGCCTGGTGGTGGCAGGGGCCCACCCGGACCCAGTGCCCTACGCCGACGTCGTCACCACCACTACCCACAAGACGCTGCGGGGGCCTCGAGGCGCCATGATTCTCTGCCGCGCCGATCTGGCGGAGAAGATCGATAGGGCCGTCTTCCCGGCCCTCCAGGGAGGGCCTCACAACCACACCACGGCGGGCATCGGCGTGGCTCTAGCGGAGGCGGCCACGCCCGAGTTCAGGGAGTACGGGCAGCAAATAGTCCGCAACGCCAAGGTGCTGGCCGCCGAGCTCAGGGAGCGGGGCTTCTCCCTCATCTCCGGCGGCACGGATAATCATCTCATCCTCATCGACCTGACCAACAAGGAGGTCATCGCCAAGAAGGCGGCCAAGGCCCTGGACCGGGCCGGCATCGTCACCAACTACAACACCATCCCCTACGACCCGCGCCGGCCCTTCAGCCCCAGCGGGGTGCGCATCGGCACGCCGGCCGTCACCTCCCGCGGCATGGGTGAGGCGGAGATGCGACAGGTTGCCGCCTGGATGGAGGAGGCGGTGTCCCACGTGGAGGACGAGGCGGTCCTGGAGCGCATCAGCGGCGAGGTGCGCGAGCTCTGCCAGGCCTTCCCGGCACCGGGAATCCGTGTCGAGTAGCGGCCGGCGCCATCCCTTCGCCGCGCCGAAGAATAGGAGAAGTAAAACAAGCACTTGGTTGACCAATGTGTCGAGGCGAGCCTATAATCGTGAGCGCGGTCTCTAGTGACCTGCTGTTTCTGCGCCCCCCTGCGGACTGAAGGAGAACCCTGCCATGCAAGAACGCGCCTTTAACGGCAAGATCCTGAACGTCGACCTCAGCGCCGGCACCATCGAGGCTGAGCACCTGCCCGAGCGGATGTACCGCACCTACCTCGGCGGCTATGGGCTGGGGGCACGCCTGCTGTTCGACCGCATACCGCGCGGCGCAGACCCCCTGGGGCCCGACAACGTCCTGGGCCTCTGCCCGGGCCTCCTGACCGGCACTCCCCTCTTCGGTATCCGCTACCAGGCGGTAGGCAAGTCGCCCAAGACGGGCGGCTGGGGCGACGCCAACGCCGGCGGCGACGTGGGCCCTTGCCTCAAGACCGCCGGCTGGGACGCCGCCTTCTTCAGGGGCATCTCCGAGCGGCCCGTCTACCTCCACATCGAGGATGGCAAGGCCACCCTGCAAGACGCGGGCGACCTCTGGGGAATGGACGCCATCGCCGTAGAGAAGAAGCTGAAGGAGCGCCACGGCAAGAAGGCCAGCATCGCCTGCATCGGCGAGGCGGGGGAGAAGCTCTCCTACATGGCCGGCATCTGCAACGAGTGGGGCCGCCTGGCCGGCCGCAGCGGCCTGGGCGCCGTCATGGGCTCCAAGCGGCTCAAGGCGGTGGCCGTCAACTCATCTCGGGCCGTTATCCTGGGCGACGACAAAGACATCCGCGCCCTGCTCCGCACCTCCCTGAACGAGTTCATAAAGCCCTTGGCCGGCTTCTTCCGCACCTATGGCACCACCGGCATCACGGCGGGCTCCGCCCTTTCCGGCGACTCGCCGGTGAAGAACTGGGGCGGCGCCGGCACGGCGGACTTTCCGCGGGCCATGGAGCTACTGGGCGACAACTTCAACAAGAAGATGCAGAAGCACTACGCCTGCTGGCACTGTCCGATAGCATGCGGGGCCGAGAGCAAGGAGTCGGAGAACCCCAAGTACCCCTACCCGGCCCGCACGCACCGCGCCGAGTACGAGACGGCGTGCGCTTTCGGGACGCTGACCCTCAACGCCGACATCGACTTCCTCCAGTACGCCAACCACCTCTGCAACCTCTACGGCCTGGACACTATCGCCGCCGGAGCCGTCATCGCCTTCGCCGTCGAGTGCTTTGAGAATGGCCTCATCACCAAAGAGGACACCGACGGCATCGACCTCCGCTGGAGCAACCCCGAGGCCAGCATCACCATGCTGCACAAGATCGCCAAGCGCGAGGGCTTCGGAGATGTCCTGGCCGACGGCATCAAGAAAGCGGCGGAGAGCATCGGGCCCCGGTCGCAGCCCTTCGCCATGCACGTGGCCGGCGAGGAGCTCCCCATGCACGACCCCAAGCACCAGCCCGAGTACCATACCACCTACAAGCTGGACCCCACGCCGGCCCGTCACACCCAGTACGACCCTGGCGTCCGAGGCGAGTGGGGTGTGCCGGCTACCCAGCAGGAGAAGGGCGTGGGCACAGGCCGCGCAGCCCACCACAAGGGGACCGCCGAGTACATGCACGTCGTCAACGCGACCGGCATGTGCACATTCATCATGATGGCGGCGCCCAACCACCGCATCCCGGAGTGGATCAACGCCACGACGGGCTGGGACACCACGAACGAGGAGATCCTCAAGACCGGCGAGCGCATCGCCAACCTGCGCATGGCCTTCGAGGTGCGCGAGGGCGGCAACCCGGCGAAGCGCGAGGTCCCCGGCCGGATGGTGGGCTCTCCCCCCTTGAAGGAGGGCCCGTTCACGGACTTCACCCTGGACTGGAAGACCCAGGAGAAGGAGTTCCTGGCGGCCTGCGACTGGGACCCGGAGACCACCAAGCCCAGCCGCCGCAAGCTGGAGGAGCTGGGCCTCAAGGACGTGGCGGACGTCATCCACTCCTAGGGCCACCTCAAAGACGCCGGAGTAGGGGCGCAGTCCTTCGAAGAAGGACGCCCCTACCAGCTCCTGGCCGAGGGCGGGTCAAGGTGTTGACACCGCTCTTGCCCCCTCGTAAGATATTGGTGGGCGGCACCCCCCAGCGGTGCCGCTGAGTCTATATTCAGGGGCTAATGCCAAAGTACATATTCGTCACGGGCGGAGTGGTGAGCTCCGTCGGCAAGGGCATAGCGACAGCGGCTATTGGCCGCATCCTCAAGAGCCGTAACATCTCCGTCGCCATCCAGAAGCTCGACCCCTACCTGAACGTCGACCCCGGCACAATGTCCCCCTACCAGCATGGGGAGGTCTTCGTGACCAGCGACGGGGCGGAGACGGACCTGGACCTGGGCCACTACGAGCGCTTCGTCGACCTGGACCTCACCCGCACCAGCTCCGTCACCACCGGGCAGATCTACCAGTCAGTCATCGCCAAGGAGCGCCGGGGCGACTTCCTAGGCGGCACCATCCAGCCCGTCCCTCACCTCACCAACGAGATCAAGGGCTGCATCCGCGGCGTCGGACGGGAGACGGGGGCCGACGTGGTCATCGTCGAGGTGGGAGGCACCGTCGGTGACATCGAGGGCCAGCCCTTCCTGGAGGCCATCCGCCAGATGCGCAACGAGGAGGGCCGCGACGGCACCCTGAACATCCACGTTACCCTCCTTCCTTACATCTCCACCGGCGAGCTGAAGACCAAACCCACCCAGCACAGCGTCCGCGAGCTTCGCAGCATGGGAATACAGCCTGACGTTATCGTCTGCCGCGCCGATCACCCGGTCTCCCAGGACATCCGCGACAAGATCTCTCTCTTCTGCGACGTGCCCCCACGCGCTGTGATGCCCCTGCGCACCATGCCCAGCATCTATCAGGTGCCCCTTGTACTGGAGGAGATGGGCCTGGGCGACTACGTCATCGAGCGGCTGAACCTGCCCGCCGGCTCGCGGGATCTCTCCGAGTGGCGGCGGCTGGTGGACAGGCTCATGAACCCCTCGGGCCGCGTGACAGTGGCCGTGGTCGGTAAGTATGTGGAGCTTCACGACGCCTACATATCGGTGAAGGAGTCCCTCATCCACGCCGGCATCCACCACGACGTGGCCGTGGACCTGGAGTGGGTGCACTCGGAGGCCCTGGAGAGGCAGGGCGCCGAGAACCTCCTGGCGGGGGCGCAGGGCATCGTGGTGCCGGGGGGCTTCGGCGACCGTGGCATCGAGGGCAAGATCGAGGCGGCCCGCTTCGCCCGCACACGCCGCGTCCCCTACCTGGGCCTCTGCCTGGGCCTCCAGGTGATGGTGGTCGAGGCCGCCCGCGCCGTCTTCGAGAGCAATGCCCCGAACTCCACCGAGTTCGACCCGGAGACTCCGTACCCGGTCATCAGCCTGCTGACGGAGCAGCAGGGGGTGCGAGAGAAGGGCGGCACGATGCGCCTGGGCAGCTACCCCTGTCGCCTGGTGCCCGGGACGCGCGCCTACGCCGCCTACGGCGAGGAAGTGGTCTTCGAGCGCCACCGCCACCGCTATGAGTTCAACAACCGCTTTCGGGAGGAGCTGGCCCGGGTAGGGCTGGTGCCCAGCGGCCTCTCGCCCGACGGCGAGCTGGTAGAGATCTGCGAGATGCAGGGGCACCCCTTCATGGTGGGGACCCAGTTCCACCCGGAGTTCCGCTCCCGCCCCGACCGGCCGCACCCGCTGTTCCGGGACCTCCTGGCAGCAGCCATCACGACGCGACCCGGCGGCTTCGCCGAGCCAGCGGTGGGCGGCGTCGTCACCACCCCGGCGGGCGGCCTAAGAGAGGCAGGGAAGCCTGCTGGCTTGACCCCGGAGATATAGAGGCGACAGAGACTTTCGTCGCCCGACGGGAAAGGTTACAATTTTCTTGACAGCGCTGCGCTTTCGGGCTGAGCCTGAGGCTGGGCTCTGAGCAGTCGCTCGCCGTTTGCCGATAATCCTGCTAGAAAGCGGCCAGATGCGTATCTTCCTGGACACTGCCAACATCGACGAGATCCGGGAGGCGGCCCGCCTGGGCATCCTCTCCGGTGTGACCACCAACCCTTCCCTCATGGCCAAGGAGAGCGGTATCGCCTATCGGGACCGGGTGGTGGAGATCTGCGAGGTGGTGAAGGGGCCCGTTTCGGCGGAGTGCTTGTCCCGGGACGTGCCCGGCCTCCTGGAGGAGGCCCGCGCCGTCGCTGCCTGGCATGAACACGTGGTGGTAAAGATACCGTGCGATGCCGCCGGTCTGGAGGCGACCTCCCTCCTCTCGAAGGAGGGCATGCGCATCAACATGACTCTGGTCTTCTCCACCAACCAGGCGCTCCTGGCGGCTCTGGCCGGGGCCACCTACGTGAGCCCTTTCGTGGGCCGCCTGGACGACGCCGGCCACGACGGGATGGAGGTGGTGCGGGAGGCGGTGGAGATCTTCGACCGCTACCACCTGCCGGCGCAGGTGCTGGCGGCCAGCCTGCGGCATCCAAGGCATGTCGTGGCGGCGGCCCGCGCCGGCGCCCACATCGGCACCATGCCCTACGCCGTCCTCAAAGCCATGATTAAGCACCCGCTGACCGACGTAGGCATCGAACGCTTCCTGGCTGATGCCCGTCGCTACATGCAGGTGTAGTTTTTTCTCTCGGTGGAGGTCCCAAAGGGCTTGCACTTGGCACCTGCGCTAGTATATGATGCCAGCCGCCAAGGACGGCGCAGTCTTGCCTTGAGGCAGGTTACATCTCCCGGCGCCGTGTGACTTCCCCCGAACTGTCTGTGTCAACAAGACCTAGCACTCCAGGCTATAGGTGACGGCCCAAGTGAACATTGCCGAACTAGAAACCAAGACACGCGAAGACCTGATGGAGCTCGCGAAAGAGCTGGGCATCTCGGGCTTCAGTAGCCTGAGGAAGCAGGACCTTGTCTATCGGCTCCTCCAGGCTCAGGCTGAGAAAGAGGGGAACCTCTTCGCGGGCGGCGTCCTGGAGATCGTGGACGATGGGTATGGCTTCCTGCGGGGCGAGAGCCTGCTCCCGGGCCTCAACGACGTCTACGTCTCCCAGTCTCAGGTACGTCGCTTCGCCCTGCGCACCGGCGATTACGTCACGGGCCAGGTGCGACCGCCCAAGGACAGCGAGAAGTACTACGGCCTCTTGCGCGTGGAGGCGGTCAACGGGCTCGACCCGGAGGTGGCCAAGCAGCGCCCCTACTTCGAGAGCCTCACCGCCATCTTCCCCAACCGGCTCATAGACCTGGAGTTCGACCCTCAGAACCTCTCCACGCGGGTCATGAACCTCCTCTCACCCATCGGCCGGGGGCAGCGCGGTCTAATCGTTTCGCCCCCCAAGGCGGGCAAGACCTTCCTCCTCAAGGCCATCGCCAACGGCATAACCCACAACTATGATGACATTCATCTCATGGTTGCCCTCATCGGCGAGCGCCCGGAGGAGGTCACAGACATGATCCGCTCTGTCGAGGGGGAGGTCATTGCCTCCACCTTCGATGAGCCGGTGGAGGAGCACACCCGGGTGGCGGAGATGGCCCTGAACCGGGCTAAGCGGCTGGTGGAATCCGCCAAAGACGTGGTGATCCTGCTGGACAGCATCACCCGCCTTACCCGCGCCTACAACATTGCCATGCCTCCGAGCGGTCGCACCCTGACCGGCGGTATCGACCCCATCGCCCTCTACCCGGCCAAGCGCTTCTTCGGAGCGGCGCGCAACACCGAGGAGGGGGGCAGCCTGACTATCATCGCCGCCTGCCTCATCGACACCGGCAGCCGCATGGACGAGGTCATTTACGAGGAGTTCAAGGGCACGGGCAACATGGAGGTGCACCTGGACCGGCGGCTGGCCGAGAGGCGCATCTTCCCGGCTATCGATGTCCACCGCAGCAGCACCCGCCGTGAGGAGCTGTTGCTGCCCGACCCCCTGCTCAAGCAGGTGTGGCTGGTGCGCCGCATGATGTCCGCCATCAGCTCCAATTCTCCCAACCCCACCGAGCCCACCGAGCGCCTCCTGGAGCGCATCGCTCGCACCCAGACCAACGAGGAGTTTCTCACCACCCTCAAGCAAGAAGTGTAAGCCGCCGCTGGGCAGCCAGAGCACCGCCCTCATGTTACTGTCCCCATTTCTCGGCTTTCCGCTGCACTTTTCACCGCCCCGTGCCGACAATTGCTACGTGAGGGGTACTCCGATCGGCCGATGTCAGCACGCCCTTGAACCTGGCGAATGCGGACAGACGTTCGGTTCGACCCCCTTGACAACATGGTGTACAATGCTTGCGGTGTGCTCGTCGGGCGGGGTACGAGCGCAGACTGGTTGGACGGTGAGACAGGGGTCTCGCCTAGAGCAGGAGGCTTAGAGCATTAGAGGCACGCTCGGCCAGCGTCCTTCTGCACGGCCGCAGAGGACGCTCTCGAAAGGGCTGGTAAACGCTTCGCCTCCGGCCCTACCCCACGTCCAGGGAAAGCGCAGACCGTTCGTCCACGGCCTGATTCTCTTGCTCGTCGTGGGTTCTGCGGTGTATACGGCGTTTTCCCCCGGCCATTTGTTCTCCTCTTCCCATTCCGGCACCAATCCCATGGCCGGCCTCTCACTGCCGGGTGTGGCTGCTGCTGTCCCCCAGGGCTTCAACCCGCTCCAGACATCGCAGGTGCTGGCAAAGGATGTGGGGTTCTCTCTGGAAGTGAACCGGCTGGAGGACATAGCCGTCAGCTATGAACCGGAGGAGCCGCTGAGCCGCGTCTTCGCCGCCGCCGTCACCCCCGAGCCGGGAGCGACTCCCCCGGCGACAATTCTGGAGCCGCCGCCGATCTTCACCGTCTACGAGGTGCAGCCCAACGACACGGTGGGCAGCATTGCCGCTCGGTTTGGCCTCCAGCCCGAGTCCCTTATCTGGAACAACGTCGAGATAAGCGACGAGGACTTCCTGGCTGTGGGGCAGCTTCTGCGCATCCCGGCCATGGACGGCGTCATTCACGAGGTGAGGCTGGATGAGACCCTCAGCGACATCGCGGCGCGGTACTCGGTCGACCTGAGCGCCATCGCCACGTTCACCTCCAACGGCATCGGGAAGCCGGACGACATTCAGGAGAAGCAGCTAGTGTTCGTGCCGGGGGGGACGATACCACCGCCACCGGAGCCCGAGCCGGCGGCCGCGGCGGCGGAGCCCGCGCAGCCCGCCGGCGATGGCACGGCTGCTGAGCCGGCTGCGGCGCCGTCGGTGCCCTTCACCCCCTCTGAGGGGCTGATCTGGCCCACGAGCGGGCCCATCTCCAGCTATATGGACGGCTCCCACCCCCTGGGCATCGACATTGACCTGTACAATAACCCGAACGCGCCCATACTGGCCGCTACCGCTGGCGTCGTTACCTTCGCCGGCGGTGACCCGTGCTGTTCCTACGGGCTCTACGTCGTCATCGTCAGCCCCGGCGGCATCGAGACCCTCTACGCGCACCTGAGCAGCGTCAACGTCGTCCAGGGTCAGCAGGTGGCGCAGGGCACCGTTGTCGGCTACGCGGGCTGCACGGGGTACTGCACAGGCAACCACCTCCACTTCGAGGTCATCGACAACGGCGTCCGCCAGAACCCGCTGAGCTACTTACCCTAGCCCCCGTAGGGGGCAGAGACAATCTGAAGGCCAGGCTTGAGCCTGGCCTCTTTGTGTTCGTGCGGCGCGGCGCCCGGCCGGCTTGCCCGCCCGCGGGCCGCGCTATCGCTTGTAGTCCAGAACGGCCACCTGGGTCTCGTGGGGAAGGCTGCTGTGGCTGACCGAGAGGCGCGGCAGAGAGGTTAGAGTGGGAGAGGCGCCCATCTCCTTCAGGAAGCGGTCTAGAGGGTCCAGCGTGCGGCTGGTCACCGGCGTGGCGTAGTGCATGGGAATGACCAGCTTGGGCTCCAGGAGGCTCACGGTCTCGGCGGCGGCAGCGGCATCCAGCGTGTTGCCGCCGCCCACAGGCACCAGCAGGATGTCGATGCCACCCACGGCCTCCACCTGCTCCGGCGTCGGCAGGTGGCCGAGGTCGCCCAGGTGACAGACACGCAGGTTCTCCGCCTCGATGATGAAGGCGGTGTTCGTGCCCCGCCGGGCGCCTTGCTGGTTGTCATGGTAGGTGCGGATGCCGGTGATGAGGACGCCGGCCATCTCGTACTCGCCGGGGCCGCGCACCACCCGCGGGGAGCCGGCCACTCCCTCCACGGCGTTATGGCCCTCATGGTCGTGGCTCACCGTGACGATGTCGGCCGTGGGGCGCCCCATGTTGTAGCCGGTGCCCTTGGGGCAGGGATCCATAAGAACAGCGGCTTCGCGGGCGCGCAGCCGAAAGCACGAATGGCCCAACCAGACGATCTCCATCGTTCTCTCGCAGCGCACTCTATCATATCTGGCCTGGCGGCTATGGTCACGGCCCCGATCGCTCCTGCGATGGCAGATGGACGCCTCCGCCGCGCAAGGGAGCGGCTTGCGTCCGAGAGGGAAAGGGTGGCCCGCCACCAGCAGCGCTGACGGCCCGAGAGTCGGGGGTGCGTCCTATCGGGGTGTCAGTCCGTTACGGTAAAGACCTGGTCCTGGGTCACGTCCAGCTCATACTCTTCGGCCAGGGTCCGCTGGCCGCAGTCGTCAAAGAGCAGGTCATAGATGGCGGCGGGCACCTGCCACGTGCGGGACGCTCCAGGTACTATCATCTCCTCCGCTTCCAGCTCGTCCTCACCCCAGTTCTGCGCGCCGGAGGGAGACAGGAAAGCGTAGCAGATCGGCCCGCTGGACTCATTGACTACGGTGAACTCGACGGGCGGGTGGTCTCCGCCCACGAAGACCGCCCCAGTGCGCTGCACCTCGGCCTCCACGGAAAGCACCACCTCGTACAGGCCGTCCGACAGGCCCGCATCGTCGATGATGCAGACCCACCAGTTGCCGACCTCTCCGCCCGTCCAGGTGATGTTGATGATGCTCCCCTCTTCGCTCACCTCGCCATCGACAAACCAGAGGGCTTCCCAGGTCATGCCGTCCACCATGCCCTCGTAGTCCCAGAAGGCGCAGGCGTGGGTCAGGCCCGAAGGGAGAGCGTCCCATACCTGGGTCGGCTGGTCGTCGGGCGTCACGCCGTCGGCGAAGACCAGGTTGTAGAACACGATCTGGCTGGTATCGAAGCCGCCGGTCGGTTCGGGCTCAACGGGCGACGCTCCGACGTACTCCTCGCCGCTCTCGACAGCCTCGACCAGGGGCGACGACAGGTTCGCCGGCCGCAGTCCGTTGATGAACCCTCCCACCGGCACACAGGAGTCCAGGTCGTTGATCTCGCCGTCCCGATTGGTGTCCGCCACGTAGCGACAATCCACGGGCTCCCGCTCGTCTGCGCTGGCGCCCGCGATGGTGGGCACGCCGATGAGCTCGCCCCGGTCGTTGACGGCCATGCCGCCACTATTGCCGCCGGCGATGGTGGCGTCGGTCTTGATCCAGGCCCGCGCGCTCAGCCCCCGCTCCGAAGCGAAGCCGCTCACCACACCGTCCGTGAACGTGATCGTCTCGCCGCCAATGCCCGGATAGCCGAGGATGCGGATGTGGTCGCCTATCTCCACATCATCAGAGTCCCCCAGCTCGACGGTCGGGAGGTTCACCGTCGTTGGGCTGGCGCCCAGGTCTGACACGATGCGGATGATGGCCAGGTCCAGCGCGTAGTCAACGGCCTCCACCTCTGCCAGGTAGGCGAGATCAGGAGGCTCGTCGGTCTCCTTCAGGACGGCCACTGCCAACTGGTCATACTCATCAAGGCGGTTGTCCACCACGTGGGCGTTCGTCAAAATGAGGCCGTCTTTCGAGATGACGCTGCCCGAACCGCTCCAGACCGGTTCGAACGTGTCGCCCGTCTGGAGCACGGCCCAGATCTGCACGGTGGACTGGGCCAGCTCGCTGATGCTGGGGCCCCCGGCGGCCTCCTCCGTCTTTTCTGCGCGTGCGGTGGGGCTCGGCGCGGCCTGCGTGGGTTCGGAGGTCGCCGTGGGCTCAGGTTTCGACTCTGAGCCGCAGGCCAGGCCGGCGATGGCCAGCGCGCCGATGGCGATGAGAAGCGCGACGAAACGACTTGGCCCCGACATGTCCACCTCCCTGTCCGACAGGCTACACCCTCCAACCAATGATCCATCATAAACGGAGAGAGGCAGCAGTGCCTATCGGCATTACCCTCAAGAGCCGATGCGCATGCTCATTATCGTCACGGTTGAGCCGTTGTCACGCCCTGGCCGACACTCTAGCCCAGGGCGCGCGAAGCCCTTATCCTCATCTGGGCCACCTGCCGTCATTGCTCCTTCTCCCGTCGCCCTTGGGAGAAGTATCCTCCATCTCTAGGGGAGGGCCTTTGCCCATGAACGTGCTAGACGACCCATCAGCCTACCAGCGCATCGATCCCGGCAGCCTGCCTGCCGGACAGGCGGGTACACGCGCCCTCATCCGCGACCTGCCGCGCCAGTGTCGCCTGGCCTGGCGAGAAGCGCAGGCCCTGGACCTGCCACCCGACTACCGCGATGTCGACAAGGTGGTAATCCTGGGCATGGGCGGGCTCGTGATTGCCGGCGACCTGCTGCGCTCGCTGGTGGCGCTGGAGAGCCCTGTTCCCGTCTTCGTGCACCGCGACTACGGCTTGCCCCTGATGGTGGACCACCGGACGCTGCTCATCGCGATGAGCTACAGCGGCGACACGGAGGAAACGGTCTCTGCCTTCGAAGCGGGGTTGAGCACCGGCGCCAAGAAGCTGGTCATCACCACCAGCGGCAGGCTCTTGGCCCTGGCCCAGACCAACGGCGTCCCCACCTTCGTCTTCGACTACAAGTCGACGGTGCGGGGCGCCCTGGGCTACGGACTGATGCCACTGCTCGCCATCGCCGGGAAGGTGGGCATCGTGGGAAACAAGGCCGGGGACGTGGAGGAAGCGGCCACTGTCATGGAGAGCATGGCCGGCCGCATCGGCGAGGACGTGCCGCTGGTCCGCAACCCCGCCAAGCAGCTCGCCGAGAGGCTGGAGGGCCGTCTACCGGTGGTCTACGGCGCCGGCATCCTGACGGAGGTAGCCCATCGCTGGAAGACGCAGCTCAACGAGAACAGCAAGCTTTGGGCCCTCTGGGAGGAGCTGCCCGAGGCGAACCACAACGCCATCGTCGGATTCGGGCTGCCACGGGAGATCGCGGCGCGTACCTTCGCGGTCTTCCTGGGGGCGCCAGCCTTGCACCCCCGCATCCGCCTGCGCTACGACTTCACCCGCCAAGCGCTGACCGAGGCGGGGGTGCCGAGCGAGGCGGTGGAGGCCGAGGGAAGGAGCCCCCTGGCTCAGGTGATGAGTGCTACCCTCTTCGGCGACTACGTGAGCCTCTACCTGGCGATCCTGGCCGGCGTGGACCCCTCGCCGACCACTGTTATCGCCGACCTCAAACGCTGGCTAGCCGAGAGGCCGTAGGGGCGCAGCCCGCCAAAGGCGGACGCGTCTGCGCCACTACGGCGCGCCCCCACCAAGATACCAGGACGAGCGGCGACTTCTTCGGCGACCACCTAGTGTCCTGAGTCAGAGATTCGCTAACGAATCCAATGCTTTGTCTTTGTCATGCTGAATCCGCCACAGGCGGATGAAGCATCCGGCGGAGCAGGCCTCCCATCACGGATTCTTCGTCCGCCTCTGGCGGACTCAGAATGACATTCGCCTGCGGATTTCTGATTCACCACACTAGGACGCGCTGCCGCCGGCGATGTAAGCCTCGACCTGGGCGCGGGCGGGCATGGCGGCCGATCCTCCCACGCCGCCGACGGTGAAGCCGGCCGTTACGGCAGCGAACTGGGCGATGCGCTCCACCGGCCAGCCCTCCAGCAGGCCGAGGAGGAAGGCGGCGTCGAAGGCGTCGCCGGCGCCGATGGAGTCCACCAGGGGCGCCACCCGGACGGCGGGCTGGTGGAAGGCCCCCTGGGCCGTGAACACGCTCGATCCCTCGCCCCCCTGCTTGACGACTATTGTGGGAGGACCGGCCTCGCGCAGCAGGCCCGCGGCCTCCGCCAGGTCCTCTCGATCCGCCAGGCTGCGCGCCTCGCGTTCATCCGCAAAGAGGACATCGACGTAGGGCAGGATATCGGCCATAGCCGCAAGCCAGGGCCGGGGCAGCGGCTTCAGGGGAAACTGCGTGTCGATGGTCGTGATCAGGCCGCGGGCCTTGGCCTGGCGGAAGAGGTCGATTGTGGCGCCGTGGTACACCGAATCGAAGTGCAGGTAGCCGCCGCAGTGCAGCAGGCGCGCGTCGAGCAGGTAGTCGAGGTCAGCGGGGTCGAAGGCCAGCGGCCAGGGGTCATGGGTGGGCAGACGATAGGCGAGGGGGCGCTTGCGGCTGCCAAAGAGCAGCAGGTAGGCGCCGATGGCGCAGACGGTGTTCGGCACCAGCCGCACGCGGTTCGTATCGACGCCGGCGCGCCGGAGGGCATCGAGCACAA
>Ga0315277_10007665_pt1 | contig 13979 bp, 10 predicted proteins | sample YL17G05_15_MG_FD_203695 | JGI IMG/M metagenome (GOLD analysis project Ga0315277, IMG submission 203695) | Sediment microbial communities from Yellowstone Lake, YNP, Wyoming, USA - YL17G05_15 | ecosystem: Environmental > Aquatic > Freshwater > Lake > Sediment | place: USA: Wyoming | collected... | reverse complement strand
ACGAGGGGTTGGACACGTCGACGCTTGAGCCGGGGAAGCATGGGACGAGCGTGCTGTCTTCGATAATCCGAACAGTGAGGGATGAACACCCGCTTCTCTATTTTGGAGTCGGTGGGTTGATTCTCACTATCATCGGTCTATCTGCAGGGCTGTATTCGGTGTACCAGTTCATTAGCTTTAAAGCGCTTCCTTTCCTCCCAAGTCTAATCGCGGTGATGTTCTTCTTCGTCGGATTAATTGCGATATTCTCCGGTATGATTTTGAACGCAATCTCGACAGCAAACTGGCAAAAGAAGTAGTGATCAATGTCCTTATGCAAATGAAGAATCCCCATATTTGTAAAGCGAAGGCATCGACGTCATTCAATCAAAAGGCTCCATCGTAGACTTCTTTTAGTGCGGAATTGCGCCGCAGAAGTGAGAACTTTCCTTCTTCCGCAACTTTTCTGCAATTGCTCCCAATTCTCTTGAGATCCCCTGTGGATTCGAGAAGATTCTGAATAGCAACTGAAAGAGCCTCAACCACACCAGAAAAAAGCTTCTCATTTACCACCGACTCTCGGTACCGAAGTAGAGTTGCTTTTGTTCTCAAACCTTCATGAGGAAATGATGTAATTGGAGCATGTATTATTTTGCCAGTCACATTTTCTTCTATCATGTCTGGGAGTGCGAAGCAATCTGACGCAACAATTGGCAGACCGACGCCCATAGCCTCGAGAATTGAGTAAGGGACCATATCCATGTATGTTGGAAAAACGAATAGATCGGCTTTTGAGTACAACTCACTAAAAAGGTAGTCCCGATCAACATCTTTATGAAAATGTATGAATTCCTTTTGACTCCAGACACGTTTGAAATTTTCAAAGTACTCAGCGTGATGCGGTGGCGCCTTGGTTACCAAATCAAGTTGAACATCGAGCTTTCGATGAATTTTGTCAATCGCATATACGAGTTCTCTTCCCCCCTTGTCGAAGAAATGATTTCCAACGAAAAGCACTTTCAAAGTATCGTGAGTGCCGGGGTTGGCATGATATTTCAGAATCCTTTCGGGAACTGCAGGCCATATCGTCGTACATTTTCTGGATAAGAATGATCTTGTATCAACCGGCAAAGAATTAATAAGGGTCCGTCTCGACGCTTCGGAGTAGGCAATTATTTGCTTACACAAGGGGTTGGATAATCGGTGGATTAGCGCTCGTACCATTGCTGGATGCTCATTCCATTCATCATAGAATCCAAAGAAAGAACTTGCGTACTCGACTTCGATGACATGCGGAATTCCATTTAGAGGAAAGGCGCCACCAATGGTATGAATTCCGTCGCATGGTTTCGTGATAATTATCGATCGGGGTTCAGCAAGGATTCTGAAACAGATATCCAAAAACTTCTTCTCTAACTTTTTCTTAAAATCGTATTCACGAACGCGATTGACATTCTCAAATACCGTAATAGGGACATTTGAAATAATATGATAGCCAGGAGGAGGGTTTTTGATTATCGCTTCATTGGCCGGGTGATTACCACCGAAAAAATACACTGTCTTCATTGAGAGGCTTCCTCACATTCTTGCACAATTTCGGGTTTTAGCTAAGATCAATTGCTTAGTAGCACATTGAGATGCCGTATTTATTACTCTTTGATGGTTAACTCTTGGCGCTGATAATAACGACTCTCATCCGAGTTTAAATGTCTATCGTCCTCGATGCCTTAATGAATTGGATGAAATCTTAAGGTACAATGACCTATCAAGATTACAGTCATTAAAAAAATCCTGAGAGGTGGTGAAGAAGTGCGTACAGCAATAGTCCATAATTTCCCAACTAGCTATCGACTCCCTTTGTTTGAACTATTCTCGAATGAAGAGAATTATGAGGTGAAGGTTTTCTTTACGGGTGGATCTCCGGCCCATAGAAAAGATCGGCAAACGAAAGACTCAACAGTTCAATGGGAGATATTACCTGGCATAGCATTGAAAATCTTTGGATCGGGGCAAGACTCGATGAATATTAATCTCGACATTAGACCGATTATTTCATTTGGGCCAGATGTTGTTCTGATATATGGGTATCTAGATTGGACTTCGTATTTTGTCGCATTATGGTGTAGATTAAGAAGAATTCCTTACCTCCTTTTTGCAGAGGTTACTTACAATTCATCGAGTCTTTCCTCGTTATTAATTAGACCATTTGTGAGAGCACTATCTCATGGAGCCTCCGGAATTGGAGCGGGGAGCAATAATACGGCTGATTATTTTCGAAAATTGGGGACACCACCTGAGAAAATACACTTAGTCAGATGCATTCCTGATTTAGATAGCCTGAGAACTGAAATACAACAAAGAAAAGATATGCTGAGCAATCTTCGCTCGACTTTGGGAGTTCAGAATAAGATTGTTGTACTCTATATTGGGAGGCTCACGAATAGTAAGGGATTATTCGATCTAATTGAAGCGTTTTCTATCACGAAGCAGCATCGCAATGATTTACAGCTTGTTATTTGTGGAACGGGGCCACTTATCGAGCAGGTCAAAATCAAGGCACATGAGGTAAATCCAGTAGACATCAATGTTCTCGGGTTTGTACCAAGAGAAAGACTTGTTGATTGGCTTTCGGTTACCGATGTACATATCATGCCTTCTTGGTCTGAGGCACTTGGCCTCGTCGTGCTCGAAGCACTTGCTTCAGGCATACCATCAATAACGACATCTACATCAGGCGCAGAGGAATTCATTAAAGAGGGTATCAATGGATATATTGTTCCCCCTCGTAATCCTGAAGCATTAGCTAAGGCGATACTGGCAGCTGTTGAAGATCCCGTAAGGTTGAAACGAATGAAAGAAGCAGCAATGCACTCAGTGGAGGGGATTAATTATAGGGAGGTCCTCCATCAGCTGGAAAATGCCATCAATATAGCAATCCACTCCTCTTTCAGAGGAGGTTAACCGAAGTCATAATTTTTTATTTGATTACTGGATGTCCTTTGCCACGTTTTTCATTGACCCTATCGCTCTAGTAACAACGAGATTACTTTTGGATAATTCTTCAGGCAGCAAACGTCATTATCAAAAAATAATCAATCATTCATTGATTGAAAAATGCCCCATGGAATTACATCTCAGTTTCCACCATTATATTGGAATCAGTCGATCCATGCAACCCATCCGGAATCTCAAGATAATAGATAATACAGGAATTAATAACCCAAATGTGACTTAAGTGAGTCTAATGAAGAATGAACACAAGATTAGTCCATCGAATGCATCTCTGATGCCTGACCTTATTCAGTTTAATCGACCGTACTCTCGTCACTTTTTGGATATATTTGGTATGAGAGGAATTTCAGAAAATTCTTGTGCATTAGATATTGGTAGCGGTTCTGAGCTTGGCGATTTACCAATAATTCGGAATCTCGGCGCAGGACTCTGTGTAGGAATCGATATAGTATGGAATGAAGCGCGACGCCGAGAATCGTCTAGTTTCTTCGCTCTCGTTCAAGGCGACATCGACGGTGGCAAATTGCCATTCGTTGATGATAGCTTTGATTATGTGATATTGAATAATGTTATTGAACATCTGCACAATCCGGTGAAGTTGCTTCAAGAGATTCGAAGAGTTCTTGTGCCAGGTGGTTTGCTAGCGGTATTAACCCCGAATCAAGCAAACCTGAAAAATAGATTAAAACTCCTCCTTGGCGGCAGCATTTACTTCCCTTTGAATCGATGGCTGAATCCTGACGATCATATCAAAAAGCACGGTACCATTGTGTTTACAGGCCATATTCGTGAATATACCGCGAATGAGATCATCTCCATGTTGTCTCTCACCGAGCTCAACATAATTAGCACACAATACCTCATAGCACACTTTCAGTCATCATCAAGAGATGCACCACGCCTTACAGGAGTCGATTCAGTAGAAAGAATATCACAATCATCATTCATTTTTAAATTATATCGATTTGCAGAGCGTTTACATCCTGGCTGGAGATATATGATATCTGTAGTTGCAGAGAAACACTAACATCACCGTTGAATGAAGTTGAGGGTTCATATGGAGAGCTTGAAATACGCATTGACAACGACCTTCTTCCCACCTTTTCATCTTGGTGGAGATGCGATTCATGTCGAGTTGCTTGCCAATGAGCTTGTCAAAAGAGGAAATGAAGTTCACGTATTCTACGGATTAGATGCATATTTGATAAAACGAGGAAACAGGAAAATCAAGGAAATGGAAAAGGATTCTTCAGATCACCATGGAATACATTTGCATCACTACGCGACTTTAACCCCTAGGCTGTCAACATTAGCTGAGTATTCATTTGGCATATCATCAATAACTCGGAAAATTGAGAATGATATTAAGAAACTGTCACCGGACGTTCTGCATCATCATAATATCTCGGGGATTGGACAGGAAATACTTGGAATAGAATCTCCAATTAAACTTTATACCGCTCACGATCATTGGCCCATTTGCCAAAAAAGTAGTTACCAGAGATACGATGGAGAGATATGTCAAAGACCGAAGCATTGCATGACATGTTCACTCCTAAGCAAGCGCCCGTGCCAAATATGGAGGTTTTCGAATTCGACTGAAAAAATCTTTTCAAAAATTGATTGTATAATATCTCCCAGTGGCTACATGGCAGATATTTTAATTTCACTTGGCGGACTAAAGAATGTTACCGTTTTACCAAATTTCGTCCCAGATTGGGAGAACAATGATCATTCCGCAACTTTCGAAATCCCTTATCTTCTGTTCGTAGGGAGTCTTGAACAAAATAAGGGCATAGACGCTCTGGTGTCAGATTTTCTTGATTGGAAGATGGATACCAAGATTTCCTTAAGGATTGTGGGTTCTGGAAGTTCTCAGAAAAAGATCAAAGAGAAAATCAACCGAGATAAGAGGGGCAATAGAGTCTTACTTGAAGGAGGGCTACTAAGAAAGAATCTTGCGTCTCTCTATAGAAATGCAATTGCCGTAATAATTCCGTCAATTTCACCAGAGAATTCACCATTAGTCGGTCTAGAAGCCTATTGCGCTGGAACTCCTCTAATCGGTACAGATATTGGTGGACTACCGGAAATGATTAACCGAGTTTCGAAAAATTATGTTTTTCACCGGGGAGACTTTTCCAAAATGAGAGAGATAATAAGATCCATTTTGAGCAACCCCCCGGATAGATCGAGGATACGTCTGTTCTACGAAAAATATTATTCACCAGAGTCGTATATCAAAGGATTAAGACACATTTTAGATAATAAGTCGATGAGAGGGAATCATATACTAGCGCCTGTCACAAAAGGCTCTAATTATGAAGTTCTTCTTTGAGCGTAAATTGTGAAAGGTACTATCAATTTAGAAGTTAAGCGATTGCCCCTCTCAAAGAACAATAATTTTCAAAATCGTTGGTTGCATTGGAATGTAATAGCAATCCTACGATAGATCTATTTGACCAGAAAAGACAATATGCATAATATCGCTATCAGGTTCAATGGGAAGAATGTTGAAGAAAAGACATTTCTCGAAAATATCAAAATCTTTTGACCAAACAGGATGCGGCTCGTATCTTGATGCGTTAACGAACATGTTCGACAAGAATCAAAATCCTACCTTACTCGATCTTGGTTGCGGGAATGGCACCTATACGTTGATCTATGCGAAGATTTGCGGTGCAAGAAAGATCATTGGGATTGATATTGATGAAGACGCCCTCTCCGTTGCCAAGAAGAAAGGAATTGAAACCCAGATTGGCGATCTAAATAAAAAATTGCCTTTCGAGAGCAATTCATTTGATGTGGTTACTTCAACGCAAGTGATAGAACATCTGGTAGATTGCGATTCATACGCTATGGAAATTTACCGTATTCTTAAACCAACAGGATATGCCATCATTACAAGCGAGAATCTCGCGAGCTGGAATAATATTCTTGCATTATCACTAGGGTATCAACCTTTCACAGAGAACATATCCAGGGTGAAACGGATAGGAAATCCTTTTAGCCCGAATTATGGAGAAATCCCACATTTCGATAACCTCCATATTCATGTCTTTACAACCAAATCATTTGTGGAGTTCCTTCAACTTCATGGTTTCGAAATAGAATCCTTGAAATGCAGTGGCTACCCTCCACTAGCCGGCTCTTTAGCTGACTTGCTTGCAAAGCTTGATAAGACTCACTCAAGATATATTATGGCAAGGATTAGAAAAAGGCAAAACATGGAGTGATCCGTTTCTTATCACTTTAGTGTGTGCTCCTTTCATGAAGAAAAGAAGCAGTTTTTCATCGTCTACTCATCGTCTTCCAATTTCTTTGGCCGGTATCCCGGCAACGACGGTTCGCGGAGTAACATCTCTAGTCACAACTGCACCAGCTCCAACTATGCAATTCTCACCTATGGTGACTCCTGATAATATCAAGACTCCTGCTCCAATCCATGATCCCTTTCCGATATGGACCGTGCTACCGCAATATCCTTGTTGAGATATCGGGATTTCCAAATCCTTTCTGACATGATCAACACTTTCCACCATGGTATAAGGCCCGATCAACACGTCATCATCAATTTCGATTCCGAATGCACCTGAGAAGCTACAAAACCTTCCTATCCCAACTCTATCTCCAAGCGATATCCTATCCGGTCGATCAAAAAAGATGAACTCGGAAATAATTGTACCCTCACCGCATTTCTTTAGCCTTCCCCGGTAATAGTGTCTTCGTATCTTTATTCCTAAGTACCCTGGTATGCTCCTGATCATTGATTCCATGAGCAATCGAATTTCTTGCTTAATCATAGGTTGGCTTCCGTATCAATTAAGTTTTTTTCTTCATCAAAGGAGGGATGCATCAATTGATTGTAGGGATTAATACTTCTATTTTTCCATATTTATTGAGAACCATAAGCTGTTACTCATTCAATATTTTCGATATGTCACTTCGGTCCATTATCCATTCCACCTCCTTCCGTTATGATTTCTTATAAAATGAGTTTGTTCTTGAAAATGTAGTCACATTCTTATCTAACACAAAAAAAAGTAACTATGGTCATCGCGATTGTGGTTGTGCGTAGTTTTCGCATTTCAAATCTTGGTATCTATTCGATTTTGATCAATACTTAAAACGATTCCCATTACAGTATCTCGGTCTGGAATTTAAAAAGTTCTTGTCGGTATCTTTCTAAATATCGGGATAGGAAGCTGCGATCACACGATTACTAAGCAAAGACGAAATAACAACTCCGAAGAATCAAAGGTAAAAAATATTCATTCTCTTTGAAAGCGAGAGCGAAGATTTATGGGAATCGAAAAAATAGGAGGATATTGGTGCACGATACGATATGTATGCCTTTAGTGTGCCCCTTTCATGGAGAAAAAGAACAGATTTCTCATTGTCTTAAGAATAAATCGGAGGGCGAGTGGTGTCTGTGAAGGTGACGAGAGGATGCTGACAGCATTCTCAATAAAATACATGGGGTTTAGATAGAGCGATTTGTAAAGTCTAATTCGCATGTCACTTAAAAAGGACAATGGCAGACCACAGAGAGAACAGGAAGGCGAATCTTGTTGCAGAGTGTTCCAGTCAATTAGCAATAATTCCGGGTTCTCTTTTGAAAAGGATTCGAATAAGCGAGTACCGGGATATGGTACCGCAATATTGACTTCGATTCCGTTTGGCCGAGTGTTTTTTATAAACCGAATCGTGTCTTCGATTGTATCTTTTGTCTCGCCGGGCAATCCCACTATGAAGCTTGCGAAGACTCTCAATCCTATCCTTTTGGCCGCTCTAATTGCGGAAGCGTTTGATTCAACAGAGGTTCCTTTCTGACACAAATCAAGGATAGTCTGATTTCCTGATTCGATACCTAGGGAGATTCCTTCACAGCCAGATTCGTGCATGATTCTGAGCAAATCCTGGTCAATCAGATCGCTTCTAGTATTACAGAACCATGAGAGATTATAGGATCTTTCGCGCAATGTCGAACATATTTCGAAGGCTCTATCCCGATTTAACGTAAAGGTTTCATCAAAAAAAGTAAAGCTCCGGAGACCATATTTTGCGACCAGAAAATCAATCTCAGCCATTACAGATTCTGCAGAACGTAAATCCACATTCGTTCCTGCAACCGTGCAGTAACTGCACCTAAAAGGACATCCCTTACTGGAATATATTACCGTATAAGGAGCCCTATAGCGTGTATTTGCGTAATAAGGTTCAATCGAAGGTAGAAGATCGTAAGCAGGGATTCCGATTTCTTCAATCGTAATATGTCGGTGATTCTCTTGAGAAATCATTAAATCGTAATGGTCGCGAAATGCAAGGAGATTGGCACCATTCCGAATGGCCCGATGATTTTCGATTGCGTCGATAGCCTCACAGACTCCATCAATTGTATCCCCTGTGACATAGATGTCGAGATTTGGGATGGATTCCAATACTTTCTTCCCTTGAGTTCGAGTGGTCCAGCATATACCAATTGTAATAATGTGATTATTGATTCTTTTTGCAGAAGAGAATAGAAAGGTGTCATTCTTGATTGTTGTCGGTGTGAATCTGGAAATCAAAACTTTTGCATCTGAATTCCTTTCTATCCAAGAGACTACTTCCTCAGGACCTTGATCGAATCCATTAGCATCGAGAACCTTGATTTCATGACCTTGATTTCTCAGATATGCTGCCATCTGGATAAGGCTCATCGGCGGAAGAACGCTATCCCTTTCCGTAATCTCACAGCGATCCTCCCGTATCACCTTCAGATTGCCAAATCGCGGAGGATTAATCAAAATAGCTTTCAAGAGATCACCGCCCTTTCTAATATTGATTCATAAGCATCATGAGTCATTTTGGCCATCGTAAGACCGTTAAATGATTCAACGACTGTCTTTCTTGCTGCCTTTCCCAGCCTACTCCTGAGCACGTCATCGTAAAGTAGCTCTGCAAGAAGGTGCGACAAAGCCTCTGAATCCCCGGATGGAAAGAGAAGACCGTTTTGATTGTGAGTTATTATCTCACTAGTACCGCCAACATCACTTGCAATGACAGGAAGACCGCATGCCATTGCCTCCAAGATTGACATTGAAGCGTTCTCGATGTAACTTGCAGACAATGCGACGTCACAGGAGGCAAGAATTTCAGGTATTGCTTCTCTCTTAGTATGTCCCATGCATTTAATTTCAACGCCTTTGAGCCTCAATAGATTCAATTCGTTTCTATAGGCGCCTAAATCACCAGCTCCAACGATAATCAGACGGAGGTGATATCTCTCAGAAGATAGAATAGAAATGGCTCGACATAGAACATCTATTCCTTTCAACGCACTGATTCTTCCGAGGAAAATTATCGTCTTCCGGTCATTGAGACGTTGGAAGGCATCTATGGGCTTGAATTCATTCGTATCGATCCCATTGGGGATATTGAAAATTTTATTTGATGGGACATGGAATCTAGATCCCAATTGCTGAGAGAACCACCTAGAGGGGGATATTAAGAATCTCGAACGAAGGTAAAACTTTTCTAGGGTACCAATTAAAGGTGAGAGAGAAATCAGATATCTCGAAGTCTTATCAAGCCTTGAGTAGCTCATCCGCGATGATCGAATTGCTTCTGAGAGTATAACTGAACTATTGTGTGCTGTTGCGATAATCGGTATCTTCAATTGTTTGACACGTATTGCTATATCTGGCATATGCCCAAAATGAGTATGAATAATCTCTATCTTTTCTTCTTGACAAATCTTTCTTAATTGCAGGAAAATAAATGCCTGGATTTTGACATTTGAAAGAAAATCATGTTTCCTCGGAGGCAGCCTTACCAGGGTAACGCGATCGAGGGATTGAGACAAATCAAAACCATGATTATCATTTGAAGATTGAGCAATCAAAGTGAAATCAATATCTCGCGGAGCCATTCTTATAAGATCCCGAGCATAGCTACTGACTCCGCCTGAACTCAAAGGTTCTGGGATGATAAGTCCTACTCTCATGTATTTCTCTCTCTTTTGTATTTGTCCGAAATCAATACGATAAAGGTTTGATATCTTGCATAAAATGCAAATGCAGTAAATAAGTCAATCCATTGTTTATTGAGTCAATTGAGATCCATATCACTATGCAAACACCTAAGGCATATGTAGAGGCGGTAAAATAACATAACTGTGAAAATGTATCTTGTAAATGAGGGTAGCCTCCTTCGTCATAATGTATCATTGTTGGGAGAACTCCTATAATCTTGAATTTACTTATGAGCAGAATCAAAATACTGAGAAATGAATTAACGGGTTCATTATAGGATAGATATTCATCAGTAAGGCGGTGTTGCTCTGAATTTCAATAAGCCTACAGTCAGGATTGGATTGCTTTCTCCAATCATGGGAAAATCTAATCAAAAGGCATTTAATAATCTAGTCAAAATTGTCAGGCACATTGCAGATAATCTGATCATTATTGAAATTATTCCCACGGGAATAGATTTGGAGATTGGAAATGAAGACATCTCCAGAGTCAAGATTGAACATGGTATTGGAACGAATCTCATATACTCCATTCTTTACAACTTAGTAACGCAACTGAAAGCGTCACTTCAAATAGTTATATCCAGTCGGAAAGTTGACAATTGGATTTTTTATTTGGGAGATAGCATGATTTTACCGATGATTGCGGCAAATCTTACGAGAAAAAGAACTATCTTGCTATTGGGAGGCAATCTCGAATTGGAGAATCATTATCAGAGTTTCGAGAACAATATATCAAAGATCTTCCTTCTCTTCAGGAACATTAACTTGTTTCTCGCTGACCAACTCGTCCTATATTCATCTGGATTGATAATGAGATGGAAACTAGAAAAGCATACCAAGAAGATTTCTATTGCGCATGAACACATCCTAGACTCTAATAGACTCGAAATAACAACACCACTTGAAGGAAGATCAATCATCATCGGTTATGTTGGGAATCTTGGGAGAATCAAAGGTGTCATGAATCTCATCAAATCGATACCATCCATTCTGAAGGATTTGCCAGATGTGAAATTCTCAATTATTGGAGATGGTGAGCTAAGGGGAGAAATTGAAGATTTTATTTTAAAAAATAATCTGCAAAAGATAGTCGATCTAGAAGGCTGGGTACAATATGAGCACATATCAGAACATCTTAATGAACTCAGGTTGCTGATTATCCCTTCTTATTCTGAAGGTCTTCCAAATGTGATGATTGAAGCAATGGCATGCGGAACACCAGTTCTCGCAACATCTGTGGGAGCTATTCCCGATATAATTGATAATGGAAAGACCGGATTCCTAATGGACAATAATGAATCAGATACAATCGCAAGAGAAGTCTTAAGAATTCTCAGAGAGGAAAACCTTGTAAGGGTATCTAACTCGGCTCAGAATTATGTCAAGAAGGAGTTTTCCGAAGATGAAGCGGTGAGACTATGGACGGGGGTCTTGATTTCTTGATCAGGCATCCTATGCTCGGACGATTTATCTCCAGCAATAGATTCACAAATACTCTTTCACTTGCAGCCGCGATCTTATTACTCACAGCTACGATAATTATTATGACTGTCCCCCCAGCAAAAGGATATGAAATGTCAGTATATGATGCCATACCTTGGTTTGCCTGGTTTACTCTTATAACATCAATCATTTTGGGGCAAATTATTTTGATTGTTAATGCTATTAATCCAAGGAAAAAAAGTTCCCCACCATTAGGTCTCATTATTATTATACTAGCTAATAGTATATTATTGTTTATGCCGATGATTAGAGGATACGAAATCTATGGACGAGAAGATGTATTAAGTCACATCGGATGGGTCAGAGAGATTCTTGATTATGGTAATATCGGTTCCACAAATGTCTATCCGATTAATCACATTCTTGCTTCCTGCTCCGTTATGATATCGGGAATCGGTATTGACACACTTTCAATGGCAATACCTGCAATATTCTCCATTTTTTATATTTTTTCATTCATAGTACTTGTGAGACAGATGGGTATAGGAAAAGAAAATCAATTGCTAATTCTTGGGTTTGCCTCAATCTTAATATTTGGAAATTTACAGCTATCATTTGCACCCCAGTCTCAGGCGTTCATGCTACTCCCCCTTTCGATATACCTCTGCATAAGAAGCAGACAAACACAATGGAATTTGTCATTTATCATTCTGAGCATTGTATGGATTTTCTTATTAGTATTTTACCATCCATTGAATCTTTTGTTATTTATTCTGATTCTTGGAATCATTAGCATCACATCAAGATTAAGATCCCCTAAAATTGATATGATGAACGATGAATTTGTGAAACACCGCATGACGCTTCTAATGGCGATTGCTCTTGTTTCTTTTTTTATCTGGCAATCTTGGTCAATCGTACTTCTAGGGAATCTTCGACGGGTATTATTATGGTTTATCGGACAGGGAGGAATCTCAGAATTTCAGGATTACAGCAAATCGATAAATGCTGGTGATTTTTCTTTGATTGATCTCTTAATTAAGATTATTAACATCATGGGACCTTGGATTATCGTTGGCATCGCTACACTCATCTGCAGCATATACCTGATTAGACTTTCAAGAAACACGAATAGACGAATAATGTTCTGGCATCAATTGTCAATTGTCGCTTTCTTAATTCTAGGGTTTCTTTCAATTATAACATTCATTACATCGTATGTGGTTGGGTTTGGTAGAATATTTGTTATTGCAATTATTTTTTCAACAATCCTTATTCCAGCCTCTTATCATCATTGGCTCTTGCACGGTGAAAAGTCCGTAAGAAAATTCATCAAGACGATGATAATATGTATTTTTATAATTTCATTAATTCTTCTTTCAACTCTCAATTTATACCTTTCACCTCGTGTCAATGCCAATAACCTTCAAGTCTCTGACCAAGAAGTCATAGGAATGGATTACTTCTTCAACATAAGAAATGAGAACTTTTCAATTCTCGAACTTGAGATATCACAATCAAGATTTTACGATTTGATTTTTACCCACGATGCTGCTCGAAAAAACATAATATATGGCCAAGAGGCACGACCTCAGGATCATTTTGGATATGTTAATGCAACCGAATTCGGTCCATTGCTTAACGATCAAAAATATCTGATAATCAATAATCTCGCAAGGAATATTTTTGCATATACTTATCCAACGGAACCTGAAAGATGGCTTTTCACTCCAAACGATTTTAATAGACTATCAGAAGATCCATCGATTCAGCTAATCTATGCCAATGGAGACTTAGATGTCTATCTTACATATCCATTCAAATAGTATAATTGAGGTTGAACATGAAAAGCGTTCTAATAATCACTTACTTCTACCATAAAAAGGAGGAAATTGGATCAATTAGAATTAGGGGATTAGCAAAATTTCTTCCTTCATTCGGCTGGAATCCGATAATTCTAACACTTTCCTCGAATCAATCGAATGAACATCTCGATTCCATACTAGAAACAAAAGATATAGATTCCAGAGAGAGAGCGAGAAATCGATTGGCCAAGAGAATAAAAGAAATCATAAATGATCGGTTTGATTTTATCCAACTGAATGAAAAAAGGAAATTTAAGGATTTTCTCTTTTTCTTTATTGATGAAATCATAACCTTCCCAGATGAAAAAATCAGTTGGCGAGAAAATGCTTTGAAATCAGCCATTGATTATCTTGAAAAAGAGAATGTCGATGCGATGATTAGCTCCTCGTATCCGCCAACCACTCATTTTGTTGCATATGACTTAAAAAAGAAATATGGAATTCCCTGGGTTGCTGATTTGAGAGACCCATGGGCGCTTAATTATTACGCACGTCATACATTTCCAAGAAGATTGCTTGATAAAAGAATTCAAAGAAAGGTACTTTCGAAAGCAAATGTGATTACGGCGGTATCTGAATCCTTGGCGGAGATGCTAAAGAGACTGAATCCAAAGAATAAAGTCGCCGTTATTAGGAATGGATTCGATCCAGATATGGTCAAT
>Ga0315277_10007664_pt1 | contig 13979 bp, 15 predicted proteins | sample YL17G05_15_MG_FD_203695 | JGI IMG/M metagenome (GOLD analysis project Ga0315277, IMG submission 203695) | Sediment microbial communities from Yellowstone Lake, YNP, Wyoming, USA - YL17G05_15 | ecosystem: Environmental > Aquatic > Freshwater > Lake > Sediment | place: USA: Wyoming | collected... | reverse complement strand
TTCGGTTCAATAGCATGGGACCCATATCAAACAGGCGGCCTAGGCACACCAGAACACCAAAGAGTGTCTGCAGGAGACGTTCACGTCGCCTCAATGGGCATACTATACATCGACGAAGTAAAGAACCTAGACCCTGAAGAAGCAATAACGCTGCTTACAGTGCTTGAAGACGGTCAGTTACCGATTACATTGAGAGGCAGACTACATGGCGGCGACACAGCAGCCATGGCAGTTTCAACAGAGCCGGTTCCAACCATAACTTTCCTTGTAGCCGCCGGAAACTTTGACAGCATCAGTCAGATTCACCCCGCATTAATGGATCGCATCTACGGATATGGCAAGGTCGTCAGAATGAACAATGACATGCTTGGCACAGTAGAAAACAAGCGCAAGTATGTCCAGTTCGTAGCTCAAGAGGTCAAAAGATTTAACCTCCCACCATTCAGCAGAGACGCATGCCAAGAAGTGGTGGAGGAAGGCAGACGAAGAAGTAACAAGAGAGACGCTCTTACGACGAGATTCAGACCGCTGATTTCAATAATCAAGACAGCAGCAACGCTCGCCATCAACGAAGACGCAAAAATTGTTGAAAGTAGACATGTCAGAGAAGCCATCGAACAACACTGCAAGACTATTGAAAGACAGATATTGGAACACGACATGAACGAGAGAGGTAAACTGCTGGAAATAAAGACTCAAGGGAGCATGGTTGGACAGATACACGGCTTAGCAGTCGTGAAAGATCCGTTCAGCGGCGAAATGACTGGCAGCGTACTGAACGTCAAGGCAAACATGGTTAAAAGAAGCGATCTGCCACGAACTTATCCGTTCAAAGGATACTACAAGGTCACTGGCGTGGCGAAAGGCCAAAGTTTCATCTCGGACAGCATTGCCAAAGTTAGAAGTGTAATCTTACAAAAATATGGTGTAGACATAGCTCAAGACTATCTGACTCACATCGACTTCGCGCAATCCTATGGCGTGGATGGTCCATCTGCAGGTGTCACGATGACCATATTGTTATGCTCTATGATCGAAGGGAAGCCAGTGAGACAGGACGTAGCGGTCACAGGAGAAATCAACCTAGGCGTTGGAGATTCAATTCAGATCACAGCCGTGGGCGGCGTTTACGAGAAGATAAAGGCTGCTGAAGCATGGGGCTTCAAAAGAGTTGTGGTACCACAGAAGAACTTTGATCATTCGATCGACATAAAAGACTACAGTATAGGAGTCGTGCCTGCAGCAACATTGGATGAGTATCTCAGAGAGTGCTTAGTCGAGAAATCGATGCTGCAGATCCCATTGCAGGCTTATAAGCGTAGAAAACCGTAAGGGCTCTTAGGCTCTGAAGATTGTTTCCCTTTGGAACTCCGTCAGCCTAGGAGCTTCCCACCCCATTATGAGAGAAGTTGATAAGGCAGAAATCCGAAGATGGCGGAAGCGAGGATTTTACAGCGAAAACGTTCTCGTAAAGCTCCTGCAGAAAAATGGTTACAATTCTGTGCGCGTTCCTGTAAGCAACCCCAGCCTAAACCCTTTGCCAGATGTTATGGCAAGAAAAGGCGAGCACATCTACGCGTTTGAAGTGAAAAACGTAAGCTATTATGCATACTTTCCTAAGCAGCAAATCGACAAACTCTTTAGATTTTTGAATGAACTCATTCCAACAGATAACACCCACAAACACGCAATACTAGCAGCACATCTGGGCAAAAAATGGATTTTCAAAGAAATCGACTGGAAAGAATGGGAAAAAGGCAGACTTCCAGAAAAAGCAAGAATACTTAAAAGAGACAGAGGCAATTTCGACCCAGAATAGAGAGAGGTTGACTGAATAGAAAGACCAGTGCTTGCGAGATGTTGTGATTTTTTATCACATGATTGGCTATGTTGATCCTGGTATTTGTGTTGTTTATGGCGAGTGGAGAAGTATATTTCGTAGATGACTTTGTGGAGTTACGAAGTGTGTTAATCTGTCAGCATATGCAGGGAGTTGGTTCAGAAAGTCTTGAATTTGTAGGATCGGCACTATTGGAACATTCTTGTAGAACTTGAAATTGCTATCCATCAAGAATAGCGCCATTGGGATGATTTTGGAACCCTCTAGATAGTCGTTTATCTGTTTGAAAGCTGGATTAGGCGATGATTCTGCAAGGGCTTTCGCCCGTTGAGTCTGCTCTTCTGCAATCTTTTTCAGCACAGACGGAGATAGGGCATGGTGCCAGTGTTTGCAGTCAATACAAAGAATCATAGATTTTGTGCAGCCGACGACATCAATTTCCCATCTCCGTCCCTTGTGCTTGAAGCGTAAGTTTTGGATCACTTCATATCTGTTCTGTTCTAGAGCTAGAGCCGCCATGGTTTCAAATTCCTGCCATTGCAAAAAACTGCTCACTCGCTCTATATCTGCACCTAAACTAAGAGCACGTGTTGCCAACCTCAACCGTTGCAGGGTGTCGGCTTTGATGTTGCAGTGGTTCACATAAATTAATCCTGCGTTTTGCAGTGTTTGAAGCAATTTTTCAACAACTTGCCGCGTCATCTTTGCGTGTTTATTGATCATTTCATGTGAAACTAGCCCGTTTTGGGTCTCTTCAAGAAGGGAAATTATCATTTCGGTTTCAATGCTCACATAGATCACGTCATCAATTTTCATTAAGAAGCGCAATTGTGACAACTTTTTATATACTGGGTATAAGCTTTTCGGTAGCAGGTGGTTTCTCGGAAGTTGTTCTTGAAAAATCTAAAGAACTTTTGAGACACCCTAATCATTTCCTCAAAGTACATCGCATAATTGGTCTGGATTTTGATCGGCGAGCTATTTCGGAGAACCCGGCGTTGCAGAAGGCTGAGGCTAGGCCAGTATGAACAAAAGCGTCAGGCAGTTTGGTTCCTAGCTCGTTAGGATATCCCTCAACGATTTTGCCGCCTTTGTTTCTCACATGATCAAGGACAGCTTTCAACAGTTCAACTGTGACTCCTTTGCCTCTGAAGGGTTTTGCAACGAAGAAACATACGACGGACCAAACAGGCTCATCGTCAACTCGTTTAAGGATACGTGATCGCTCCAATGTTTGAAACACTTCACGTGGCGCGACGGAGCACCAACCCACTGGCTCCTTTCCAGAATATGCCAGAATTCCTGGGATTTGGTTGGAGTCCACAATTTCTTTCAGAGCTTTTCTGTTGCCTTCACCTTTCTGTGCAAGAAACTGTGAGCGTTTCAACCGCCAATACATGCACCAGCACCCTCCGCAAGCTCCGTTTTTTCCAAAGAGTTTTTCGAGATCTGACCACCGATCACGTATCAATGGATGGAAATTAAGAATAATCTCTTTAGACATCTTTCTGCACCTCAGCTAATGGATAATTCTACTTAACTCATGAAATGCTTGAGTCTCCAATTTGTGGCAGATCATAATATTCTGTTGTAGATCTTTCATTAAAGGCTTCACATCTTTTGTCCGCAGTTCAGCAGCAGTCTCTTTCATTAAACTATTCATTTCGGAATTTATGTGTCTCATCTTCTCCATTGTATCGGGTTCTTGTTTCAGAAAATGCGCATCTTTCTCAGTTGCCAACTCTCTAATGCGCTTGAGTGTTGGCCAAGAATTGGGAAGAGCATACAGGGCAATTCGGCTCCAAGCCTATGCAGATTCTTTGAAGGTCTGGGTCACGTTGTTGAAGTCAGGATTGTTTAGGATTATGCTTGCTTCTTCGAGAAATTTCGAGTACATTGTTCTGAAGGCGCTACCGTCTGTGCCGCCGATCTCAATATACAGGAACGTGTTGAAGAGGCATTCGCAAAGTTCTAATCCTCTAAACTGTTGCGGCCACTTCACAACCAGTTTTGCCCATTTCTGCATCCCTGTCAATCCAATGTTCTTGATAGGCGGCTTTAACATGCTTGTGTAACGATTTTTTATGCTTTCAATTACGCCTTCTTGGAAGTGTGGAGTTTTTTGTGGGTGTTCAATTTTGAGCAGCTTGTGCTTTGGAGGGAAAGGTGAGAATCGTGAACCTCTTGCTTTCTGCAAGTCTTCAATAGATGTTTTGACAGATTTGGATGACGGTCAGAAATATAGACTTCGCCTCTTTTCTCGTCCAGACCGAACACGACGAAAGCATGTCCGCCAAAGTGGACGATTTCGGGAAGAGCAAAATAGGGTGGATATGCCAGGTCGCCGTAGCAAATCGCAGGTTCACCTGTTTTGAGTGTTGCTTTCAGCTCAGCACATCCTTTCTTTGGGCTGCTTGTCTCTGTTACGGTTGGCCTTGCGCCTAAGCTTTTGCAGATTGTTAGGAGAAAATTCTCACTATTGCTGTAGCGTGTGCCAATGAATGTAGAAGGCATCTTTCGCATGTACCAGTAGATGAAGCCTACTCCGCTGCCTGAGCCGAGAAGCATCTCTTCAGAAATAGATAATTCGTGAAGATTCAAAAGCTTCTTTGAAGAAGCTGTTTCGCAATGCTTGCCGCCGAACTCGTGGAATTCATCGATTATCAGCGTTTCAGTCAAGCCGATGATGCCTCAGCCTTCTGCAAAGAAGTAATAGTGGATTTCTAACGGTTCTCAACTTTTTCAAGGCAATTCGTTGATGCTTTTGTATACAGACGCGACAGTCTCGTGGAAACTGTAATAAGAGTGCATCGTCAAAGCTGAAGAATCTAACGAAGAGGTGACTGATGACGAGTGCAAAATATCTTTCCAAGACACCCACGTCCAAGGCCCTATATGAACGTGCGAAGAAGGTTTTGCCTGCAGGAGTATCTTACGGAATACGTTTCTTTGAACCCTATCCATTTTACACTGCAAGAGCGAAGGGGTGCAAGCTCTATGATGTTGATGGAAACGATTATGTTGACTTTTGGCTGGGTCACACAGCACTTATACTGGGCCACAGCCCGCCCGAGATAGTCGAAGCGGTTAAGCGCCAACTGGAGAAGGGTACTCATTACGGAACGTCCCATGAGCTTGAAGTGGAGTTGGCTGAAAAAGTCTGCAAAATGGTTCCAAGCGCCAAGATGGTTCGATTTACTAATTCAGGGACAGAGGCAAACATGTATGCTACACGTTTGGCGCGTGCTTACACAGGCAAGGAGAAGATCGCCAAATTTGAGGGAGGATGGCATGGAGGCTATGATGCCCTTCACGTAGGCGTCAAATATCCTTATGACTTGTCTGAATCTGCAGGTCTCACTGCTGGAGCAACTCAAGACACGGTTCTTCTACCATTCAACGATCTAGCAGGAGTTAAACGGAAGCTGAAGAATCAGAAGGTTGCCTCAATAGTAGTTGAACCAGTCCTAGGCGCAGGCGGCGGCATAGCAGCAGAAAAAGAGTTCCTGAAAGGTCTGCGTGAGTTTTGCGATGAGAAAGAGATTTTGCTCATTTTTGACGAGGTGATCACGGGCTTCAGACTGGCTCCTGGAGGGGGACAGGAATACTTTGGCGTTGTGCCAGACATTACGGTTCTAGGGAAGATTCTTGGAGGTGGGTTTCCAATTGGAGCATTTTGCGGTAAGAGGGAAATCATGGACAAATTGAACTCGATTGCCAATAAGCGTCCAGACTACTCTTTCCATGGGGGAACTTTTGCTGGAAATCCGGTAACGATGACGGCTGGTTTGGCTACGTTAGATGTACTTGAGGACGGGCAGATAACGAGGAAGTTGAACAAGTTAGGCGACAATGTGAGAAGCGAGCTTCGAAGTGTTTTCGAAGCACAGGGTGTGGAGGCAAAAGTCACGGGTGCAGGTTCATTGTTTAATGTTCACTTCACGAGCGAGGAAGTCAGGGATGCAGTTGCGGCTTCGAGTGCAGAAAAGAGCAGGCTTGTTGAATACGATTTGAGGCTTATTGAGAATGGTGTTTTCTTTTTGCCAGGACACAACGGAGCTTTGTGCACTGAACATGCTTCAGAAGATTTGAATAGGCTTTACCGTGAGACTGAACAATGCGTGAAGCATTTCAAGTGCTAGAGAGTTAGTTTCAATCAGCGAATGCACAGTTTATCTTAAATCCAGGACTGGATCACGCGTCTACCTTTCTCTCTTTGCAAACATGGCTTCAGCTTTTTTCAGATCTAGAGGTGTGTTTATGTTGAAGAATGTTGCAAGGTTTGGGTCCAGCTGTTCCAAGACGAGCGTGGAGACGTAGCGTACACCGTGCAAGTTGTCTATCATGGTTTGCATCCGAAGTTTTCCTTCGCTTAAGGCTTTCCTTGAAGCTTCCGAGGCTGATCTTGTCGCGTAGACTGCTTGCAGGGGTTCTATGTAGCCGTTTGGCCAGCGAGGGATAACTGCCGTCCTGTTTGGGCATAGATCAAGTAAGAGGGATAAGACACTTTTTGAGACAAATGGAACATCGCATGGTAAAAGAAGCGAGTACTCTCCTTCTGCAGCCTCAAAGCCCGTGAAGGCTCCTATGAGGGGCGTTTGCATGGTTTCTGCGTCTATTAGAATGTTTGCTTGTGAGTGAAAAGTTTGTTTGTAGTTTTCTGCTTGTGTTTTTGAGCTGACGACGATTATTTGTTCGTCGACAAGTTCTTTGGCTGTGTTTAGGACGTGTTGGATGAGGGATTTGTTTGTTAGTGGCAGAAGTCCTTTGTCTTGTCCGAATCTGATTGAGGAGCCGCCTGCAAGGATGATTGCTGTTCTTTTCAATGGATCTCTGTCTCCGTTTTCCTTGCGTTGTAAAGTTTGCGTGGGCTTTGTATAAGTCTTGTGTGTGGAAATATTTCGAGAGCGGAATATGGGGTATATTATGGAAACCCTAATTGTTTTTGGATGAACGTGGTGGAATGTTGATGCATTCTGAGATCAAGGAACTTGACTGTATGATCTGTAACCAATGTGATGAGAAAGAATACGAGAAATGCAAGGGTTGCAGGATCTATATGTTGGTTAACAGGATCGCTGAGCACTAGAGCGTTTGGCTACATTTGGTTAATCTTGCTAGTCATCTCGTCGAGTATTCTGGTGAAGGGATGATCAGGTTTTTCTGCAGCGAAGATAATGCCTCCTTCCGCTTTTAGAACGTCGCAGAAGCACGGTATCACGCTTAGCAATGGTGCTTGATAGATGTCTTTTACTAGTGCTTGCAGCTCTTCTTTCCCTGTTCTGGAAGCGTCTAGCACTTTGTTTAGGACCACTTCAGTTTTCTTTTCGAACAGGTCGTAGAGTTCTCGGAGCATTCTTTGTGTTCCGTCAACGTCTGATCTGTCGAATGTTGTGGCTACTACGACGACGTCGGCTGCTACTATGGCGTTTATTGATGAGTATTGCAGTCCAGGGCTGGTGTCAAAGATTACGTAGTCAAAAGTCTTGTCGTTCAGCAACGAGTTTCTCAGAGCCAACAGTCTTCCCAGCGCACGCATTTCCCATTTTCTGTCTTTCGCGGACATGTCGCGGATTGCTTCTGTTGCTGGGTTGGCTAGTCCGACGTATAAGTGTCCTTTGTTGTTGATTCTTTGGCTTAGGTCTATGAGGACTTTGTCGATTTCGCATGCTCCGTTCAAATAATCGTTCAGCCAGTGTTCGGCTTTTCCGGCTTTCAATAGTGTTGCAAGGCTTGGCGCTCTGAAGTCGAGGTCGAAGAGGCAGACTTTTTTGCCCTGTTTGGCGAAGCTGGCGGACAGGTTTATTGCAAGCAGGGTTTTTCCTGTTCCACCTTTGTATGAGTGTACGGCTAAGATTTTTCCCAAGGGTTATCACTCCTGGCTTTCTCTTTCCACGTAGAAGTAGGCTCTTCTGCCTTTTCTTTCCTTCTTCGTGTACCCCATCATTACGAGTTGGTTTAGGTATGCGCTTTCTACGGCTCGGGCTCGGTGTGTTTGTTGAGCGATTTCGTCTGCTGTGGCTCTGCCGAGGCGGCACACTGCCATGGCTGTTTTCCGCAGATGATCAGGCATCGAGAGCAGAGTCATCACGTCTAATGGTGTGTCTGTGGGGAGTTGTGGTATGTCTTTCCGGTTGTGTTTTTGCAGTTCGATCATTACTTCCATTTTTTCATTTAGTTTTTCGAGGTTTTCTTTGATTTTTTCTAGGACTTGTAAGGGTTTTTTTCCTACAAGCTCTTGGTTAGCCACTGCAGTTTCCTCTCTTGTTTTACGTGTGTATAATAAGCTAAAAGCCTAGCGTTTATTAAGTCTTACTAAACAACTGTTAGAAGCGGGCATATGGATTCAGAAAACAAACGCAAAATTATTACAGAATGGAATGCCTGCAATGCTGACTCGTTCTCGCCAAGTAGGCTCCGAAGACGGCTATGGACAGCATCATCGTTATGAGCAGAGTCACGGTGTACGTAGCGGACAGAGTGGCTAATTGTTCGAACATGGGCATCAATAGAATATGTTCGCTTCTGAGAATAAAAGTCGCGTTCTAACGTCTGAAATATTGCGATGCCTGATATGTTGCTTGGCTTCAAAAAAGGTAGTGGAGGTTTAAAATGGCACGGGTGTCCTGTTCCTAGCCTCTTCCACGATCGGCAGAACCTGTTTAAGCTCGCGGAAGTACTTCAGAACGGTTATTCCTCTCTGCGTGACCGCGTAGACAACTCTGCGTTTGCCAATAGTGCGCTCTTCAACCAAATTCTGCTTCAGCAAGAAGTCAAGATACTCCTTAAGAACGCTGCAATTAACGTTAGCCTTATACATAATGTGAGTAAGCTTCAACGGACCGCGATGTGCCAACACTCTGAGTATATCAATATACATTTCAAGTTTGGAGCGTCTCATTTCCAATCCTTCTTTTCGCCTTATTACCATCCTTTTCATATAAAGCTTTTATGTATCCAAACTACGGCTCTTTCCTAAATAGTCTGCGTTAGTAGCTCCTTTTCTCCTGTGCGCACATTAACACGTTTATTCTATTTTGAAAGGCTGTGACCAAGTCGTCTAGCATTATTTTTTGCAATTCTGCCGAAAGATCCTTGAGGTTTTCCTTGAACACTTTGGCCATTTTAGCCTGAACGTCTTTCCTCTGCTTAAGAGTCATGTTGCGCTTCAACGGTAGTCCTCCAATGATGTTGCACAGAAATAGGCTGTGACTATATAACTAGCTTATGAATCCAGAATCCACATTCTCCGTACCCGAGACCTACGGCACAGTTTACTTTAGGTTCTGAAAGAATATCAAGTCGTTCTTTCCACATGTTCAATCATCACAAAGAGCTTCGGAAACCCTAATTAGAGTATATATTCGCATAGGAAGAAGGAGAGATGCATTATGAAGAATGTTGAGTTAAAGCTAGTTGCTGAACTTATCAGAAACAGTCGCAGAAATGACAGAGACTTGGCTTAGGACTATTGGAGTTTCTCAGTCTACGATCAGAGATATGAGCTTGCGATCTACAGAAAGAGAAAATGAGAAAAAGGCCAAGATTTGACGGAAATTCATATGGGTTTGAAGTGGTACCGTGGCCACTGAGGCCATTGTCCAGTAGGTGTGCAAGCTTCGAACACGAGTGACAGGCTCAGTCCAATCTTGATCTGGTCGAGAGGTACATTTTTTATCATGCCTAGGATTCTCAATCCGTTGTCAAGTTCGACGATGCCCATTGCATACGGTGCCATAGTCTGAAACTGTGGTGGTGCAATGTGAATAATGGTGTAGGTGAGCAGTTTTCCGTTTGTCGGAAGCTCTGTCCATGTGAAGTCTCTTGAGAAGCAGTTGTTACATAAGGGTCTTGGCGGGAAGTGCATTTTTCCGCATTTTGTGCATTTTCCACCCACCAGCTTGCCTTGACTCATGTATTTCCACAATTGTTCAATCGTGAACTGCTCTTGCTCGTTCATATCTAGTCTCTCCTGTAAATGTGAACTGTTGCAGTAGCTCCTGAACCGCCCACGTTATGTGTCAAGCCGATGTACGCATCTTTGACTTGTCTTCTCTCAGCTTGATCTGTCAGCTGAAGATAAATCTCGTATGCTTGTGCCGTTCCCGTCGCGCCTACCGGGTGCCCTTTCGACTTCAGCCCACCGCTGGTGTTGACTGGTATTCGCCCACCGAGCTTCGTCTCTTGACGCTCTGCAAGGCTTCCTCCTTCACCGGGTTCACAAAAATCCAAGTCCTCGTAAGCGATTATTTCAGCGATAGTGAAGCAGTCGTGAACCTCCGCAACATCTATGCTTTCAGGTTTCACACTTGCCATTTCATAGGCTTGTTTAGCTGCAGCTCGAGCAGCAGCAAGCGAAGTGAAGCTCTCTCTCTCGTACAAGCCTATTGTGTCGCTTGCCTGTCCACTACCAACTATCTGAATAGGCGTGTCAGTATATTTTTTGGCAAGTTCAGGTTTGGTCAAAACAAGGCAGCTTGCTCCGTCCGTGATCAGGGAGCAATCATAAAGTTTCAGCGGCCAAGCCACAACACGCGAGGACATGGCGGCCTCAACAGTGAGCTCTTTCTGAATCTGCGCCTTCGGGTTCATGCTACCATGATAGTGGTTTTTTACTGCGACCATAGCCAATTCCTTCTCGGTTGTGCCATAATCGTGCATGTGCGCTGTAGCCATTAAAGCGTATAATCCTGGAAAGGTCATGCCCTGCCATTGTTCAAAAGGAAAATCTGAAGCCATTGCCAGGTATTCAGTAACCTCAGCTGTGCTCCTGTGCGTCATCTTTTCAACGCCGCCAACCATTACAACATCAGATAAGCCTGACATCACAGCCTGAACAGCAGCTCTCAACGCTGCACCAGAAGAAGCACATGCTGCTTCTGTCCGTGTTGCAGGCACCGGTAGCAGGCCAGCCCAATCTGCCATTGTTGCACCGGTGTGTCCCTGATGTTCATATGATTCGCCCATATGCCCGACAAACAAGGCTTTAATGTCCTTCTTTGGGTCAAGGTTGGGACAGCGGTCAAAGGCTTCTTTTGCTGCCTGAGCAAAGATCTCTCTTGCATATAGTCCGTCGAGCTTGCCGAACTTTGACAGGCCGGCTGAAACTATCGAAACTAACGGTTTACCATTCAAGGTTGATGGCTCCTTCTCTAATTAGTGGATTATTCAGAAAAGTGAGTAAAGCTAAAACAGGTATTTAAATCTCGTCAGTTTTTCTGGGTAATCTCATGCAAGAAATTCTGTTGCAGTTGAAACTTCTAAAAAAGGGTGTGGCTTTTGATAAGCCATTTTGGAAAACTATTTTGGTCCGAAGTTCTTCTTGACCCATGCTCGTGTTCTTTCCAAGTCCTCTTTGAGCCGTTTTGCTTCTTCAGGTGTTCTTTTTGGAGGCACTGGTTCTTCGGCGGGTGTGGCGTAAACGTCCAGTAGGTCGCCTTTTGGCTGTTTCTCGATGTGGATGTTGACTTTTAGGCCTACGTTCACTTTCTCAGCGTCAATGTCTCTCATGGTCATTGGAAGACATGTGTTTGTACCGTCAATTCTGATCATTGCTCCAACCAATGGTTGTAGATGCGCCATTGAAGGCCAAGCTATAGCCATGATCGTGTATGCGTGGATTTCTCCTTTTTTCGGAAGCTCAATCCATTTTGTTTCCGCGAGCTTGCATTTCGGGTTGAAGCAGTGTGCGCGTGGTGGGCAGAATACTAGTCCACATTGGGGGCATTTTGTTCCATACAGTTTTCCTTCTAAGAGCCCAATGAAGAACTGAGATGTTTTGCCATAGCTGTGGTGGAACATGCTTCCGTGTGGTCTGTGCACGACCAAGAATTTTTCTGGTTTCAAATCGTTGAGTGTCGGGCCGTCGTTCATTTCAATTATTTTCCAGCCTTCTGGTCTCCAGCCACCTTTGCGTTCCCAGTCGCCCCATGATTTTTCGTCAATTTTCTTTTCTTTCAAGATTTTTTCTGGTCCTGGTTGCTTCATGTCATTACACCTCCAAGACTACAGCGCCTGCTTGGCACCCTGTTCCGCCGTGTCCGTGGATGAAGCCCTTCTTCGGTTTGCTCAATTGTCTACCTGGTGCGCCCCATTTCTTGCCGATTTGGTTGCTCAGTTGCCAATAAGTGTCGACAGCCATGGCGATTGATGTTGAGCCTACGGCATGTCCTTGAGCAGTCAAGCTTCCACTGAGTTGGCAGGGGAGCTCACCGTGAGGCTGGATTACTCCGTCTCGTAGCAGTTTTCTTCCTTCGCCTCTCTTGCAGAAGTCAAAGTCTTCAAGTCCAGCGAGAACGACGCCTGCGTAGGGGTCAAAGATCTCGACTAGGCTCATCTCTTTTCTCGGGTTTTTGATTCCAGCGTCTTTGTAGGCCATTCTTGCGGATACTCTCAGAGAACCGAAGTTGCACAGGTCAGGATATGGTGACATTGGTTTGGGCACAGTTTTCGGCCATATTTTTTCGTCTTCTGGGTATATTCCTTTCCATGCGGGGTTGTCTGGTCTGTCTCCAGCTCTCATCGTGTCCGAACCGAAGCCTACGCCGCTTATCCAAATCGGGTTGTCAGTGAGCTTTTTTGTCATTTCTTCGTTTGCCAAGAGCAAAGCTGATGCGCCTTCACTTGTCATTGCGCACTCGTATTGTCTGTATGGCCAAGAGATTAGACGAGACTTGTACACGTCGTCTACCGTGATTTTGCTGAAGCCGTGCTGTGCGGGCCACTGTGCGTAAGGATTGTCAAGCGAGTTGTTGTGGCATAGAGCTGACACTTCTGCAAGGTCTTCTTCGGTGTCTCCGTAAACGTGCATTCGTCGGGCTTCCATTGTCGCGTAGAAAGCGTTGTAAGTGAAGCCTGAAACAAAGTCCCAGTCGGTGTCTCCCGCGATAGCGATGGCCTCGTTCACTTTCTGTATGGGCATCTCGTTCATTTTCTCCCAGCCCACGACGAGGACGACGGGGAACATTCCGGAGCGTATCCACAGAGCTGCGTTCACTATTGCGTCAATTGGTGTCGCACCTCCTGATTCGACACGGTATGAGGCAACGCCGCTTAAGCCCAAATAATCGTTGATTATCCAGTGCATGCACTGTTGCTGTTCTAGGATGTCGCTGAAGTATGAGTAGCAACAAGCATAGTCTTTCTTCAGAAAGTCTCCAAGTTCAAGATCAGGCACGTCATTGAGAATCATTTTGACTGCTTCTGCGCACATCTCTTCTTGCAAAGTATGTCTCGGATTGTCAAACCGCGATATGCTTCCTGCAACTATTCCGACCTTTTTTCCCAATTTTCCACCTCATTAAGAGTTGCTAGTTAGTGGATTCCTTTGACTATAAGATTTACGGCGCCAGTTGAATGAATCTGTCTTGCGCATGATATCGCTGACAGCTATCAAGTGAAAGCGCACAAAAACTTCAAAGAGGATCGTTACTTATCTTTCGTTCTTTCCTTGTCCCAACGCTTGAACACTTCTTCAGCGATCAGTGGACGCAGCACGAAAATGTCTTCAGGATGCTTCACGTAAATGTAGACCATGTAGACTCTTTCAAAACCGCTGGATCTCAGAAGCATATAGCTTGATTTTCTTGAAAACTTGGGACTATGTTCTTCAAAGACTTCATTAAGGATGTCAGCAATCTTGCTAGAAGAAACATTGTGGTCAAGGGATATCTCAAAAGTGTAACAGTAAAGCTCGCCTTGGTCATCGCTTTCATAAGCATAATTAGTGATGTCTCTGTCCATGATCTGCAGGTTACTGATTGAAACAACATTATTTCCCATCGTCAGAACCTTCGTGTAGTTGATCGACATTTCTTCCACTATGCCTTCAACGGTGCCAATGCGAACGTAATCGCCGACTCTGAATGGTCGTGCTGCAAGCAGGTAAAGCCCAGCGATGAAGTTGCCGATAGTTTTTGTTGAAGCGAAACCGACTGCTGCGCCGCCTAGGGCTGAAAATGTGACAAGCCATTCTGTGGGCAACCCGCCTGCCCTGACCATGAAGATTACTGCGCCTACCAGTATCAGAAGTCTGAACGTGAGCGCCAAGCTGTTGGTGACATTTGACTCAAGCTTTGCATGCCTTGCAAACTTGCTCAAATACCGTGTGATCGCTCGTTCCAAGACTATTGCGAGGGTA
>Ga0315277_10007663_pt1 | contig 13983 bp, 16 predicted proteins | sample YL17G05_15_MG_FD_203695 | JGI IMG/M metagenome (GOLD analysis project Ga0315277, IMG submission 203695) | Sediment microbial communities from Yellowstone Lake, YNP, Wyoming, USA - YL17G05_15 | ecosystem: Environmental > Aquatic > Freshwater > Lake > Sediment | place: USA: Wyoming | collected... | reverse complement strand
AGGACCGCTGACCGGAGTGGACACCAAGCTAAGAGCAGCTATTGACTGGATTTTTGCCTACTTCTACAGTCGCAACGTCGCTCGCCTGGACTAGGTGGGCTAGACGTCTTTGACGCCCCCGATCCGCACAACCGGCCCCTCGCAACGGATGGAGATGTACTTGCGCCCTGTTCTGCTGACAATATCCGCAACGTCCTCGTAGGTGAAGACGTCCTTGCTGCCTACCCAGTAGACAATCGATGCCCAGAGGGACCCGCCGAATCCCGCGACGAACGCTCTCACGCAGCCAAAAGAAGGCCTGCCACAGCCATCCAGTACCGCAAGGATCCCCCCAGGTTTGAGGACCCGGTCAAGCCCACGAAAGGCCTCCACCGGATTCCGCCAATGATGCATGGAGGCAAAACTCACGACCGCGTCAAAACGGGCGTCCCTGTACTTCAGAAGGTGAACATCTGCAACTTCTGCGTGAACCCTATCCGCCAGGCCGCTCGTCCTGGCTCTCTGCTGGGCGCGCTTCACCATATCCTGCGAAACATCCGCTGTTACTACTGTCGACAGGTTCGGGTATTGCCTCGCGAGTGCGATGGCAAGCCTCCCGTCTCCGCCGCCTATGTCAAGTACAGTCGTCGCGTGTTCCGGCAATTGAAGCTCACGCGCAGTGAACCGATACCCGGGTTCCATTAGCGCAGCACACCGGCTGTAGACTGCGCTGAAAGGCCAATGGAACTCCTTGGGTTCAATCCGGTACAGGCAGCGAGCCAATATGTCAGTTGATGGCCTCATGGCTCAAATCCAAAAGGGACTCCTTCCCCGACTTCTGAATTCCGTCAGAGGAGACCAACGCCAGCTCTCAGATGTGAACACAATTCAGGAAACGGACAATCCCTGCGAGCCCGACCGTTGTCTAGGCATGCCCCGCGACAAGCGCAAGCGCGAGAATCGTGACACTAAGGAAATAGGTGACGGCGCCAACCCAAAGGGTTGGCACGAATCTGGTTTGATCGCGGTAAGAGAAAGACCGATAGGTCACCAGAATAGCTAAGGGGATGGTTAGAAACGAGAATAGCGCTGTGTAGGGTACGATGCGTGCTGCGACCCAAATACCTACCCAGGCATAGAATGCGAATACCCCTGCTGCGAGAACCCAACTGGCCTTTGACCTGCTGAATACTATTGGCAGAGTCCTTCTGCCACCCCGTGCGTCCGCTTCAACATCCGGGAATTCGTTCAGAAGGTGAACGTTGAACATGAGAATTCCTGCGCCCACAGCGCAGACAACTGCCTCGACGCTGTAGCTGCCCGACTGAACATAGTATAGCGCCAGCACGGGGAGTACGCCGATGCCGATGCCGGAAGATACCTCCGCCAACCTGTGTTTGGCAAACACGGGTGTGTATGCGAGAACGCAGATCCCCGCTAGCACCAGCACAGGCAGAAGCAGAGGGCCTTTGGCGATGACAAAGAATGTCCAAATTGGCAGTGCCAGTGCAAAGAGAAGCAGACCAAGCGTCAGAACGGCCCTTGCCCCGAGGTTGTGAGCAGCCAGAATCCCGCTGCCGCCGCTGAAAGGCGTTCGAGTTGTCTCTGCGTCTATGCCACTAGCGTAGTCGTAGTACTCATTCAGAACGTTGGCACTGGAGTGCCACAGCAGCAAGCCGAGGAACGCGAGCACAGCATAGTCGAGATTGAAGAAACCATCCGCCCATGCTAGGGAGGTGCCCAGCAGGGCCAGCGGCACCGACCCGAGCAGGAAGACCGGCCGCGTAACCGCTAGCCAATGCCGGGCGGTAGTCTTCGATCCGTACGTCGCCTGGTCTCTCATTTATGTCAAAAAGGATGCAGATGGCTTCCGCCCGGTTCGCAACGCTCGGGTAGCTAATATGATAGATGCTCTTGCATCGAGAAGTCATATAAAGTGGGCGGAAAAGGTTAAGGAATGATGACATTTCCGGGCACCAGCCCGCGGCTTCGTGGGATCCCCCAGGCCGGGGAAGACGGACAGAAACGTCCGTAATCAGGACGTGTGACTCATGCCCGCGACCCCCAGGCAAGGAATCGATTGTCTGCGCAGTGCCTGCTCTAAGGCGACAATGGCCTGAACCGCGTGGACGGACAGCGAAAAATGTTACACATTTTTCATTTTTCCCCCGCGGATTCCATGACTTGTTCATACTCGAACGGGTATGCTGCAGTCAAATTCCGGCATCATCCGGATTCCCCGGCGGTTGAGGTGGCGGTGAGGCTCGATTCCGCAGGTCAAATCGGCGGTCAGTCCCCTCACAAACCGCAATCTTTCGATATTCATTTGGCCCGGCGGCCGGTGGGTGCCATGGCGATCAACAGTCCGACACTGAATAGCCCGACCAGAGACGCAATCACCAGGCCAGGTGCTGAGGACATTCACTGGTCTCCCGCGTCGGCACTCAGGCTCGGGGACCCTGCTTCCCCTGAAGCCAGGGACGTCTCTGACTACGTAAAGACAGCCATATTGCCTCAACTCGTTCCACCGCCGTACGGGGAAATCGAAATAGTGCAGCTTTCCAGCCGCAAGCCTGTGTACCTTTTTGTTGAGAGGAACCACGACATCGGGGTAGTGGGCAAGCTGTTCAGGCATGGGGAGGTCGCTCTGGAACAAGCCTGGCTCTCGGCATCAAGGGAATACTTCAACCTGAAGTTGCTGCGCAACAGGTTCGGGATGAGCAGCGGCTCTTGCTGTGTGGTAGCCCCGTTGGGCAAACGCAGGGAGCTCTCAGCGCTGCTGGTCACGGAAAGAGCTCGAGGCAGGGAGCTCGATCGCTACATAGCTAAGGCAATCAAAGACCGCAGTCGTGACAAGCTCTACGAGAAGCTCAGCGATCTGGCGACGTTCTTCGTCAAGCTCCACCGGAGCACCGAGGGCAAGAGACAGGTCTCCGCCTGCCTTCCACGCGCATATCTGACCAAGCTACTGGATTCTCTTAGAAATTGGCCCTCCAACCCAATCGAGGGAGAGACCGTTGAGAGGTACGCAGCCCGGTGGTGGGACAAGGATGAGGCATTCGTGAATGACACGGAAGTGGTAGTACATGGTGACGCAACCACCACCAACTTCCTCTTCCATCATCATGAGGTGACCGCCATAGACCTGGAGAAAATGAAGTGGGCCGACCGTTGCTGGGACCTGGGCTTCATTGCAGCCGAGTTGAAGCATCACTTCATGTGGCGCATGGGAGACGGGTGGGCAGCCGAGCCATTCATCGGCCATTTTCTCTGGCAATACGCGACCGGCTACAGGGACGAGCAGTTCTTCCATTCTTTGACCAACAGAACCCCTCTGTACATGGCGCTTGGCTTGCTTCGCATCGCCAGGAATTCCTGGCTTGACGAGCGACACAGGAAGAACCTTGTGATTGAGGCTATAAGATGTCTAAGTTTCGGGGCGTCGTCTTCGACTACTACAATACCCTCATAGACATAAGGACGGACGAGGAGAAGCCGGAGGTCTTCCGCTTCCTGTCTCTCTATCTTCAGTACTACGGCGTAGACATGAGCGAGCATGGTCTGAGGTCAGCCTTCGACCACGAAAAGAGACGGTGCACCAAGATGCACGAGGAAGCGTATCCCGAGGTGGACCTCGAGGCTGTGTTCAGCAACATCCTGCAGAAGGAGCGAGCATGCAACGCCTTTGCAGCGGAATCCTGCTGCAAGCTCTTCCGCCTCCTCAGCAGGGAACGGTTTCAGTTGTTCCCAGACAGCATTCCTGTGCTGAGAGAGATGGCGAGGAGTGGATATGCTATGGCGGTCGTCTCCGACGCGCAGAAGGTGTTCTGTCTTGAAGAGGGTAAGATGCTTGGACTGAACCAGTTCTTCGATCACATCGTGTTGTCCAGTGAGTTCGGATTCAGAAAACCGGACCACCGTCTTTTCATGATTGCGTGCAGCCTGCTGGACATTCAGCCGGAGCAGGCTGTCTACATCGGCGACGATCCGAAAAAGGACATCAAGGGCGCGAAGAGGGCCGGCATGGCCGCAGTACTGGTAAACAGGAACAGACAGACTCCCGAAACGGAAATCGAGCCCGACTTCTGTGCAAGCAGTCTCTGGGAAGCCTGCGAATGGGTGAAGGGGCGATCCTAGGATTTGCCTATGGCAGTCTGCAGTTCGAAGTAGTCTCGGAGCGACCCTGGCCGTTCTGCATGACCCCATTGCGGAAAGGCTGCTTTCGCTGCCGCCCCAGTGGGTCCGGTCGTGGATTCTGCTGCCCGCAACAACGTATCAGTGAGGGCCAACATGGTCAGATACAACGGCGTCAACCATCTTGCGATGGTCACCGGCGATATGGACAAGACCATACGCTTCTGGAGAGACTTGCTGGGTATGCGGCTCGTAGCTGGCCTGGGACAACCCGGCTACCGACACTACTTCTTCGAGATCTCAGCGAGCGATCTCCTGGCGTTCTTTGAGTGGCCTGGAGTTGAGGCGGCGGTTCCCAAAGAACACGGGAGACCCGTAAGAGGCCCCTTCATTTTCGATCATGTCTCGTTTGGCGTCGAGACCGAGGATGACCTGTGGGAACTCAAGGACAGACTGCAGGCCGCAGGATTCGATGTCTCAGACATGATCGATCATGGTTTCATTCACTCAATCTACGCCTACGATCCCAATGGAATTCCTATTGAGTTCTCTCACAACGTCGAGGGGATCGACGTGAGAAGAGAGCCACAGATGAGGGATAGAAAACCATCCAGGGCGGCTGCGGAGGGCCCGGAGCCGATTGCCCGTCTGTGGCCTCAGGTCAAGAGGCCCACGGCACCTGCGGAACGAATCGTGTACCCGGGCGCAGGCAGCGAGCTGTTCCACGGGAAGAAGTCGCAGCAGCAAGGGCCGCCCGGATAGTCCGGTGACGACCGGAATTGCCGACCGAGGGTCGCAGGGCTTCACTCATGGTAGCCAACTGAACAGGCGTCATCCCGCATCTGCGATTGCACGTGAACCCCGATGTGAGCCCAAAATGTGACAAATATTTAAGCTTTTTGCAGTTCATTTTATGATTTCTTCACCGCAGCCAGCTATCATCGTGCTGCAAGCGCTGAGTCCCGGGAGGATGTGGCAATGCTCCACGGAAAACGGATTGCGATTCTGGCCGAAGAGGGTTTCGAGGACTCGGAACTTATGGAACCTCTGAGGGCGATGAAGGATGCCGACGCCAGGGTCGTAATCGTCGGCAGCGGCTCGAAGGACAGCTACCGTGGCAAGAGAGGCAGTGCGACGATCAAGGTCGACACGACAGCCGACAAGGTCAAAGCCCTTGATTTCGACGCGATTATCATACCAGGCGGCTACGCACCCGACAGGATGCGCCTGCATCAGACGATGGTAGACCTGGTCAAACAGGCTTTCGAAGACGGGAAAGTAGTAGCCGCCATCTGCCACGGCCCTCAGTTGCTCATTTCGGCGGATGTGGTGAGAGGGCGACGCGTCACCTCGTGGCCTTCAGTAGCTGTGGACCTCAAGAATGCTGGCGCAAAATGGGTGGATGAGCCCGTTGTTCGAGACGGCAACCTTATTACGGCGCGCAAGCCCTCCGACCTGCCCAGATTCAACAAAGCCATCGTGGAAGCTCTGGGAACAGGCAACGCATCCAAAGGCGGAGCGAAGCGCGGGACTCAGCAGAGATAGCACGGGAGCGGCGAGCGTTGGGCGTGGCCTCCCGGCGGCCGGGGAGCAGAGTTCAGGGCTCGTTGGTGATCGCGCACAGTTTCGGAAGAGGAGGTTGTTCACAATGATGGAAAGGTGGAGACCACTGAGGCCATGGAGGCCTTCCAGAGCCATCGACGAGGTGGAACACTACATGGATGAGGTTCTTGCGGGCTGGCCTCTGCGTACGTTCCGGCGGGTGCCGGCGGAGGAGATGTTGTGGTCGCCTCCCGTAGACGTCTATGAGAAACCAGACAGGTTCATTGTTCGCGTGGAAGCGCCTGGCGTGAAGAAAGAGGCCATAGACGTCTCCATGATGGGGGAAACCATCAACATAAAGGGACACCGCAAGGTTTCCAAGGACGCGAAAGACGAGGAGTACCTCAGGTCCGAGATCTCCTACGGCTCCTTCTCGCGTTCCCTGACCCTTCCCACGGCTGTGGACGCCGAGAAGATCGAGGCGACGTACGAGGACGGAATCCTGGAAGTAACCGTGCCCAAGGCCAAAGAGGCCAAACCAGCGAAGATTCAGATCAAGACCAAGGGGGCCTGATATCCGGGCGACCTTCAGCCATGCTCCCCGGCCGCAGGGCGCAACTGGAGGCCAGCATTCCGGCTGACCGTCTTCCCCCATGAGGGGCTGGCCTTGCCAGGACCGGAGTCCCTTTGCAGGTACTGGCGCCTTGGGGCAAAGAGGCGAAGGAGTGTTTGCATGCCGGTAGATGTCAACTTCATGGTCGGCGGCGAGGCCGGACAGGGGGTACAGTCGGTAGGCTACCTGCTGGCCAGAGCGCTGGCACGCGGCGGGTACCACGTCTTCGCCGACCAGGACTATGAATCAAGAATACGGGGCGGGCACAACTTCTTCCGCGTCAGGGCCGGCAGCCAGCAGGCGGGCGCCCTTCTGGAGTCCGTGGATGTGCTGGTCGCCCTTAACCGCGAGAGCATCGACCTGCACCAGCGGGAGCTTTCCCCAAAGGGCGTGGTGGTATGCGACCAGAAGGACGCGAAGACGCCCGCTGACGGCGTCAATCTCCTCGCTTTGCCTCTGCAAAGGCTGGCAGAGGAAAGCGCAGGGAAGAAGCTGATGGCCAATACCGTGTCGCTGGGGGCCGCCCTGGGAGTAGTAGGCTACGATCTCCGGCTGGCAAGCGACGTGGTGCGAGCGCACTTCGGAGCAGGCGAGGTAGGTGAGGGCAACGTGGCCGCAGTCGCAGCCGGCTACCGATACGCGCAGGACAATTTCAGGAGCCCCTCAGTCAGCCTCAGCCCTGTTGGTGGAGGGAAGATGCTCCTGTCCGGCAACGAGGCAGTGGCCCTCGGGGCGCTGGCGGCGGGATGCCGCTTCATAGCGGCTTACCCCATGACCCCGTCGACCCCAATAATGGAGTACATCGCGAGCAAAGCGGACAAGCTGGGGGCTGTGGTGGTGCAACCGGAGGACGAGATTGCAGCAGTCAATATGGTCGTCGGCGCCGCTTTCGCCGGCGTGCGCGCCATGACCGCGACATCGGGCAGCGGTTTCTGCCTCATGGTTGAGGGGCTGGGGCTGGCGGGGATTACGGAAACGCCTGTGGTGATTGTGGATGGCCAGCGGCCGGGCCCTGCTGTTGGCCTGCCCACAAGGACTGAGCAGGGCGACCTGCTGTTCGCCATCCATGCCCACCACGGGGACTTCCCCCGGGCCGTCCTCGCGCCCGCCACAGTCGAAGACGCGTTCTGGCTGACCGTCAAGGCCTTCAATCTTTCCGAGAAGTTCCAGATACCCGTGATTCTGCTTACCGACCATTACCTCGCCACTTCGTACGCCACAGTCGACGAACTCGACCTTTCCAGAGTAACCATCGACAGAGGCCAGTTGCTGTCGAAAGAGGAACTGGCTGACGCGACCGGCTACAAGCGGCACCTGATAACCGAATCGGGAGTATCTCCCAGGGCCCTGCCCCTCGACGGCAAGGCACTGGTGGTCACGGATGCTGACGAGCACGACGAGGCAGGACACTTGACTGAGGATGCTGAGACCCGCACCGCCATGATGTTGAAGAGGCTGCGCAAGGTTGAGGGCCTGCGGAAAGAGATCGGCCAACCGCGGCTTCACGGCCTGCCGGACGGCGACATCACGCTGGTGGGTTGGGGCAGCACGTACGGGGCGCTCAGAGAAGCGGTCGACCTTGCGAGCCAGGACGGTCTCAAGGTGGGCCTGGTGCACCTCAGCGAGGTCTGGCCTTTCCCCGCCGAGTCGGTCTCATGGGCCCTGCACCGCGCAAAGAGGGTTATGGCCGTGGAGAACAACGCCACCGGGCAGTTGGCCAGGCTAATCCGCGCCGAGACCGGGCGCCACATCGAAAGCACCATCCTCAGATTCGACGGGCGCCCTCTCTCGCCCGCCTATATTCTGAGGCGGGTCAAGAAGGAGATGCTCTAGAAGTGGTGAAGCTTGCAGACTACGAGGGGTTGCCTTCCACCTGGTGCCCGGGTTGCGGCAACTTCGGCATCCTCACCGCAGTGAAGAGGGCGCTTGTTGAACTCGACCTGGAGCCACACAGAGTCCTGATGGTCTCCGGCATCGGCCAGGCAGGGAAGCTGCCTCACTACATGAGATGCCACACTCTCAACATGCTCCACGGGAGAACGCTGCCCGCGGCAGCGGGGGCCAAGATGGCCAACCCTGAGCTGGTGGTCATTGCCCTCGGGGGCGACGGAGACGGCTACGGGGAGGGAGGCAACCACTTCATTCACGCGGTCCGCCGCAATCACGATGTCACCTACATCGTCCACAATAATCAGGTGTACGGCCTGACCAAGGGCCAGGCCTCTCCCACAAGCGACCCGGGATTCGTCACCAAGACAACTCCACAGGGCGCGTACTCGCCTGTGAGCCCCCTCTCCCTGGCCATAGCGCTGGACGGCAGCTTCGTGGCCAGGGGTTTCGCGGGCGACGTGAACCACCTCACGGAACTCATCAAGCGCGCAATTGGCCACCGCGGCTTCGCGCTTATCGACGTCCTTCAGCCTTGTGTTACTTTCAACCACAGGAATACCTATGCCTGGTACCGCGAGAGGGTCTACAAGCTGGAAGAGCCCGGCTACGACCCGGCGAACAAGCTGGCGGCCTTCGAGAAAGCGCAGGAATGGGGGGAGCGCATACCCATCGGGGTGCTCTACCGGAAAGAGAGAGCGACCTTCGAGCAGCAGCTTCCCCCTCTTGCTCGCGGGCCGCTCGTGCGACAGGTGATAGAACCGAGGCAGATCGAAGGTCTGCTCGATGAGTTCCGGTGAGGCAGGCATCGCGTGTTCCCCTGATGAAAAGCGGATGTTTCTAAAGAATCTGATCGAAGTAGGAGGTGGGAAATGACGAAACTAGTTCCGGTCACCCTTTCGTTCTTCGCAATCGTCCTCGTACTATCCGGGTGCGCAGGCACCGCGCCGACTCCTGTGGCGACACCAACCCCGCAGCTCACCCCCTCGCCAGCACCTACGCTCGCGGCGACGCCGGCGCCAACGCCGACGGCTACCCTAGTCGCAACCGCCGCGCCAACTCCAGTGGCTACACCGGTGCGGACTGCGACGCCGGCGCCCGCCGAGGCCAGCGTGACTATTTCCGGCTTTGCATTTGAGCCACAGACATTGACCGTCTCGGCCGGAACGCAGGTCACCTGGACGAACAACGATCAGGCACCGCACACGGTGGTCAGCAATGACAGGCTATTCGAAAGCCCTTCCCTGTCGCGCGGGGCCACATGGAGCCGCATCTTCAACACTGCTGGTACCTTCGATTACCATTGCAGCATCCATCCGTCGATGACCGGCAGAATAGTCGTGGAGTGAACGTAATGAATACACTGCTGGCGATGCGTCTTGTCTTCGCGCTGGGCATCGTGAACCTGGTTGCCCTGCTGGCCCTGTCATTGTCGTGCCGATGTGCAGCCGCGCGCACCCCCTTTTCCAGACTGCTGCGCACCGATGCTTTCGCGAAGTTCTATAGTCTTCATTGCTACTTCTGGCCCGTGCTCTGGCTGTCGGTCATAGTCCATCTGGTCGTGGCCGTCTGGGTTCTGGGCATCCCCTTCGGCGCGTGACGGTTGACAAACAAGACCAGCCTGTGGTACAAGAAGGCAATCTGCCGGCGGCGGTGCCGGCAGCGTCTGCGAGCGAAGACAGCAACTGCGCGGCTTGCGCTCTGCGTTGTACGCGACAATACGACGGGCTCAGCTTTGACGGTGTGCTCGCGACTGACAAGGAGGTGCCGCAGTGAGCCTTGCGAAGGCAATAGGACGGCCTGGTGTAGTGTCTCCAACACTTCGTTAGCTCACCGAACGTTGGAAAGAACAGTTCCCCCGAGCTGTCCGGCCGAGCATTCAGGGCCAGTGGCGTGAAGATGACGATACGTGGGAAGCACTACACTCACTCCTTTGACCCTTGAATGACCATCGTTGTCATGGTATCGTCTAGGGCAAAACAAGGAAAGGAGAGAATTTGAAGAAATACACAGCAGAACTAATCGGGACAGCCGCGCTGGTACTCATAGGCTGCGGCAGCGCGGTAATCGCAGGACAGTACATAGGGTTCGCGGGTATCGCGTTCGCCTTCGGCTTGACTGTGCTGGCGATGGTCTATGCCATCGGGAGCATATCGGGCTGCCACATCAATCCGGCGATAACAGTCGCCATGTTCGTCGCGGGCAAGATTAAGGGTAAGGATGCCATAGGTTACATCGTCGCTCAATGCATCGGCGCCATCATCGGGGCGGGGATTCTGCTGGCTATCGCTAGTGGCCTGCTTGGTTACTCCCTGGATGTCAACGGGCTGGGACAGAACGGCTACGGTGCCCAATCGCCAGCAGGATATGCCATGTGGGCTTGTTTCGTTGCAGAGCTTGTCCTGACTGCCTTGTTCCTCCTGGTGATACTCGGCTCCACCAGCGAGAAAGCGCCTAAAGGGTTCGCGGGTATAGCAATAGGCTTTTCACTGGTGCTAATCCATCTGGTGGGGATTCCTATAACCGGCACCTCTGTCAACCCGGCGAGGAGCCTGGGGCCAGCGGTATTTGTGGGCGGCGAGGCACTTCCCCAACTCTGGCTGTTCTGGGTGGCCCCCATTCTAGGTGGTATCCTAGCGGCAGTCATCTGGAAGTATGTGTTGCAGGAGAAGCAAGCTGCAGCCGCGTGAGATCTGATGGTAGGGGCGACGTGTGGGAAGCCACTACACTGGGCCCGTCGCCCGGCGCTGCTTGGCCGGCCAGGCGAACGGGGTAGCAGTGCATCCAAGTGCACACTCAGCCATGCGCGGATAGCCAACGTTCTTGGCAAAAAGGAGGGTGAGAAGCATTTTGAAGGACTTCAAGGAATTCATAATGCGCGGCAACGTACTCGACATGGCCGTTGGCATCATAATCGGCGCGGCCATCGCGCTGGTCATCAACTCGCTGGTCAGGGACATCATCATGCCCCCCATTGGGCTGGCCTTAGGTGGCGTTGACTTCAGCAATCTCTTTGCGGTCTTGAAACAAGGCACGCCACCCGGGCCATATCCAACGCTGGCTGACGCTCAGGCTGCCAGTGCGGTCACCATAAACTGGGGCGTGTTCGTCAATACGATCATCAGCTTTCTGATAATCGCCTTCGCCATCTTCATGATGGTGCGCTTCGTCATGAGGATGCGCAGGCGGGCCGAGACCCCGGCTGTACCCACCACAAAGGACTGCCCGTACTGCCTCTCCAAGATCGCCATTAAGGCAACCCGCTGCCCCAACTGCACCTCGGAGTTGAAGGCAGCCTAGCGTTCCTCGCAGAAGTCGGGATGTGCGTGCGCCCCGATGGGGCGCACGCACATCCCCGCAAACTACTCCTCGAAACCCACATTCCCCAGAACTGCAGGCTGCCGCTGAGCATTCACCCTTGAACACTCGGGCTCCGTCTCATGCTCACGTTCTCACCCCGCGTCCCGGTCCTGCGTGCTGTGTGCGTGCGGTCGCTGCCAGACGTGTATAATGGAGTGACCGAAGACAAATCGAAGCACGACATGCCCTGCAACGCCATCATCTGCGATTGGAACGGGACCCTCATCCAGCATCGGGACGAGAGACCGGTGCTGGAAGGCATAGCCGTTGACCTCTTCTGGGCATCCTTCCCCCTCCACCCATTGAGAATGCTTCGCATCTACAGAACAAGAGCGCTATTGGAGGCTTTGTACCTGCGGGCAAGCCGCGAGGCTGAGTTCGACTTTGTGCGAGAGCTCTTCAGGGTCTACAACGAGCGGATAGTGAACGGTGTGCCGGTCTCGCTCATACACAGCATCGTCGTCAGATATGCGAACAGAGAGGAAGTGCAGCGCCAACTCGACCACAGGGTCCTGAGGACGATCAGGGCCTGTCATCAGGCCGGCAAGGCCACTGGGATCTTCTCCGCCGGGTACGGCTACGGGATCTTGAGCATTGTGGCGGCGGCCGGGTACATGAAGGACTTCGACTTCTGCAAGGCCGACCAACTGGCGGAGGAAAACGGCAGGGCTGTCCGCTTCGAGTTGAACATCTACAAGAACAAGCGACGGTTTCTCGAGGAATTGCTTCGCGAGAGAGCCCTCGATCCACGCAGGGTGGCCTATGTGGGCGACAGCGAGGACGATGAGGGCTGCTTCGAACTGGTGGGATACCCGGTGATGGCATACATGGCGCCCGAGGAACTCAAGGTGAGATTCGCCCGGAAGTACCGGGCCTTCGTGCCCAAGGACGAGCAACACCTGGCCAACCACCTTGTACATGCCTGAGACACGCTCCGAAGGGCCTGTTCCCCGTAGCGCCAGCAGTGTGGGTGGAGTGCAACGCAACCCACCACCCCGACGAACCGGGGTTCGTGGTTGGTGGGTTCCGCTCCGCTGCACCCACCCTACGCAACTGCGTCTTGCAGTGACGAAAGAGACCCAGCCATGATTGAGGTCAACCACTTCGGGGAGGTGACCCAGATCCGGATGGGCCGCGAAGGTGGGGGAGACATGCCCTGGGGCGTAGCCGGGCAAGCACTGTACTGGACGGCCGCCTATCTCGTGGACGGCCTGCTCATCGACACAGGCTGCCCGCACACTGCTGAGGAACTCGTTGGTTTTCTCGAAGGCCAGAACCTCAAGCTTGCCGTCAACACCCATTACCACGAGGACCATATCGGCGCGAATGCCCTTCTTCAAAAGGAGTCCGGCCTCAGGATATTCGCCTCGCGCGAATCCGTTCCGCTCATCAGACAGCCGCCAAAGATCCGCCCGTACCAGGAGCTGGTTTGGGGCTACCCCGCTCCGACCGAAGTGGAACCCCTGGGTGACACCGTGAAGACGGAGCACTTCTGTTTCGACGTGGTGGACACGCCGGGGCATAGCAGAGGGCATATTGCCCTGGTGGAGCCGGCAAGGGGCTGGTGCTTCTCCGGCGACCTCTTCGTCTCGACGCAACCGAAGTCCGTCCGGCCCGAGGAGGACGTGGGAGAGATCGCAAGGTCAATGCAGAAGCTGGTCGATCTGAGGGTGGAGACCCTGACCCTGTTCACTTCCCTTGGTACCGTGGTGCCCGACGGCCGCGAAGCACTCAAGTCATGCATCCAATATATCCATGACCTGGCGCGCAGGGCGAAGGAACTCGAGAGACTGGGGCTGAAGCCGGCGGCAATTCGAGACGAGGTCTTCGGGCGGGAGACTATCCTTGCCGCGTTCTCAGAGGGAGACATAACGTCCGAAAACATGATCCGGGCCGCTCTGCGGGCCAGTTTCTAGAGTGGGGTCAGCGGGGTGGCCGAATCTGTAGGGGCGAACCAGTGTGTTCGCCCCCAGTTACCTGCGTGGGCAGACACGCCGGTCTGCCCCTGCTGTGACCCAATTGCGCCACCAGCCGTCGGGTCGTCTCTTCGGACCTGCAGCCCGCGGTTTCTTGGCGTTTGTGCACCAGCGAGAGGGAAAGAAGACGATGGTTCCAGGCATCTGTCCCGGAACCCTCGTGTATGCCAGGCCAAGAAGCAGCCTAGGTTTGCGCCCTGCCCCTCCTCCTCAGCAGCAAGTATGCCGCGCAGCCCACCAGTATCGCCCCAACTACGGCGCCGACGACCACCCCGGCGTTGGCTCCGCCTCTCGCAGGCACTGGCGTTGGCGTTGGGGCCACGGTAACGGCGGCGGTTGGCGTGGGCGCTGGGGTAGCCGTGACGTTGCCTGCTGCGGCTTCGCAGTCAGGGTCAGCGGCCGGTTCACAGTCCGGGTCGCACCTGCCGTCTGCGGCGTAGTCGCATATACCGTCCGCCCGGCCGGTTGTGCAGTCCTCGGGACAGGTCAGGT
>Ga0315277_10007661_pt1 | contig 13983 bp, 13 predicted proteins | sample YL17G05_15_MG_FD_203695 | JGI IMG/M metagenome (GOLD analysis project Ga0315277, IMG submission 203695) | Sediment microbial communities from Yellowstone Lake, YNP, Wyoming, USA - YL17G05_15 | ecosystem: Environmental > Aquatic > Freshwater > Lake > Sediment | place: USA: Wyoming | collected... | reverse complement strand
TGGCCGAAGGTGATCCCGGCGTCCTCGATCTTCGGGACGGCGGTGACCCTCGACACGTGGGGCTTGGGCCTTGCGGACACCTTCTCGGCGCCGGGGCCGGCGAGGGTTTTCATCGACGACGTGCTTCTGGCCGGGGTGACGCCGGTCGAGGCTGACGTGCGGTTCACGCCGAGGACGCTCAACCTCAAGTCAAAGGGGAGATTCGTCACGGTGACGATCATGCTGCCGGAAGGTTTCAAGGTGCGCGACATCGAGCGTTCGAGCATATTCATGGTGTCGGGCGGTTCGGAGGCGATCTTCGCGCTGGCGAAACCGTCTAACTTCAGCGCCGGCCGCGGCCACAGGCGCAAATTGATGGTCAAGTTCGTCAGGAGCGAAGTCGAGGGCATACTCGCCGTCGGCGAAAGCGTCGAGATCATGATAGGCGGCGAACTCGACGACGAAACGCCGTTTCTGGGTACTGACACGATACGAGTAATCAACCCAGGCAAGGGGCCGAACGGCAAAGGCGGCCCGAAGAAGTAGAAGGCCGGGCGAGAGCCGGCTTAACCTGTCACAAACGGACGCAGCGGTCAAGTGCCGCTGCGTTCGCGTTTTACAGGGCCGTCGCGGGGCACATGAGGGCGGTCGAGAAGTAGCGCTCGGCGCGGTCGGGAAGGACGGTGGCGACGTTGCCGCGGATCTTCCTGGCGAGTTCTCGCGCGGCCCAGACGTTTGCGCCGGACGAGATACCGACGAGCAGACCGAAGTTCTTGCCGAGTTCGCGCGTCGTGTAGATGGCGTCCTCGTCGGAGACCTCGATGACGTCGTCCACCATCTTGACGTCGAGGATGGCGGGTATGAAGCCGTCGCCGATGCCCTGGATCTGATGGAGCCCCGGCTCGTGGCCGAGAAGGGCGGAGACGTTTTTCGGCTCGACGGCGATGACCTTGGCGCCGCGGCGGTGCTCTTTGAGGAACTTGCCGACGCCCTGGAGCGTTCCGCCGCTTCCGACGCCCGCGACGAAGCACGCGACGTCGCCGGACATCTGCCGCCAGAGTTCGACGGCCGTCTGTTCGTAGTGGATGCGGGGGTTATCCGGGTTCTCGAACTGCTGCGGGACGAAGATGCGGGGGTCCTCAGCGGCCATCGCCTTCACGCGCTCGACCGCGCCGCGAATGCCGTCCTTGTCGGGCGTGAGGATGAGCTCGGCGCCGAGGGCGACGATGAGTTTCTTGCGCTCGTCGCTCATCCCTTCGGGCATGACGATGCGGACGCGGTAGCCTTTGAGGCGGCCGACGAGGGCGACGCCGATGCCGGTATTGCCCGAGGTCGGCTCCATGATGACGGAGTCGGGCTTGAGGCGCCTGTCGCGTTCGGCGCCTTCGAGCATGGCGAGGGCCACGCGATCCTTGATGCTGCCGCCCGGGTTCAGAAACTCCGCCTTGGCGAAGACGCGCTCGCCCTTGAGCCGCAGCAGCGGCGTGTTGCCGATGAGGTTCAGGATGTTGTCGGTAAGCATCCGTTTTCCCCGACGGTCACAGACGGCAAGGGCGCTTTTCTCGACGGGGCAGACATTATACCGCGACACGCGGCGGTAAGCCACGGTGCACGAGGATGGGCGGTGACGGCCTCGCGCGCTGAACGGACGACCTGCCCCTCCATAGGCGGGTAAAGGTCGCCCCTACGACGGCCGGGATGAGCCGCGCGACTTATCGGGGATAGCAGGTTTGACTTTGGCACACCTCGGCCGGACAATCGCCTCCATGCACAAGGGGCCCGAAGCGAGGGGAAGGGGGCGTCGCATTCTCATTGCAGCCGTCGTCGTCGCCGTCGCGGGATACCTGGGACTGGCGCTCCTGGTGGCGGTTTTCCAGTCGAGATTCGTTTACATGCCGCCGCGCGAGATTCTCTGGACGCCGCGTGAGGCGCACATCGATTATGAAGACCTCGAGCTCACGACGGCGGACGGAGGGACGATAAACGCGTGGTTCGTGCCGGACGACGGAGCGCGCGGGACGCTTATCTTCTGCCACGGCAATGCTGAGAACATCGGCGGACTCCAAGACTACATCGAATTTTACCGGACGTTCGGCGTTAACGTCCTTGTCTTCGACTACCGCGGCTACGGGAACAGTTCGGGGAAGCCGTCGGAGAAGGCGACTTACGAGGACGTGCTCGCATGTTGGAAGTACCTTACCGAAAAACGCGGAATGCCGCCGGAGAAAATCGTCGTGTACGGACGGTCGCTCGGAGGCGCGGTCGCGGCGTGGCTTGCGGCGCGGGAGAGGCCGCGCGCGCTTATCCTTGAATCGGCGTTCACCAGCGTCCCGGACGTCGCGGCGGCTGCGTTGCCGTTTCTGCCCGTGCGGTTACTCGCCCACATCCGGTACGAGACGAAGGACTACATTCGGCGCGTCAAGTGCCCCGTGCTCGTTATGCACGGCCCGAGCGACGAGGTGATCCCTTTCGAGCACGGCAAGAGCCTTTTCGAAATCGCGAACGAGCCGAAGCGTTTCGTCGAGATGAAAGGGTTCCACAACGACAGTCCGTGGACGAGGGGAGAGGAGTTCAGGAACGCCGTCGACGAATTCCTCTCGGCGCGGCTTGGGGCCGCAACAGAGGGCACCGCTCGGTAGCCGCGCGGCGGGCCGCCTCAGGCAAGGATGAGGGGGATGCGCATCTCTTCAGGAGTCAGGCCGCCGTGCATGCCGACGAATACCGGCCCCTGCGCCCCGCCGAGGAGGGTGTAGACGGCCGAAGGCTCGCGGAAAATGCCGACGTATGTTCCGAGCCTTCGCCGCAGGACGGGCGAAAGCGGCACGGGGCCGAAGAGCGCCAGGTCCTCCGCATCGTCCGGCGTTACGAGGGCAAAGTGCGCGCCGAAGCGCGCGTCGAAGGCATCGGCGAATCGTTTTTCGCACCCCTCTTTCACATGGAAGATAGGCACGGTGGGCTCGCCGGTGGGCGGGCACAAGAGCAGGTCGAAGAGGGGCTCGCCGTCCCTGAAAATGAAGCGCCGCTCGGGCGGCGTGTCGATTTGCCCGTGGTCGGCCGCGACGATGATCCGCGCGCGTCCGGCGAGGGTTTGTGAAAGCGCGTCGATTTGCCCGTCGAGGGCGGCGAGAGTGCGCGGCAGTTCTTCGTCGAGCGTGCCTTTCTCGTGGCAGACCGAATCCACCTGCGGCAGGTAGAGGTAGGTAATCGTCGGGCCGCGCGCGTCGAGGACGTGCCTTGCCGCGAGGTCGAAGGCCTCGGCCGCGGCGCTGTAACCGGCGCGCGGCGTACCGCCTGACGAATAGACGGTGTAGACGCTGTCGGCGACTGCGGCGCTTATCACGGTGAGCGGCGCGTATTTTGAACGCGGCCAGACGCTCGGCACGGTAAAGACATCCTGGGATTTCACGCCGAACTCGGCAAGCGACCTGCCGCTCCAGCGTTCGACGAAGCGCAGCGACACTGCGCTCAGGGCGAACTTGTCCAGGTACGCGTACCAGGTGGCGACGGCGTGCGCGGCCGGCCAGACGCCGGTGGCAAGCGTAGTGAGCGCAGGGGCCGTCGACGAGGGGAAGACGGACCGCACCTCACCCGCGAGATGGCTCCTGAGGAAGCCGCCGGGGGGCGCCTTATCGAGGGCGCTTGGTCCCATTGCGTCGGCGAGGATGAAGACGTAGTGGTCCGCGCGGCCGATGCGGCGCGCGATTGCGCCCGCCGCGGGGCTCGTCTCAACGTCGTCCACGCCGGCGAGAAGAAAAAGAGCGCCGACGAGGTCGACGAAGCTCGGCACGGCGGCCGACGGACGTACAAGGCGCCCCTCGTCAAACCACTTCAGAAGGTCTTCGGCTCCAGGCATACCGCCTCCGTGGCGAACGAGCGAAAGCAAAAGGCCGGAGGGAGAATAATACCGCCGCGCCGGGGGCGGTCAAGGGAAACGACTCATGGGGGTACCTTGCGCAGGTGGCGCCGACGTGCCCTCATCGGTACGGCCTTGCTCAGGGCCGAAGAATTGCGGAGAATGTCGTCGCGGCGACGGCGGCGTTTCGGAGGAGAGTCGGCCATCGACGCGATATGCATGGAGCCGGGAGGGAGGGTATGAAGCCTCGACCGGGAATCGTGACGCTCATTACGGACTTCGGCGCGGGGCCGTACGTCGGCGCGATGAAGGGCGTCATCCTCGCGACGGCGCCCGGCACGACGATAGTCGACATATCGCACGAGATAAGCCCGCAAGAAATCATTGAGGCGGCATTTGTCCTGGCGCAGTGCGCGTTCGATTTCCCGCCGGGGACGGTCCACCTGGCGGTCGTCGACCCCGGCGTCGGCACTTCGCGCAGGATAATCCTCGCCGAGGCGGACGGCGAGATTTTTCTTGCTCCCGACAACGGCCTCCTGACGCTCGCTCTCGCAAAAGGCGGCAAGGCGCGGGCGTGGAGCGTCGAGAATCCGAATTTCTTCCGCCACCCGGTGAGGGCGACGTTTCACGGACGCGACATCTTCGCGCCCGTGGCGGGCGCGATCGCCGCAGGGGAGAAGCCGGACGCCTTCGGACCGGAAATCCCCGCGGCGGAGGTCAGGCGCCTGAAGATCGCGCATCCGCGCAAAACGGCCGGCGGGATCGCGGGCGAGGTGATCTTTGTCGACCGGTTCGGGAATCTCGTCACGAACATCACCGCGTCGACCATCGGCCGGCTTGCGTCGCCCGGGAGGCTGACGGTCGCGTGCGCGGGGCGTAAGATTTCGGGGCTCAAGCGCACATATGCCGATGCGGCCGCCGGCGACCTCGCTGCGCTTATCGGAAGCTTCGGACTGCTCGAGATTGCAGTCGCGAACGGCAGCGCAGCCGATTTCCTCGGAGGGCGAACCGGCGAGAAGGTCACGGTTAGGCGCACCTGACGCCGAATTGCGGCCTGGAACTACCAAAGGAAGAAATACCTCCCCCGTGCTTGCCGTTTTCCGTCGCCGGCATAGAAAATCGCGTCCAAAACGAGGCAAAACCGCGCGCTTCCAGTTCATAAGGAGGTTACTTTCCCGCACAAACAAACGAGACCTGGCACCGCAGACGGCGTCGACATCACTTGTGCTCATAACATCTTTCAGCCAAGGGTGTTACGGCACGGTTAGGCGAGACTCACGCGCGGCGTTTCCCTTGCCGCAATCGTTTGACCACCCCCCGATATGGTGGTATATTCTCGTAGGAAAACAACTTTTCGGGCCGAAAGGGCAAACCGTCCGAAAGGATGGGGCGCAAAACCAGGGGCCTAAATCCGCCACGGCGGACAGGGCAGCCGGTTGCCGAAGCAACGAAATCCGCGGTACAAGGCCCACTCCGGCAACCGGGGCGGGCCTTCTCTTTGGGCGAGGCGGAGGATGCCCGAGAAGCATGTACGCGCCTCGGCAGCGAGAGAGCGTGCCGTGAAACTGAAAACAAGGCGGGAGTGACCGAGCACTCACACCCTTGATGGAGGAGTGAACTATGCGTGCAACAAAGAGAACCAACGGCATGGCGCTCCTGATCGCGCTGGGCGTCATGGTCGCCATGATAGGGCTCTGCCTGGGGCTCTACTACATTGCCCTGGCCGACAGCAAACAGGCCACGGTGAACCGCGGCCTGGTGCGGGCGACAGCTTACGCAGAAGGCGCCGTCGAAGTCGGTCACAAAGCCCTGATAAACGCTGTCGCACATTGTGCGCCGGCTCCGACGGACGGGACCACCACTATCGGCGGCAAGCAGATGACGTATACGATCGTGCCGATAGGCGTCAAGCGGACGGGCGTCAACGCCGACGGCTTGCGGGAAATCGGGCAACTCTACTCGGTTTCTTCCACCGGAGAGTGGAACGGCATCTTCAAACACGTCGAGAAAATGGTCGACGTTACGGATGTCCCGCTCTTTCAGTTCGCAATCTTTTACGACAAGGATCTCGAGATCCAGCCCGGTCCGTCGCTGACCATAAACGGTCGCGTGCACACCAATGCGAACATGTACCTTGGCGCGGGGGCCACGCTGACGCTCAACACCAACTACGTTCGCGCAGGCGGCCACATATACAGGATGGACAAGCCGACCGGGCTGCCGACCGAAGGCATCGTTAACATTCTCATCAACGGAGGCGTAAAGACCGCCAAGATTCTCAGCCAGAAGCAGTTTTCGGCGCCGTCAACAAGCGGCTTCGACAGCAATTTCATGGGCTATGACGCCAACAAAGACGGCAGTTACACCGGCAAGTCCGATGCCGAACCCTGGAGCCAGGGTGCGCTTGACCTGTGGAATGGGTCGGTCAAGGCCGTCGAGCAAGGCGCCAAGATGATTGCCGCGCCACTGAAGGACATCATCACGCCGTACATCGAAGTCGACGGCGGCACCGGGGGCGACTACACGTACGACCCCATCACAAACCAGTACGTCGCGGTGGCCGCGGGCACAGGAAACTACAACAAGGGCTCCTATTTCGCCAGCGCGGGGCTTACGGTAGTCGACAACAAGGTCTACGATTCCAAGGGCGTCCAGATAACCAGCTGGCCGACAGGCAACCCGATATCGGAGAGTTCCCTGTACGACGCACGCGAAGAGAAGTACGTCACGGTGACCAACATCGACCTGGGGTTACTGGCCAAGTCGGGACACTGGCCTGCCAACGGCCTTATCTATGCCATGAGGACGGAGGCCAGCGCGTCGCAGCCCAACGGCATCCGCCTCAAGAACGGCGCGGTCCTTGCGGCGCCCCTGAGCGTGGCCTCGCCTGACCCCGTTTACGTATGGGGCGACTACAACACGGGCAAGTCTGCCCCCGAGCAGCCGTCCGCCGTATTCACCGACGCCTTCAACGTCCTCTCCAACGCCTGGGACGACACGAAAACGCCGGGCAAATTGCCGCACGCCAATCCCACGACGATAAACTGCGCGATCTTGACCGGCGGTCCCATGAGCACGATCGGCAGCTATAACGGCGGGTTCGAGAACCTGCCCCGCTTTCACGAGAAGTGGGACGGCAGCCCCGCCAACATCAACGGCTCGTTTATCTGCATCTGGGACAGCGACGTTGCCAAGGGCAAGTGGGCGTACGGCGGCGACAGATACATCGCCTTAAGCCGCGACTGGAACTACGACACGATGTTCGATGACCCGAACAACCTTCCGCCCTTCACGCCGGCGGTGTACTACACAAGGCAGGTCGCCTGGATCAGCAGATAGCGCCCGGGGCGGGAGAGCGCTTTGCACAACGTGGAGGAGACGCGATGAAGAACATTAGGATTGGACGTGTCAGGAAGGTTGCCGGGTTTTCCTACCTGGAGACCACTATGGCGCTTTTCATGCTGATAGTGGGCTTCCTGGGAATCTACGCTTCGTTCGAGACGAGCGCCGTAGTGCGCGAGACGGCAAACGAGACCAACGTCGCGATGTTCAAACTTCAGACGGTCCAGGAGACCGTGTTCAGCATGGCGTTCGACGACGTGGCAGTGAAACTCCCGCCTGATACCCCCATTCTCCTGGAGAACATCACCGACAGCCTGCCCGCCAACGACTTCAAGCTCAGGGACGAGGCGATCACCGTTAGTTATCTCGATCCGACCTCCGACCCCCTGTTTTTCACCGCGAAGATCAACTGGACCTCGCGCAGCGGAGTTCCAAGCCATGAAGAGATCTCATGCGCCAGAGGGAGGTAAGCAATGTACCCTGAAAAGCACCGGCCCGCCGGACGTTCGAAGAGCAGCGGCTACTCCATCATAGAGCTCATGGTCAGCATGGTGCTCTTTCTGGCCTGTTTGGTCGGAGTCCTCGGCGCGCTGAGCGACTCGATGTACCACTACAGCGTCCAGGGCACGTACGCGGTCATGCAAATGCAGGCTCGCAAGGCCCTCGAAACGGTTTCCAAGGACCTGCGCATGGCGGGCCGCATACGCAGCATAGACAACGTCATTGAGTACCCGTACACGTTCGTGAACGGCGGTCCGACGGCGACCTGCGTGAGCGTGGACGGCGGTTCGGCCGCAACATTCACCGTTCCCGCGGCCCACCCCGCTGCAGTCCACCATGTCGCCGCGGGCGCGCCGAGTTCCGGGGATGTCAGGGAGATCGGCCTCAAGGTGCCGGCCGACGTCGACGGCGACGGCTATCCCACTTCCGCCGCTACAGGGGACGTAGAGTGGTCCCCCTACGACGTCTCCTACGTCGTCGTGACCAACGCGAGCGGCATAAACCAGCTCCAGCGATGGCGGGATGGCGCCTGCAGCGACATAATCGCGGATTATGTTGAGAGAATCACCTTCGACACGGTCCGAACCGACGCGACGATAGACTGGAACGGCGTTGTCGTCACCATATACCTGGCTTGCCCGACTTCCAGGGGCGTGTGGCTCCAGACGCAGCTGTCCACTGTCGTGAAAATGCGCAATACCGCCCAGATGGCCGAACCTGCGACCGCCTTCGCAACTGATGACTCCCTGCTGACCTGGGAGGCCCTCAACCCGTAATTGGTTCGCAGGACGGCGGCCGGGACCCCGTGGGGCGCCGGGGATAATCGCGGGCTTCGACGCTCTGCAACCTGTACACTCAACCCCTTGGCGTATCGCGGGTTAGGAGGAAGGCCCTGCGCGGCGCCGAACTTGCCTGACACCCGATTGCGGTGTAGACTAACAATAGAAAGCATTGCATCGAAAGGGCAAACCGTCCGAAAGGACGGGGCGCAAAGCCAAGGGCCTAAATTCGCCGCGGCGAACATGGCAGCCGGTTGCCGAATGATGCGAAATCGCGGGAAAAGAGGCCCGCTCCGGCAACCGGGGCGGGCCTTCTCTTTGGGGGCGCGAAACATGGCGATGAAACGCAAGTCGGCGCGCCGAACCCGGACGGATGCGTTCACGTTCGTCGAGGTACTCGTCGCGGTCACGCTTTTGGTGATAGGGTTTCTGGGCGTGTACTCGTCGATGCACGCGTCGGCGCTTCTGCGCGAGACCTCGCATGAGACCAATATCGCCGTGTTCAAACTTCAGACCACGGTGGAGCACATCTTCAGCCTGCCGTTTGACGACGTGACGCTGAAGCTGCCGGCGGGCGTGCCGGTGGACATCGCGGCGCTCATCGACGCCGACCCGCAGAACAACTTCCGCTTGAACGGCGAACAGATCGTGGCGAACTACAATTTCCCCGTTCCGGACCTGATGCAGTTCACGGTCACCATCACGTGGACGAGCCGGATGGGAACCCAGCGCACGGAGACGCTCGCTTCGGCGAGGGCGAGGTGAGACATGAAGGCGATACTACTCAGGCGCAGGCAGGCGAGAGCGGGTTTCAGCCTCGTGGAGGCCCTCGTCTCGTCGTTCATTTTCGTGTCGCTTCTCGTGGCGGTGTACGCGGCCCTCGGCGACTCGATCAGCTTCAGCGGGGTCCAGGATACTTACGCGCAGATGCAGATGGACGCGAAACGCGCGCTCGAGAGGATGAGCACGGAACTCAGGATGACGGGGCGGTTCGACAATCCCATTCCGGGCCAGCCGGGCTACCCGTACATATTCTTCGACGGGAAGGCCCTTGGGACCTTCGAGCCCCTGCGCCACGACGCGCCGGCCAGACACCTGGCGCCCGGCAATCCCGCCTACGGCGAGACGAGGGAACCGGGCTTCAAGATCCCCGAGGACCTCGACGGCGACGGGCTTCTGACGGACGCGGCGACGGGAAACATAGAGTGGACGGACCACGACATATCTTACGCGCTCATCACGGACCCGAACGGCATCAACGTGCTTTACCGCTCGGTCGACGGCAATCCGACGGACATCCTTGCGCGGTACGTCGAACGGATAACTTTCGACACCATCGACACCGACGCGTCAATAGACCTCAACGAGATCGTCATAACCGTTTACATGGCGCGGCCCGACAACGACGGGAACTGGCTGCAGACGACTCTCTCCACCTGTGTTACGATGCGCAACACGGAGGAGGTACACTGATGAAGACGAGGAAGAATCAAAAAGGGGTGGCGCTCTTAGCGACGATAGTGGTGCTCGTCGGCATCATGGGCCTGTCGTTGGGGCTGCTCTACCTGAGCCTGGCCGACAACCGGGAGTCGGTAGTCAACCGCGACCTTGCGCTTGCGGCGGGGCTGGCGGAAGGGGCGACTGAGGTCGCCCACAACGAGCTCCTTCACGCGGTGGCCAACTACGAGGAGGCGCCCTCGGGCGGCGTGGCGGCCGTTAACGGCCAGGACGTGGCGTACACGATAACGCCCGTGGGAGTCCAGAGGATAGAGGTCGACCCGCAGGGGGTGCAGACGATCGTCCAGCCGTATTCGATATCGGCCGACGGGGTGACGCACGGCCTGTCGAAGCACGTCGAAAAGATCATCGACGTCGAGAAGACGCCGATCTTCCAATACGTGGTGTTCTACGACCAGGACCTCGAGATTCTGCCGGGGCCCAGCATGACCCTGTACGGGCGCGTGCACTCGAACCACGACATATACATCGGATCGGGCGCGACGCTCAAGCTTGAATCGAACTACGTCCGTTCCGCGGGGCATTTCTACCGCGAACGAAAGAACGACGGCACGCCCAGCACGGGGAGCGTCTTGATCCAGGTGACGGGCGTGCTCGGGAAGTACCTCAACATGGAAAGCAAGACGCAGTTTGCCCCCCCGTCGGCCGACGGTTTCGACAGCCAGTTTCCGGGCCTGGACGCCAATAAGGACGGAGACTACATAGATCCGGGCGACTACAAGAACTGGACGCTGAGGGCCGTCGACCTCTGGGCGGGGACCGTGCAGTCGGCCGAACACGGGGTTAAGCAGATCGAGTCTCCGGCGGTGGGCAACATCAAGATGTTTAACGCCGCCCCCGGGGGCACCGGCGGCGATTACACGTATGACCCCGTAACAGAGACCTACGTGCCCGTTTCACCCGGCACGGGCGACTACGACAAGGGCTACTTCTACAGCAATGCCGCGCTTTCGATAGTCGACGGCAAGGCGTACGACAGCATGGGGGTGCAGATAACCAGCTGGCCGGACACGAACGGCGACGGGAAGGCCGACAACCCGATTTCCGAGTCGACGATCTACGACGGGCGCGAGAACAAGAACGTCAAGGTGACAAACGTGGACCTGGGCGTCCTCGGCAAGTCTGGATATTGGCCGACTAACGGCCTGCTTTACACGGCGAGGACCGATTCGAGCGCGACGACGCCCAACGGCGTGCGCCTCAAGAACGCGTCCGTCCTGGCCCAACCCCTGACGGTGGTTTCGCCCGACCCCGTTTACACGTGGGGCAACTACAATGTCGGTGACGTGACGCATCCGAAACAGCCGGCGTCCGTCATTACCGATTCCTTCAACATCCTGTCGACGGGCTGGAACGACACGAAGAAGGCCGGGACGCTGCCCGCCGCGAAGGAGACCACGGTGAACGCGGCCTTCATCAGCGGCTCGTACTCCACCACGCCGGGCACTTATAACGGCGGCTTCGAGAACCTGCCCCGCTTCCACGAGAAGTGGGACGGCATCGCCTGCCACATCCGCGGCTCGTTCGTCAATATATGGGACAGCGAGATCGGCGAGGGCACGTGGGTGTACGGCGAGGACAACTACACGGCGCCCAACCGCGACTGGAACTACGACACTGACTTCAACGATTTCTCGAAACTGCCGCCCTTTACGCCCCAGGTGGTGGGCACGACGAGGGTGGTCTGGGTGATAAGGTAGGCCCGCGGGACGCTGCAGCCTGATATCGAGGGCGCCAGGCCTGCCTGAAGTTCTTACGGCGGCGCAGGAGAGCAGTCTCCATGCGCCGCCGGTTGTTTCCACGGCGGGATTTCGAACGCGCCCCGGCGCATGTCGCGCGCAGGGCCAGAGAGGCCCCTGTCCGGGACTTGAAAGACAGAACGGACTCGCTATACTCTGCCGGCAGCGGAGTAAACGCGTGTTCGATGTCAGGACGACCACCATTCAGGCACTCGATACCAGACCCAGCCCCTCCCATGCGGAGCCAACTGCCCTGCGATGAGGCGAACGAGTCCAATGCCGTCATCGGATGACCCCGCCGCCCTCGCGGCACGCCTGGAGGAAATCGCCAGCGCGGGCGGCGTACGGGCGTTCGGAGCTGCCGACCTCGGCAAGGCGCTCGAGCGGTCGCCGGACCTCTTCGACAGGATCGGATCGCGGTTCGCGCGCGCGGTGGTGATGGCGATCCCGCTTAATCCCTCAAGCCTCGATGGCGTAGCCGACCGGCCGACGCCGATTTACTTCCACGCGTACAGGCAGCTCAACTACCGCCTCGACGACGCGGCGTTCGCGGTGGAGCAGGCGCTAATCGCCGAGGGGCACAGGTCGCTGGCGATCGCGGCGAGCCAGATAGTAAGCCACGATCCGCCGCGCGGGCACGTGTCGCACCGGCACATGGCGGTTGCCGCGGGGCTCGGCTGGATCGGGCGCAGCGGCCTTCTCGTGACGCCGCGCTACGGCGCACGCGTGAGGTTAGTGACGATCCTCACGGACGCGCCGCTCGAGGCGGGCCGCGAAATGGCCTTCTCGTGCGGCAGATGCGCGGCGTGCGTGGCCCCCTGCCCCGCGGGGGCAATCGGCCGGCGGCCCGAGGACTACAATCTGGCAGCGTGCTACGCCAAGTTGACCGAGTTCACACGGATCCCATACGTCGGCCAGCACATTTGCGGCGTGTGCGTCAAGGCCTGCGGGCCGGACAACCCCGGGCGCGCCGTGGACAAGGCCGGAAACCCCAGGGAGGCGTGAGAGGGCCCATGGCAGGCGTCAGGACGCCCCTGCCGGTGCAGCTCGTCGCCGGACTTATCGCCAACCCCAAGGAGGGCTTCGAGAGGGCGCGGGCTGAACTCGTGAAGGCCTTCGGGGAGACGGACCTCGAGAGCCCCGCGTGGGATTTCGACTTCACCGACTACTACGCGCGCGAAATGGGCGAGGGGCTCGCGCGGCAATTCGTAGCGTTTGGCGCGCTCGCGCAGCTCGACGGCCTGCAGCGGGTGAAGCTCGTCACGAACGACATCGAGGCGAGGATCGCGGGCACGTCCGCTTGCGGCGTGCGGCGCCCCGTCAATATCGACCCCGGGTACGTCTGTCACAGCAAACTGGTGCTTTTCAGCACGAAGGATTTCTCCCACCGCATATACGTCGGGGACAATATCTACGCGGAAAACACGCTCGAGTGGCGCGGCGGCGAGTTCGTCGAGCATCCCTGGACGTTCCCGGACTACCGCACCGAGAAATACAGAAACTTTTTCGCGAAGGTGAGGGTCAATTACGAACGCAAGCTGAAACTTCCGGGCTTTCGGGCGGTTTGACAGGGGCGAAAAGACAGGATACATTTTATATGGGCCAACAGGCGTTGCGCGCCGGGCGCCGGGGGGTCCGGGCCGCCGCGGCGGGGCACGATCGCGTAGGAGATGTCAAGGGCGCCTTTTATGGACAAGGCAAGGAATCGAAAGCCGCGTCCGCGCGGGGAGTCGAGCGACTTCGCCGCCGGAAGATTCGAGTACGACAGGGCTGACGAGAAGCGCAAGATTCAGGAAGAGATCGAAGACTTCCTCCAGGAACGCCAGGAAAAACAGCCGCAACCAGGCGGGTAAGACTGCTTTGCGCGGCTCCGGGCACAGCGCGGGCCGACACGCATGAGCGTCTGAGCGCGGGAGCCGCGTCCGCATGAAGTCCGCGCGGCGATGCCGACAGGCGCCCCGACCCTTCTTACCTCGGCGCGTTCACGTCAAGGTTCAAGACGCCGTGAGATCAACGAACGGCCAACTCCACTTCGAGCCTGCCTTCGCCCTCAAGCGTCACCGAATAGACGTCCCCCTCGGCGGGCCACACGAACGCCCTGACCGGCCCGATCGAACGCGGCGCGCCGTCCGCGCGGACAAAGAGCGTAGCCTTTTTTCCAAAAGGCATTCGGAGGGCGAAGCGAAGGCCGCGGCCGCCGTGCGACTCGGCGAAGTCGTCGAGCTCGGCGGCGCCTTGCGTCACGTGAACCGCGGTCCCGACGAGCTCGATT
>Ga0315277_10007659_pt1 | contig 13985 bp, 9 predicted proteins | sample YL17G05_15_MG_FD_203695 | JGI IMG/M metagenome (GOLD analysis project Ga0315277, IMG submission 203695) | Sediment microbial communities from Yellowstone Lake, YNP, Wyoming, USA - YL17G05_15 | ecosystem: Environmental > Aquatic > Freshwater > Lake > Sediment | place: USA: Wyoming | collected... | reverse complement strand
GCCTGCCCGAGCTTCCCGCGCTCCATCCAGTCTCGCACCTGCCCCTCGTCCAGCGCCGGGAAGTCGTAGCGGCCGGCTCCGGGCAGCCAGGACTCGAGTCGGCTCCCCCGTGCACCCAGAACGTCCCGGATCCTGTCCCGATTCACGTCATGGGCAAGCGCGTGGCGCGTCGCCAGGCGAGTGGTGGGGGGCAGGTCGGCGCGCATCACCAGCAGAAGCGAGCGTTCGGGCGACGCCGCGCGGGAGATGAACTGGTAGCCGGGCGGCACGGCTGCCTCGTCCAACGCTGCGGGCAGCGGCCATACCAGGTCGGCATGGCCCCCTCCCCGCAGGTAGGCCAGCACCCGCGCCGTCGCGGGCTGAAAGCGAACGGTGATCGTGTCCGCGCCCGCAACGCCGGGCCGCTTGACGAAGGAGAGCGCCCGCCCCTGCTCCTCCCTGAGCACCCGGTAGGGACCGATTCCGGCCGCCTGCCGCCAGCTTCCATCCCCCTGCCGCAGCCATGGGGCGCTGACTCCAGGCAGCGCGAGCCTGCAAGGCAGGAGCGGATCGCGCCGGGCGAGCCGCAGGACGAGCGTGCGCGGATCGGGGGTCGTGATGCCGAGGGCGGGAAGCGGTCTGCCCGCGCGCACCCCGGTCATTCCCGCCACGGCCCCGAGCAACCAGACCTTGGAGCCGTGCCGGCGGGACGCGAGCCCGGCGAGGAGGGCCCGCCGGAAGTCTGCGCTCTCGCAATGCGAACCGTCGGCGAACGTAAGGCCCGTCCGGAGATGGAGCGTGAGCACGAGGCTGTCCTTGGACCACTCCCAGCGCTCCGCCGCCCCCGGCACGAGGACACCGCTCGAGTCCTCCTCCACCAGGCCCCGCGTGAGCAGACGCTCGAGGGACCAGCGCAGGGGGTCCGGCGGACCCTCGGGATCGAAAGGCGGCTCGGGCCGGCCCGCGAGCCACACGCAGTTCGTGCCGCGCGGGGGCGGCTTGCGGGTGCAGCCGTCCGCGGAGAGCACGACGAGGGCAGTCAGGCCGCCGAGCAGCACGGCCGCGACGGGGTAGGCACGGAAGCTCATGGGCGGGCGCCAGTGTAGTCGGGTTCAGCACCGCGGGAAAGCCGCACCGTTGCGCGCGGACGCACGCCGGGTTCACGGCGCCGGGGCGCGGGCCTCCGCGCGCCAACAGGCCATTGCTGTCCGCGCGCGGCGGGGCTTGCCGGGGTACCCACGCGAAGCGTGGGTCGCGGAGGGCGGTCAACGGCACCATGCGCCCGCCCTCCGATCCCTGTCTGCGCCCCGCCGCGCGCAGGCCGGCAGCGCACGCCGGCAGGTTTTACCACTCCGCGGCCCCGTGCTAGCGTGCGGCCGTGGTTGCCTCCACCTCCTCCGACCGCTGCCAACCGTGACTACCGGCGCTGTATCGCACCCCCCGGCCGACCCCGGGGCCGATCCCATCCTCGAGGGCCTCAATCCGGAACAACTCGAGGCCGTCACCCACGGCGACGGCCCGCTGCTGATCGTCGCGGGCGCCGGCACGGGCAAGACCCAGGTCATCACCCGCCGCATCGCCTGGCTCATTGCGACCAAGCGGGCGCGTCCCGAGGAGGTCCTCGGCCTTACCTTCACCGACAAGGCCGCCGCCGAGATGGAGGCACGCGTGGACGTGCTCGTTCCCTACGGGTTCGTGGGCGCGACGATCTCCACCTTCCATGCCTTCTGCGACCGCCTGGTGCGGGAGCACGCCGTGGAGTTGGGACTCACTTCGCGGCTGCGAGTGGAGACCCCGGCCGAGATCCTGGTGTTCCTGCGCGAACGCCTGTTCGAGCTGGGGCTCGAGCGCTACCTGCCGCTGGGCAACCCCGACCAGCACCTGCGGTCGCTCGTGACCCTCTTCGACCGCGCGCGCGACGAGGACGTCACGCCCGCCCAGTACCAGGCGTTCGCCGGGCGGCTGGCGGCCGAGGCGGGCGACGACCCCGAGCGGCGGGACCGGGCTGCCGCCGAGGCCGAGAAGGCGCGCGCCTACGCCGCCTTCCAGCGGCTCCTGCTCGAGCACGGCCGCGTGGACTTCGGCTTCCAGATCAGCCTGGCCCTGCACCTGCTGCGCGAGCGTCCCTACGTGCTGCGGGAAGTGCGCGATCGTTACCGCCACGTCCTGGTGGACGAGTTCCAGGACACGAACCACGTGCAGTTCGAGCTGGTGAAGCTCCTGGCGGGCGGGGCAGCCCGCGAAGCCGGGGCCAGGAACCTCACCGTCGTCGGCGACGACGACCAGAGCATCTACCGCTTCCGTGGCGCCAAGGTGGAGAACCTGCTCGGATTCCTCGACGCGTTCCCGGAAGCGAAGGTGCTGGTGCTGCGGCGCAACTACCGCTCAGGGCAGCGGATTCTCGACGACGCGCACCGGCTGATCCAGGAGAACAACCCGGCGCGTCTCGAGGCCACGCTCGGCTACGACAAGCGCCTCGCCGCCGAGCGGGGCGTCGCGGGGATCGTCGAGCGCCGGGAATTCGCCACCGCGGGCGACGAGGCCGAGGCCGTCGCCGCGGAGATCGCGGCCGCGATCGCGGCGGGCGCATGCGCGCCCCGTGAGATCGCGGTGCTGACGCGCGCCCACGCGAGCCTCGACCCGTTCGCCGCGGGGCTCAAGGCCCAGGGCGTGCGCTTCCGGCGCGTGGGGTTGCGCGGCCTCTACTCCCGCCCCGAGGTGCACCTGTGCCTCAACGTGCTGCGCACGCTGGCCGACCCGAACGACGGCGCGCCGGCCCATCTGGCCCTCGGAGACCCGCTGTTCGGAGCGGATGCCGTCGACCTCGCGCGCCTGGCCGCCCGCGCGCGCCGCCACAACCGGGGCCTGCTCGCCCTGGCGGAGCAGGCGGTGGACGCCGGCGCAAGCGAGCTGAGCGACGCGACGCGGGAGGCGGTCCGGCGCTTCGCCGAGCTGCATCGCCGGCTCGCGGCCAGTGCCCTCCGCCGCCCCACCTCCGAGGTGCTCTACGAATTCGTCACCGAGAGCGGACTCCTCGGCCGCCTGGCCGCCGATGACAGCCCCGACGCGGTGGAGCGGGTGCAGAACCTGAACAAGCTTTTCGGCATCGTGGCCCGCGTGGGGCCGCTGCTGAAGCAGGACCGCGTGGGCCCGTTCATCGGCCACCTCGACCTCCTGATCGAGATGGGCGACGACCCGGCCGCGGCCGTGATCGAGGGCGACGAGGACGCGGTCCACCTGCTCACCGCGCACAACGCGAAGGGCCTGGAGTTCCACACCGTGTACCTCGCCCATCTGGTGGAGGGGCGCTTCCCGCGCTACCGGCAGGCCTACCCCATGCCGCTGCCGCCCGAGCTCAAGCGCGGCCGGCCCGACGTGGTCGAGGACCACTACCGGGAGGAGCGGCGTCTCTTCTACGTGGGAATGACGCGCGCGCGCGACCGGCTGGTGCTCACCCACGCCGCCGACTACGGCGGGCGCAAGCTCCACAAGGCGAGCCGCTTCGTGCTCGAGGCGCTCGGGCTCCCCGCTCCGCCCAAGGGCGCGCGGAGCGCGAGCGCGCTCGAGTCCATCTCCCGCTACGCCCCGCCGGTCGAGGCGCCGCCCGCGGAGCCCGCCCCCATCCCCGCCGGCCAGCCGCTCACCATCTCGCACGGGCAGATCGACGACTACCTCACCTGCCCTCTCAAGTACCGCTACGCCCATGTCGCTCAGGTGCCGCTGGGGAGCGCCCCCGCCGCGATGTACGGGATCGCGATCCACCATGCCATCCGGGTCTACCACCAGCACCGTATGAAGGGGCTGCCGATCACGGCGGACGACGTGATCGCGGCCTTCGAGGGCGCCTGGTCCAGCGAGGGTTTCTACTCGCGTGAGCACGAGGAGCGCCGGCTCGACGAGGGCCGGCAGGCCCTGCGCCGGTTCGTGGCCCGCGCGGAGGCCCGCCAGGAAGTGCCGCTGGCGATCGAGCGGGACTTCCGCTTCAAGCTCGAGAACAACCTGGTCGTGGGACGCTGGGATCGCATCGACGAGCGCCCCGAGGGCATCGTGCTGGTGGACTACAAGACCTCCGAGGTCGGGGACCCGGACAAGGCCGACGAGCGCGCGGCGCGGAGCCTCGCGGACGAGCAGCTGGGGCTGTACGCCCTCGCCTACCGCGAGATGTACGGCGTCTCCCCGGCGGGCGTGGAGCTCCACTACGTGGGCTCCGGGCTCACGGGCCGGGCCCAGGTCGGCGCCAGGCACCTCGAGAGAGCGCGCGCGCGTGCGGCCGAGGCCGCGGCCGGAATCCGGAGTGGCGTCTTCCCTCCGAAGCCCGACCCCCGCAACTGCGGCTACTGCCCCTACTCCCGCTTCTGCATCCACAGCGCCGCGCGGGGCCTCCCCTGAGCGCCCTCGACCCGCGCGCGCTGCGCTCTGCCGCGCAGGAGCTGGCCGTCCAGGCCGGGGCCATCCTGCGCGAGGGCTACGGCCGCCTCCACCGCCCCGAGCGCAAGGGCCGCATCGACCTGGTCACGGAGTACGACCGCCGCTCGGAGCGCTTCCTGCTCGACGCCATCCGGCGCCGCTTCCCGGGCCACGCCGTCCTGGCCGAGGAGTCGGGCGCGCACGCCGCCGGCGGCGCGAGCCCGGTGCGCTGGATCCTGGATCCGCTCGACGGCACCACGAACTTCGCGCACAACTACCCTTTCTTCAGCGTGTCGATCGCGGTCGAGGTCGAGGGCCGGCTCAGCGCGGGCGCGGTCTACGATCCGGTGCGGGAGGAGCTCTTCACCGCGGCGGCCGGGCACGGCGCGACGCTGAACGACGTCTCCATCCGCGTCTCGGACATCGGCCGCGTCGAGGACGGCCTGCTCGTGACCGGCTTCCCCTACGACGTGCGCGAGCATCCGGACGAGCCCCTGGCCCTGTTCCGTGCGTTCCTCGTGCGCGCGCAGGCCATCCGCCGCGATGGTTCGGCCACGCTCAACCTCTGCTACCTGGCCTGCGGGCGCTTCGACGGCTTCTGGGAAGCGCAGCTGTCGCCCTGGGACATGGCTGCCGGCACGCTCATCGTGCGCGAGGCGGGCGGCCTCGTGACCGCGTTCGACCGCGGCGAGTTCCGGCTCGACGGGCGCCAGATCCTGGCAAGCAACGGGAAGATCCACGAGGAGATGAGCGCGATCCTGGCCGGGGCGGGGCGCGCAGCGGGAGCCTGACGGCTCCCGCCGCGTGTGGCGCCCCCGGCAAGGCTGTTGCAGGCGCCGACGACTGGTCGCCCGCGAAGCGGGTGCGGTTCCTTCCGCAGCCTGCTACCCGCTCTTGGTGAACTCCACCTGCTTCGCCACCTCGTCGTCCGTGGCCAGATCGCGCACCTTGACCTCGAGCCGGTAGCGTCCGGGCGCGAGCGAGCCCACCGGCACGGTGATGAACTGGCGCCGCAGCGTCCCCAGGTTCTGCTCCTCGTGCGAGACGGAGATCAGTGGTCCCGGGGATGGCGCCAGGAACTTCTGCAGCCAGAAGCGCGTGTCCTTCCCGCCCGCGCGCACCGAGTAGACGTATTCGAAACGGGCCAGGCTGTCCCGCCCGGGCGTGAGGTGGTAGATCTCGAAATAGGCGGTGAGCGGGCCCGCGCCCTCGACCCGCGCGCTTGGGTTGGGCTCGATGCGCACCGGCCCCCCCCCGCCCACTTCAGGTCGGCCGCACGCGACGACCAGGTCGCTGAGCGCGAGCGTGGAGCCCGGGGCCGCGAGCCGCACGCGCTGGCGCAGGATGCCGAGGCGGCCGTCCCCATCGCGCGCGGTCACGCCCACGATGTAGGAGCCCGGCGCCAGCGTGGCGGTGAAATCGCCCGCGCGCCTGCTCGTGGCCGCGCAGGCGGAAGGCGAAAGCGGGCGCGCGCCGCGCGCCTGCTCGGCGCCGGCGGAGTCGAGCACGACCCACTCGGCCCAGACGCTGTCGGCCGGTCCCCCCGGCACCCCGAGCTGGGCGAGCAGCCGCGGGCCCGAGACCCCTTCGAAGCGGGTGACCAGGCCCTCGACGGGCAGCGGCCGCATACCCGGCGGCAGCAGGTGGAAGACGCCGCGCCCACCGGGGGTCGCCAGCGCGTTCCCGGATCTCGCCAGCGAATCGGGATCGGGGACCGGGTCCATGTCCACGAAGCTCGAGATGGGCAAGAAGTAGAACTCGGAGAGCAGCCGGTCCTCCATGACCACCGTCATGCCCAGTTCGGGGTAGCTCCAGACCAACCCGGGTCGGTTCGACACAGCGGCGTGTTCCATCCCGGCGGGCGGCCCGTAGCGCGCGTACACCTCCCCGCGCTCGTCCCAGGCATCCCGGCGCGGGTCGAAGTACAGGAAGTACGCCTGCGTGACCCGCGCCCAGTACTCGAGCTGCGCCTCGTTCTCCGGCGTGGAGAGGTCGGGATCGAGTCTCTTCCAGAAGCGCGCGACGAACGCCGCCTGCTCGGCGCGCGGCAGCCGATGGAGGACGGCGGTGTCCTGCTCGGTCGCCAGCGGGCCGATGTCCTCGAAGCGCTCGCGCACGTTCCTCCTCAGCCGCGGAACGGTCGCGCGGAAGATGCTGTCGGCTTCGTGCAGCATCCCGTCGCGTTGGAGCACGCCGGCCACGGCCAGGTGGGCTTCGGGGCGGTCCGGCTCGGACTTCGCCGCACGGAAGGCGGCCCGGAGCGCTTCCTCGAGGCGACCCTGCTCCAACAACAGCGGCACCAGGGCGAGCGAGACGCCGGCGTTTCCGGAGTCGAGGCTCGCAGCGCTCGAGAACTGCTTCACGGCCAGGTCGAGCGAGCTCCGTTCGAGATACCTGAGCCAGTCGCGCCGCCACACGAGCCCCAGGCCCTCGTGCCCGCCCGCGTCCTCGGGCCGCAGCCGGGCGACCCGCTCGAAGCGCTGGCGCGCGTTCCGCAGGAACCCGCACGCGTAGTAGGCCCGCGCCAGCGTCAACTCGTACTCGACGTTGGCAGGATCGAGGAGGCTCGCCTGCTCGAGCGCACGAAGCGCCTGGCGGCGGGTGTCCACCGTATTGCATGCGAGCCAGTCGAGCGCGCGCTGGTAGAGCGCCTCGGCGGACGCGTTGGACCGCGCCGGGCCGGCCGGATCCGCACCCGCGAGCGGCAGGTACGCGGCGCCGGCCAGCCCGGCGACGAGGAGCGCGAGCACCGCCAAGCAGGTTCGTTTCACGAGCATGATCACCCTACAGGGTGCGCGCAGTATCCCCGCCGGATCGAGGGCTGGTCAACCACGGAGAGTCGCCGCCGGAGCAGCGCCCCGCGCTTGCAGGGCCGATCCGGACATGCGATCTATGTCCGCATGGAGCCGCTTCACTTGGACCAGGCCCGGCTGCGAGCGCCGGAGTTCGCGGTTCTCGACGTCCGCGATGAGCAGGCCTTCGCGAGCGGCCATCTGCCCGGGAGCGGCCACATCCCCGAGGAGGAGCTCGTTGCCCGCCGGGCCGAGCTGCCGCCGCGGGACGCTCCTCTCCTCGTCGTCGCCGGGGACCCCGCGCGGGCGGCGGAGTCCGCGGCGGCGATCGAGGGGCTCGGCTACGCGCGGGTGTTCTACCTCGACGCGCCTCTCGCCGTTCTTCCCAGCGGTCTCGCCGACCGAGGGCCGGCAGCGCGACTGTGGCGCCCCGCCCGCTTTCTCGAGGAAGTGCTGCCTCAGATCACCGGCGCGCCGGTGCCGGCCTCGGAGTTCCAGGCGCAGGCGGACACCCGGGAGCAGGACCGGCTGCGGGAGGGCGCGGCGGCCTGCCCGCAGCCGCGGAAGGCGCTCGATGTCGCGTCCGGCTCCGGGCGCGACGCGGTGTTCCTCGCCCTGCACGGCTTCGAGGTCGAGGCAAGGGATCACGACGCCGAGGCGCTCGAGCGCGCTCGCGCCCTCGCGCGACGCTGCGGCGTCACCCTCGAGACGAGGCTCTTCGACCTCGAAAGCCCGGAGCTTCCTCCTCCGCAGGACTTCTTCGACGTCGTGATCTGCTTCCGCTTCCTCCACCGCCCGCTCTTCCCGTGGATGGAGCGCGCGCTCGCGCCGGGCGGCTGGCTGGTCTACGAGACCTTCCGCGTGGGGCAGGAACGCCACGGCAGGCCCAGGCGCGCGCACTTCCTCCTCGCCGGGGGCGAGCTGGCAGCGGCCTTCCCGGGGCTCACGACGATACGCTACGAGGAACTCGAACCCGAGAGCGGCCCAGTCGTCGCTCGGCTGCTGGCGCGGAAGCCGGACCGGGCCTGACGACGGTCGCTCGCTCCGGCTCCCGCACGCCGGACCGACGGTGCGGAACTCGGGTCGCCCCGGGGGCAAGCGTGAGTGCAGTCGGACGTCCCCGGACCAGCCCGAGCCCCGCACACTCCTCCCCCGTGCCGCCCGACCACCCCACGGATCACCCGCCGGGCTCCGCGCAGCGCAGGGCAGAGAGACCTCACGCGCAGCGGCCGCCCGACGCTCTTGGCCTCCCGGCCACCTCGTCTCCCGGCCGAATGTTTTTCGGCTGATTGCCCCCGGGCGATGTCTATCGTTCCGTGTCGACGGCTGGACGCACCTCTACTTTCTCGCTTACATTCCTCGGCGTCGGGCCTCGGGGGCTATGGACTCCGCCTGAATCACGATCTGGTCGGGTGCGGGAGGGAAGACCGCAGTGAGCACGATGACTTCGTCCTCGAAGGACTACGTCGCCAGCCTGATGGCCCACGTGAAGGCCAAGAACCCCGCCGAGCCCGAGTTCCACCAGGCGGTCGAGGAGGTCGTCGAATCTCTGAGTCTGGTCCTGCAGCGCCACCCCGAGTACAGGGCCGCCAAGATCGTCGAGCGGATCGTGGAGCCCGAGCGCGTGATCATGTTCCGCGTGCCCTGGTTCGACGACCAGGGGAAGGTCCAGGTCAATCGCGGATTCCGGGTCGAGATGAGCAGCGCGATCGGTCCCTACAAGGGCGGCTTGCGCTTCCATCCGTCGGTGAACCTGGGGATCCTGAAGTTCCTGGCCTTCGAGCAGGTCTTCAAGAACTCGCTCACCACGCTGCCCATGGGCGGCGGCAAGGGTGGCTCGGACTTCGACCCGAAGGGCAAGAGCGACAACGAGGTCATGCGCTTCTGCCAGAGCTTCATGACCGAGCTGTGCCGCCACATCGGCCCGGACACCGACGTGCCGGCCGGTGACATCGGCGTCGGGGGTCGCGAGATCGGCTACCTCTTCGGCCAGTACAAGCGCATCCGCAACGAGTTCACCGGCGTGCTGACGGGCAAGGGCATCCACTGGGGCGGCTCGCTCATCCGGCCCGAGGCCACCGGCTACGGGTGCGTCTACTTCGCGGAGGAGATGCTGAAGACCCGCGAGCAGTCGTTCCAGGGCAAGGTCTGCCTGGTCTCCGGCAGCGGCAACGTCACCCAGTACACCATCGAGAAGCTCCTCGACCTGGGCGCCAAGCCCGTGACGGTGTCGGACTCGAGCGGCGTGATCCACGATGCCGAGGGCATCACGCGCGAGAAGCTCGCGTACGTCATGGAGCTCAAGAACGTGCGCCGCGGCCGTATCAAGGAGTACGCGGACCAGTTCAAGCGCGCGCGGTACATCCCGGTGGATCCGAAGCTCGACTACAACCCGCTCTGGGCCATCAAGGCCGATTGCGCCTTCCCCTGCGCGACGCAGAACGAGATCAACGCCATGGACGCCGCGAACCTGCTCAAGAACGGGGTGTGCCTGGTGTCCGAAGGCGCGAACATGCCCACCACGCTCGAAGGCGCGAAGCTCTTCCTCGACGCCCGGATCCTGTACGGCCCGGCCAAGGCGGCGAACGCCGGCGGCGTGGCCACCTCCGGCTTGGAGATGTCCCAGAACAGCCTGCGACTCTCCTGGACCCGCGAGGAGGTGGACCAGCGACTGCACGACATCATGATCGCCATCCACATGACCTGCATCGAGACGGCCGAGAAGTACGGCACGCCGGGGAATCTGGTGAACGGCGCGAACATCGGCGGCTTCCTCAAGGTCGCCAACGCGATGCTGGAGCAGGGCGTGGTCTGAAGCGCATCGGGCACGACTTCATCCCCATCATCGGGCACCGAATCGGCCGCCGCCGGGCACGGCCGCAATGAGTTGCTGCGCTCGCACGGCGGGCACGATGGGCAGAACGTTGCGCCCAGCGCATCTTCCACGGCGCGGGGTGGCGGGCCTGCCCTTCATCCGCAAGGGCTCGGACTTCGCCGGCCTGCAGGACCTGCGCCTGAACCTGATCGGCTCGATCGCGGAGCACCGGCGCGAGCGGGCCGATTGGCAGGACTTGGAGACCGGCTCCTTGGCCGTGCTACTCTCGGCGCCGTGGTCGGGAAATTCCAATTCCAAAGGGAACTCCTATTCCGATCTTGGAGATCATCGTGACGTCGGCCGAGGCCTGCACTGAACCGCTGAGCCGCCTGCCCGCCAGCCAGCAGAAACTCAGCGACGACACTCCGCGACGGATCGGAAGATGGCGCAGGTGAAGCGCTCGAGTCCCGCCCGGGCGAACAACCTGAAGTCCAGGCCGGCGGCAGCCCGTCTCGCCCGCGATGCGGTCGCCCTGGTCGTAGGCGTGCTGGTCTACGGCGCACTTGCGCCCATGCTGGTGCAGATCGCGGCCGTGATCCAGATCGCGCTGATCACCGGCGTGAGCGTCGGGCTGCTGGCCACGGTCGTTGCCGACGCCGCCGCGGTCGGCGTGCTGTCGGGCGTGCTCGGCCTGCTGTGGGCGCAGCCCTACGAGGTGGCGGCGGCGACCGGGGTGACGCAAGGGCTCCTCGTGGCGGCCACCGTGCTCGGGTCAGGTCTGGTGGCGGCTGGAGCGGCGCTCCTCACCCGGCGCGGCCCGAAGCAGACCCGCTCTTGGCTCGCGCTGGCCGGTGTCGGGATCGTGCTCGTCAACCTGTGGTCCACCACGCTCGTCCTCGACACGACGCCGCTCAAGGGAGGCCCGGCAGGGCTCACGGCGCTCTCGTTCGTCCCGTCTGCCGGCCAGACGCTCTCCGACAACGAGTTCTACCAGCGCGTCATGTGGCTCATGCAGGGGGGCCAGGGCTACTACCACGCCTTCCGTCAGGCGTTCCGGGAGAATCCCCGCTGGGGAACCGATCCGCACTCCGTGATCGGGTACCGCATGCCCACGCTCTTCTGGTTCTGGCGCCTGCTCCCCGGGAAGCCGCTCAGCCTCATCATCGCCCTGCTCGCCCTATGCACGATCGCGGTGGCCGCGGCCGTGTGGCTCGCGGCGACGCGGGTGCACGTGTCGCTGGCACTCTGCCCGGCGGCGCTGCTGGCTGCCTACTTCCTGATGCCGTGCACCACGAACGGCCTGCTGATGATGGAGCCGTGGGCGGCGTGCCTGGGACTCGCGAGCATCGCCTGCGCTGCGACGTCGTACCGGCATCGCCACAACGTGGTCTGGCTGGCTGCGGCCGCAGGGCTGGCGCTGCTGGCGACGCTGGTCCGCGAGACGATGGGGTTCCTGCTGCTGGCGGGCCCGGTCGCCTCGCTCTGGGCCCCATCCGCCGAGCGGACGCGCCGCCTGGTCGTGTGGGGCTCGGCGCTCGGCCTGTTCGCGCTGGCGTACGCGGCCCACGCGCTGGCCATCGGCGGCGCCGTCTCCCGCACCGGGACGCTCTCCTCCTACCTGCAAGGCGGGATCGAGAGCCTGTGGCTTGCGCTCACCTACGCCACCGATTTCATGGGCGGCCCCTGGCCGGTCCTGCTGTGTGGTGCGCTCGCGATCGCCGGGGCCGCCTCGGCTCCCGAGGCCGATTCCCGCGCGCACCTGCTCTTCGTGGTCCTCGCACCCCTCGCGATCATCCTGCTCACCGGCAACCGTGCGCTGCGCGAATCGGGCGTGCGCATCAACTACTGGGGCGTGATCCTCGTCCCGATCCTGGTCGCGGTTGCGCCCTGGGCCGCAGTACTCGTGCGCGGCGCGGGGTGGACGCTTCGCAGCGCTTCCCCGCCGAGCCAGCGGAGATGACCTGCCCGGACTCGCTCGAGCCCGGAAGCCCTCAGGCGTTCGGTGCCGACACCCTGCCCGGCCTCAGTCCGTGCGCTGGATGAGCTGCCCCCGCGCCTTGAGGTACCAGGACCTGCCGGCCCCGTCGCGCAGGCGCACGACCACGTCCACCGCGATCCCCGGGCCCCACTTCGGCCCGCCCTCGGCGAAGACCTCGAGCACCGGTTCTCCCGGCACGCGGCGCGACTCCTGGACCGCCGTCGCCCACGCCAGCCTGCCGTTCAGCACCCAGGCCGCTTCGGCCTTCAGGTTCGCAGGAAAGGCCGACGAGTCCGCGGTCACGATGCTCAGGAGCACCCGCAGGGGCTCTCCATCCAGCGGCGCCACGGGCATGAAGTCGCGCCACAGGTAGGTCGAGAGCCGCAGCTTCACGCCCCCGACTTGAACCTCCTCGGGTGCGCCGCGCACGGCGGCGAGCTGCGCGACACCCATCAGGTCCCAGGGAGCGCTGCGAGGACCGGTGGGGTCGCTGCCACAGCCGCCCGCGAGCAGCGCCGCCAGGATCGCAGCGACCAGGCCTCTCATCGCGAGCCTCCTTCCCGGGTGACGGCTCGCGCCGGAGGGCGCCCGGGCCCTCGGCACCGCCGGCCCGGGGACCATTGTACGACAGGTCGGCCGCCGGGGGACTACGAAGACGCGTCCAGCGCCCGCTGCGTCTCCGGATCGAAACAACGGAGCCTGCCAAAAGCGAAGTGCAGCGCCGCTCTGGCCCCCACCACCGGCGCGTCCGCCCCGAGGAAGCGGGCGACCAGCGGCCCGACGGGAGTCGAGAGGTGGACCAGCACCTCGTGCCCCAGGGGCTCACGAACCTCCACCACGCCCTCGAGCCTCACGCCCTCGCCCTGCGGCGCGAGCACGATGTCCTCGGGCCGGATGCCGAGGGTCACTTCCTTGGCGCGCCGCGAGGAGAGTCGCCGGGCAAGCTCCGCGGGGATCGTGATATGGACGTCCCCGCTCGCGAGGATCGTGCCTTCAGCGTTCAGTGTGGCGGTGAAGAAGTTGATGGGCGGGCTGCCGATGAAGCCCGCCACGAACTGGTTCTCCGGCCGCTCGTAGAGGGTGAATGGATCCGCCACCTGCTGCAGCACGCCGCGGTGGAGCACGGCGATGCGGTCGCCCAGGGTCATGGCCTCCACCTGGTCGTGCGTCACGTAGATCATGGTCGCCTTCACGCGCTGGTGCAGGCGCTTGATCTCGGCCCGCATCTGAACGCGCAGCTTGGCGTCCAGGTTCGAGAGCGGCTCGTCGAAGAGGAACACCTGCGGCTCCCGCACCATCGCCCGGCCCAGCGCCACGCGCTGGCGTTCTCCGCCCGACAGCTCGCGCGGCTTCCGGGCCAGGTAGTCCTCCAGGCCCAGGGTGCCCGCCGCGCCGCGCACTCTCCGGTCCACCTCGGATTCGGCCAGCCCGCGGCGCCTGAGGCCGAAGGCCATGTTGTCGTAGACCGACATGTGCGGGTAGAGGGCGTAGTTCTGGAACACCATGGCGACGTCGCGGTCCTTGGGCGCCACGTCGTTGACCACGCGGGCGCCGATCCGGATCTCTCCCTGCGTGACCTGCTCGAGACCGGCCACCATGCGCAGCACCGTGGACTTGCCGCAGCCCGACGGGCCGACCAGCACCAGAAACTCGCCGTCGCGCGCCGACAGACTGACATCGTCCACGGCCAGGACGCCGCGCCCGTACGTCTTGGAGACGTGAGTCAGCTCGACCGTCGGCATCTCGGATCTCCTGCCCGGGACCGGCGCCGTAAGCGCGCCCCCTCGAGCGGCGCGGCTCGTCTCGCGCCGAGGCGTGGCCGTGGCTCGATCTTGCTCAGAACGCCTCCCCCTCGCTCGCCGCCTCGCGGCGGAGCCGCCGCCCGATGATCTCCACGAGCACGTAGAGGAGGAGCAAGACCAGAGCCGCTGCCAGGAACCAATGGAGCTTCTGCTTGAGGACGATCACCAGGGCGTTCGGGTTCTGGAGCAGGTCCTTCCTCTCCCCCAACACC
>Ga0315277_10007658_pt1 | contig 13985 bp, 11 predicted proteins | sample YL17G05_15_MG_FD_203695 | JGI IMG/M metagenome (GOLD analysis project Ga0315277, IMG submission 203695) | Sediment microbial communities from Yellowstone Lake, YNP, Wyoming, USA - YL17G05_15 | ecosystem: Environmental > Aquatic > Freshwater > Lake > Sediment | place: USA: Wyoming | collected... | reverse complement strand
TCCTGGGGCTGGAGAAGGTCCCAAGGGTTGGGCTGTTCGCCCATTAAAGCGGTACGTGAGCTGGGTTCAGAACGTCGCGAGACAGTTCGGTCCCTATCCATCGCGGGCGTAGGATCCTTGCGGGGAGTTGCTCCCAGTACGAGAGGACCGGAGCGAACGAACCTCTAGTGTACCGGTTGTTCTGCCATGAGCATCGCCGGGTAGCTATGTTCGGAAGTGATAAGCGCTGAAAGCCTCTAAGCGCGAAACACACCCCAAGAATAGGGATCCCGTGGTTCAAGCCACCTGAAGGCTCGTCGGAGATTACGACGTCGATAGGCGGGAGGTGTAAGGCCCGTGAGGGCTTCAGCCGACCCGTACTAATCAGCCGTGAGGCTTGGCCGGGTAATATGATCAGCGCGCTTCGTGCGAGCCCGCGTCTCGTGTTCTGGTTGTCGTCCTGGTTGGGGTGGCGATGGCGGAGGGGCTACACCTCTTCCCATTCCGAACAGAGAAGTTAAGCCCTCCAGCGCCGATGGTACTGCCCGGGAGACCGGGTGGGAGAGTAGGTCGCTGCCCCAGTTTCGCTGAAGGCCCCGGAGTGGTCGCGCCGGGGCCTTCTCTATTGAAGCCGCCGCGGCGCGTTCTGCTCGGGCGTTGCGGTGCGGGAGGAGAGCGAGGCGCGGGGTCGGGTGTCGATTCAGTCGCGCTGCCCCGGGCCGGGCCCGGCTGGGGGCGGGCTTGGCGCGACAGGCCGCCGCCGCAGTGAGCCCCAGCGGCCGATTGCGCACGACTGCTCCTTCCAGGCCAGGGTCCAGCCCTAACGCGTACCGGCTGGTCCAGCAGCCGGAGCGGCGCGGCCTGGCCAGGAGACGCGCCGGTGGCGTAACCTCACCGCGTCGAGAGGGATCCGCGGGGGATGTCAATGGCGCCCCGGCGGGCACGAGTGGTGCTCCCCGGTGTGGGGCGGCATGGGCGGTCTGTGTTCGGCCAGCCCATGCAGGCGGCGGGGGGGCCCGGGGATCTCGCCCTGGCGAAGGAGGTGCGCTCAATGCGGCGGCTGCAGGCGGCGCTGTGGATCGCGATCGCGGGCTTGGTGGTCCCGGCGACTGCGTTTGGCCAGAACGTCACCGCGGATCGGGTCCGGGGGGATCTCGAGCTGACGGACCGCCGGATCGAACAGGCCGCGGCGCTTGTCTCGGCGGTGGCCGATGTGAGGGCACTCAGCGAACTCGATCTGGCCAGGGACCTGCAGGCGCGCGCCAGGACCGCGTTCAACGCCGGCCAGTATCCGATGGCCGGGCGGCTCACCATGGAGGCACGGCGTCACGCGGACCGCGTCGTCGCCTTCATGCGCGGCCTCCCCGATCCGGATCGTGTCCTGGCTCAACTCGAGCGAACGCGCGACATGTTGGAGCGGGCCAGCGACCGCATCCAGGAGTGCGTCGAGGACCGTGCCCGGGCCATGCTTCACGTCGCCTTCGACATGCAGGACCGGGCCGAGAACGCCGCCCTGGGCAGCCGTTACCTGGGGGCGCTGCAGCTCACCATGGGGGCCCGCGAGCGCGGCCTGCGTGCCCTGCGGCTCTGCCGCATGGAGGAGGACCTCCAGGACGCGGCCGATCGTGCCTTGCGCCGTACGGACCAGGTGCTCTCCCGTGCCCGCGAGCGCTTGGAGTCCCGCTTCTCCGGACAGCCGCTCCCGGGGCCGGCGCGCGACGCGCTGGCTCGGGCCGTGGAAGTGCAGGACGACGCGCGCCGTCAGTCCCGGAGCGAGCACTACGAAGCCAGCCTGCGGCTCACGCTGAGTGCCCGATCCCTCGCGCATCGTGCCGTGCGTCTCGGAAACGGAGCCTTCTAGGCGGGGCGAGCCACGCCCCGGCCTCGGTCGCGCATGGGGTGGCGAAAGGCCCGCTTGCGGACCCGTCATGCTGGGGGACATGGCACCGCAGGGGCTTCCTCTGCGTGCCTCGCCGGGTTGGCGTGTCCGGCGCTTGCCTTGGCCGCCGCGATCGCGGCCTCCACCGCCGCCACCGGAGTGATCCTCGCGTCCGCTGTCTGGGCCGCCGCAGCCGGATCCGACTCGTCCGGTTGCGTTCCGGCGGCCGGAGCCGCGTCCGACACCCTGCGCCTTCGCATCGAGGTCGGGGCGAGCACCGACGTCACCAACGAGCAGTTCTACGAGGACGCCTACCTGGCCGATACGACGTTCCTGGGACGGCGGCTCGTCGGCGCGCCCGAGACGCGCCACGCGGGGGTGCTGCAGCTGGGGATCCGCGGCACCCGTGCGCACCGTGCCCTGCGGTACGAGTTGCGCCACCTGTTGAGTCTCGGCGATCTACTCCAGCGGGGCCTGCTCGAGCTGGAGGGCGCGTACGACTTCGCGGCTCGTTGGAGGTTCTCCTTCGCGCCTCGCGGGGAGGTGCGGCACGACCGCACCTTCGGTCGCGATCTGACGGAGGCGCGCGGAGGGGCGGCCGCGCGCCTCCGCCGCGCCTTCGGCGGCGAGGACACGTTCGCGGAGCTGGGCCTCGGGGGCGACTTCCTGCGCACGTCGGGGCGGGGGGCGGACTTCGTTCTCGACCGGAATGCAGCCAGCGTCTCGCTCGCGCTCGACCGCTCGGGACTCGATCCGGGCGAGTGGCGCGCGGGGTGGAGCCTCGCGCTGCGCTCCTTCCCCGATTCGTCCGAGCGGAGCCACCTCGAGCACGGGTGGGAGGGGCGCTGGCGGCACGTCACGGCCGGAGGCCATGGACTCACCCTGGAGGTGGAAGGCGCGCGCCGTGGGACCCTCGAGGCCGCGCCCACGACGCGCGACCAGTTCCTGGACGGGAGGGCCGCGCTCGAGTTGGAGCTGTGGTCGCTCGCGAGTTGGTCCTGGCGCGCCAGGGCGGAGGGCGAGCTGCTGCGCTACGACCACGAGGACAGCGTGCTGTATCTGGACACGCGGGTGGCGCGCGGACGCGCGGGTCCGCGATGGCAGAGCGCCACCGGCTGGAGCTTGAGCGCGGCGCTGCGTGCCGAGCGCCTGTCGAGCCCGCGGGACCCGGGCGAGGAGTATGCCGAGACGGGGGGCGAGCTGGGTGTGGAGTCGCTCGGCCTGGGTGGATGGTGGAGCGCCGTTCCCGCGGCGGGCTGGCGCGAGTACCTGCGCCCCTCGGGGGAACCGGGTCCGGCCTCGCTGCCGGGCATGCACTCTTCCTTCGCCTTCTACGAGCTCACGCTGTTCGGGGACCAGTCCCTGCCGGGTGCTCTGCGCCTCCGCGTCGCAGGCACCGGGCGCCTGGAGTGCCACACCGCGCACGAGCAGGATGCGAGCAGCCTTTACTTCTCCGTCGACCTGCGTAGACTCTTCTGAACGGTTCCTTACCCCCGGTCCCGAGAGGTTCCTTCCATGGCCGTCCGCAGCGGTGTGCTTGCGTTCGTGCTGGGCCTGCTGCTGCTTGGCGTCGGCGTGCTCGTGGTCGCCACCCGCCTGCGCCACCTTGTGGGCGCCCCTGACCCGCGACCCGTCGCGCTTGTCTTCGACGTGCCGGAGCGGTTGGAGGAGGGAACGCCTCCGCCGCGCGGGTTCTACCTGCTGGATCCGTGGGGGGGCCGCCGTAGCCGTTTGACCACGTACGACGTGCTCCGCGGGCTGCGCGCCGCCGCGGCCGACGACCACGTGCGCGCGCTCGTCCTGCACGTGAGCTCGCTGGACTGGGGCTGGGCCAAGATCGGCGAGGTGCGTGACGCCGTGGCGCGCTTCCGGCGCAGCGGAAAGCCGGTCTACGCGAGCCTCACGGGCGGAGGCGAGCGCGAGTACCTGCTCGCGTCGGCCGCGGGTACGGTCGCCATGCCGCCCACGGCCGTGCTCCAGCTCGACGGGTTGGTGGCCACGACGACCTACTTCCGCGGTGCTTTCGACAAGCTCGGCGTGACGCCGAACTTCGCCTACGTCGGGCGCTTCAAGTCCGGCGTGGAACCCTACACGCGCACCGGAATGTCGCCTGAGGCGCGGATGGCGCTGTCTGCCGCCCTGGACGATCTCTACGGGATGCTGCTCGACACCCTGGGGGCTGCACGTCGACTGCCGCGTGACTCGGTATCGCGGCTCGTGGATCAGGGTCCCTACACGGCGGGCGATGCCCGCCGCCTCGGCCTCCTGGACACGCTCCTCTACGACACCGAGGTGGATTCGCTTGCGCTGCGTCGAGGCAGGCGGCGACTCTCCGTCGAGAGCTTCGGACACTACCTTGCCAGATTGGGGATGCCGGTCCAGGGAACCCGTGTGGCGCTGGTGGTGGCGGCGGGGGCGATCGTGAGCGGGCACAGCCGCCAGCTCCCGGGCCAGGAGGACGAGCTCGGCTCCAGCACCCTGATCGAGGCGCTCCGGCAGGCGCGACGGCGGGGCGCCGTCAAGGCCATCGTGCTGCGGATCGACAGCCCGGGCGGCGTGGCGCAGCCGGCGGACGACATCTGGCGCGAGGTCGAGCGCTGCCGTGCGATCAAGCCCGTCATCGTGAGCATGTCCGACGTGGCCGCTTCGGGCGGCTACTATTTCGCGGTCGCAGCGGACAGCGTCGTGGCCTCGCCTGCGACGCTCACCGGCTCGATCGGGATCTTCGGCGGCAAGCTCAACGTGCTCGGGTTGTACCGCAAGCTGGGACTGAACGTCGAGACCGTCTCGCGCGGCCGGCATGCCGGGATGCTCTCCCCGTTCCGCGACTTCACGCCCGAAGAGAGTCAGCGCTTCGAGCGGGGCCTCGAGAGCTTCTACCGCGGTTTCGTGGCCCGCGTGGCGCGCGGCCGCCGGCTCTCCGAAGCCGCGGTGGACTCCGTGGCGGAGGGCCGGGTCTGGACCGGCAAGGCGGCGAGGGCGCGAGGTCTGGTGGATCGGCTCGGCGGGCTCGAGACGGCCTTCGAGATGGCAAGGGCTCGTGCTGGCCTTCCGCAGGACGAGGAGCTGATCGTCGAGCGTTTCCCGCGCGTCCGGCGCTCGTTTCTGGATCGCGTGCTCGAGGACCTGCTCAGCGGGGACGAAGCCGAAAGCGCGATATCCCTGCCGCCGATCCTGAGGGGTTGGGCCACGATCGAGCGCTTTCCGTCCGGAGAACCCCTGGCGATCATGCCCTTCCGTGTGGACGTGCGCTGAACCTCCCGCCGGGAGGCGAGGAGGCCGGCCGGCGGGCTCGAGTTGCGGAAGGCAGGCGCGTGAGGGCACGCCGTCCTGCGGCCCACGCCGCGGGGGACTACCTCTTCTTCGGGCGGAAGGCGTGGATGTAGGCGATCACGTTCTCGATCTCGGCCGGCTTGAGCTGCCTGCTCTTCCCCCAGTTGGGCATGCCCGATTTGAGCTTGCCGTTCGTAATGCAGTCGCGCAGGTAGTCATCGTCGAACTTGGAGTCGAACACGTGCTTCGGGTCTCTCCAGTTGGGCGATGGGTTGCCGGTGAGCTTGACGCCTCCGGTGCCGTCTGCGCGGTGGCAAGGGATGCACTTGCCGGCGTAGATCTTCTTGCCCGCGACCGGGTCGCCCTTGCTGGGGCCGGCGATCACCGCCGCGGCCATCCCGACCACCGCTGCCGCCGCCGCAAGCGCCAGGGCCACACGCCTCAGGGGATGGTGGAAGACCATGCGTGCTCCTTTCCTGGTCGACCCCGGGTGGATCGATCCATGCGCCGTCGAGAGGGTGACGACTCACCCGTCTGCGCACGGGCGGTCCGGCCCGGGCTCGCGGTTGTTCCCCGGAAGTTCCGCACCTTGCGATGCGCGCGGGGGCGTCGCGGATCGCCTCTCCGGCTTGCGGGTGCGAGAGCGGGTGCGAGAGCTTGACCTGTTCTTCTTCGGAGTGTTAGATTCCGTCGCCGCAAAGTGTTACACCCGGCCTGGTTTGCATTTCCCTCCGAGTACGTTCCCACGATCGCCGCAAGGTCCGCCCCGGCGGGGAGGTGTCTGTTGAAGGAGTTCACGACCGCTCAGATCCGCAACGTTGCCCTCGTCTCGCACCACGGTGTCGGAAAGACGTCGCTGGCGGAGGCGATGCTGTTCAACGCGAAGGCGACGAACCGGCTCGGCCGCATCGCTGATGGTACCACGCTCCTCGACTACGCCGCCGACGAAATCCAACGCCAGATCACGATCAACCTCTCCTTGGCGCAGTTCGAATGGGACGGCCACAAGGTCAATCTGATCGACACGCCGGGCTATCCCGACTTCGTGGGGGAGGTCTTCAGCGCGCTGCGCGTGGCCGACGCAGCCCTCCTCATGGTCCGCGCGGCCACCGGCGTCGAGGTCGGCAGCGAAGTGGTGTGGGAGGTCGTGCGCCAGGAGAAGACCCCGGTCCTGGTCGTCGTGAACATGATGGACAAGGAGCACGCGGACTTCCGAGCGGCCGTGCGGTCGCTCCACGACCGCCTCGGGCTCAACGCCGTGCCCGCCCAGCTTCCGATCGGGCAGGCGGATGGTTTCCACGGGCTCGTGGACCTGATCGAGAACAAGGCGTGGACATTCGCCGGCAAGGGCATGGAAGAGAAGAGCGCGGCGGTGTCCATCCCTGAAGGCATGCAGGCGGAGGTGGCCGAGGCCCGCGGCCGCCTGCTGGAAGAGGCAGCCACCGGCGACGAGGAGCTGATGAACAAGTTCCTGGAGTCCGGCGAACTCACGGTGGCGGAGATCAGGCGCGGCCTGACCCTGCGGGTGGTCCAGCGCGACTTCGCGCCGGTGTTCTGCACCTCCGCGTACCACAACCAGGGCGTCCGCGAACTCCTGGACGAGATCGTCGCCCTCTTGCCCTCGCCGCTCGACGTCCCGGCGGTCGCGGGGAAGGTCAACGACACGGAGGTCGTCTGCAAGCCGGATCCGGCGCAGCCCGTGGCGGCGATGGTGTTCAAGACCCTCTCGGAGCAGCATCTTGGCGATCTCTCGCTGCTGCGCCTGCAGTCGGGCCACCTCGAGCCCGGCAAGGAACTGGCGAACACGACCCGGAGTCGTTCGGAGAAGATCGGCACCCTCTACCACCTGGTGGGCAAGGAGCGCATCGAGTGCAAGAGCGTGATGGCCGGCGACCTGGTGGCCGCGGTCAAGCTCCGGGAGACCCACACCGGGAACACGCTTGCCGAAAAGTCGCGGCCGGTCGTGCTTCCTGCGCCTGGGTTCCCTTCGCCGGTCACCGCCGAGTGCGTCCGGCCCAAGAGCAAGGGCGACGAGGAGAAGATGGCGCAGGGGCTCAACCGCCTTCACGAGGAGGACCCCACCTTCAGCCGGGCGTACGAGACCAGCACGAAGGAGACGCTCGTCACGGGCATGGGCGAGCTGCAGCTCGACGTCATGGTGGACCGGCTCAAGAAGCGCTTCGGGGTCGAGGTCCTGCTGCAGCGGCCGCGGGTGCCGTACCGTGAGACCGTGCGCGGCTCGGCCAAGGGCGAGTACCGTCACAAGAAGCAGACCGGGGGCCGGGGCCAGTTCGGCGAGGTCCATCTCCGGATCGAGCCGCGCAAGCGTGGCGAGGGCTTCGAGTTCCTCGACGAGATCAAGGGCGGTGTGGTGCCGAACCAGTTCATTCCGGCGGTCGAGAAGGGCGTCGTGGCCGGCATGGAGAAGGGGCCCGTCGCGGGCTATCCGGTCGTGGACGTGGCGGTGGCCCTCTTCTTCGGCAAGCATCACGACGTGGATTCGTCCGAGATGGCATTCAAGATCGCCGCCGAGACCTGCTTCCACCAGGTGATGATGGAGGCCAACCCGGTCCTGCTCGAGCCCATCGAAGAGGTCGCCGTCCGCGTTCCCGAGGAGTTCCTCGGCGACGTGATGGGCGACCTGTCGTCGCGGCGCGGGAAGATCCTGGGGACCGATGCCGATGGCTCGCACCAGATCATCCGGGCGCTGGCGCCGGCCGCGGAGATCTACAAGTACGCGACCCACCTGCGCTCGCTGACGCAGGGCCGGGGCATGCACTCGGCCCGGTTCTCCCACTATGAGGAGGTGCCGCGGGAGCTGGCCGAGAAGGTCATCGCCGCGGCGCGCGCGGAGAAGGAGGCGGAAGCAAAGGCCTCGTAGGTCCCTCGCTTCCGGGAGCCATGTCCGGCCATTCGAAATGGGCGACGATCAAGCGCAAGAAGGCCGCGACCGACCAGGCCCGCGGCAAGCTGTTCTCCAAGTACATCAAGGAGGTCACCATCGCGGCCCGCCAGGGGGCCGATCCCAACGCGAACCCGCGGTTGCGCGCCGCGATCAGCGCCGCCAAGGCCGTCAACATGCCGGCGGGCAACATCGAGCGCGCGATCCGGCGGGGCGCGGGGCTGGAAGAGGGCGTCCGCTACGAGGAGACCCAGTACGAGGGGTACGGGCCGGGCGGAGTCGCCCTGCTCGTCGAGGTGGCGACCGACAACCGGAATCGCACCACCGGCGAGATCCGCCACATCTTCACCAAGCACAACGCCGCCCTGGCCGAGGCGGGCAGCGTGGCCTACCTCTTCAAGCCCCGCGGCGTGATCCTGGTGGACAAGCACGCGGTGGGTGAGGACGACCTCATGGAGATCGTGCTCGACGCCGGCGCGGACGACGTGGGCACCGAGGGCGACACCTACGAGATCCTGACCTCGCCTGCGCAGTTCGAGGCGGTGAAGGATGCGCTGGCGGCCAAGGGGGTTCCTGTCCAGAGCGCCGAACTCGCCAAGCTGGCCAGCCTGCAGGTTGCGGTTGCGGAGAAGGACGCCGAGCCGTTGCTCAGGCTCGTCGACGCGCTCGAAGACCATGACGACGTGCAGAAGGTGCACGCCAACTTCAGCATCTCCGACGAGCTGATGGCGAAGCTCTCGCGCTGAGCTCGGGAGCCAGGGGACGGACGCCATGAGGGTGCTGGGCCTGGATCCCGGCAGCCGGCGCACGGGGTATGGCGTGGTCGAGCGCGACGGAAGCACATTCCGCGTGCTCGCCCACGGCGTGTTCGCCCCGTCCGCACGGCTCGACCTCGCACACCGTCTTCATGCCATCGCTACCCGGGCTGGCGAGGTCATGGACGCTCAGCACCCCGGCGTGGTCGTGGTCGAGGAGGCCTTCTATCACGAAAGCGTGCGCTCGACCCTGGTGCTGGGCCACGTGCGCGGGGCCCTGCTCGTGGCGGCGGTGGAGCGCGGGATCGAGCTCGCCGAGTACACCCCGCGCGAGATCAAGCTCAGCGTGACGGGCACGGGCGCGGCCTCGAAGGGGCAGGTCGCCTTCATGGTGCGCCGGCTCGTCGGCCTGAAGGGGGCGCTCCAGCCCGACGCGGCCGACGCACTGGCCGCCGCGGTCTGTCACTTGCAGCGTGCCCGCCGCTCCGAACCTGCGCGCGCCATGTCGGCTGCGGCGAAGAGCCTGGAGGCGCTGCTCGCGCGGCGGACCCGGCGATGATCGCCTCCTTGCGTGGCACGCTGCTGGAAAAGAGCCCGAGCGCGTGTGTGGTCGAAGCGGGCGGCGTGGGCTACTGGGTCCAGGTCTCGAGCCACACCGCGGCGAGCCTCCCGGCTGCGGGCCAAGCCGTGTTCCTGCGCACGCGGCAGATCGTGCGCGAGGACGCGGTTCAGCTCTTCGGCTTCGGCGAAGGAGAGGAGCTCGAGCTCTTCGACCTGATGATCGGGGTAAGCGGCGTGGGGCCGCGGCTCGCGCTGGCCGTGCTCTCGGGGCTGCGGCCACCCGTGCTGCGCCGCGCGATTCGCGAGGAGCAGGTCGGGCTGCTGACCAGCGTGCCCGGGATCGGGAAGAAGACCGCGGAACGGCTCGTGGTGGAGCTGCGCGACCGGCTCGAGGCGCTGCCGGCGACGGGGGGCGGGCCACCCGCGCCGGGCGGCGGCGTACTGCCGCGGAGCGAGCGCTGGAACGACGCGGTCGCAGCGCTCGCGCGCCTCGGGTACACTGCAGCTCAAGCTCAGGAGGCCGTGCGGAGAGCGGCCGGAGCCGGGGAGGACCAGACCCTGGAGCACTTGGTGCGCGGCGCCCTCGCGCTGTTGGGCAGGCCGGCGACCACCCCACGGAAGGAGAGAGCGTGAGCCCGACCGCCCGGCGCTCGCTGCGGCCGGCGCCGCTGGACGCGAACCGCGTAGCCGACCCCGAGGTCCTGCCCGAGGACCTGCAGGAGGAGCAGCGGCTGCGCCCCCCCGTGCTCGAGGAGTTCGTCGGGCAGCCCGTCATCAAGGAGCAGTTGGGCATCTTCCTCGAGGCCGCCAGGCGACGCGGCGAGGCCCTCGATCACGTGCTCTTCCACGGTCCTCCAGGCCTGGGCAAGACCACGCTCGCCTCGATCCTGGCGCACGAGCTGGGAGTCGAGATCACGCCGACCTCGGGGCCGGTCATCGAGCGACCCGGCGACCTGGCGGGTCTGCTCACGAACCTGCCGCCGCGCGGCATCCTGTTCGTGGACGAGATCCACCGCATGAGTCCGGTGGTGGAGGAGTACCTCTATCCGGCGCTGGAGGACTTCACGATCGATGTCCTGCTCGACCGGGGCCCGAGCGCGCGCTCGCTCAGGATCAACCTCGAGCACTTCACCCTCGTGGGCGCCACCACGCGGTCCGGCCTGCTGTCGGCGCCGCTGCGCGCCCGCTTCGGCGTCACCATGCGGCTCGACTACTACGGCACCGACGACCTGGCGCACATCGTCACGCGCTCGGCCGGCATCCTCAAGGTCGAGACCAGCCCGGACGCTGCCCGCGAGATCGCGCGCCGGGCCCGCGGCACCCCGCGCGTGGCGAACCGGCTGCTCCGGCGGGTGCGGGACTTCGCCCTGATCAAGGCGGACGCGAGGGTGACGTTGCCGGTGACGCGCGAGGCGCTGCGCATGCTGGCCGTGGACGAGCGCGGGCTCGACGAGATGGATCGCCGTCTGCTGGAGGCTCTGATCGGGAAGTACGGCGGCGGCCCGGTCGGGATCGGCACGCTCGCGGTTGCCGTGGGCGAGGAAGCGGGCACGCTCGAGGAAGTCTACGAGCCGTTCCTGATCCAGGAGGGCTTCGTCAAGCGGACGCCACGCGGGCGCGAGGCCACGGCGCTGGCGTATGCGCACCTCGGCCTTCGTCCCCCCGGGGAAGTCGCTCCCGGCTCCGGCGGGGGACAGCCGGAGCTGCCGCTCTCCTGACTTCCGACGGCGCGCCCGCTCCCTGCCGCGGTTCCGCCCATGCGTCTCGAGGACCTCGACTACGATCTGCCGCCCGAGTTGATCGCGCAGCGCCCGGCGGTGCGTCGCGAGGACGCGCGCCTGCTGGTCGCCGAGCGCGCGACCGGGGCGCTCCACGACTCGAGCGTCGCCGAACTCCCCCGCTGGCTCCGGCCCGGCGACGTGCTCGCCGTGAACGAGACGCGGGTCCGGCCTGCTCGCCTCGACGTCCGGCGCGCGAGCGGCGGCCGCGTCGAGCTCCTGATCGTGCGCCCCGAGCCCGGCGGGCTCTGGCGTGCGCTGGCGAAGCCGGCGAAGAAGGCACCGCCGGGTGCTGCGCTCTCGACCGACGACGGCTGCCTCAGGCTCGAGGTGGTCGAAACGGGTCCGGACGGCGAGCGCCTGGTGCGCGTCGTGTCTGGGGATCTCGACGCGGCGCTGGCGGCGCACGGACGTGTGCCGCTGCCTCCCTATATCCATCGCGCGCCCGAGGCGGAGGATCGCGAGCGCTATCAGACCGTCTTCGCGCGCGTCGACGGCGCGGTGGCCGCGCCCACGGCCGGACTTCATTTCAGCGCCACATTGCTGAAATCGCTGGCCGCGCTGGGGGTTCAGCGGGTACCGGTGCTGCTGCACGTCGGCCCGGGCACCTTTCAGCCGGTCACGGCCGCGGACCCGCGCCAGCACCGGATGGACGAGGAGTGGTTCGAAGTCACGGAGGAGGCGGCTGCGGCGTGCCGCGACGCGCGGGCACGAGGCGGGCGCATCCTCGCCGTGGGCACCACGGTCGTGCGCGCGCTCGAGTCCGCGTGCGATGCGAACGAGGGCACTCTCGCCGCCGCTCGGGGCTGGACGCGCAAGTACGTCCTCCCGCCCTACGAGTTCCGCGCGGTGGACGCGCTGCTCACCAACTTCCACCTGCCCCGTACCACGCTGCTGTTGCTCGTGGCTGCTCTGGCGGGGGAGGGGCTGCTGCGGAGTGCCTACGCCCACGCGGTGGCCGGGCGCTACCGCTTCTACTCCTACGGCGACGCGATGCTCGTGGTGTGAGCCCGCCCGGAGCCCCCCGGGCTCCTTGCCGCCTCCGGCACCCTGCTTTCACACCACCCCAGGTGCGCTCTCACGCGGGCACGGGGCCGCCGACGTGCGCGTCCTCGGCGCAGCACACCCGGAGGCAGGAGCCCGCCGAACTCCGAGCCTGGCAACCCAGCAGCTCATGGAAGCGGGTGCCCGCCCGGGGCGGGCTCCGGGAGCCTCCGTGGCCACAATCATGGTCCGGTCGCGCCAAGAGAAAGAGGGCGCCCGGCTGGCGTTCCGGGTGAAAGCACGTGCTGCCTGGGGAATCTGCCTGTAGGGGAGAGCCCCGATCGGGCGCATGCTGGGCTGGGCGGACACGGGGGCGGCTGCCCGCTATGGCGGGCGGAGACCCGCGGTTTCAACGCGCCTCGTGCCGCCTCGGGGCCCCCAGGCCGGGTCGGCCAAGCCCGAACTTTAGGGATTGACGGCCGGTCCGCCCGGTAGCAGAATGGCACCCGTTCGGGCTGGGATGCCTGCTCCTCCTCCAGGAGGCCGCCGTGAATGGAAATCGCCCGCGGTCTGCCTACCGAAGTCGAGTGTCTCCCCCGCGCGCATGCGGGGGGACCCGCTCGTCTTGGTCATCGACGACACCTGACCATCTTCCCTACCGCACATTGGGCAGCACCACCCCGTTCGGGCTTCCAGACACCCGTGCGGCGCCATGTGAGCGCGCGGCGCGTCCCCGGGGGCGACCGCGTCGGGCAGTGGCCTTTGCAGTGGCTCGCAACGAGAGCAGGCCCGCTGCAGACGGAGTCAGCCGCGTGCGCGGAACGCCGGCGGCACTGATTGGCGGAGGTGCCCATGGCTGCACCGGCTTGGACCGCCCACTCGGGAGTTGCCGGCCGGAAGGTCCTGGCCGGCCGTAGTCCGGTCTCCTGCTCGGAGACCCGGCGGGTCGTCCGGAATCTGATGAAGGAAACTCGAGAAGCGTCCGAAGAAAAGAGGTGATGCGACGCAGGGAATGCTCCGGTCAGGCGACACACAGACAGGAAGTCGTTTCTCTCGATCCCCCCAATGGACTGGAGGTTGCAATGAAGAAAACACTCCTACTCACCGGTATCCTCCTCGCACTGTTGGCTCCGACAGCCCTTGCGGCAGGCGGGCTCAACATCAACTGGGGCACCGGTTGCTGGACGGACGGCACGCCGCTGAACGATCTGGCGTTTGCGTGCAACACGAACACCGGCACCGCGAGGATGACCTGCTCCTTCGCGGTCAGCCTGGATCAGCCCAACTTCGTGGGCATTGAGCTCGACCTCGAGGGTGCCACGGAACCGGCCACCGTCCCGGCCTGGTGGCAACTGGGCGCGGACCAGTGCCGTCCCACGGCGATCTCGACGACGGCGGATTTCACCGGGGGGCCGGGTCCCGGCTGCACGGACCCGTGGGCGGGCCAGGCGTCGGGCGGTCTCGCGATCTATGACTGGGGTCCGCTGTGGGGCGGCAACAACCGCGCTCACATCCTGGTCGTGTACGCGGTGCCTGCCGACAGCCCGATTCCGCTCACAGCGGGCGTCGAGTACTACGCGGCGCAGGTGCGGATCAGCTACGCGAAGACGGTGGGTTCGGGCGCCTGCGATGGCTGCGCGTCCCCGATGATCTGGGGCTTCAACACCATGAAGTCGGCCGAGCTGACCCAGTACGAGTTGCTTCAGGAGCCGCTCTCGGGCGGGAATCAGTGCCTGACTTGGCAGAGCAGCACGCTGCCCTGCGGCCTCGTGCCGACGCACAACACCACCTGGGGCCAGGTGAAGAGCCTGTACCGGTAGTCACCTTGTCGTGCCGTAGTCAGGGCCGGTCTCCTGCGAGACCGGCCCTGACGC
>Ga0315277_10007657_pt1 | contig 13987 bp, 7 predicted proteins | sample YL17G05_15_MG_FD_203695 | JGI IMG/M metagenome (GOLD analysis project Ga0315277, IMG submission 203695) | Sediment microbial communities from Yellowstone Lake, YNP, Wyoming, USA - YL17G05_15 | ecosystem: Environmental > Aquatic > Freshwater > Lake > Sediment | place: USA: Wyoming | collected... | reverse complement strand
CTCGTATCCGTGGTCGACCAGCCAGTGGTGAAACTCGTAGGTCGTGTGGATGCACTGGGTTTTGCAGGTGCGGCGGACTTCCTCGTACTCGTCCGTGCCCGCCCGGTGCTTCTCCAACCGGTGCTGGATCGGGCAGCCGATGTCCTTGCAGAACTCTCGGCGCTGATACTCGACGTATCCGACGATTCCCACGTTCTCCCTTTCCATCCGGCGAAACTAAGTTCGGCCGGGTATAATAGGCGCCTCGCCGACGCCGGTCCACAGAAAAGGGGCCCCGGCGAAACCGGATGCGGCGGAGGAAGAAGAGCGGGACATGCCCGGGGCACGCGCGATCGTCGTCGGAGCCGGCGGCCTCTGTGCGAGTGCCACGACAACATCAAGAGTCTGGCGATGGTCTTCGCGGCGACGGAGTCAAGCCGCCGAGGCCGGCGCGTCGGGGTGCGCGTGATGTGACACGGCTGGCGCGCGACGCGTTCCCGACCGGCCCGCGCGCGGGAGCCGCGGCCTCGGCGCTCATCGGCCGAGGACGGGCCAGAGCGACACGGGCGTCGGCTTCGACGGCAGGGTCGCCAGCGGTCCCGGCGCGGGGGCGCTGCCCCTCCGGGGCGCGCCCAGGAAATCGTGGGTGAGGGCCTCGATGCCCGGGCACGCGGGCGGCGTGGCGGTGACCGACCACCGGAGCGTCAAGGTGCCCTCGTCGAAGTCCGCCGTGACGCCCCCGGTTAGGTTGCCCTCGATGGCGTTCGGTTCGTTTGTCGTCCGCACGACGACCTCGTTCTGGTCGTTCTCCAGGAAGACGTTCCCCGTGACGCGGTTCCCCCCGTCGACGATGGGCTTGCCGTAGGGTTTCCGGTCGCTCACCTTGCCGCGCAGCAGGATGGCCGCCCCCGTGCTGTGGGCGATGAGGTTGTGGGCGAAGACCTGCCGGCACGAGTCGTGCTCGTAGATGCCGTTGCCGTGGGTCCCCCAGATGACGTTCTGGTCGATGAGGTTGGGGATGGACGAGGCCTCGACGAAGATGCCCCCGTGCCACTGGGTTTGCGTACCGACGATGAGGTTCCGCGTGCAGCGCGAGTTGGCGTTGGTGTAGTCCATCCAGATGCCGGGGCCGTGCAGCGTGTCGGCCACCAGGTTGCCGCGGATGAGGCAGTTGGTGTTCAGGTGCGTTTTGATGCCGGCCGTCTCGTACAGCCGCTCCACGTCATGATAGGCCGCGCGCCGGACGACGTTGCCCTCGATGAGCAGGTGGAAGTCGTTGCGCGTGCCGAGGCCCGCGATGCCGCAGACCCCCGCATCCGTGATCGTGTTGCCCCGCACGATGTGGTGCCCGATGACGGGGGGCTGAGGCCAGTGGCCGAACTGGCAGCCCACGTCGATGCCCACGCCGTTGACCTCGCGGACGGTGTTGCCCTCGATGATCCAGTGGTGGCCGCGCCACGTCGAGATCGCGCCTTCCTGCTGCATCGGGAACGCGTTGCCGACCTGCTCGACCGTAAAACCCTTGACACGGATATACCCGAGGCCGATCTCCTCGGGCCCGAACGCCACCCGCTCGGTGGTGATCTCCCAGAGGCGGCCGTTCGCGTCGCCTCCGCCGAACGGGCGGACGTGAAGCACCTGGGCCTTCCGGTCCACCCAGTAGGTGCCTTCAGCGTCGGCCAGGGCCTCGACCCGGGCCACCTGCGCCAGCCGCCGCCCGTCCTGGAAGACCATGCCGCGCGGCAGCGTGTAGGGCACCTTGCCCCGGAGCGGCTGGGCCCAACTCATGTGGTCGAACTGCTCGGGCGTGACGTTGTCGGTGTCGAAGGGGTTGTAGTCGGCGAAGTACGAGGCGGCCAGCGGCGACGACCAGGTACGCGTGGCACCGGCGGCGCCGGGCGCATCGGCAGGCGCCCACGTCTCCTTGAAGACCTGCGAGCCTTTGAGGATGACCTCGGCGCCCGGCGCCGCCTCGTACGAGATCAGGCGGTCGGGACCCGTGCCGCCGCGGCGGGGACGGACCCGCTCGCGGTACACGCCGGCCGCCACGATGACGCGCTCGCCAGGCTCCAGGAGGTCGGCGGCCCGGCCGATGGTCTTCAGCGGACGGTATCGGGTCCCCGGGTTCTTGTCGGACGCTGCCGGGTTGGGCGCGTCCACGTACAGCGTGCGGGTGAACGCGCACGGCACCTCCCACGTCTTGAACTCGGTGCCGTCCGGCAGGAAGACAGGCGGGGCGAGGCTGCGAAGCATGGCGCCGCTCCTATCCCGGTCCTGTGCCCGAGCGCCGCCGGCCAGAGCGCCGACCAGGCAGGCGAGACCGGCCAGACATGTCCAGCGTGATGTGCTCATGGGTACTCCCGGTAGATTCCTTCTGATCGCCCGGCCTTGCGGGGGCGGTCCGGCCCGAGTCACCGGTCGCGCGCCCCGTCAATGAGTTTGCTGATGCGCTCGGGCGTCAGTTCCCGCAGCGAATCCACCACCAGGACGGCGCCGGCCTGCGCCAAGGCTTCGCGCGGGGCCGTGCCCACCAGCGCGATGGCCGCCATTCCCGCCCGGCGGGCCGCCTCGATGCCGGCCGTCGAATCCTCGACGACGGCAGAGGAGCGCGGCTCCAGCCCGAGTTTCGCCGACGCCTTCAGAAACACTTCCGGGTCCGGTTTCCCGGCCCGGACCTCGTCGCCGGTGACCGTCGCGCCGAAAAGGCGTGCCCGCCCCAGGCCTTCGAGGGAGATCCGGACGTTCTCCGGCGGGCCGGAGGACCCGACCGCCAGCAGAAACCCCGCCGCCTTCAGGGCGTCCACGAGTTCCCTCGCGCCGTCCATTGCCGGAAAGTCCGCCTGCAGGATTTCGCGGTACTGGACCTCTTTCCAGTCGCCGTATTCCTCGACCCGGTCGTCGGGCACGTGGCGGCCCCAATGGCGCCGGATGATCTCGCGGTTCCGCCGGCCGAACATCGAGGCGAACTCGCGTTCGCTCATCGTCAGGCCGAGGTGTGCCGCCAGGCGCTGCCACGCTTCCAGGTGCGCCCGGTAACTATCCACCAGGACGCCGTCCACGTCGAAGATGACCGCGCGGCATCTCATCCGTTCTCCTCACAGGAAAAGGCGCGGGATAGACTAGCAGGAGGGCTCGCCGCCGGCAAGCCGCCTCGCCGCCGAAATGGGAAACGCCCCGCCCACAGGAGAATTGACCCGCTCCCGCCGCGCCGGTACAGTGGAGCAGCATCGCAAAAGGAGAACCTCATGAAAGGCGTTATTCTGGCGGGCGGGTTGGGGACGCGGCTCCAGCCCCTGACGAAGATTACCAACAAGCACCTCCTCCCCGTTTATTCCAAGCCGATGATCTATTACCCCATCGAATGCCTCGTCCGGGCCGGCATCACCGACATCATGATCGTCACGGGGGGCTCGAGCGCGGGCGAGTTCATCCGGCTCCTGGAGAACGGCGAAGAGTTCGGCCTGGGTCGCCTCCACTACGCCTATCAGAAGGGCGAAGGCGGCATCGCCGAGGCCCTGGGACTTGCGCGCGAGTTCGTTGAGCACGAAAAAGTGTGCGTCGTCCTCGGCGACAACATTCTGGAGCGCTCCATTCGCCGGGCCGCCCGGTCCTTCGAGGCCCAGCCCGCGGGCGCCAAGATCTTTCTGAAGGAAGTGCCGAACCCGCAGGCCTACGGCATCGCCGAGGTCGAGGGGAATCGCATCGTGCGCATCGTCGAAAAACCCAAGCGCCCGAAATCCAACCTCGCCGTCATCGGCGTGTACATGTACCCGCCGGACGTCTTCGACGTCATCCCGACGCTCGAACCTTCGGCCCGGGGCGAGTTGGAAATCACCGACGTCAACAACCACTACGTCGAAGCCGAGGAGATGACCTACGAGACGATCGAAGGCTGGTGGGCCGACGCCGGCGAATCCATCGATTCCTGGCTTGAGGCGTGCCAACTCGTCGCCCAGTCCGGGGCGAACCTGACCGGATAAGCGCTCGCTTCGACAGGAGCGGAAGACATGGGCAAGATGGGGACGCGGTCGATTGTCATCGGTTGCGCGCTGGTGGTCATCTAGATTTACGAGGGAACGGGAGCGGGGCAGGTACGGCGCATCACGGGCAGTACCTCGAACACGATCACGGTGGACACGAATTGGGCGACGCAACCTGATAGCACTTCGGACTACCATCTGATTAACACCTCGACGTGGGAGGTTTCTGGCGGCGTGACCGGCGATAATCAGAACGGCGACGGCACTACGAACACGACTTGGAACCTTGACTAGGTCTGCCCGATAAAGGAGGGTGTGAGATGTTACTAAGCAGAGGACATGTGTTGGTGGGCTTGGCGCTGGTGGGCGCGGTTCTCCTTGCGGGTGCTAGGGCAATCGCCCCCGAGCCGAAAACACCGGCTGTTCGGGGACTCCTTTCTGCAGACCCGGCCGAGAGAGAACAAGCGCAGCGGGAACTGGTCGAACACAGGGCCCGCGTCATCTCGGAACTGTCAGACATCGTGGGCGCCTGGGGGGAGGATACGGTCGCAAGGATGATCGATCCCGTACGCGGCCGCGAACCTGGAATCATCCAGGAGGATTCCGTTCGAAGGGCAATCTTCGTTCTCGGCCAGATGCGCGCCAGCGAGGCGGGGGCCATCTTGACGGCCAACTTGGCCTGCCCCGCCGCCACTCCAGACCCACGGCAGATGGTCGTCCCACATTTTGTTGATGGCGGGCCGAGAGAAGTGCCCATCATGGTTCGCCACTACCGGAACATAGCATCACGCCCTATTGAGGACCTTAACCTGCCGGCCGTCGAAGCGATGCTGAAGATCGGGGATCCCTGCCTGGATCCTCTCCTGGAGGGACTGGCGAGCAACGCCAACACGGTCAAGCAGGGCGCGTGGATCCGCGTCCTCCTCGACCTCCGGGGCCATGATGGGGCCGCGGCCCTGCTGAAGGATACCTTGGCCGAGGAAAAAGACCCTGCGAGACGCAACTGCCTTGAGAAGTGCTTGGTTATTCTGGAGAAAGTCAAATAGCCGTGGGCGCGCCCGGCTCGGAACTGCATCCCGGCACCCATAGAAGAAACGCCGACGCCGACGAAAGTATTGACTCCTGGCTTGAAGCGTGCCAACTCGTCGCCCAGTCCGGGGCCAACCATCCCGCCTAATCGCTGCAGATTGAGGATTGCGGATTATTCCTTGACAGTGACGGTGGCGGCGGCGCGGGCGATGTTGCCGGCCTTGTCGCTCGCGCGGATCGCCAGGCGGTGCGGGCCCGCCGCGAGGTCGCGAACAACGAAGCGGATCTCCTCGCGCGGGCTGTCAAACAGGCCGTCCGCCGGGCCGACGGCGTGCCAGTCCTCGGCCGAATCGACCGCGTAGGCCGCCTCGGTGATCCAATCGGTCGCGTCGCGGACGACGAATCGCACCGCCGCCTCCGTGCCGCGCACCTCCGTCTCGACCCTCTCGATGAGCGGCGGCGTATTGTCGACGAGGATTGGGTCGCTCACTCGGGCGTCTTCGAGGGCGGTGTCGGCGGGGTTGTCGAGCCGGTCGCTCGCGACGACCTTGATCTCGTACCATCCGTCGGCGACGGTGCTCGTGTCCCAGGGGAACTGAGGCTGGACGAGGTTTTTTTCGAGGCGGATCCAGGTGGGTTCGCCCTGGCCGCGGAAGTAGAGGTCGAAGGTCAAGCGGTCGCCGTTCGGGTCGTCGGCCTGCCACACGAGCAGGCGGATCGGCTGGGGACCCTGCGGCTGCTGGGGCTGAGGCTGCGGCGGCGGGGTTGAGTCGCCGCTCGACCGGGCGCGGGCCTGCATCGCTTGGCGGAGGCGCTCCATCGCCTGGGCCTGGACGCCGCGGGCGGCCGGCGCCTGCTCGCCGACGGAGGCGATCTTGGGCGGCTCATTGGCGCGGAGGTAGGCGGCCTCGAACTGTTCGAGGGTGGGCGTCACGGCGTCGTCGCGCGTCTGCATCGTGACGCGGAACTGGATGTACCGGGCGGCGGGGCTCGGAATCGCCGCCGGCGAAGCCCCAAGGTCCTTCGACCAGTCGGACCACAGCCCCTTCTCGGGGTCGCCGACGTTGCCGGTCCGCGTGGCGAGGCGCACCTGCGCTGCGGCAGGCGTCCGGGCGATCCACTCCAGCACGCCCCAGGTGGCGGACCCGCCGGCGTCATGGACCTGGCTCGTGAAGGTCCCTTCGCGGGCGAAGCCCTTCGACAGGCCGTAGAGCCGGCCCGGCGAGGCCGTGCCGACCACGATCCGCCCCGCGCGCGTGACGGCCAGGGCCATCGCCTGCTTCGGGTCCATGCCGGCGACGCAGGCGTTCTCGGGGGTGCCGGAGAGGGCAACCTCGTAGAGGTGGGCCTTTCGGCCGGTGGCGACGAGGAGGCGTCCGTCGGCGACGGCCAAGGCGAGAATCATCTGGTCGGGCCCCTCGAAGACGGGGGTGACGATGCCCCGGGGGGTGATGCGATAGACGCGGTTGCCGACACCGCCGCCGGGGCCGCCGCCGGTGATTTTCGCGGCCGTGCGTCGAGCGGCCAGCATGGCCTCCTGCAACTTTTCGGCAAGCGACTGGATCGGCTGCGGGGCCGGGGGCGCCCCGGAGGGTTGTTCGATGCCCACGCCTTCGGGCTCGCCCGGGGCGCCGGTGTCCTTGGCCCCGCCGGCCCCTCCCGGACTCTCCGGGCCGGATTCTCCGGGCGGGTCTTTCGTGTCGGCCGGGGTTTCCGGTTTCTTCTTATCGGTCGAGGGGACGGCGTCGGGGCCGGTCGCGGGGGCGGGGATGATCTTGATGGTGGTGGTTTCGGCGGAGATTTCGGCGCCGCCGCCCCGCCCGCCTGTGCCGCTGGAGGCGCCCGCGTAGAGGTTGCCGTCGGCGTCGAGCGCCAGGCCCGTGATCTCCGGCTCTTCGGCGTCGTAGAGGAGGAAGGTCTTCTTGTCGGCCCAGCGGTAGACGAGGCCCGCTCCGTCCGAGCCGGCGTAGAGGGCGCCGTCGGGCGCGAGGGCGAGGCACAGGAGATGCTTTTCCTCGCTATCCAGGAGGACGTCGCTCTTGCCGTCGCGGTTGATGCGGAGGAGTTTGCCTTCGTCGCCGGTGGCGGCCGCCAGGGCGCCGTCCGGCAGGCACACGAGATCCCAGATGTACTTGACCTTTTCATCCTCGAAGAGGACTTCCTGTTTGGGGTCGCCCTCTTTCTGGGGTGTGAGGCGCCAGATGCGTCCCTTCGTGCCGCCGGAGCCGACGTAAAGGACGCCGTCCGGACCGGCGGCGCGGGAGAAGAGGAACTTGTCGGGGAGCGTGGCGTAGAGGGCGACCTTGTCGCCGCCGATGCGATAGACGCGTCCGGCGCCGCCGGTGACGGCGAAGAGGGCGCCGTCGGGGGCCTCGGCGATCTTGGCGACGTAATCCACGCCTTTGGTTTCGTCGAGGAGGCTGTCGAGGGCCCGGCCGAGGCGCAGCGTTCCGAGGCTCGTCCAGACGACGCCGTCGGCCTCGCCTTCGGCGAAGTCGCTCTCGTTGGTTTCGAGGAAGGTTTTGGTCGCGGCCTCGATGGGCGGCGCGCCAATCGCGAGCAGCGCGAGGACCGTCAAGGCCAACCCGATTCGCCGATGTGTCATCTTGACCTCCACGAAAAAACCCGTGCGGCGCGGACGGACCCTAAGGCGGCGCGCGACGATCCACCGTGACCTCCAGACTCGCCTCCCCGGAAAGCACCCACGGGACCGCCTGGGCGGAGACGCGCGACCCGCGGAGACCGGCGACGCGGAGGCGGGCGGCGTCCGAGAGGATGGCGCGCATGGACGGCGGGAGGTTGGGCAACTCCTCGTCGCCGACGGCCAGGCCCTCGCCGGGCGCCTCGAGCCGCGTGAACAACTGGTTCCGCGCGAGGTCGTGCCGGAGGACCCACAGCAAGCCTTCGATGTCGCGCGGGTTGAAGCGGGCGGGGGTCTCGCGGGCCTCCTGGCGAAGGGCCTCGTCCGCCCCGCAGAAGGTCAACCGATAGGCGCCCTCCGGATAGTCCTCGGGCACGGCGACGGAGAGAGGCATCCAGAAGGGCTCGCCGCGCCACGGCCGGATCCGCACTTCGGCGGCGACGGCGCCGCCGGGGCGGACGGCATTCGTCAGGAGCCGCGCCGTCTCAATCGCGGCGAGGCGCGACTTCGGCTCGACGTCGGCCGAAACGTCGATGGATTCGACCGTGAGCGGCTCGAAGGGGTTTTCCATGAGGAGCGACACGATGCTACGGACCTGGGCCGTCACGCGCATGGCGCCGTCGGGAGAGACGGCGAAGTTCTCGCGGACAATCGGCTCTCGGCCGACGGGCTTGACGACTACGCGATAGGCGACCGTGTGGTCGATCGGCAATTCGGAGCGCACCAGGAGACTGTTGAGCGTCGCCGCACTCGCCAGGATCGGCGAAAACAACCGATGGCGGATCACTTCGTAGCGGAACGAGCACTCGTCGCCGGCGCCGGGACCGCGGACCGTCACGCGGAGCGGCACCATCGGGGCCCGCTCGTCGCCGAGGCGGCCGAAGACCGCCGTCTCCTCGTCCCTCAGCAGGCGTCCGACTTCCTTAGCCGGCGCACCGAGGCGGAACGAGACGGCCAGCGAGGGCACGACCGCCTGGGCCACGCCCGTCATCAGGGGATAGTCGGCCTCGCCGAGACCGATCAGGGGGTGGCCGAAACCGTACACGCGGTCGCCGACCACCTCGGTAATGGTTCCCATGGCCGTCACGTCCATGTCGCCGCGCACGAGGCTGACGGCCAGGGGGGCGCCCGGTTCGAGGCGGGCGCCGGCGGCCAGGTCCGCGGGGGCCGCCCCGCCCTGCATCGGCACGAGGCCGAAGGGCGCCAGTTGCTCGCCCAGGTGGGCCAGAAGCCTCGGCGACGCGCCGCTGACCATCAGGGGCGTGCGGATCGGCCGCATTTGGAACGTCTCGCGGCCGGAGATCGGGGCCGGGGCGTCGCCCAGCGCCGAGGCGGGAATCGAGACGGCCAAATCCGCGTCGGCCCGCCGGGCACTCGGCGGCCGATCGGCCGGCGGCGAGCGGTCCGCCACCTCGAGCATCTGCTCGATGGGTTGGACGCCGGCGATCGGCGCCTTGCCCCATTGGAACGAATAGGCCGTGGCGCCGACGAGCCGGTCGTCGACGTAAACGGGCGACCCGCTCATGCCGGCGACGACGCCGGTCTCCTCGAGCCCCGCGCCGCGGCAGCGGACCATGATGAGGTCCCGCCCCGGCGAGACGTTCTTGAGGACCGCCAGGACGACGATTTCGAACTCGGCGATCTCGGAGCCGACGAGCGTCGTCTTGCCGACGCCGCTCATCCCCGGCCGGACTTCCGAGAGCGGCATGTAGCGCGGGTCGAGTTCGGCGGACGAGGCGACGCCCGCCAGGACCAGCGAGGCAAGCAGGGCTCCGACGAGAATCCGGATACGCATGAGCAGCAGCCCTCACCTGAAGCCGTCGCAGGGATAATCAAAGCGAACGGCTGGTCGTTCGCGGCCCCACCGGCGGCGAAGGGGCAGCGGAGCAAGTCTAGGGCGGTGCGCCGAGGCGGGCAAGCAAATTCCCATTTCCGCCCGGGCGCGGGGTGACTATTTTTTCTGGCATGCCGTTTTAACCTGTCACCCCGACCGATCCCGGCGCGCCGGGAGAGTGGAGGGGTCTCGCCGTGGTCGTTTTGCCTTTGGCACGGCGAGATTTCTCCGCTCGTCCCGTCGGGACTCGGTCGAAATGACCCCGGCGCGCCGGGGGGGCTGTTCCCAGGAAAAACTGGCGCCAGAAAAAATAGTCACACCCCCCGGCCGCGGGCGGCGCGCCACGCCTACGGGCGGGCGGGCGGCGCGAGGAGTGGCAATTCCTTCTCTTTCAGGAGGACGGCGGTGCGGCCGTCGCGGCGAACGGCGGCCTGGGCACGAACGTCGCCAGGAACTTCGGTCGCCAGGAAGACCTCTTCGCTCGCCCGGCCGAGGGAGACGCGGACGCCCTTGCCCTCGGCGATCGGTTGAAAATTGGGAACGGGTCGGCCTTTGCGGAAGGGATAGAGGACGACGAGGAACGGTTCCCGCGGGGCGGCCCGGACGCGGAGCCACTGCTCCAGTTCGCCCTCGCGCCAGTGGTCCTTGCCGACCCGGAAGTCCGGCGGGATGAGGGCGCTTGAGTCCTGCGCCGGCCAGGACCATCGGTCGAGCGTCACGTTTTTCGGGTCGGGGGCGGCGAAGTAGGCGACCGCGTCGGCGTCCAACTGGCCGTCGAAGTGAAAGAGGCGCCCGTCCTGCCGGATCGAACGCGCGAGGACGAAGAGGTTGAAGGTGGCGGGCTCGGCGGCGACGAACTCGTCGCGGATCACCAGGTAATCCTCCAGCGGGCTCTCGTCGGGGTGTTTGACGAGAAGCAGGTAGCGGCGGTAGCGGGCGGGCTCGGCCAGCGCGCGGCGCGGATAGACGGCCTGCCAGACGATCTGGTGGGGATAGTGGGGCATCTTGCGGAGGCGATCGGCGCTCGCTTCGCCCACCACGAGGTCGCCCGCGTCGGAGGCGCGGAAGGCGAGGAGTTTGCCCTCCGCATCCATGTTTTCGTCGTCGCCGAAGTTCGTACGGTTGTGCATGTGTTCCTGGTCGGGCCTCGGCTTGTAGCCCGAGTGCCAATCCAGGGCGACGGGCATGCCGGCGCCGTAGAAATGGAAACTGAGTTCGTCGCCCTGGTAGTGGCCCCGCGCCGGGCCGCACTTGAACGTGGCGAAGGTTTCGCGCGGGGTGCCGAAGCGGCTCCTGAGGACCGCCCCGAAGCCCGCGTACTCGGCGCTCGTCCAGGCCGCGTCCTCGAGGCGGCCGGCGGGAACGGACGGATCCACGAGGAGCAGGTCGTCGACGAGGCTGCCGCTGCCGTCCTCCCCGTAGTAATGGCGATACATGGCCATGCACTCGGATGCGAACTTCGGGTCCGAGTCCTTCAGATCGGCCGCCGCCAGGCCGAAAAGCACGCCCGTCCGGTCCTGCCAGGGATGGGTGTCGCCGATGGAGGCGAGCGTCCGCCGGCCGAGGCGGGGGTCGGGCGGCGTGTGGAGGTTGCGGAGGTACTCCAGGTGCGCGCGGACCTCGGGCCACTTGAAGGCGTTTTCGAGGCCGGAGTTCCTGGCGGCCGCCATCATGGCGAGCATCTGGCCGAAGGCATAGGCGCTGTAGCCGGGACACTCGCGGCCCGCGCCGCCCTTCGATCCCGGCGCGCCGGGACTCAGGGCGGTCCCGAGTCCCGACGGGGTTGGGATCGAGGGGCCGCCGGGCATGAAGAGGACGCGGCGGAGGTCGTCGCGGAGGTTGGCCTGGGCGAACTTCATCCACTGGCGGGCGTGGGGATGGTCGGGCAGACGGGCGGCGGCGTAAAGGGCTAGTTTGTACATATCGGTATGGAAGTTCGGGTTTCCGGGGTCCCAACCGCTCGCGTAGCCGGGCCAGTAGTTGAGGTCCGAGAAGATGTAGCCGACCAGCGCGGTCTGCGGTCCGTCGGCCGGGCCGCCGGCCGACTCCAGGTCGCCCCGCTCGAGTGCGCGGGCGAGCCGGCGCGGGTACGTCGTCGGGTTGAAGAAGTCGTCCTGGTAGCATCGGTCGAGGAAGAGGTCGGCCTTCGCGTCCTCGGCGGCGATGACGAGTCCCTCCCGGGCGAGGAAGGCGGCGAGTTCCTTCTCGCCCCGGTCTTCACCGGCCAAGGCGCGCTTCAGGAGCCGGACGGCCGGTGTGTCGGCGTCGACGGCGAACTCGGCGCGGATCGCAACCAGGCGGTCCCACGTCGTGAGGATGTGCGGGGCGCACTGCTTGGGGTCGCGCTTCCACTGGAAGACCCACTCGTTCAGGACGCGGTCGAGGGGGATGTCGGCCTGGCGGCGCATCAGGTGCTGGAGTTTCGGTTTCGAATCGAATCGGTCCACGGGGCCCGCGAGAATCGCCCAGTGGCGCCGGCCCTCGACCAGAGGGAACTCCATCGCGAGGCCCGCGCCCCCCTTCAGCGCCCGCACCGGCACGAACTGGTCGTAGGGACGTTCCCAGTCGGCCGGCGAGGTCATCAGGGCGCCGACCGCCGGCGCAGGGCTCCCCGAGCCGACCGCCAGGCAGACCTGGGCATGGTCGCGCGTCTGGGTCCACTTGGGGCGGAGCGTCGTGAACGGTTCGCCGCCACGCTCCAGGGTCTCCAGGGCGGCGCGGTGCACGTCGTACTCCGGGCGGACCTCGCCTCCGGCCCAGACGAACCACGGCAACCAGAGCGCCTGGACGGGCTTGAGGCCCTCGCCGAAAGAGACGGTCCGCCGGCCTTCCTTCGGCAAGCGGTACTTTTCGACGACGTCGATCCAGGGTTCGCCCGCGACGCCGCGCAGCGTCAACTCGTACGCCTGCCCCTTGTCAGCCAATTCGTACTTGATGCGGAGTTGCGCGAACACGGGGCCCGCGGCCTCGATGGTCATCGAGAGGCCCTTGACGCGGGCGGTGCTCTCCTCCCGCCATTGGCCGTACCACGACGTCCCGCCGGCGAGGCGAATGCCCAGGACTGGAGCGAGATCGGCGAGCGGACGCGGTTCGGGAAACGCGGCCGACCGTGCCACGCGGATTTCCGCCACGCCCGTCGAGAGGACGTAGGCGCCGGCCTCTTCCCGCACGGCCGCGCCGGCGGCGACGAGGGCAGCGGCGCGGCGAGCGTCATTGTACGTGACCTTGAATGCGGCCGTCTCGTTCTTCCCGAGCGTCATCTTGAACCAGAGGCGAACCTTCTTGACGGCTTCGGATTTGCCGTCGAGGACGTCCGTCTGGACCGGCACGGCCGCGCCCCGGGCGTCGAGGAGGGCGAACGTTTCGGCGGCCACGCCCGGCTCGCGAATCGCAAGGTTGTGGTGGACGAGTTCGTCGGTCCAGGTGTATCCGAGCGGCTCTCGGAAGGTGAAGGCCTGTTCGAACTCGCCGGCGGCGGCCGCGCCCGGTGCAAGGCCGACGAGCATCGCGGCCATCCACCCGCTCAACCAGGTTGTCCGGCAAGTCCGCACAGGAACCCCTACGAACGGCACTCTGGCGCAAAGAAGGCGCCCGCGTCCCATTTCTGGAAAACGCGTGGTCCCTCTTGCGCGTGTGGCACGGCCGGTCTTGCTTGCCCTGAGCCTGTCGAAGGGTCCGGCCGTGCGAGGCGCACGGCAGGGCAAGGCCCGCTGTGCCACCCAGCAGAACGTCAGTAAGCCTTGCCGGAAGCGGCACCTGTTAAACCACGAAGCCGAGGTGGAGTTCCCCGCTTTCCCGAGGGCTGGCTGGCATGGCCATCCCGGCGGGACGGCCATGCGCCGGAAACCACCCCAGCAACCAACGATCCTTGTGCGCGCCAATATTGCCCTAACATCTTGTATAGACAGGGCTTACCGATTAATTACCCCAGGGGTAATTTTTTACTCGGCGGATTTCAGGCCGAGGGCGTCGAGGGTCGCGGGGTCGGGGACGCGCCGGCCGTCCTTCTCGACGACGACGCTGAAGCCACCCGCGTAGTCCCACATGGCCCAGCCGATATGGTGCTTCTCCAGGGCGGTCCGCACGTCGCGGATCCAGCGGAGGCGCGCCTCGGGCGGCGCAACCTTGCGATAGACGCCGAACTCGTTGCACGTGAGGCGCACGGCGTGCTCCTTGGCCCAGTCGGCGGCGCGGACGACCATCTCCTCGATCTTGTCCGCGTTCCAGCGTTCTTCGCCGTAGCGTCGGAGGATTTGCTTCGCCCTTTCGTCGGCGATGCCTGGGAGAATCTTCTCGACAGCCTCGGGGTCGGCCGGATAGGGCACGTCTTTGAAGTGCCGCCAAAAATCCGCGCCCCAGGTCGCGCCCTGGTGGGAGAAGTTGTGCGGCTCGTAGAGGTGGAAGTTGTAGACGACGTTGCGGTCGGCGACGGGCTCGACCTTTTCGAGTTCGTCCACGCTCGACCAGCGCGGCCCCGTCGCGATGAGCGTATGGCGGGGGGCCGACGCGCGCATGGCGGCGAGG
>Ga0315277_10007656_pt1 | contig 13987 bp, 13 predicted proteins | sample YL17G05_15_MG_FD_203695 | JGI IMG/M metagenome (GOLD analysis project Ga0315277, IMG submission 203695) | Sediment microbial communities from Yellowstone Lake, YNP, Wyoming, USA - YL17G05_15 | ecosystem: Environmental > Aquatic > Freshwater > Lake > Sediment | place: USA: Wyoming | collected... | reverse complement strand
TGGAGGAAGGCTGCCTGTCCGTGCCGGGCGTCTGGACCAAGGTCCGGCGGTACAAAAGAGCGACCGTCACCGCCACCGACCTCGACGGCCACGAGTTCACCGAGGAGGCGGAGGGCATCTACGCCCGCTGCCTCCAGCACGAGTATGACCACATCGAGGGCATGACGATCGTCAACCGGATGGGCCAGACCGCCAGAATCGCCAATCGGCGGCAGCTCAAGAAACTCGCGCAGGAGCAGGAAGGAAAGTGAGGGGATTACAGATTTCGGATTGCAGATCGATAATTGCGGACTCTGGCCCGCTATACCCTTCAATCTGAAATCTGAGATCGATCTGAAATCCGAGATCTCAAATTTGAAATCGCTATGAATATCGTATTCCTGGGTAGCGGCGAGTTCAGCGTACCGTGCCTGGATGCCTTAAAAGCATCGGGCCATCGGCTCGCGCTGGTGGTGACGCAGCCGGCAAATCCGGCGGGTCGCGGCCGCAAGCCCCAGCCTACGCCTGTCGCTCAGTGGTCGGCCGGGCACGCCGTGCCTTTCGCCGAGACCGACAACGTCAACTCGCCGGAAATGTTAGCACGAATCGCCGACTGCCGGCCGGACATGCTCGTGGTCATCGCGTTCGGCCAGAAGATCGGGCCGGAGCTGGTCAACCTCGCCGCAAAGGGCGCGATCAATGTTCATGCTTCGCTGCTGCCGAAGTATCGTGGGGCCGCCCCGATCAACTGGGCCATCCTTCGCGGCGAGACCCGTACGGGCATCAGTATCATCACCCTTGCCGAGAAGATCGACGCGGGCGATGTCCTGGCCCAGTCCGAAACCGCCATCGGCCCGCTCGAGACGGCTGGCGAGCTGCACGACAGGCTGGCGCAATTGGCCGCCCCGCTGCTGCTCGATACGCTCGGCCGGATCGACGCGGGCACCGCGACGTACACGAAACAGAACGAGGCCGAAGTCACGTACTCGCCGAAACTGCACAAGAGCGACGGCCTGCTCAATTTCGCCGAGCCGGCCGAGTCGCTGGCCCTCAAGATTCGGGGCCTCTGGCCCTGGCCGGGCGCCGCCGCAGAGTTCATCTCCCAGCAGACGCAGAAATCGGCGCGCATCGTGATCGCTCTGGCGGAGGCCGTATCCGCCGCCGGCGCGACACAGCTCGCTCCGGGCACGTTCGACAGCGACCTCAACGTCGTCTGCGGCCGGGGCCGGCTCAGGATTCTCAAGCTCAAGCCCGCCGGCTCGGCCCTGATGGACTTCAAAGCCTTCATCAACGGCTGGCGCCTCCGCCCCGGCGACCGATTTGTCAAGATCGAGGAATGATATATCCGCTCGGGAGTCCAAATCCGCTCGTGAAGTTGCCGCGGAAACGCTGCGGCAGTGCGATCCCGCGCGCGACTACGCCGGACCGATCCTGGACCACTTGCTGGACCAGACCGACGAAAAGCAGCGGGCCACCGATCTTGTCTACGGCACGATCCGCAATCTTCTCGCCATCGACGCGGTGATCGCCCATTTCGCCGGCCGACGGCCCAACCGGATCGCCCCGCCGCTATTGAGCATCATCCGAGTCGGGATTTATGAGCTTGCGTACAGTCCTGCCACGCCGGTCTATTCCATTGTCAATGAAGCGGTCAACAACGCACGCAAAGCCGGCGGCCAGAAACAGACCGGGTTCGTCAACGCCGTCCTGCGCGAGGTCGTCCGGCACATTGCCAATCGTGAGGCGCCGCTGGCCGCATCCAATCCGAGACGAACGCTCATTCGCCAGAGCGACGCAGGCTGCGAGTTCGACAGGGGTTTCCTGCCCGACCCCGCCGCCTCGTTAGCCGAGTATCTGAGCGTTTGTTTCTCACTGCCACAGTGGCTCGTGTGCGACTGGCTCGACACGTTCGGCCCCGAGCAGACCCGCCGAATCTGCCTCGGCTCCAATCGCAAGCCGAGCCTCTACATCCGGGTCAACCTGCTGCGAACGACCGCACAAGAATTGCTGACGCGATTCGAGCAGGCCGGCATTCAAGCCGAGCCGGTCCCCGTAGGGTGGGCTGTGCCCACCGATTCCCCAGAAGGAGATTCAACCGCAGAGGACGCGAAGGCACGCGGAGGAAATGACATCAGATCGATCTCGGCGAACGAACCTGTAGAACGCTCTGTGGCGAAAACGGGAGACCAGCAGGCAATGGTGGGCAGAGCCCACCCTATGAGTCCAGCCATGCTCCGGCTTACCGGCCCGCACGCGGTCACGGAACTGCCGGGCTTTGCCGAGGGCCAGTTCACGGTGCAGGACCTCTCGGCGTCGCAGGCTATCCGCGCATTGCAGCCGCAGCCGGGATGGACCATTCTCGATCTGTGCTCCGCCCCCGGCACCAAAACCGCGCAAATCGCGGAGATGACGCAAGACTCGGCGACGATCCTCGCCACCGACATCGACCCCAAACGTCTGGAGCGGGTGCAGGAGAACATCGCCCGCCTCGGCCTCAAGAGTGTAACGGTTGTCCCGCACGCGCAACTGGAACAGCAGGCAAGGGGACCTTTCGACGCTGTCGTGCTCGATGTCCCCTGCTCGAATACCGGCGTACTGGCCCGCCGGGTCGAGGCGCGGTTCCGCGTCAGGCCGGAGGCGGTAAAGGACCTGGCCGCCACGCAAAGGAGCCTCCTGGACAAGGCCGCCGCGCTCGTCAAGCCGGGCGGCCAAATCTGCTACAGCACGTGCAGCATCCAGAGAACCGAAAACCAGGAAGTGATCCAAAGCTTCCTCGCAACGGACAACCGCTTCGATCTCGCCCACGAGCAGCTTCTCCTGCCGTCCCCCGCCCCCTTCGACCACGACGGCGCGTACACAGCCATTCTACAGATATGTGAGTGTGACGGTTGACGTATGCCATCGCCAGGTCCGGGGATGGCAACGACTTGCTTCACTCACCAGACTTTGAAACCGTGGCTAAGAAACCACTTAACGACCTCGAGCGGACTCGGGATCGCGTAGCCATAATGACCCCAAACGGCACCAATCTTGATACAACCACCAGCCTCCTCCCACTCCGGGTATTCGTCCTCGTAATCGCACCACCAATAGCGAAACCAGATCTTCTCTTCAAGGCTGGTGCCAAAGTTTTCCTCCGCGTACTCGAAGTAATACTCCGGGTGCAGGCTGGCAATGGGTTTCCCGCGATCCTGCTTTGCCTCTTCGACAGTCATCAGGTTTTCCACGTCGATATCGGCCCAGGCGAGAAGTTCCATCAATTCGTCCGGCGTGATGTCCTTGAGCCTGCGATTCCCTTGACGGACGAGTGCTGGCCCAAAGGTCAGTAATCGGGTCGGATGCACCAAGCCAACCCCGGTTGCCTTGAGAAACACTCTCCTGTTCATCGGGACTCCTTTCATGGTGAGTCACATATGTCATTGCTCCCGGCAATCACCCTCCCGGTGCCAGAAGGGGCCACGAGGCGTCCTCGCTGGGACACTCTCCATCCCCTCCGACCATGGGCCTCGCCGCCAATTCACACGAATAGTTCTTTCGAGAAGCTCGGCATCTTGGTAGTCAGAACGATCTGATTCACCTGATGCAGGGTTTTGTTGAAGTACACCCTGATAAGCCACTGCTCGCCATTGTACTCAGGTGCTACATCAGCGTATTCAAATTGATTATGACAATTCCCGCAGAGAACGACGAGGTTCTTCGGATGATGTCCTCCCCACGCATCAAGATGATGAATCTCAAAATACGGCTCGTTGTTCCTCTTGAGAAACCAGAAGTCACATACTTGACAATGCCCTTGATAAAGGTGCCCAAGCAAGGTTCTCAAGTTGGCTGGAGTGCTTTCTCTGTGCCGGCTCGCTTTTCGCCCGACCGATTCTCGGCCCAAACGCGCGGAACTGGCTACTAAGCGCCGATACTCATTCAAGACAACCCTGGCCTTCTCCAAATTCGTCCACCGAGAGAGCTCTGTTAGCGTTTCTGACGCTTTCAATTCATCTGCGGACCTGTCAAGAGCAGTCTGCAGCTTGTGGGTAGCAGCTATGAAGCGCTTTTCTGGAATTAGTCTGTACAATAAGCGCTCTTTATCCATAAATTGTATGACTATCTCGTCGCCGTTTTTGAGACTGTTTTCCTCGAACCACTTCCTGACCCCGCCGATTCGGCACTCGCCCGTGCTGCTGTTATAAGAAGAGTAGCGTTTAGATTGCGAGATGGGTGAATCGTTCAGATAAACCTGAATATCCGCATTATGATCCGGGAACCATTTGGCTAGGGTGACGGGTACTGCGATTAAACCCTTATCTATGCGGCTTTGCGTCAACCTTATTGTCGCATAGCTGTAATTGATCTCACTCTCGCTCCGGACAATTTTTGGCTCTTGTTTCATAATCCTCCACCTGGACAATCGTCTCATTGACAAGGTTGAGTTCTTATCGAGTCTACAATATCACCACGGCCAAACGAAGACTATTGTACTGACGGGCAGAAGGAACACAACTGTAATGGGCGCCAGCAAACTGCTCGGTGCACTCTGATGCCGTGATTCGTGCCATCGGGGCGTGGGACTCTATTCCAGGTGGACGACGGATTGTCTTTTGTCGGCGTTGAGGCCGGCTTCTTTGAGGGCGCCGTAGAGGTCCCGGCAGGCGCGGACGTGGGTGAACTCGAATTGCGGGTCGGAGTCGTCGGTGGTCACGATGATCACCGTGCCGATCCCGACGAGGCAGTCGATCAGCGAGCGGCGGAGCTTCAGGTCGATGACCCGGAACATGTCGATGTTGTCCACCCTGCGGTCGAAGATGCCGCGGGACCATTCGATGCGGTCGGGCGTCACCTCGTAGCGGATGCTCTTGAGCGAGAGGATTCTCCAGAAGAGGGCGAACACGGCCCCCAGGGCCAGGACCAGCGCCCCGAGGTCCAGCCAAGCCTCGATTCGCACGAGGATGGCGACGCTGACGGTGACTTTCGGCAGGTACGTGACCAGGGCCGTCACCGGGTAGTGGTACGCCGCCCAGCACACGGCTGTGAAGCAGGCGGTCTTAAGGAACGCTCCGGTCAGCGCGAAGACGCTCGGCCGGCCTGACCAGAGGGCGGCGCCTTTTTCGTTTTCCGCCGAGTCCTGCTGCGATTGCTCGCCCTTCGGATCTGGCCCGGCCTTTGCGTCACCTTGGCGGCGGTCGCCGGAGAGGAACTCGCCGCAGAACCGGCACTTGATCGCGGCGTAGCGGATGGTCTCAGCGCAGAACGGGCAGGGTTTGGTCCGGCCCTGATGCCGACTCTGCGGCAGCGGCGGCACCGGAATCGGATCTGCTTGCTGCGGCATAACCATACCATCCAAAATCTGTCCTGAAGGCCCAGCACGGCCTATCTATTCATCGGCCGCAGCGGGCGAAAAACACAAGCGGGAGAACGCGTGGGATTGCGTTTTAGTTATGGGACCTCGGAATGCCCGAGGCTGCTACGGCGGGCATTTGGCGCAGATCGAGCGGAAGAGGGTGGTGCTCAGGTAGCGGTCGCCGCGGTCGGGCAGCAGCGCGACGATGGTGCCGTGCTTCATATCTTTCGCCGCACGCAGGGCCCCCGCCACGGCGGCGCCGCTCGACATGCCAACGAAGATTCCCTCGCGTGCGGCCAGCAGCCGGGTTGTCTCAAAGGCCTCGCCGTCGTCCACCGTGAACTTCTCGTCGAGCAGATGCGGGTCGTAAATTCGCGGGACTATGGACTCCGTCATGTTCTTGAGTCCCTGGATGCTGTGGCCCTCGGGCGGCTCGACGCCGATGACTTTGACCTGCGGCTTCTTCTCCCTGAGGAATTGTTTCACGCCCATGAGCGTGCCGGTGGTGCCCATTCCCGCGATGAAGACATCGACCTCGCCGGCGGTCTGAGCGAAGATCTCCGGCCCGGTCGTCTCGTAATGGGCCAGAGTGTTGTTGGGATTCTCGAACTGATTGGGCATGTAGTACGTTTCCGGCTCCGCATCGAGCAGTTGGCGGGCCTTGCGGATGGCGCCGTCAGTGCCCTCTCTGGCCGGCGTCAGGATCACCTCGGCGCTGAAGGCCTGGAGCGTGCGCTGCCTCTCCGTGCTGACACATTCGGGCATGCAGAGCTTGACCCGATACCCTTTGGCAGCTCCGATCATAGCCACGGCGATGCCGGTATTCCCGGACGTGGCCTCGAGGATGACCTTTCCCGGCACCAGCTCGCCGGACTCCTCCGCCTTCACGATCATGTAGTACGCCGGACGGTCCTTGACGGAGCCGCCGGGATTGGCCCCTTCGAACTTGCCGAACACGCGGACTGCGGGCCGCTTACCGTTGAGAGCGGTCAATTCGATCAGCGGCGTGTTCCCTATGGCTGATGTTATGCTCATATCCACCTGCACTGACCCGCCCGGGCGCCTCGTCCGACCAGGAGCCGCGCGGTGGGCCGAAACCTCAAAACCTGTCGTCATGATACCTCTCCTCCCCGTATTGTACCATGCCCGTCAGTGTACCGTGGATACCTGCGATGTGGTACTATCCCTTATGCCTCCTTGTGCGTGCAACGCCCGTAAGGGTATTACTCGCGATAATTGCGTAACCGCCTTGCGATTTGGCCCCGGCGCCAATAGACTCAGGCACATTATGACAATTGCCATTGAAACCAAAGGCTTGACCCGCCGCTTCGGCGAGCTGGTTGCCGTCGATGGGCTCGATCTATGTGTCGAGAGAGGCACGTTTTACGGCTTTCTCGGCCCCAACGGCGCCGGGAAATCCACCACGATCAAGATGCTCACCGGCCTGCTGGCCCCCGACGGCGGAACGATGCGGATTCTCGACCAGGACCTGGCCGACGCCAGAGGGGCGATCGAGATCCGGCGGCGAATTGGGGTCGTGCCCGAGCAGCTCGCACTGTTCGACAATCTGACCGCCCGTGAGTACCTCACGTTCGTCGGGCGAATGTACCGCCTGCCCATTGAGACGGTGCGCGACCGCTGCGGCGAACTGCTGGCCATGATGAGCCTCGATACTGAGGAGAAGAAGCTCACGCTCGAATATTCGCACGGGATGAAGAAGAAGCTGGCCCTGGCGGCAGCGCTGATTCCGAACCCGGACATCCTGTTCCTCGATGAGCCGTTCGAGGGCATCGACGCCATCTCCTCCAGCGTGCTGCGCGACGTCCTGAGGCGGGCCGTGCTGCGCGGCGCGACGGTGTTCCTGACCTCGCACGTTCTGGAGATCGTCGAGAAGCTCTGCACCGCCGTCGGGATCATCGCGAGCGGAAAGCTCATGTACCAGGGGACGATGGACGAGGTCCGCCAGAGCGGCTCGCTGGAGGACAAATTCCTCCAGACCGTCGGGCACGGGCAAATCGAGCGACAGACGCTGAGCTGGCTGGAGGGCTGAATGCGCTGGAGCCAACTGGTCACGATCCTCTGGCTGCGGTGGCGTCTGAGTCGCAATCAATGGTCCCGCAGCGGATCGATCAACGCGGTGATCGCCGTGGCGGTAATCGTCTGTCTTGTCACCTGCGCCGCAGGTGGCGGTCTGGCGGGCCTGCTGGTCGGCATTTTTGCACTGCCCGGGGTTTCGCCCGGCGTCCTGCTCGCCGTGTGGGATATCACCATTTTCGCCTTCCTGCTCGTCTGGAGCATCGGCGTGCTCTCGGAGATCCAGCGGTCGGAGGCCATCGACATCGGCAAGATGCTGCACCTGCCGGTCTCGTTGCGAGGCGTCTTCCTGGTGAATTACGCCGCCTCGCATCTGACGTTGAGCATCATCCTGTTTGGGCCCTGGATGGTGGGCCTGTCGATTGGCTTGGCGTTCAGTCGCGGGTGGGCGATGCTCTGGCTGCTGCCGTTGTCGCTCGGCCTGCTGTTCATGGTCACGGCCTGGACGTATTACGTTCGCGGCTGGCTCGTGATCCTCATGCGCAACCCGCGGCGGTACCGCGCCGTCGTTGCGGGCGTCACCCTGGCGTTCATCCTCCTGTCGCAGCTTCCCAATCTGTTCATGAACGCCTCGCACAGGCATCCGCCGGCGCCCCGCCAACCAGTGACGGCGGCGCCGAAGGAGCCTGCGCCCGAAGGCAGCCGTCTGCCGCCGCACTTCTCAACATTGCTGTGGCTGCACAAGGTCGTGCCGTTTCTGTGGGTGGGCAACGGAGCGATGTCCCTGGGCGGCGGCGCTGCCTGGCCGGCGGCGCTGGGTGCGGCGGGCACGCTCGCGCTCGGCGCCCTGGGGCTCAGCCGCGCCTACAGATCGACCCGGCGCTTCTATGAAGGACGGACAGGCAAGGCAAAAAGACGGCGCAGCGCAAAAGACAAAGCTGTTGCCACCCGACAAGGCTCCGAGGTCCGCGCCGGGCCGAGGTCCCGCCGCATGTTCCTGGAGCGGACCGTGCCCGGAGTGCCGCAGGAAGCCGGGACCCTGGCCCTGGCTGCCTTTCGGTCGCTGGCCCGCGCGACGGAAGTGAAGATGGCGCTGGCCACCAGCACAATCGGGTTCGTGTTCCTGTTCGCGATGATGATCTTCTCGCATGGCCGGACCGTCGGGACCGGCGCCCGGCCATTCATTGCCACAGCGGCGGCGGCCGTGACCCTTTTCGGCATGACCCAGCTCATGCTGAACCAGTTCGGCTTCGACCGTGCGGGATTCCGGATGCTGGTCCTCTCACCGGTGCCGCGATCGCAAATCCTGCTGGGCAAAAATCTCGCCCTGCTGCCGATGGCAGCGAGCATCGGCCTGGTCGTTTTGCTCCTCGTCAAATTCGTGCTTGCGATTCCATGGCTGGCCATCGTCGCGGCGTGCCTGCAACTGGGGACCGCCTTTCTCCTGCTGTCCATGCTGGGCAATCTCTTCTCGCTCTTCGTGCCGTACTGGATCTCGCCGGGCTCATTGCGCCCGACGAAAGTACCCGCGATGACGAGCATCCTGATCGTCGTGTCGCACCTTCTGTTCTCGACGGCGATGGGTCCGATCTTCCTGCCGCCGCTCTCCGGACTGCTGTTCGCCGGCGCCGGCCTGCTGCCCGCGTCCGCCGCAAACCTGCTCTTCTCAGCGGTCGAGCTCGCCATCGTCCTGGCCCTCTACCGCCTCACCCTGCCCGCCTTCGGCGACCTCCTGCAGAAGCGAGAAAAGCAAATCCTCCAGGTAGTCACCCGCGAAGTAGAATAATAGCGCCTGAGGTCCTCCACGGCGAGGGGCGAGGGGTCGCAAGTTCTTTGACGTGAACCCCAATCGCCGATACACTGCTCTTATTATTTTCGTGCGAGGGCGAAGGTCTTGGCAACTGGTGTGAGTGCGGCAAAGTCGAGGATGGAATTGGAGATATGATGATGGCCTACGAGAGAACGGGACAGGCACAGCGGATGTCGAGACGCGCATTTTGTCAATCGGCGGCAGCGGTGGCGATGAGCTGGGCGGGGTCGAGCGGGCGGGCCGCTGAGAAGGCGAAGGCCAAGTTCTTCAAGAACCTGGCGCCGGGGCATATCGGGGTCAACGCCAACCAGAAGCAGGCGCTGGAATACGCTGTCAAGTACGGCTTCGAGGGGATCAGCCCCGGCGAGGGCGAGTTCGCGAACAAGTCGGCCGCAGAGATTTCCGAGTGGGTCGCGGTGATGAAGGAAAAGGGCATCCGCTACGGGGCCGCCGGCCTGCCTGTCGAGTTCCGCAGAGGGGACGATCAGTTCCAGAAGGACCTCGCCGCATTGCCCAAGCGGGCGGCCCTCATGAATCAACTGGGCGTGACTCGCGTCGCCACGTGGCTCATCCCCGGCCACAACGAGCTGACGTATCTGCAGAACTTCAAGCAGCATGAGACGCGTCTTCGCGAGGCGGCCAAGGTCCTCAAGGACAACAATATCCGCCTCGGCCTGGAATTCGTCGGCCCGCACACGTCCCGAGAACGCTTCCGCTATCCCTTCGCCTGCGCACAACTGGACATGATGGAGCTGGTGCAGGCCATCGGCGGCGACAACGTGGGACTGCTGCTCGACAGTTGGCACTGGTACACCTCGCACGGGACGGCGGAGGAGCTGCTGCGACTGTCCAACAAGGACATCGTCCACGTGCACGTCAACGACGCCCCCGCCGGCGTGCAGGTCGATCAGCAAATCGACAACCGGCGCAAACTTCCCGCGACCACTGGCGTGATCGACATGAAAGGGTTCCTCAACGCCCTGGTGAAGGTCGGCTACGACGGCCCGGTCGAGTGCGAGCCCTTCGACCAGGAGCTGCGCAAGATGGACCAAGGCGCGATTCTGCAGACCACGATCGACGCGCTCAACCGCGCCTGGAGCCTGATCGAAGCGTGATTCTTGCTACACCTTCTCGGGCGGCGGGCAGACGAAGGGCTCACGGTATTCGCGGTGCAGAATCCGGTTGGCCGGGTCGCCGTTGGGAAGAAAAAGGGGTCAGGCGACCCAATAGAAAGCAGCTGGAGAGCGCCCCATCGCTCGAAACTCCACAGGCGTGAACGCCTGGTCCGGAGAGTATTTCTTTACCTGACACAAACCCTATATGGATGACCCCTTTTCTCCGCCCAATCGAGCGGAAGAACTACGCAGAGTTGGATGGGTCAGCAGAGTGCCCCCATCGTCGAACCGAATATGGCGTCCGCTGAATTATCACGCGTATCAGTGGTAGTGGCAAGGATAGGGCGGTGTTGATAGAACGGCGTTTCTGCTCGTCTTTGCTGTGTCAACTGTCCGCGCAGGAGCCAGATAGTCCAGCCCCGCTTGACGGAGCCGGAAACATGAGTAAGTCAAACCGGCCATCAGGGGCAGACCGAGATAGACAGTGTCATCTCCGGGCGAGACGACAATGACTGGGATGATGAAGTACAGAACTACAACCAGGGTGAGCAAAAACTCATAAGTAGTGCGACGACTCACCCTCTGGTGCTTCCACCGCTCAAGGACTATTGGGAAGATGGACACGAACAGCCAGATAACAATGGCGGCCCATAGTCCGGTACAATCATAATCGGAGTTGTGGTGTCGCCCAATTCTATGCACAGTCATACAAGTGATTCCACCTGCAACCCAAAAGAGCCAGAATCCCCACACAAATACAACAGCCAAGACCCTGCGAGACATTTCCTTGTGATCCATAGTAGTCTCCGTTGAAGAATAGTCATCACAAGTCATCGTCATTGGGTTCGTTCCTCAACTCTCTCTATTCGTCGCACCGCACGGTAAGTTCCAGGGGACCGTCCTCTCTGTGGAAGTCAAGAACATAGGTAGTCACGTCGCCATTCTTGTTCCTTATGACGCTGATGAGTCCCCAACGTCCCTGAACGCGCTCCTTAAGGAGCTCAGGGGAGACCAAGGTGTCTGAGACCGATCTTGGCCTCGTAAGAATGACAGTCCAGCTTTGGCCCAAAGAGGAGACCGACCATTCCATAGAGTTCGCACGCATAGTTTGTAGGCATCTGACTTGTGAGCTCAGGAAGTTCCGTACGTGCGTGGTCACGGTGAATCCCCCATAACGTCGTCTGGATCTCCTGAGTCACTGTGGCAACCCAGGTTAACTGGCTCGCCGATGATTTGCTCCATCCGTTCGGGTGACCAGTAGTTGATTGTGCTCGGGTTTTCGAGCTCACGGCGAATCAGGCAAAGATCGTCAAACAGAAGTCCGATATCGTCTGCTGTCGGTTGGTCGTAGCCCGCGTCTCTGCACATGACACGGAGTTCGTCACTGTGGACTGAGTAGCCTGCTGCAAGCAATCGGTCGAACAACTGAACGACCTTTATCCTGTCGCGGTCGGCAAGTCCGCCATACGTGGTGTGGAACAATGCCTCCGCTGCCCTTTCGTATACAGCATGGCTCATGATTTCACCTCTGCGATACTCGCGCAACCACGTCCCTGCACGTGTTCAACCAACAGATCACTGCGTCAAAGGTGCATGCTCTCGCGTCTGGTAGTAGTGTATCGGCTCGAAGTGAGGGTAACTTGAGGAAGAAAGAGAGGGATCGAGTCTCAATTGGTAGCTATTCATGGCTTGGATGTGCAATCAGAGAGCCACCAAGAATGAAACGATGTGCACATTTCATTTCCGTTCTCCAACCCACATGGCATGAGCAATGCGCCAAAAGGCAGAGGACGGAGGAGAGCAACGTCTCCTTCGTCCCCTGTTCATAGCTTCTACACCTTGTCCGCGGTTGGGCAGACGAAGCGGGTGCGATATTCGCGGTGGAGGAGCTTATTGGCTGCGTCGCTGTTGGTGAATACCTCCTTGACGGGATCGAACTGGAGCAGCGGGCCGATGGACATCGGGGTCTTGTCCAGATCGACGCCGTTGTCCTTCCAATGCCGCACGGTCCGGTTCAGCGTCACGATGTTCTGGTCGTGGCTCTTGATCTTCTCCAGCACGGCTTTGGCCTGCTCGACCGAAACCTTATTCGCCTCGCCGAGGTAGTAGCTGATATTGGCCAGATGCGCCAGGGCGGCCGACAGGTGGCCCTGGAAGGCGTCGGATTTGAGGTCTTCCGGCTTGCGGCTGCGGACGGCCTGCAGAAAGTTGTCGAAGTGGTCGCCGCCGCCCTTGAATTCCTTGACCACCTGGCCCTTGAGATCGAGCACGACGCAATAGGTGTACTCTCGCTGGACGAGGTAGCCTTCTGTGCCGTAGAAGATCACGCCGATTTTGTTACCCTTGACGCTGTCGAACATGGTATTGATCTCGATGTCCGCCGAGTTGTCCACGGACAGGCCCCGCGTCTCAAAGACCATGCACTTGTCGCCGTAATCGTAAATCGCGACTTCGGTGGTCGCGGTGTCGCCGGCATCGACGTATTTATCGTCCTTGCGTTCGGCCTGGTAGCCGAGGCGTCCGCCGTAGGTGATGACGCTGTTGGGATGGCGGTTGATGCCCAGGCCCCAGCGGGCGATGTCGGTCTGGTGCGGGCCCTGGTTGCCGGAGTCACCGTTGCCGTAAAGCCGCTGCCAGTGCCAGTCATAGTGGAACTGTGGGCGCGTGAGCTTGGGCGTGGTGTACATGGCCGGACCGCTCCACAGGTTGAAATCGACTTCCGGCGGGATGGGATAGTCGCCCAGCGGGCCGATGGACCCTCGACGCTTGTAGCAGAGTCCGCGCGAGAGATTGACCTGTCCGATGCCGCCGTCGGTGATGAACTTCATGGCGTCCTGGAGCGCCTTGTTGGACCGGCACTGCGTGCCCACCTGGCAGATCCGCCCGTACCTCTTCGCGGCCGCCACCAGCGCGGCACCCTCGGGAATGTCGTGACTGATTGGCTTCTCGATGTAGGCGTCCTTGCCCGCCTGCATCGCCCAGACGCCGCACAGCGCGTGCCAGTGGTTCGGCGTCGCCGTCGAGATGAAATGAACGGACTTGTCGTCGAAGACCTCGCGCATGTCCCGCACCCACTTGGGCCGCCGGCCCGTCCTCTTCTCGACTGTGTCGCATCCTTTCTGGCCCACCTTCTCGTCGATGTCCACGATGTAGGCGATCTCACAATCCTTGCGCTTGGAGTAGGCGTCGATGTGGTCCCCGCCCCGGCCGTGACAGCCGATCACGGCACAGAGGAGCTTGTCATTGGCGCTTGTGGCCTGTCCTGCGGCACGGCCGCTGAACATCGGACTTGCGGAAAGCGCCGCTGCGGCACACAGGGACTCTTGCAGAAACTGTCGGCGAGTACATCGGATCATCGTGAGCACTCCTTATATCTGAGGAAGCCTGACCGGATGCTGCTGTTGCTCATAAGGCGTCGGCACACCCTTCCGGAAAAACGCGACCTTCCCGGCCCACAGTCGTGGCACACGGCCGCAAGCCGCCGAAGGTCACGAACAATGATACCACAGCCACCAGTCAACGCCAAATGCAAAGACTGCTTGAGAGTTGCAGTTCGTTTGTAGAAGATATGGAACGACCGGCTCTCGCCGATACAGAGATGGTTCGGCGTGCCGGAGGTCTCCGGCACTATCGCGGGTTACTATCAGCGATAGCAGAGCCGCACAACAATCAGCTTGGATTAGGAGAACCGGTCGTGAAGACGAGTATAACGCATGT
>Ga0315277_10007654_pt1 | contig 13990 bp, 9 predicted proteins | sample YL17G05_15_MG_FD_203695 | JGI IMG/M metagenome (GOLD analysis project Ga0315277, IMG submission 203695) | Sediment microbial communities from Yellowstone Lake, YNP, Wyoming, USA - YL17G05_15 | ecosystem: Environmental > Aquatic > Freshwater > Lake > Sediment | place: USA: Wyoming | collected... | reverse complement strand
TTTTTCACAGCTTCTCAGATCCCTTTCTTATCGAAGCGCACCGTCCGGGTGTCCTGCTCGATTCCGGTCGGCACGGTGAGCGGGCCATACAGCTCGGGCCGGCGCGTCTTGATCCAGCGGCGGTCGGTGGCGTGTTCGAGAAGCGAGGCGTCCAGATCCGCCACAACCATATCGTCTCCGGCGCGCCATGTCTCGGCCAGGATCCGGCCATAGGGGTCGAGGATCATCGCGTTGCCGGTTCGGACCTCGTCGTCGTCCACACCGACGCCGTTGCTGAAGACGAGGAACATACCGTTGTCGTGCGCGCGGCTGGGAAGCCAGCGCATAAGCCAGTCCCGACCCTTGGGGCCGCGCAGCTCCCGCTCGATCGTTTCAGGGTCATTGTGCCGGTTGTCCCAGAGGGCGCGATCGACGAGGCCCATGATGTGAGGGTTGGGGGAGCGGCATCCGCCCGTCTGGTGTGGTGCCAGAAGGATCTCCGCACCCTTCAGTGCGTTGATGCGTACGTTCTCATTGATGTTACAGTCATAGCAGATGAGCACGCCGACGCGGCAGCCATGGGGTGTGTCGAAGACGGTGAACTCGGAGCCGGGCGTGAGGTGCTCGCTCACGAAGGCGTGGATCTTCCAGTGCCGCCGCCACTGCCCGTCCGGCATCGCGACGACCCAGGCCTTGTGGAGCCGGCCGTCCTCGGTGATTTCGATCAGCCCCGCGCCGATGGTCATGCCGTGTTTCCGCGACAGCGCCAGCAGCCGCTGCGTCGACGGCCCGTCGGGCACGGGCTCGGCGATGGCCTCCAGCTCGGCCCGCGAGAGATGCCGGAGGTGCCAGTAACCTGTGATGCAGCATTCCGGGAATGCGATGATCTCGACGCTCCGGCTGGCCGCCTTCTCGACGAAGGCCTCGATCTTTGCAAAGTTGGCGTACTTATCGCTGGGCTTGTGTTCGAACTGAACGGATGCCACCCGGATGTTTCTCATGAGGTCTCCTCCTGCTTCCTTGAAGTCAATCCCGTCATCTGCACCTTTGCGAGCAGCGAACCGTCCTGCTCAGCGGTAGTCCTCCACACGCGGCTTCTCGACGGCGGTCACGCCGAAGAGCACGGGCAGCGCCGCCGACGGCCCGGGGGAGCCGACCATCTTGACGGAAACGATCGGCACATCGGGGCGCGGGTTTTTCCATTCGCTGGCCCAGAGCACCGCGGTCGCGCCGCCGGGAAGCTTGCCGGCCGCGATCGAGCGGGCCTGGTAATACGGTGGGTCGAATCCGGCGTCCCACCGGCCCACGTTCTCGTCGTAGCGGATCTCGTGGGTCGCCACCAGCCCATCCGCGAAGCGAACCTCGTAGAATCCCAGCAGTTCGCTCGACTCCCGCGGAAAGTGCGTGGCATCTCCCGCGTGGACCGTCTCGCGCCCGCGGCCGGCCGCAGTCTGGAGGAAGATCAGAGAAGCCCACCGGCCGCTCACCGGAAGCGTTGCCTCCGCCGGTTCCTTTCCCGGACGGCGTGCCACGAGCACGCATGACCTGCCGGCGGTCTTCGCCGGATCGGCGATCTCGAAAGGCAGACCGTTGTAGTAGCCGTGGCCGAGTTTCAGGCCGCCGAGATCCCACTGCGCTCCCTTTGCCTCGGAATTGAAGGCGGAGGCGATGTCGAGGATTTCGAAGCGCATCGGGTTCGCGTTCAGCGACGGAGGCGGGTCCGCGCCCAGCAGGCGCCGGATCACCGTTAACTGCAGCGCTGCCTGTTCGAGCGCCGCCGCCTTCGCCGGGTAGTGCGCGGACCACAGAAGGTTGATGCTGAAGACGGCCTCCGGGATCTGCAGTTTGCCCAGCTGAAACTCCTCCATCGCGCCCCAGGAAGAGACCTCCGCCCCCAGCAGGCCGCTGCGCTGCACGCGGCCCGGCCAGTCCTTTTCTTCGGTGCCCTGGAAATTGCCGATGATGAACTTCCAGCCGAGCTTCTTGAAAGTCTCGTCGCCGCGCTCGCCGGACCAGTTCGCGATGTGGATCTCGCCGGTTCTGGCGGCGATCCGATCCCGGGCCACGCGCGTGTCGGGGTACTCGTAGCGGACGGCGCTCCCCTCGGAATGGGTCCGCCCGAAGCGGTTGTGCCAGTCGACGAAATGATCCCCCCACATCCACGTCTCGATGCCCTTCTGCTTCAGATGCTCGTGGATCTTGAGAACGTCCTGCGCGTATAGCTCGCCGGGATCCTTGCCCCGGCACCGGGAGCAGAAAGCCCCGGCGCGCCACTCGTCGTGGCCGATGTGCACGCGCCGCGGGCGGAGTACGTCGATGTACTCGTCCATGATCTCGAAGAGGATTTTGTAGGATTCCGGATTCGACGGGCAGTAGGAGTCCGGCCACGGCATGTCCGGGTCCTCGGCAAGATCGCGCCGCGCCGCGGTGATGTAATAGGAGTGGCTGAGCGACTGCACCTCCGGGACAATCTCGAGACCGTATTTCTCCGCCAGCGAGGCGAGATCCCGGAGATCCTGCTTTTCGATGTACGCTCCGCCGGCGATCCCGAAGTGGCACGACGCAGCGAACCGGTCCGCGGTTCCGAGCGGAATGCCTTCGCCGATCTTCCAGATCGTCTCGCCGTGAGCGTACCACTCGGCCACCGTCCGGCGCCACCCGACGCTGATTTCCGGGTGGCTGTCGAGCCGCATTCCGCCGCCGACCTCCAGGATCATCCCGTTGAACTTGTAGCGGAGCAGGAAGTCGCGCATGTAGCGGCGTGCGAAGGAGAGCATTTCCTTGCCCGGGATGTAGACGTGGACCCAGCGGATCGAGAGGAAAGGCCAATCGCGGATGGTGCCTTTCCAGACACCCACGCTCTGGTGCCCCCACTTGTGAACGAGCTGGATAAACGAGGAAACGCCGTAGAGAGCACCCCGGTAGTCGCAACCCGCTACAAGGGCGCCGCTATCGTCGATTCGGAGCGCATATCCCTCGGGCCCGGGATTGCCGGAGGACATGAGAGATCCGGCGGCCGAGGCGATGAGGCCCGAGGACACCTCGCCGACAACGATCGGCGTGCGTCCGGCGGGAGCCTTGCCGACAACGACCGGCAGCACCACCATGAACTGGTCGGCAATCAGCTCCGCGAGCAACCTCCCCGGAACCTGAGCCTTCGCGTCTCCGTCTGGAACAACAATGACGGCATCGGTCAGCAGCAGGCGTGTCCCGTCGAGCTTCGACTCGCGCGGCACGGGCCAGATCGGGTACGACGGCTTTGCCGCCGGAGTCTCCTGGGAACGCAGAGGCGACACCGCAATGATCAGTAAGAGAAAAACCAGCGGACCAAACAGGCGGACTCGAGTCATGATGCATCCTCCAGAAAACACGGCGCGAAGCGCTTTGGACGCCGTGGTGCGGCCGGCGCCGCAGTCTGAACCTTGTACACATCTCGCAATTACTGCACGGTGACAGCCGCAGTGTCGCCTAAATGATGGTCTGGCTCATTACCTCGCAAGACTCGGATCAAAAATGCAAACCACAAAAACCTCGAAGACTTCAAAGGCCACTTTGGCCGGCTGGCTCAGGCCATTGATTAGCATCACCGCGGATCAGGGCCTTATCCAGCCCCTTTCCAGGGACTTTGTGGTCTTCGCGGTCTTCGCGGTTCGCTTTTTAGCTTGGGCAAATGGATCAGGTGTCCAATCAATAAACGACTCAGCGAGATCCGTATAAGGTTCAGGCCGCAGTGCCGCACTCCAAAGACCCGCTCCGCGCAATGGAAGCAGGTCAGCCGCCGCACCAGAGCAGCGTGGCGGTCAATCCGGCCTCGGCAGTCCTGAGAACCGAACTCGTCGTCACATATTCGTCGACATTATGGGCTCCGGCGCCGCACGGTCCGAACACGAGGGTCGGAATGCCAAAATAGTTCTGGTTGATGAATGCGTCGCAGGGAAACTCGGCGGCGGCGGCAGCGACGGGCCGGCGCAGCACGGCGGACACCGACTGCAACAGGCACTGTGTCCAGGGGTGCTCCTCTTCCAGCTCGTGCCCGGACAGGGGCGGACTTACAATGTCATGCCACACCGGCGGGTGTATCCGGAAAAAGGCATCGTTCCGGCAGAACTCGCTGAACGAGGTGCGTATCGTCCTCATAATGCGGCTCACGTCTTCATCAGGCAGAAACTGGAAGTAGATCCGAACCCGTGCCTCGAGGGGCACGCTCCAGGGAATCGCAGGGTCAAAGCGGTTTGCCTCGAGGGCCAGCACCTGCACCGGGGCGGGATCGGAGAAGTCCCGGTAGGGGCCGCCCTTCCCCGCCTTTCTCCGCTTGGCGGCCCAGCGATCGACCCACGCGAGCAGCCGTCCCAACGGAATGGCGGGGCCGACAACCTCTTCGCGCGAGAAGTAGTGGCCGGGATCGCCCGCCTTCACCGAAATCTCGAAGAAATGGCCGCCGCGTGTCGCGCGGCAGACCGCGAGATTCGAAACCTCGCCGATGACGCAGGCATCGGCAGTATCCCCGCGGAGCCGTGCGGCCAGCGTCCCGCCTCCCCCGGCCCACTCCTCGTCCACGACCGATTCGGCCAGAAGATCGCCTCTTAGCCGCACGCCGGCTCTCTTCAGCGCCATGCCGACACCAAACTGCGCCGCGAGGCCGCCTTTCATGTCGTAGCTTCCCCGCCCGTAGAGCTTTCCGTTGCGGATCGTCCCCGACCAGGGGCTCTCGCGCCAGGTTCCGGAACCCGCCGGAACGGTGTCCATGTGGCCGCTGAAGAGGAGACTCAGCCCGCCGCCGGCCCCAAGTATACCCGCGATCAGGTTGGGCCGGCCTGCATAGCGGCGCTCCCGGCGAACGAAGGGGTGATTCGTCCGGTTGAGAAAGCCCGTGTCGTAGACCTCGACATCGAGCCTGTGACGCCGGAGGATTCGGGCCAGCGCCCGTTGCGCCGGGCCCTCCTTCCCTTCAGGTGGAACAGCGGTGGTGTCGATCCACACCAGCGCCTGCGCGAGCCCGATGATCTCGTCCCGCAGCGGCACCAGCATCCGGCGCGCGAGGCGCGCCGCATCGGCAGCCGTTCTTGCATCAACCGCAAAACCCATGTTTCACCCTCTCCGTTGTCGAGCGCAGATGGTTGCAGCGCAGTTCACCCCCTGTCGCGACCATTCGACCCATGGGCCCAAGGTCCGCGAGCGCCCGTCCTTAGGGCCTGTCAATGAATAACGTTTGCACTTTGGCGCGAGCGCCGGGCAGGCAGATGCGAGGCGCCGCGACGCAGGCGATGCCGGTGTGCATCGTCGAGGTGCGGCAACGAAGCAGATGCCCGCCCGCCGCCGCGCCCCTTCGGGCTGCGGCCCGCAGGCCCGCTGGCTTTGTTGCTCGCTCCTTACATACCACCCCGGGTATGCTCGTCGCTCGCGCCTCGCCAGCGGGCCTGGGGGCCTGCAGCAAAGTGTAAACGTTATTCATTGACAGGCCCTTCCCCCGCACCTCATGGACTGCGGCACACGTGGCGCAAGAATGATGGATCCAGCGGGATTCCGAGCTTGCCGGCGAACTGCAGCACGTTTTCAAGGCTGAGTTCCGGATGAATCGTGTGCGGTGAGGTCACGGAGAAGCCCGCCACCAGGCAGCCGAGATCGAAGGCACTTGACAAAGGGAGTTCGCTGATTTGCCGGCGCGCCGCCCCTGGCTCGACGAAAGGCATCCCCCCGACAAGACCCGCAATGACGCCGCCGAGCAGCGCGTCGCCCGCACCCGCGGTGCTCGCAACCGTGACCGGGGCCGCCGGACAGTAATCCGTGAAGTCGGGGTCGAGCGCAAACGCCCCGTCGCGGCCCGCCGTCACGATGATCCGTTTTCCGTTTCCCATGCGGGCCAGCACGTCCCTGCAGGCGTCGAGGAAGGGCTCGGGAGCGCCCGGATCAAGGACCGCGCCGGTCAGAACCTGCGCCTCGTCTTCGTTCATGGCGAGCAGGTCGACGAGTTCGAGCATTCCGTCGTCGCGCGCGCTCCGGATCTCCGCAGAGGTGAAGACAGCCGCGCGCAGGGCTCCTCGCCGTGTCGCCGCCTCGAGGAGGTGTCGCCGAAAGCGCAGTGGAACCTCCGGCATCGCGATCGCAACGGCCCCCGATCCGGCGGCTGGAAAAGCCTCGAATGCCCAGTCGATCTCCTCCGTAGCCAACGCGGAGGCTGCGGAAACCGATGTCGTGATGTTGCCTCCGGTTCCATCCGGGTACTGGAAGCAGACGCTCAGTAGCGTCGGCTCACCGTCGACCGCCTCCACGAAACTCGTGTTCATCCCCGCGCGCCGCATCTCTTCGAGCAGGCGCCGCCCGGCGTCGTCGTTGCCGACCTTCCCGACCGGCAGGACGAGAAACGGAACGCCCGACGGGTCCGCGCCGAGAAGAACGGCAACGTGGTGGGCAACGATGTGCAGCTTGCAGTAATCCCGGACGTCGAGCAGCCGCGCAAGCCGGCTCTCGTTTCTCCCGAGCGAATGGTCCCCTTCCAGTGCGAAGTACATCCCGCTGCCGATTCCCCCGACCCCGATTGCGGCCCGACAGCTTGAATCACAGTTCAAATATGTTCGCGGGCTCATCACGGTGCTTTCCGTGGACGTAACAACCGTCTGCCGCCCTCCTCGCGACGGACTGTTCCCCGATTCCGTCCGGCGGACACACAACATCTGCTACAGCAGCTCCCATTCGGGATTCTCCGAGATCGGGTGCCGGGCGGTCTCCAGCGTCGCGGTGATGGCGGCATCCGGGTGCCGCTGGAGCAGTGTCATCGGGTATTCCGGCGTCGGTTCGCTGAACAGAGCGATCCGGAGCGCCGTTTGCTTCCAGGAACCCGTGTCGCTGTAAACCCTGACCTTGCGTGCCGCAAGGCACTCTCTCATTCCGAGCGTGATCGACATCGGGGGAACGAACTGGTAGGCGCCGCCGAAGGTGCGCTGCGCCAACGCCAGGATCGTGTCGAGGTTGTTTTCCTGGATACGAATGGTTGAAGCGGCGAGCTGCTCCACAGTCAGCGGGCTGTACGCGTGCCTGCGCGCCTGGTTGTAAGCCACGTGGCCATCCTGTCCCCAGCCGCCCAGCGTGAGGTCGGCCGGCGCCTCCTCCAGCGTGCGGCGCACGGAATCCGCAGTCGCAGGAGTGAGCCAATGGCGCTGACGCTCGGGGACGGCCAGTTCCGGCAGGACCGGTCCATAGAAATGGCGTTCCATGAACGTGCGGAAGTTGTAGGGATGGTTCGCCGGCAGGAGGCGGCCCTGCCAGTCGAGGCACTCGTCCATGTGAAACACGTGGACGTCGCGCAGCGAGATCTTCTTCGTGTTGACGAACTCCGCTAAGGGCGCGTACCAGCATTTTGGCCCGCACGGAATGATGGCGCGAGTCGGAATGCCACGGCCGTTGTTTGCCTCGATCAGGTCGCAAAGCTCGAGCGCCATCAGGCGGCCCATCTCGGCGCTGTCGGAAACTATCCGTAGCGGAATGCGCAGGCGCGGATGGCCGGGGAGTTCTTCCGCCGGGATCCGGCACCACTCCGCGAGGTCGCGTGGATTCACAAAGTGCATCGCGGACGAGCCTCCAACGTTGATGATCGGCTAGCGCGGGTCCTGAGCCGGCGGGACCGGCAGGGCTGCGCCGCTGCGACAGGAACTCAGCGCGGCAATCACCTTATAAGGTTTTCTATCCGGAAGCACAAGGGTGAAGTGCGTGGGGTCGTATCTGTAGAATGAAGTTTACACATTAGAAGGTATCATTGCGGCCGCAGGCGTTCTTGCCGGAGCCCATCCTGATGCCCTTTGGTCACTTCAGTCTCTTCGCGGCACCTGGTGTTGCGGCTTCTAATCCAAAAACTACATTTGACAGATGTGACCCCATCCCGGATTGTTGTATCATCGCGACGAGCCACCGTGCTGAGGGAGCAATTCGATGACAGGCGAACCGTGAATCCACTTTGCGCGGTGCGAAGTTTGTGGCGGTTTGTTAGCAGCCTGCCAGGCATTTTGAATCAGGGTGTCGATATAGCAAAGAGTTTTACCTATTTGGCCTACGGTCCCGTAGAAAGGCCGAGGAATCATTGCCATGAGAAACAGATCACTTGAGAAGAAGTTGTTGTTCGTTCTCTTGCTTTCCATTCCCGCCCTCGCCGCGAATTTCTGGGAATCAAAGGATTATTCCAAATGGTCGGAGCAGGAATGCATGCAGCTCCTGAAAAAATCGCCTTGGGCTTACTCCATCGGATTCGGCAACGTCGGGCCGGCGGTTATTCAGCCCCAGTCGCTTGACCAAGAAGATGCAGCAAAGAAGATGGCAAGGCCCCAGGCCGGCCCCGGTCAGATCACCGGAATCACCTATGGCGAAAGGGAAAGCACTCAGTTTTTTGAGTTCAGGGTGCTGACCGCCAAACCGGTCAAAGCGGCAATCATGCAGATGCAGGTACTTCGCAATCCCGCCTTGAAGGAGCAGGCGAGGCAAATCATCAACTCAAAACCTGCAGATCAAATCATCATTCAATTCGAATACCGGAGCGAGCCGCCCGGTTCCGGCGCCGTGCACGATATTCACAGTTATTTCCTGCATGCAACGCTGGCCGACTTTCGCACCAATACGTACCTCGCTTCGGACAAGGTAGACTTGCTGCCGGTCAAGGATTACCTATCGCCCAATGACAAGCGCCCCAAGCCTGCCTTTGTCTTCCCTCGTTTTAATGAAAAGGGAGAGCCCTATTTCACCGGGCAGGAAAACTCCATTACGATGCGGAGTGTGTTTGAACCGGAAGTCGGCGGCAAGAAGCAAAAATACGATGTTTTCATAAAAATGCACCCGAAGGAAATGTGGTTCCAGAAAGAGTTCGCCTTCTGAATCCATCTTCGAGCGCCACCGCCGGAATCACGAACTGCTGCGCGCCGGTCTGGAGGAGATGGGGATCCGGTTCGTCGTCGCGCCCGAGTATCGGCTGCCGCAGCTCAACTCCGTCCGGGTGCCGGAGGGCGCGGACGACAGGACGGTGCGATGGCGCCTGCTGGAGGAGTACAACATCGAGATCGGCGCCGGTCTGGGCCAGTTTGCCGGCAAGATCTGGCGCATCGGCTTGATGGGCTGCAGCTCGACGCTGAACCACGTGAACATGCTCCTCTCTGCACTCCGGACCATCATGGTTCAATCCGTTTGAAATGCTTTGAGCTGTCTCTTGCCCGATCGTAATCCCAGGCCCAGCGCTCCATCGCATCGTAGTTGTAGGCGGCGCCATGGACGTTAGCGCGACCGAATAGATCCGGGAATGAAGTCTTATGCGCAGCCCGTAAGGTTTATTGACAGGGACACGCGCAAACGCACCGGGAGTCCCCAGCGCAGCCAAGGGTCGCAGCCAATCGAACGCGTTGCGATTCTTGGTGGAATTTCGCATCGGTGGAAGCGGCATCAGGTCTCCTGAAAGTGGCAGTGCCGATGGCGGCGGATGCGCCTGCCAAAAAACGCTTGACTCCGATTTTGTTTTGGAGGTATGAGTGAGTCAGTGCTAAAAATAAGACGGAGTCTCATATTGTGAAACCAAGCCTGACAGCCAAAGCCAGGTCTTATCGTGTTCAGGTACTGGAGCGAGCGTTCGGCATCCTGGATGCTCTTGCAAAGAATGGCGCCGAGCTGGGGGTAGTCGAGCTTGCAGACCGACTCGGTCTGCACAAGAGCACGGTGCATCGGTTGCTAACGGTTCTGGAGTGCAACCGTTATGTGGAGAAGAGTCCCAGCAGCGGCAAGTATCGTCTGGGCTGGAAGCTCATCGAGCTTGGAATGCATGCGGCGTCACGGCTGGAGTTGAGGGAGCTCGCGCGGCCCCAATTGGAGCGCCTAGTGGAAGAAACAGGCGAGACCGGGCACCTGGGAATACTGCAGGAGGGCGAGGTCATCTCGGTTGCCAACGTGGAGAGCCGGAGGACGCTCCGCATGCCGTCAACCGTGGGGAGGCGAGCGCCCGCGCATTGTACATCGCAAGGCAAAGTCATGCTGGCGTATCTCCCGTGCGGGACCGAGCACAAGTTCGTCCGGTCGCACAGGCTGAAGGCGTACACGCGGAACACAATTACCAGGGTCTCCCGTCTGCAGCGAGAGCTCGAAATGATTCGGGAGCGTGGTTATGCCGTCGACGACGAAGAATTCGAGGAAGGGCTGAAATGCATCGGCGCACCGGTCCGCGATCATTCGGGGCGGGTCATTGCCGCGATCAGCATCGCGGGTCCTACGTCGCGATTGAGTGAGGAACGGATGGGGCATCTGGTTCACTCGGTGATGGGAGCGGCCGCCCGGCTTTCAACGGCACTTGGCTATCACCCAGGGCGAGGAGGATCGACTCAGGGCAGCACATAGGCATAGAACGCCACCACCAATCCGATGATCGAAGCGAGCACGATGCTGTGCCGCAGCGTGAAGCGGAAGAGCTTTGACTCTTCGGACGTAGCCATCCCGGTGGCGGCGGCGGCTACGGCGATGCTTTGCAGGCTGATCATCTTTCCCATCACGCCACCGCTCGAATTTGAAGCGGCCATCAGGACCGGGTCGAAACCCAGCCGGCCTGCGGTTACCACTTGCAGGTTGCCGAACAGCGCGTTGGCGGAGGTATCGCTACCGGTAAGGAACACACCCAGCCACCCGAGCATCGCGCTGAAGTACGGGAACAACACGCCCGTTGCCGCAAAGGCTAGACCGAGGGTAACCGTAGCCCCCGAGTAGTTCATCAGGAACGCCAGTGCCAATACGGCGGCGATGGTAACCATAGAATAGAACAGCTGCTTACAGGTGGTGCCAAATACCTCGGCAACTTGCTTGAGAGACATCCTGAGAAGCAGCACAGACAGAATGCAGGCGAGCAAACACGCCGAGCCCGAAGCCGAGAGCCAGTTGAGGGTGAACACTGCCGGATAGGGCGAAGACTTGGTGACGAGAGGGGCGACCCGCTCGATCTGGTTGTGCAGGCCAGGCCATGGGATCTGTGCGGTAACAGAATTCAGTACAACCCGGATCGAATTCTGCCCCCACAACAGAACAAAAATCACGAGTAGAAAATACGGCGACCAGGCCAGTATCGTCGCTGCGAACGAGTGGCGTTCCGGCACCACATGCTCTGCGCTGTTGCCCTCGAGCGAGAAGCTGTCCTTGGGCTTCCAGAATCTGAGCAGCAGGATGAGCGCGCCGAGCGCAGTCAGTGAGCTCATGATGTCAGTGAGCTGCGGGCCAACGTAGTTAGAGATCAGGTATTGCGCACCAGCAAACGATGCCCCGCAGAGCAAGGCAGCCGGCATCACGCCACGCCAGCCCCTCCAGCCGCCCATGACCAGGATGAGATAGCTTGGGACGATCAGAGATACGGGCGCGCAAATTCGGCCGACAGCGCCACTCAAATCCATCAAGTCTAGCCCTGTAATCACCGCAAGTGTTAAGATCGGAGTTGCGATCGAACCAAAAGCTACCGGCGCGGTGTTGGCCAGGAGGCAGATGCCAGCAGAGTAGAATGGAGAGAAGCCCAAACCGGCCAGCATTGCAGCAGCGATAGCCACGGGAGTTCCAAAGCCTGCGGCTCCCTCGATGAAGGCACCGAAGCCAAAAGCAATGAGCAGCGCCTGTAGCCGTCGATCCTCCGTGAGGCTGCCGATCGAACCCTTGATGATCTCGAACTTCCCGGTTGCGATTGTAATGCGGTAAAGAACGATGGCCCAAAACACAATCCAGCCGATCGGGAACAGGCCAAAGGCGGCACCGTAGGTGACAGCGCTCAGCATGACGCCCATAGGCATCCGATAGACCACCAGTGCCACCAGCGCCGCGGCGGCCAGCCCAGACAGCGCAGCAATCCATGCCGCAGTGCGCTTAACTCCGAGCAGAAAGAGCAGGACGAAGATGGGCAGGGCGGCAACCAGCGAGGAAAACCCAAGGCTCCCAAACAAAGGCGTGTAGTCTTGCTGCCACATAGTGAACAGACCTCACTGTCAGAATTGTATTGCTGTCAAACAAGGAGCAAGGGCATTTTGCGAGCTGTCAAACGGGCTTGATTCAGGACTGATTGCCTTCGCCAGCGAACAGAAAACCGACGAAGCTCGTGGCTTTCGCTCGCTGCCGTCGGCCAGGGTTGAGCTTTGAGCGGCTCCACGCACCGCTCGTCTTGATGACGGCATGAGAGCAATGTCGTCCCGCTAGAACGAACGTCTGATGGATGACCACCCGGTGACGGGAAGAATCATGCCGGCTCGGGTAATAGGACCTTCCTTAGATCAAGGAAAGACACGGAATAGATCCCGTGTCTTTCCATAGTTTCCCTGCCTTTCCGGCTATTCCTGTGTCTTTCCGTGGCCCCCTAGAACCTGTACTGCAAGACAAACTGCATGGTCCGGGTGCCTGACTTGCTGGTTACGAGACCGAAGGAGCCGCTGGTGGGATTGCTGACGGCCGAACCAAAACTCGAGTGATTCAGCATGTTGAACGCCTCCCAGCGCAAGTTGAAGCTTTGCTTTTCCGTTACGCGGAAGCTGCGCCGAACGGACACGTTCATCTCCCAGAAGCCGGGGTTTCTCAGGCCATTGCGGGGCTGAACGCCGAACGTACCCTGCGCCGGAGCTGCGAAAGCCGCTTTGTTGAACCATACCGCCGACTTGGTAAAGTCCGTCCGCTCAATCCCAGGATCCCCCACCTGGTTCCAAAACTGATTTCCGCTGCCCGCCCCCACGCCCGCGTAGTCTGTCCCGTAGGCGACGGAGAAGGGACTTCCGGACTGAAACTGGTTGATACCCGAGACCGCCCAGCCCTCGAGCAAGTAGCGAGCCGGCAGCCACCCCGACTTCAAAGAGGGCAGGTTGTATATATAGGTCACCAACAGCACGTGGGTCCGATCCAGATCAGAGATTCCGTAGAAGGCCTTGTCGGCATAGGCATTGGGCAGCAGCTGTGTCTCGCCGGAGCCGTTGTCCTTGTTGACGGAGTACGTGTAAGCTACGCTGAACTGCAAGCCCGTGCCCATGCGCCGGTCGACACTGATCTGTAGCCCATTGTACCGGGAAACCCCCGAGTTCTCTGAGAGACCGATAATTCCCATTCCCAGATAGGGTCGCAAGGCGTTGGTGTTGATACCCGGATTGGCCTGCAGCGTCCCGGGCAGCAACTGGTTGATGTTGCGCTTGCGCTGATTGTTGTAGCCACGACGCCCGACGTAGGCTACCTCCAGGGCAACGTTCCCGGGCATTTCGCGCTGCATCGTCACGTTCCATGTCCAAGCTCTAGGCGTCTTCAAGATCGGATCCTGCATGGTGATGGTAAAGGGAAAGTTCTGGGGCGTGGCACCGCCCGGCGCGTCCACGATGCCGTTGATGACCGTCTGCTGCTCCGTAAACGGTGGATTGCCTCCCAGAGCAATATCCCGATTGATGGCAAGGCGGTTTAAGAACATCCCCGCGCCTGCCCGGATGGCCGTCTTACGGTTCAGGGCATAGCCTATGCCGAACCGCGGCTGAAAGCCCCCTTTATGCGTCTCCGCAAAGCCCGGGGGCAGATTGTGATATAGGCGGGTGAAGTTCTTCAGGAAAGGGAATCGGCTCACGGCACTTTCCAGCGGCGCGCTGCCCGGCATCACGATCCCGTTGTAGCGGTCCCCGCCCAAAATGAATCCGCCTTTCCGATCCACCACCGCCGCCTTGGCCGGATCGTAAAAGGCCGGGTTAAACATGGCCAACGTGTTCCACTTGCTCTTCCAAGGTGGCCAGAGCGAATAGCGCACCCCGGCCTCCAGGTTAAGTTTTGGCGTAACCTTCCAGCTGTCCTGGACGAACCAGTCGAAAGCCGTGGCTACGAAGGGCGTCATTGGCTTAAAGCCCAGCTCCGAGTAATCGTTGAAGTATCCCAGAAGAGCGTTGGCGATGGACAGGCCCGTCGTTACGGGTGTGCCCGTGTCAAAGAAACGGAAGGCCCCATTCTGGTTATACGTGGCGGGAGCCGCGGCTGTAGTGAACTGAATCGCGTCGTTTTGTCCCGACCGCTC
>Ga0315277_10007653_pt1 | contig 13991 bp, 8 predicted proteins | sample YL17G05_15_MG_FD_203695 | JGI IMG/M metagenome (GOLD analysis project Ga0315277, IMG submission 203695) | Sediment microbial communities from Yellowstone Lake, YNP, Wyoming, USA - YL17G05_15 | ecosystem: Environmental > Aquatic > Freshwater > Lake > Sediment | place: USA: Wyoming | collected... | reverse complement strand
TCGGGAAATTGTACAGGTCGCGCACAGGGGAATGGATCGAAAAATCGATAATGCTGAGGATGAATTTAAGGTCGGCGGCCGTGCCGAACGGCACCTGGTGGGAGAATTTGCCGATCAGGCCGGGATAGAAAATGCCGATCAGCAGCAAGTAAGCCAGCAGCATGCCTGTAAACAGGAAGAGCCTTTTTTTTGTCGCCATCATGGACGAGTGCATCGAGCGTCCGTTATTCCTACCGAACATGCTGTCACTGGCGCGCGGCGGAGACTGAGTGAGAGGTCAGTTGGCGATTGGGCCCCACCTCATCATAGAAGATCATAAGACGCGACTCAGAGCAAAGTCAACCCGAACCTAAAGGGGGACAGCGGACATAATTCCCCGGTTACAGCCCTCAAACGGCCCCCCGGGTCAGTTCATGAATAGATAAACCACCCGCGTCATGATAGGATAAGCCCTCGATCTGTCGGGCTTCGGCCCATTATCGAAGGAGGCGTTCCCTTGATCAAACCCGTGCCCTGGAAAACTCATCTGGAACTTTTGTCCCCCTCTGAAATCCAGGCCATCCACGAAGCCAGCTTAAGGATCATGGAGCGGACGGGTCTCGTCATGCCCCTCAGCCGGGAGCGCCAGGACCAAGCCGGCGATCTGGGCCTCCGGGTGGATAAGGAAAGCCGGCGGATCCACTTTCCGCCCGAGATCGTCGAAGCCGCTCTCCGAAAGGCCCCCCGGAGTTACACTCTCTGCGCCAGAGATCCTGAAAACGATATCCTCCTGGACGGCCGGAACGGCTACCTGTCTCTCGACGGCTGCGGCACCGATATCGTCGACCTGGAAACCGGCGAGGTGCGTCCCTCCGCGCTGGCCGACTTGGAGGCCGCGGTCCGGGTGGCCGAGGCCCTGCCGGAGATTTCCTTCCTTTGGCCGATCGTCAGCGCCCGTGATTGTCCGGCCAAGGTCCAACCGCTCTACGAATTGCAAACCATGTTGACCCAGTCGGGCAAACACGCTCAGGCAATGACCGTTGTGGATGCCGGGAATGCCCGGGCGACGGTCGAAATCGCCGCTGCGGTGGCCGGCGGCCGCAAGGCCCTGCGCAAACGTCCGATCATCTCCAGTTTCCAATGCAGCTTCAGCCCTCTCTCCTATGAACAGAACGCTCTCGAGGCGGCTTTTGTCTTCGCCGAAGCCGGCATTCCGACCGGGTTCGTTGTCATGACCATCGGCGGCGGCACGGCTCCGGCGACACCGGCGGGTAACGCCGCCCTGGCCAACGCCGAAGTGCTGGCCGGGATAACGCTCTTGGAGCTTTTCTTTCCGGGGGCGCCGACTTTTTACGGATCGTGCGCGACCATGATGGAGCTGCGCATGGGCGGGGTCACCTGCGGCGGCCCGGAAGACCTGCTCCTGCAGGCCGCCGGGTGCCAGCTGGCCCGCTTTTACGGCCTGCCGTCGAGCATCGGCACGTTTGCGACCGGCGCCAAGTCAGGCGACTGGCAGGCCGGGGTGGAGAATGCCCTATCCGGCGCGGTGAGCCAGCTCTGCGGCGCCGACATGATGAGCGGCGCCGGGCTTCTCAACGCCGCCCGCATTTTTTCCTTCGAGCAGTTGATCATGGATTGCGAGATCTATGATCTCGTCCGGGCAACTGTCCAAGGGTTCGACGTCAACGCGGACACCCTGGCCGAAGGTGTGATCCATGCCGTTGGCCCCCGCGGTCATTTCCTGACGGCTGACCATACCCGGGCGCATCTGCGCGAAATCTGGCAACCCAAGGTGATGGATCGCAGTACTTGGGATGAGTGGATCAAAAAGGGCCGGCCGTCGCCAAACGTAAAGGCCAGGGAAAAGGCCCGGCAGATCCTGGCCACGCCCGTGCCGGATCCGCTTCCCTGCGCTGAGCGCATCCGTGAGATCATCGAGGAATACTCTAAAAAATAGGCCTGTTCGACTGGGCAGGAGGCAACGATAATGAGTTACGTTTACGGAGTTCTCGGGGGTGGACGTCAAGGGACGGCCGCAGCCTACGACATGGCCAAGTTCGGCGATGCCCGACAAGTCCTGATTGGCGATATCAGCCCGGAGGCAGCGCAGGAATCCGCCGCCCGCGTCAACAGGCTGATCGGCGCGCCTGTCGCATTGGCGCGCCGCGTGGATGTGACTAACCGCGACCAGCTCAAAGCCTTCCTCGACCCGGTCGATTCGTTCCTCTCCGCGGTGCCGTACTGGAACAATCCGGGCATCACCCGCGTCGCGATCGAGGCCAAGGCCTGCATGACCGACCTGGGCGGCAACACGGACCTGGTCCGGGAGCAGATGAAACTAAGCCCCCAAGCCAAAGAAGCGGGCATCGCCATCATCCCCGATTGCGGCCAGGTTCCCGGCCTGGGCACAAGCCTCACCGTCTATGCCATGTCCCTCCTGGACGAGACGGAAGAGGTGATGATGTGGGACGGGGGAAATGCGCTGCATCCCCGAACGCCCTTCAAGTACATACTCACTTTCAACATCGCCGGGCTGACGAACGAATACTATGGCGTGGCTCACTTCATCCGCAACGGCAAGCGGGTCGAGGTGCCCACGTTCCAGGACGAGGACTACGAGACCGTCGAGTTCCCGGAGCCGATCGGCACGATGGAGGCTTTCGTCGCCGGCGGGGGGACATCCACCATGCCCTGGACTTTCGAGGGCAGGCTCAAGACGCTCTGGAACAAGACGCTGCGCTGGCCCGGACACTTTGCCGAATGGAAAGCCTACATGAACGCCGGCCTCTTAGAAACTGAGCCGATCGACGTCACAGGCATCAAGGTATCCCCGCGCGAGGTGCTGCATACGCTCCTGGACCCCAAGCTGCGGGCTAAGCCGGGTGAGCCGGACCTGGTCATCGTCCGTGTCAAGGCGATCGGCAAGAAGGACGGTCACGCCGTCCGGGTGGTCGTCGACCTGATCGACCGTTTCGATAAAGCGACGGGCTTTACCGCCATGCAGCGCACTACCGGCTGGGACGGCTCCATCAAGGCGATCCTGAACGCCCGAGGCGTGACGCCCCGCGGCGTCAATCCCGCCGAACTCGCGGTGCCTGGCCCGTTGTATGCAGCGGAGCTCCGCAAGCGCGGCTTCAGCCTCGCTGAAACGTTTTTGCCTACCGTATAAATGGCCTTGCGCGTAGTGATTTGATAAAATAACACTGTGAGGAAAGAAAAAAGGATTCGGTTGGAAAAAAAAGGGCTTCTCGTCCTTAGGGAAGGTGATGAAAAAAGGGAGATCGACTTCGAGCTCGATTATCTTGCCGCGCTCAACTCACAAGCTCGATTCACCTTGATGTTGGATAAAAGTCGCGAGCCGAAGACCAATCTGGAGAAAAATGGACACCGAACGGCTCCTGCGATTATTAAAAGAAAACAGGAGCACTTTTCTCGTCTAAACTGAGATCGCTTCAAAAGGCCCGACTCTGAGATTTTCTAAAGGCCATACTGACGATCCCGCGTAGGCTAAGGGTCCGAGCCCGCTAAGCCCGCATTATAAGGATCCCAGCCGGTAAAATCTTCATCTCGCTCTGAACCCTGACGATTACTTTCGAGAGCTTGGCCCCGCAGACGCCCGATCAGATCCCGGAGACGACGACGTCGGTGAAGACCAAACTCGGGATGCGCTGCGGAGAATAGGGATACGGGTCGTTGGCCGCTTCCGCCAGCCTCTGCCAGATCTTGAGGTGGTTGTCGGCGATGTTCATCTCCGAAACGGGGTGAACGATTTCCCCCTTCTCAAAGAGCTGCCCCACGATCCCGATCGAAGTATCGCCCGTCGTGGAATTGGAATTGCCGCCGATGAACCCGGTGATGAAGATGCCGCGGCCCAGGTCCTTCATGATCTCCTTGACTGAACGCTTTCCCGGCGGGAGGATCGTGTTGGTGGGCCTTCCTGTCGTCGGCTCCCAGCCCAGCTTCCGGCCGTAATACCAGTCGATGTAGAATTCTTTGAGCACGCCGGCGTCGATCATGACCCTCTTCCTATTGGTCATCCCCTCGCCGTCAAACGTCCCGCTGCCCATGGCCCCGGGGATGAAGGGATCATCAATGAGAGTCATCACCGGGCTGGCCACCTTCTGACCCTTCTTATCCGCCAGGAAGGATTGTTTCTGTTGGATGCTGCGTCCGAACATGGCCTGCATGAATCCGTCGCCGAAACGGGCGACCACCCGGTTCTCGATGATGATCGGCAGGGTCTCGGTCTTGATCTTCTTCGCCCCAAGAAGGCTCAGGGTCCGCGAGGCCGCCTCGGCGCCGATGTCCTCGGGCTTGGGCAGGGCTTTGCGGCTCATGGCTACAGCCACGCCGTATTCCGCCGGCCTGCGCTCGCCTTCGTCCTTGGCCGTCATTTCCGCCGCGCCGTAGAATACCGTTGCTTCCTCGTATCCATCGAATCCGTTGCTCGCCATCAGGATCATTTCGCGCCGGCTGTCATAGCCCGAGGCGGTAGCGGAGATAACTCTATCGCCGCCCTTGGCCAGGCAGCTCTCCTCGATCGCTTTGACGAAGCTGTGCCGGCTCTCGGGCGTAACCTTTTCATAATCCGGATCGCTTTGCTTGAGGTCGGCCGCCGCCCGGCCCTGATAGTATTTCGGGTCGGGGAGTGTCCGGAACGGGTCTTCTGCCAGGAGCTTGGTGGAGGTGACGGCGTTCCCGATGAAAGTTTTTAAAGATTCCGGACGCAGGTCCGAGGTGCTCTGGCTGGAATACCGCTTATTGACAAAGATCTCGACCCGCAGCCCTTTCGTCGTCGCCTCTTTGATATTCTCAGGCTTGCGGTCCCTGTATCCGATCTCGACGAAACGCTCGCCGCCGACAGCGACGCGGCAGTCGTCCGCTCCCGAGGACTTGGCGATCTGGATTGCTTTTTCGGCCAGGTCATGCAGTTCTTTCTTCATGGTGGTGCTCCTTCTCTTCTCAGCCCTTGACTCCGCCGACGGTCAGCGATTTAACCAGGGCGCTCGGCTGCCCGAAGCCGCAGGGGACCCCTTGGTTGTCCTTGCCGCAGCCTCCGGCTCCACCGTCGTAGAACTCAAAATCGTCGGCCAGCATGGTGATATTGGCGAGCATCTTGGGACCGTTGCCCATGATGTTGACGTCCTTGATGGGAGCGCCGAGCTTCCCGTTCTCGATCATCCTTCCCTGGGAAACAAAAAAGGCGAAGTCGCCCTCCCCGATTTTCACCTGACCGTTGGCGACGTCCTCGACGTAAATGCCCTTGCCCGCCGCCTTGATGACCTCTTCGGGAGTGGCCTGACCAGCAAGCATATAGGTGTTGCGCATCCGCGGGATGACGTAGTGCTCGTAGCTTTGCCGGCGGCCGTTCCCGGTCGGGCTGACGCCGTAAAACCGGGCCGAGATCTTGTCATGGAGGTAGCCCGTCAGGATCCCCTTGTCCACCAGGACGGTCTTCTGTCCCGGGGTGCCCTCGTCGTCGAAATTGATCGATCCGGCGAGGTTGGGGACCGTGCCGTCGTCGATGATGGTCACAAAGGGCTCGGCGACTTTCTTGCCGATCATGGTGCAGAAGGTCGAGATCTTCTTCCGGTTGAAGTCCGCCTCCATGCCGTGGCCGATGGCCTCGTGGAGCAGGACACCGGTGATACCCGGGCCGAGCACGACGGGCATCTCGCCCGCCGGAGGCTGGATGGCATCGAAGAGGACCAGGGCACGATCGACACACAGCTTGGCCAGTTTATCCGCAAGCGCAGGAGTGTAGTAGGAGAACTCCCTCCGTCCGCCGTAGTTCCATCCGGACCGCTCCCGCTTCCCGTTCTTCTCGACGACCGCGGTGGAGGCAAGAAAGCTCAGCGGCTGAAGGTCTTCGGCCTTAGTTCCTTCACTCGTGACCACCAGGATGCGCTTCTGCTGATCGTGGAAGACGACGTTGACCTTGATCACCAAAGGAGACAGCGCGAAACACTTGTCGTTGACCGACTGGACCAGGGGAAGCTTGGTATCAAGCGGCACGGACGAAAACAGCGTGTAAACGGGATAATAGTTCTTCGTTTTGAGTGCGACGAACTTCCCGCCGGGCTCTTTGGCCGAGGCATCGGCGATCGTGGCGGCCGTCGAAGCGGCGGCCAGCATGGCTTTCTCGTTCAGGTCCTGGGTGAACCCATACCCGACCTGGTCGCCTTTGACCGTCCGGATGCCGACACCCAGAGCCACATCGGACGCTGCCCTGTTGACCTTCCCATCCTCAAGGATCAGATAATTGCTGATGGTGTGCTCGAAGTAGAGGTCGGCGAAATCGCCGCCTTTGGCCAGCGCCTTGGCCAGGACCTTGCGGCACAGGCCTTCGGTGATCCCGAATTCCCGCTCGAAGTAGCCTGCGGCCTCGGCCTGGGCGAAGGCATACCATCCCCTGGAAAGGATCGCAGGGACGGCGATCGTCGCCGCGGCCGCTGTGGCGCCTGTTTTCAGAAAGGAGCGCCTGCTGATTTTGGTCATGAATCCCTCCTCCAAGAAATTCGTTTAAATAAAGCGTTAAACCGAAAAACCGCAATTCCCGAAGCGCATAAATCTCTCTTCATTATATAATACGTGGTCCGCGCGGCAAAGTTGCGGAGATTCCCGGATTGCCCGGCCGTATCATCTCGGATAAAGAGACGTCTATCCTGAAGAAGAAAAGGTTGCTATTTCGACGTTATTTTGAAGATAATTTGAAGGAACGGATCCAGTCATTGGATGGCTGGAATGATGTCCTGAATAGGATAGGAGGAAGAGATGAAGCGCCGCCAGTTTCTGAAAACACTGCCGATCGCCGCGGCCGGTGCCGCCGGTTTCCCGACTATCGTCTCCGCATCGGCCCTCGGCCGCCAGGGCGCCGTCGCGCCGTCCAACCGCATCGTCATGGCCGGCATCGGGTTCGGCATGATGGGCATCCCCAACATGGAAGCATTTCTCGGCAAGGACGAAGTTCAGTGGGTGGCGGTCTGCGACCTCGACAAGAATCACCTTGCCGAGGCCAAAGGTATCGTCGATAACAAGCTCGGGACGACGGACTGCGCGGCCTACACCGACTTCCGCGAGCTCCTCGCCCGCCCCGACCTCGACGCCGTATCCCTCGCCGTCCCCGACCACTGGCACGCGTTTCTCGCCATCTCCTTCCTCCGCGCCGGCTGCGACATCTACGGCGAGAAGCCCTTCTCCCACAGCCTCCGCGAGGGCCGGGCCATGTGCGACGCCGTTAAGCGCTACGGCCGCATCTGGCAAACCGGTTCCTGGCAGCGCTCGGTGGAGAAATTCCGCCCCGCCTGCGAGCTCGTCCGAAACGGGCGGATCGGGAAGATCGAGAGAATCGAGGTCGGACTCCCCGAGGGCCATTACGATTTCGCCCAGACATTTGGACAGGAAGCCATCGTCCCGCCGCCGCCCGAACTCGACTACGATATGTGGGTCGGACCCGCGCCCTACGCTCCCTACTGCAAGGCCCGCGTGCACATGAACTGGCGCTGGAACATGGATTTCGGCGGCGGCCAGCTCATGGACTGGATCGGCCACCACGGCGACATCGCCCACTGGGGCATGGGCTGGGACACCACCGGACCTGTCGAGGTCGAGGGCCGCGGCGGGTTCCCGACGAGCGGGATCTACAACAGCGCCCTCCGCTACCGCGTGACCGCCAAGTATGCCGACGGGACGCCCATGATCATCGCCGGCGGCCACCCGGACATCCGGATGGGCACCAAATGGATCGGCGAGTACGGCTGGGTCTACGTCGACCGGGGCAGGTTCGAGACCTACCCCGCGGACCTGGTCAATGAAGTCATCGGCCCGAATGAAGTTCAGCTCTATAAAAGCACCGACCATTACCAGAACTTCCTCGACTGCGTCAGGACGCGCACGGCGACCATCACCCCGGCCGAAGTGGCCCACCGCTCGGCCAGCGTCGGCCACCTGGGCGTCATCGCCATCGAGCTGGGCCGGAAGATCCGCTGGGAACCGGCGACCGAGACGACAGTCGATGACCCCGAGGCCGCGCGGCTCCTCAGCCGCTCCTACCGAAAGCCCTGGGTGCTGCCGCTCTGAAAGGCCGAAGGGAGATGAAGATGAAAACACAAAAGCGAACGGTCCGGGGTGGGGCTCTGGCGGCGATACTCCTCCTGGTGACGATATTATGCCCGGCCCTCAACGCCCAGACGACTCCTGCACCCATGAAAGCCCTCGTCATCACCGGGCAGAACTATCATCCCTGGAAGATGACGAGCGAGGCTCTCAAGCGGATGCTCGAGGACACCGGGCTCTTCCAGGCAGATATTGTCGTCAGCCCGCCGGCCAAGGCGAGCATGAAGGCCTTCAAGCCGGATTTTGCCGCCTACCGGCTCGTCGTCCTCGACTACAGCGGTGACGATTGGCCGCCGGCGACCCAGAAAGCATTTATCGCCTACGTCAAAAACGGCGGCGGTGTCGTCGTTTACCATTCGGCCAACAACACCTTCCCGAAATGGCCGGAGTATAACGAGACGATCGGCCTGGCCGGATGGGGAGAACGGACCGACAAAGCCGGTCCTTATGTCTACTGGAAGGACGGCCGGGTCGTCCGGGATACCGGGCCTGGCGTGTGCGGCTATCACGGCCCCGAGCATCCCTTCCTGGTCGTCAATCGCGACACCGGCCACCCTATAACAGCGGATCTGCCCGAGCGCTGGATGCACGGAAGCGACGAGCTTTACGCGCTTCTGCGGGGGCCGGCCAAGAACCTGACCGTCCTGGCAACGGCTTACTTTGCGCCGGACGAGAACGGCACGGGGCGGCATGAGCCCGTCCTTTTCACCGTGACCTATGGGGCGGGCCGCATCTTTCACACGGTCCTCGGCCACGCCCGGCCGGAAGGCCCTCAACCCGCTCTCGAGTGCGTCGGGTTCATCATCACTTTCCAGCGCGGCGCCGAGTGGGCGGCCACGGGAAAGGTGACCCAAAAGATCCCGGCCGATTTCCCCTCGACGAACCGGGACATCGCGACTCCCGAGGACGTACGGCGCTGGCCGGGATTCCGTCCGCCTTCGCTCGAGGCCATCCTCAGGGACCTCGAGTCCTTTGCTTTCAGCAAGAACGAAGAGGTCCTGTACCGCCTTCGGGAATACATCCTGAATAACCGCGGGACTGAAGAATCCCGCGCCGCCTGCGAAGACAGGCTCTTGACCTTTCTCGGCTCCACTCCCAACCTCGACGCCAAGCTGGCTGTCTGCCGCGAGCTCCGGCTCATCGGGAGCGACAAATCGGCTGCGGCGCTCGGCAAGATGCTTCTCCAGCCTGGGACAACTGACCTGGCGCGTTACGCGCTCGAGAAAATACCCGGCCCGGCCGCTGACAAGGCCCTTCTCGACGCTCTGAACGCCGCGCCGGGCGAGGCTAAGATCGGGATCATCTCTTCGCTCGGCAACCGAAAAACGGCGGAATCAGTCATGACTCTGTCCGTTCTGCTCACTGACCCGGAATCTGCTTCGGCTTCCGCTTCGGCGATCGCGCTGGGCCGGATCGGCGGCAAGGATGCGGCCGCGGCCCTTTCCGGAGTTTATGACAAGGCCCAGGGGGCATTTAAATCCGAGATCGCATCTTCCCTGCTCCAGTGCGCCGAGGAATTTCTTTCTTTGCGGGATTATGCTTCGGCGAACGGAATATTCGAGAAAATTCTCAACCCTCAGCCTCCCCTCGTCCCGGTCGTCCTCCGCCAAACCGCGCTCAAGGGAAAGATCAAGGCGGCCGAGAAGGACGCCGCCCGAGACCTGATCCTCAAAACCTTGACCGGCGGTCCTCAAGACATGCACGAACCGGCCATCGGACTGGTGCCGGCGGTATTCAAGAACGAGGATATTGCCCCGGTCTGCGCTCTTCTACCGAAACTTCCGGAGGCCGGCCAGATCCAACTGCTCGCCGCTTTGGTTGGCTATCCTAAAGACTCCGTCCGTCCGACGGTCGTCTCGGCACTGAAGAGCGCCTCGCCGGATGTCCGGATCGCCGCCCTGAGAGGCCTGGCCAAAGCGGGCGATGCGTCGACCGTCCTTCTCTTGGCCGAGCGCGCCTCCGGCTCCCAGGGAAGAGAGCAGCTGGCCGCCCGGTCCAGCCTGTGGACGCTCGCGGGGAAAGATGTGGACGACGCCGTCCTGTTCTGGCTGGTGGCCTCTCCTAACGATTCCGTTAAGAATGAATTCATCCAGGCCGCCGGTGAACGCCGGATAAGCGCGGCGAAAAGCAACCTGATGGCCCTGGCGGGATCAGGTTCGCCCGGAAACAGCCTGGAGGCGGCCAGGGCACTCCGCACGACCGCCTCGGCGGCGGATATCCCCGCCCTCCTGGAAATCTTGTTCGGGACGAGCGACGAGCAGGCTCAAGAGGAAATGGAAAACACGATCGGCGCACTCGCCCAGAGAATCGGCGATCCTTATTCACGCGCCAAGGATGTCGAGGCCTTGCTGACTCCCGCGCCGGATTCGAAAGCGGCGGCTGTCACCGATATTCCCAAGCGCTGCCTTCTTTATAGGACGCTCGGAAAGATCGGTGACGACAGCTCGCTGCCGCTCCTTCGCGCCGCCCTCAAGGACCAGGATGGCCAGATCCAGGATTCGGTTATCCGGGCCCTGGCCGACTGGCCGAATTCAACTCCACGTGAGGACGTGTTGGGGATCGCCAGAAGCTCGCAGAACTTAACCCACCAGGTGCTGGCGCTCCGAGCGTATATCCGGATGGTCGGCCTGGAGAAGTATCAGTCGCCCGAGGCGGCCGTGCTCTCCCTCAAGACGGCCCTCGGCCTCGCCACCCGGCCCGATGAGAAAAAACTCGTCCTCGGCGCACTCGCCGATTTCGCCTGCCCCGAGGCGCTCGCCTTAGCCGAATCACTGCTGACAGTTGAGGGAGTCGGCGAAGAAGCCCAGGCCGCCGTCACCAAAATCAAAGAGGTGCTTCAGCCCGAAAAATAGGGTTGAAGCCGGACTTGGGTCTCGGTTTTCAGGTGACAGGGCTGCCAGCTCAGGTACGTCTAGTCCGCCAAAATCAAAACTCTTGTATGGACCGCCGCCTTTCTCAATTTTTCGTCTAAAGTCGCCAAATGAGACGCCTTATGAAGTCAACAGCCTATCTTCTTCTAAGCGAGAGACGAATGAAACTCAGGAAAATCTCATAAAACGTCGGGGGTTTCCCGGCCGGGATTATTCTTCTACCCAGTTTTTCAGGCCGAAACCTGTAAACACCTTCAGGGAGAGATAATACATTCCGTCTTCATTAAAGTCATAGGGACTGTCAAATATTCAGTCGGGAAAGGATTCTTCGCGGTTCCGGTTTTTCCAGGAGCAACTATAGGTAAAACATCACCCCGGCGCCGATTTTGAGCCCCCCGAGCTTGACCTCCGGCACCAGGAGTGAGCTCTTCCCCGTCGGCATCGGCTCATAGCGGATGTTCCCGAAGACGGACCATCTCGGGCTGAGCCGGTAGCCCGCCAGGAAAGAGAGAAGCGGCCCCCATTTCTTGCCTTCCGTAACGATGTCCAGGTCTTCCCAGCGTTCCTCGTACCAGCAATAGCTGGCGCCGCCCCCAAACGCGAGAAACATATCCTTCATCCAAACCTGGTAATAAAGGGCGATGGGGATCGAGCTCGCTTTCAACTTCAAGGGGAATTCATCCGCTCCGCCGTTCAAGGCAACCGCCTGCCCGCTCTCGGAAAGATATTCAAATCCTACCGAAACCTTCCAATTTCCCCATCCCGTCCAGGCTTGTGCTCCGACCGGGAATCCCGAGCCGTAGACCTCCTGCACCTCTTTCTGGCGCAGCACACACAGGCCGGCCCCGGCCGAGAATCCCCAGTTCATACCTCCCCATACATCCGCTCCGAGGACAAGGCACGCAACGGCAAGGAGCGTTATTCTTTTCATGGTCATCTCCATCTCCAGATCACCGGAGCGGCCTCTTGCCCCGACTCCGGTTGTTCATATCTCGCGGTCTCGGCCGGCGATTCGACTTGCCGCGAAAAATTGCTCTCCAATCCGCCCGGCCAGACCGCCGTGACGGCGTAATAGTAAGAGGTGCCGGCCTCGAGCGCCCGGTCGGTAAACTGGGCCGTCGAAACCGGCGAGCTGCTGATCTTGACGTGTCCGAGATGGGGATAGGTGGACCGGTAGACATTGTATCCCGCCGCGTCGCTGACCGCCTGCCAGGTGAGGTTGACGTTTTTGATCGCCGTAAAGGCGGAAGCGTATGTCGCGGACTCGGCCTCCAGGCCTGCGGGAGTCCTTGGATACCCTACCCTCACCGGCTGGGCCAGGTCGGACAGGGCGGCCAGCGCCGTCCTGGCGGCGTCCTCGAAGAAATCGAAATTCAAGGTGTCCACCGTGTCTCCGGTAGTGTGGTAATACGGATTGTTGGGATTGGCGTCCTCGATCCCGCAGAGGGCCGGGTATCCCTCGTCCCAGAACGGAGAATGGTCGGAGTAAACGAAGGAGGCATCGACGATCTTTCGGACCGCCAGTCCCGTATAGGCGTCGGCGACGAGGCCGGCCCTCTCCGCCAGCCACCACGAAGCGTCGTTGACGATGACGTCCAGGTCTTCGGACGGGTCTTCGGTGTAAGAGATCATGTCGAGGTTGACGACCCCGATGATCCGTTCCAAGCCTTCCCTCGCCACCGCGGAATGGTAATGGCTCCCATAAAGCCCCTGCTCCTCGGCGGAAAAAGCGATGAACCGGACGGTGAAATCAAGCGGATACCCGGCCAGGATGCGCGCAGCCTCCATGACGGCGGCCACGCCGCTGGCGTTGTCGTCGGCTCCCGGAGCGCTGACTTCGGCCTCGCCCGAGGTCGAGTCGTAATGGCCGCAGATGATGACAATATCCTCCGGGTCGGTCTCCCCTTGTATTTCGGCGACCACATTCCGGGTGGAGATGCCGCCGATAGTGAACGGCTGAAATCCCGCCTCCAGTCCGAGCGACTGGAAAAAGCCCAGGATGAACTGCCCGGCCGCCTCACAATTGGCCGTCGTGGAATAGCGCGTCTGGAAATCCTGGAGGCCCTGGACATAAGCCCGGAGGTTGGCGCGGCTGACCTGGTTGATAATCGCCGGGATCATATCATTGAGCTTGAGCCCGAGGGGCACGCTTTCAGGACGAGTGTAAGTCTTGAGGAAAGGGAGGATGGAAGAGCGAGGGAGGGGCTTCCTCTCGACGTCAGCGGGCAGAAGAGCCAGAGGATCGCCCTGATCGGTCCAGAAAAGGTATAGGTTTGGCTCGACCGGCTTGAGATTGCCGGCCGCGGAAACGGCCGAAAGCCTGGCCGGGGAAAGAGAGGGGACCAGGAAATATTCATTCCCTCGACTGTCCCGGTCCAGAACGGAGACAGAGATTCCATATGTCCTCAAGGAAGCCATCTCATCGCGCTCCGCTCTGGCCAGGAAGCATGTCTTGAGCTCCTGGATCACGTCGATCTGATGGGCCTTCAGGATCCCGACAAGGCCCGGAGTTCCTTTGGAGATCTTGACGAGGGCAACGGGCCGGGGAACCGAAAAGAGGAAAATGGCAAGACACAGGATGATCAAAAGCCTTAAGGGTTTCATGGTTTTGTCCTTTAAAGAGACGATGGGCATAATCCGGCGCATCGGCATTCATGCCATTCCCGGCCGGACTTTATTCCCATTCGCCACTATTATATACAAAATCGAGCGAAAAGTGGGTTGAGACCGCGCTGTTCTATTCGAGCCGCTTCAACAAATCGGGCGACCAGGTGACCTGTTTCTCTCTCGTCTCCACGTTTTGTTCGGCCGCGGCCCGGTTATAGCTCGCCAGCAAAGCCGCCGAGTCGCAGAGACAGTCGATGAGCTTCGCCCGGCCGAACGTCTTTTCGATCAAAACGGCCATCTTCCAACCTACGGTATACCAAGCCCCCTGGATTCCAAAAAAGGTAAAGCCGGATTCCCTGATGGCCTCCTCCCCTTTCAGCTTACCGTTCAAGATAGCCAGAAAGAAAGCTTCCACTTTTT
>Ga0315277_10007652_pt1 | contig 13993 bp, 10 predicted proteins | sample YL17G05_15_MG_FD_203695 | JGI IMG/M metagenome (GOLD analysis project Ga0315277, IMG submission 203695) | Sediment microbial communities from Yellowstone Lake, YNP, Wyoming, USA - YL17G05_15 | ecosystem: Environmental > Aquatic > Freshwater > Lake > Sediment | place: USA: Wyoming | collected... | reverse complement strand
CGGACCACCGGCACACCATACCAGTCGAACAAGATGCGCATCAAGGTTCCCGAGGGCATCCCGGAAAAAAGCGACAGGCTATTTTTCATGGGCTGCTTGTCCACGATCAAGCTCCCGAAATTCACGGAAGATGCCTTGAATTACCTCCTTTCCCGGGGCATCGATTTCACGGTCTTGAAGACCGAGGTGTGCTGCGGGTATCCCGCATACGCGGCGGGGCTGTTCGAAGAATACGAGCGCGTGAAGCAGAAGAACGCGGAAATTTTCAAGCAGTTCAAGGAGATCATCTGCTTATGCCCAGCTTGCTATTTCTTGTACACCACGGATTACCCGAAACTCCCGACCAAGTTCACCTACATCTCCGAACACCTGAGCTTGCCATCGGGAAAAAAAACAGGGTCGGTCAGCATCCAGCACATGTGCCAGATGCAGAACCGGGGCCACCCCGAGGTGAGCAAAGAGACGAACAAGCTCTTGAGTGGTGCCGGGTATGACGTGATCGATGTACCGCACTGGTGTTGCGGAGGTGGAAAAGGATACATGTATCGCACGGACATCATCGACAAGATCGCCGGGCTGCGCATGCAAGATTTCCGGGGCAATTACATGACGACTATGTGCCCGGGTTGCTACTGGGTCTTGAAGGTTTACGGCGCCAGGCACAAGGTCGCCCCGAAGTTGAAGGACGTGTTCGAGCTCCTGCAATAGATAATATCTTCATTTTTAAGGATAAAGCCAATTATCCTTATTTCGCGAAAGAATGCGTTTAACCTCGAACACGGAGACATTGCGTCCGCGTTTGCGTTTAACCTCGAACACGGAGGTTAAACTCGAACAAGGAGACATTGTTTGCATCGATAGGAAATGTAACAGCATATAACAGCACGAGTTTGACGAATGGCCAGAGCTATTATTACAAGGTAACCGCCGTGAATGCCATTGGCGTGGGCGCGAACGCCACGGAAGTTAGCGGGACGCCAGCATCGGTTCCAAACGCGCCGCGGAACCTCACGGCAACGCCAGGAAATACTCAAATCGTGCTGAATTGGTTGTCACCGGCAAGTGATGGTGGTTCACCTGTCACGAGTTATTGGATCTACCGGTGGACTGCATCGAGCTATCCAAAGGCAATTATCTTGCCCGGGAACATGACGATGTACCATGATACTGGTTTGATGAATGGCGTGACCTACTTTTACAAGATCGCGGCAGAAAACTCGATCGGCACGAGCGCGAACTCGACGATCGTGAACGCGACGCCGTCGGCCGTTCTCCCGCACCGCTATCCAATCCTCGTGCTCGACATCATCGTCATCGGGATGTCCCTCGGGGTCGCTATACCCGTGTCTTATAATCGCTACAAGCAACGGCTTCTCCATAAAAAGCCCGTCATGGTGGAGGTGAGTGCCCAGCCGAGGAGCACGGCTAGCGTGGATGAAAAGAAGTTGCTGGAATCTGACAAGCGTGCGAGGAGGTATGCACGCTGAAGGGGCATACCCATCGATGAATTCATCAACATGCTCCATGGAGGAGAACAGAATTGAGACAATTTGTCGACAAGTTCTACGGCGTTACCAAGTCATAATGGAGATTTTTTTAAGAGAGGACCCTAATTTAGACCTAGATCGTCTCTATTGTATCCATGGCAACTCCCATGATCCATCAATTTCAACCACGATACGTGATGATTCTCACAGCGAGTTTAATTGCCTTGTGCTTTTTGGTGATCCCGCTGGGCAGCGGGTCATCATCGACTTTTAGTGCACCATCGCAATCCGCGGTAGTTGACGTAAATTTTCCGGCAACAGAGTTTTCCGAAACAAGCGATGCATCGTCGAATGCGACTGCCGTAGATATCTCAGGATTGAGCACCGGTTGGACGCTCGACCAGCTTGCCATCAATTTTTCCCGATTTCACGTGGGTAAAGAACTGAGCACGGTCATCGATGGTGGGAACACGACGATGAATATCAGTAAAAAGAACAAAGGGAAGGCCGTGGAAATTTCGTTATCGAGACCTGAATCCATTCTCGGTGTTGAAATAGAAGGATATATAGCAGGACCGGCAATGCCCGTCTACGTGCAAATCTGCGGTTACGACATAGTCAAGAACGCGCCGAACAGCACCGTTTTTGCAAATTCGTCGTTAAACATGACAACCGCTCGCGAGTGGCGGTTTCACTCCTTCCCGACCCCGGCAAACCTCCCCGCGGGACATTATTTCTTGGTGATAAACGGGCTCGCTATCGCGCCGAGCAGCAGTGGAAACTTGTCTTTGTATCAATCAACTAGCCCTGTTTCCTTATACCTCTCCAACTATTCTGGATCGTGGCAAAATGGCGTTCAATCACAAGCGTTCCATTATAGGCTGGTCTTGAACTGGAATCGCACGTGTTTTCCAAGCGAGCTTGGAATGAAAGTAGATATCTCAGGCAACAACAAAACGGTAGATGATGGTTCCGAAAATGGAACTGGATCTGTAATCGTGCAAGATGTTCCCGTGGGATTCTATTCGACATCGTTCCACGTGCCCATTTACTTGAACCGGTCTGTTGACTTTCATGTTGATTACAATTACACGGCTCGTATCAAGCTGGACACGAGCTCGGTGGGTTATGTGAATGCAACTGGTGGATCCCCGAATACATGGACGATACTTCCCACGATAACGAGAACCGCGGGAAATTGCTGGTTCACGATGGACGTGCCGAAAAACTGGTATTTCCTGGCCGTGGTCAAGGACAATATCGATATCACGAACGAAACGCAGCGCACCGGCACCTTGATTTTCATCCAGAATAGCAGTATCTCGCTGGGTTCCAGCTGGGTTATTACCGCCCGCTCCCTGGCAGTTCCCTTCGTGCTCAATTTCCCCATCACGACGATTACCCTCGGTCAATCGATCAGCCTATCCGCGATTCCACCCGCGTTGAGCGGACAGTTCACGTTCATCGTGTACAACACGGGTAGTGTTGTAATCTGGAGTGAATCAAAGGTTCATGGACTGGCAGCAGTCCCATTCAGTTACGTGATCCCCGAGAATTCCTTCACGGGGGATGCGATCGTGCAAATCGTGTGGAACAATGCCACGGATGCGGGTCTACAAGCTACAACATATACAATCGTTTCGCCAGGGCATCTCGAATTGCCATACATCATTGGCGCAGTCGTGGCAATCATGAGTGCCAGTTTTATCGGTGCAAGCGTAGCGTACGAGCTGCTGAAGCGCACCCGTCGCAGGATCGAGGCCGAACACTTGAGCATGATCAGCAGAGTCCGTGATTTGTTCAATCTCAATTACGTCATCGTGCTCGAGAAAAAATCCGGCGTGGACCTCTACGAGCAATCCTTCGGGGAAATCAAGCAGGACCCGACTATAATCTCTGGATTCTTGTCGGCCATCACCTCATTTGGCCTGGAGCTCACCAACACGAATGAGGAAACGCAAACCATCAAGCTGGAATATAAAGCTTCGAAGATCCTCATCTCGGAATATAAGGGTTTCCGGATCACGGTGATCATGAAAAAAACGCCATCGGACGCCATGATCGATGCCATCAAGCAATTGTCGTATGACATCGACGAAAAATATGGCAAATTGCTCGTGAATTTCAGCGGCGAGACCACCGAGTTCCAAGGGATCCGCACACTGATCGAGAAGCGATTCCGCGTGTCGGTTCTTGCACCGTTGAAAATACAAGCACCATCGGAAGAAGAATTATCTCCAATCGAGAAAGGATTGATTACAAAAGCAACTGAAATATTGAGATCGAGCAAGAAAGAAACGTTCTTCGCGAACATGCTATTTCCCGACCAAAAAATCGACGCGAAGGAAGCTGCAGCGCTCTTTGCACTCTTCGATAGGAACATTTTCACTGCCAAGGAATGAATTTAAGCATCGCGGGCGATTTATAACCACATATTGAATAGATACGTAGTTATATTACTTGTCATGACTTTGGTTTGGGCGCTATGGTAAAAAAAATCGTATTTCTCGGCCCGGCAGGTGCCGGCAAGACCACGATTCGCCGTTTCTTCTTCGAGGGCATACCGGCCGATATGTTGCTGAAGCGACAAGAACCCCCTTCGATTGGCTTGAAACACGACACGTTCGATTACTTGTTCTTGTATCCCGTCGAAAATAACGGGAAATCGCCGGAAAAAGTCCCGTTCAAGCTCGCGCTACTCGATACATCCGGCCAGGAACTAGAAAAATGGATAACGACTCAGCGAAAAGAAGTGTTTTCAGGCGCGGATATCATCTTTTTCATTTTTGATTCGAGTGATTGGAACGATCCGGTGAAAAAACAATTCGTGTGCGATCACGTGTGGTTTGTCTTCAACACGAGGAACCAGATCGCCCCCGAGGCTTTGTTATACATCCTCGCGCACAAGTTTGACAAGGTTGCGAGCAAAAAAAATGACATGGAAACCATGCGACGCAAGATCACGGAAGATTTGAAAGATTACATGTTCAAGAAAAAGGACGTCGTCATCGATTTCAACGTGACCATCACGAGCATGGACAAGAAATATCGGCGGCATACGTTTTCCTCGATGCTCAATCTCACCACCGATTCGCTTTACGAAATCATGAAATGAGCCATTCCTTTTCTCGTGACATTTATCTCTTAAGAGGGAGATTCCTTGAAGACGGACGTCATCGTCGGCATCGTGTACTCGAAATACGATGAGATCATCGGACCCGACGCGTTCTATTGGCTTCCGGGAGACCTGTCGAAGGATATCCTCCGTGCCGTGAGCGGTAAAACGCTCAACATGCTGGCCGGCGATGAAACGGCTGTCGTGAAAGAGATGGAGATCGTGTCGTTTCCCACGATCGACTTGAAAGGGCTCATCAAGTTCATGCACATCATCGATCCGACCAAGCGCGGCGGATTCGTGAATGCCACGATCACGCTGCTATTCAGTGACAAGGATGCAACGATTTTTTACAAGTACCGTGCTGATTTTCAAACGTCATTCGACCCATTTTCGTTAAAGATCGCGGCTCTCGAAAAGCAAAAAGCAAATGCCAAGGAATTCTTGCAAACATTCAACGATTTCAGCGATGAATTGACCCGTCTCATTAAGGACTTGTTTGAAAAGGAAGTGGGGCTCAAGGATCAGTCGGAATTTCCCGACACCGAAGAAGATCAGGCCGTGAAATACCGGACTTACAAGTTCAAGGTCGTCGTCGTGGGAGATCCTGAAGTGGGCAAATCCTCGGTCATCTTGCGGTACACGGATAACGCTTTCCGCCGCACGTACATCGTGACCATGGGTGTCAATGTCACATCGAAGACAATGATTTATAACGATAGAAAGGTGAAGTTCGCGATCTGGGACATCGCGGGCCAGTCGAAGTTTCAGCTCACGCGCCACCATTTTTATGAAGGCGCTCAAGGCATCATCCTCGTCTTTGATCTCACTCGGCCGGAAACCTTCGAGAACATCGAAAAATGGTATCTTGACATTAAAAAGACAGTGAAGTCGGAAGTGCCCGGTGTCATCTTCGGGAACAAGGCCGATCTCGTGAAAGAGGGGAAAATAACGAGCGAACGCATCGAGGAAATCGCGCAACGACTCGGTTTAGGCTATATCGAAACCTCGGCACTCGATGGCAAGAACGTGAACGAGGCTTTCATGTACCTCGCCGCGATGCTCGTGAATAAGGGGAAGGAAACCCCGATTGATGAATAAAATCGTTTATTTGTCCTTAACTTTTAGAAATAAGTGTCGTCTCGACGAAAAGAAGGAAAGAAATGGTGCACGTTTACACGTGGGGAATGCCGAGCTTTTTCTCGACGATTTCAACGAGCTTCCCCAGCCACACCGCGTTGGATTCCGCGCAGCCCGCCGGAGGATCGACGACCTTTCGCATGTGGATGGGAATGCCGTCCATGCGGTAGCAGCTGGCCTCGGCTTCGATGCCATCGTGCGTGCCGGGGATGATCAAGTTGGCGAGCTCGGTCGTCGGTGTCGGATGGATGTCGCAAGCGATGAGGGGAATTTCGGCTATGCGTTGCACAGCTTTTTGCGGCAAATGGGCGCCCGGATCGGCGGCGATGTTGAGCATCGCATCGACTTCCTTGCGATTAAGCAGGTCGACGCCTGTAAATTCGCCGATGTTGTAGCGCGGGAAGCCACGAGCGAAATTGACTCCGTACGGATAGCCGGTCATCCATGACAGGACCTGGTTGAGGCCGGTGACGTTGTAATGGCCTCGAAGTGGCATAATCTGCCATTTCGTGATACCGCACAAATCTTGGGTGAGTCCTATCGCCGCTGCAACGCTGTTTTTCTTCGCCGCGCTGTGCGTTAGGCCGAGCCCGAAGAAGATGGCACCGTACGATGAGGCTTTCATGTCCTCGGCCAGCTGTTTCCAGGTGGCAATGGGCACGCCGCCAACGGATTCCTTGGAAATCTTTGCACCGCGGATGATCGCCCTGAGGGTCTCGAAAATCTCGTAATCGGACCCCATCTCGATCTGGATCCACTGGTCGGCGAGCTTTGCCGTGTCCGTGTGCCGCGGGTCGATGACGATGAGCTTTCGTTCTTGCCTGCCGTGCCGGCGGAAGAAACCGGACACGTACGTGCTATAGCGGCTCATATGGCGGGCATGGGCATTCATAGGATTGCAGCCCCAGTAAACGATCATGTCGGCGCGGTTCTTGACCTCGCCAAGCGTGGCGCCCGCGTAACCGACTTCTTGGATGGCTTGCACGCTCGGGCCGTGGCAATGCGTGACCTGGCCATCGATCGTGCCACTGACTAGCTCCGTGAGGCGCACGCCCTCGCGGATGGCCTCGACCGACGTTTCGCTCCAACCAAAGAGCAGCGGGTGCTTCGCCTTGATGAGGATGTCCGCAGCCTTGTCGAGCGCCTCGTCCCACGTGATGGGCTTGAACGCGTCCTTCTTGCTCTCGCGCCAGAGTGGCGTGGTGAAGCGCTCGGCACCCTTGCACGGGAGGAAATTCGCAGTGCCCACCTTGCACGCATTGTACACAGCGATTATCTCGTTGTTCTCGACCTCGCAAACTATATCATCGCATGCCGATCCATCGAAAGGACACGTCACGTCGGTGACGAACTTCTTGCCGCCTTTTTCGGTGATTTTTGAATTGTCCGAGATGAACATGATGTGCATTCCTCCTTATTTCTTCAGCGGGTCGATATACATCTGCCGCATCAGGTCTGCCATTTGTAACGGCGTCTTCTCGGGACAAGGTTCCACTTCCACGACCGTGTCCTTGTACATGGGTGCCCCCGAGCATTTCGTTTCGGGATTGATGATTGTATTCGCCCATGGCCCCCGCGGCATGAATCCGATGCCTGGATGCGGCCCGTCGGGCGTGAGACTCGCGGTCACGACGACTTTCCCGAATTCATTCCGTACTTCCACGGCCGTGCCCGGGAACGTGCCCATTTTCTTGAAATCGGCCATATCCAAGTAAATAACAGCCGCCACGTTTCGATAATCGGGCAATTTCTTACCTCCGCCCTTGATAATAACGCCTTGGGCAACAGTTGCTCCAGAGGTCACGTGAATTGTAATTGCAACCATTTTCATCAATCTTGATGGTTTTCCGCTGGATCATGTGGTCATTTATTGATAATGCCACGTGTATGTGTCAAACTATCAACGGAAACTATAAATAAATTTCACCTTCTTCGCAAATGCGCTTTCATGCTTTGAAAATGGAATTCATGGCACCTGCTCCGGCAGTTCAAGAAAAGCTCGGGTTCGCTTTCGGAATGTGGAATGGCTCGCTCCCGGCAACGACCGGCACTCATCAAATGGCCATTACCATCATGCGATGCGCGGGTATAATCCCCGGGTCGAAAATGTATAAAAATGGTGGCGGCGTACCTATGTCATGGCGCGTGAAACGCGGAAGTTCCATACTTCTCGGGTTATCGCGATTCTTTTTCTCGTGTCTTTCATGCCCATTATGTCATTCGGGCCGAGACGCGGTATCGGCACATTGCAAGGGAGCGGAAATGAGCCGGTTGCATTCACGTCCGACGGGCCGACCAATGCCACGCCCTATGCTTTTGACGTGGTCGATGTCAGGAGTTGGGACATCACGGGAGACCAGGAATACCTCTTGAGCTCCTTGGAAGGAATCGTCAACCATGACGCAGCCCGCCTCTTCGTGATCAGGAGTGATGAAAACAATGGCTGGTTATCCAGCATAGCTGACGATGCCTATACCACGTCCACCCTCGCCGTGTCTAATTTATCGGGATTGCTCGCGTATTATGACTCCTACATCGACGGCGTGGTCATTTTCGACGAGCAAAACGAGAGCGCAAATGTTGCAACGCCGCTATGCGGCATCTACCATGCGGTTATGGTTTCACGTGCCCTGGCGCCGATGGCGCTGGCGTGGTCAGCGCTGTCCGACGAGCCGGTCGTCGCAAACATCACCGCCCTTTACTCGGCGCACGGCTTCAACAGCTCCACGTTGAAAGGGACCATTTACCAGTGGGCATTCGACACGTGGTTCGCTTCGTGCAACCAGACTGCCCTAGCAATGTTCGATTATTTTTACCCAAGTCACATCCGGTCCCTCCTCGCTGGCAACTCGATTTTCACCCTTTGGCAACCAGCATACGTGCCTGCTAACGAGCGGGACACGCCCGAGGATTTTGCAAGCTTCGAATATATCCTCGATAATTCGCCACAAGACATGATCGTCTACGGATACATGTTTCCCGACGGTGGCAATGAACATGAAGTTGTATCGAGGCTCTCCGCCCGCGGCAAGTACTTGGTCCCGTCCGACTGGTTCACCAACGCGCCGTTCTATCAGCATTTACCATTGCCCGCTAATTATACATTCTTGCAGAAGGCAAGGGCCGAAACAGCTAGCATCCCGCTGGAGAATAAGGTATACATCGCCGGGATCTATTCCGACGGGGACAACGTGCAATACGTGGAAAATCATATGCGCTGGAACCTTTGGGAGTCAACTGCGCACAAGACGAGCCCGGTGCCTTGCTCGTGGGAATTGTCGCCGAGCATCCTCCGGATTGCACCCCCCATCGCTCGATTTTATTACGACAACGCCACCCCCAACGATTATTTCGTCACTGGCGTTGGCGGGAAAGGTTATGCAAAGGCAAATTACATGACCAGGGAATACTTCGACGTGTTCTGGTCGACGACGCGGGCGCTCATGGCACGGCTGGACGAGCGTGAGGTGCGATCGTGGACGGGATCCTTCGGCAACATCATCGCTGCAATGAACAACGTTCCAGGGTCGCCAGCACAATGCGACGGGGTCTACGAGGGGTATGGTGGCGGAGATTACAAGGCGCCGGAGGCAGTCGCTGGCGTGCCGGTCGTGTACATGCGCGGCTTCACTGCCCCTTCATCATCTGATCTTCAGCGCTATTATGATGAAATAGAAACGTTGCGGTCGCGGCCCCGGTCTACTCCCGTCTTCGTCTGCTTTCACTTGATGTGCTGGGAGAGCCCGTATGACCGGTGGGCAGAATTCGTGAACACGCTCGAAGCAACTGGCGATGTCGCGGCAGTCACGGCTGGGCAGCTGTCCTCATTGATATCCCGCTCGGCAGCAGGGGCAATAACCGCGGTTACCATGGCGCTTGTCGTTGCGGGGATATGGGGCGTGCCCGTGCTCATCTTTCTCGCTGGCGCCATTCCACGAGCCAGGAAGAAGCGCTCGGAGGTGCCTCAGTAATGAGAATGGCAGATATGATCCGGACGCCCGCTTGGCGTGGCGGGTTGTACATCTCGAGCATCACCAGCATGGGCGTGATCGCCATGGATTTCTTGCTCACGCAAGTCGTGAAGCTGGCCGGGGACGAGGCGGTCGAGTGGCTGGTGCTCGACATCATCATGGTCATCGCCGGGCTCGTCATCGGGAGTTTCTTGCGTCGAGTGGCGATCGCCGTGGAGTTGCTCCCGATGTGCTTTGCCGGCGTTGCTTTTGCGATTTACCTCCCCGTGAAGCTGGCCGGCGTCGACGAGATGTGGGGGCAAGTGCTGGTCTGCATCGTGCTCATCGTGACCGTGACGGGCTTGCCCTTGATCGACAGGCTCGATGGGCCGCGTGCAGCTGGTACCAATGACCGGGGATTGCTCGATACGGGCCTGGTTTACGTGCTCGTCGTGATTGCCAGCACGGTTTCCCCCCGTGCATTCACCGGGTCATCCTTGTTCGCCGATGCGTGGATTCTTCCCGTGATCCTGCTTTCTTGCACTGCTATCGCGAACTTTACTGGCGCGATGCTCACGCGCCAGGCGAAAGTCCCGCAAACCCCTCCAATCCATTTCCATGGCCTCGTGATCCTCCGTGGATTCTTGCTGGTGTTCATGGTCATCGTATTCATGCTCGCGACGTACGAGATCGACTGGATCATGGGTGAATTATACACGAGCATGTACTTGTACGCCACGTGGCCGCGCAGCACAGTGCTCGCATGGTTACTCATCGCCGCGCTCGCTGGCGGCATCGGTGGTGCTGTGGTGGCGAAAGCCCCCTTTGTCGCAAAGCGGAAAGTGCTCGTGATCTTGACCGTGAGCGCGATTATGCTGCTGGCGCTGGCCATCCCGGCCGTGATCATCGCAGCGAGCATCACATACGATTGGCCCGTGGAAGGCGTGGGGGGCATGTATTTCCTGGCGGGCGTTATCTCGGGATTCCTCGTGCAGTTAGTGGATTTCCGGTACAAAGTTCATCTCGTGCAAAAACAGATTGGCAAGCCATGACCACGCGTTTTCGCAAGGATTTCAGACCGGGTGGCCGTTTCTCTTCCTTATCTCGTGCTCCATCTGGACCGCTCGCCTCATCATGAAGATGTCACACGCGATCCAGGCGATCAAGCCCGGCGAGAACAGCGCAATGGCATATCGTAGCACGTAGAACGTGAGAAGGTATCCGGCCATTGCAGCAGACGTGATCAGCGGCGCGATGATTTCCCGCTGCTTTCTTGCCGACATGCAGAGCCCCGACCAGACGATGCCGGTGCCGAACAGCGCCGCTGTTATGAGCATGTTGAGGACGTAGAAATGGATCCCCGCGGGACTCGTGCTTACCAGGAACAATCCGAAGGCCAGCGTGAGCTGGTCGCCGATCATGAGCCCGGAGGCCATGGGAACCGCGAGCAGCAAGGCACACTTGATCAGGAAGATAACCTTGAGGCGGCCATCGACATTTTCATCGGCCGTTTTCTTGAACTTGCTACTGGGTGCGAGCCGGCGGTACGCGGTCCACGCGGTGAGAAATACAACGAGCCCGGCGATCCCGACCGTCCCGAGAATGAACCAGCGCAGGTAACTCCAGGTCCAGGCGATAGGTGGTTGACTATTATATACGACCTGGATGACTTGCTCGTCAGAATTACCGGTGATCCTGGCTTCGATAACGTGGTCGGCACCCGCCGCGAGCGCTGGATTCCACGATGCCACCCACAGCGGCCCTTGAACGTTGGTAGCAATGGCCCACGACCCTCCATCGACGCGAACATCGACGCCAGCGATCCCGAGCGGGTCCCAGGCCAACACCCTGACTGAATCGATTTCATCGGGTGCCGGCACATTTGCTCCCGTGCCGTACACGTGATCGATTGCCACGGGATTTGTGATGATGCCCTGGGGCCATGCCTGCACGCTGGCGACCCGGCTGGAGAGCGTCGTGCCATCGACAGCGACGATCCTGTAAGAGCCCCCGCCATCGTCGAAGATGGGTGTTTGTATCTGCCGCAAGCCGCCGTATTCCGGGACGATCTCGCTGGTCGCCTCGTGATAATGGCCGTGGAACATCGCGTCGACGCCGTGGCGTGCAATCATAGTCTCCAGTCGCGTGCCCGCGCTGCTCGCCATATGGACGATGTCGAGAATCGGGTGGTGGCCGAACAAGAAGGTCATCGTCGATCCATCCGACTCGGCGAGCCGGGATTCGAGCCAATCGAGCTGCGGGGTGTCCATGCTGCCCCAGACCTCGAAGGGAAACTCGACGCCTGCCTCTTCCGGCGTGTGGATGCCGATGAACGTGAAATTGCCAGCGCCATTGTAATAATTCCATGTATATTGGAGCTGCCCCGTCGCCCTGCCAAGGACCGAGTTGTTCCGGTAATAGGTGAAACCAGGATCCCCGTATGCGTCGTGGTTTCCCATGAGATCCACATAACAACTCAAGTTCATGCCATAATCGTCGATCGCTTGGCGATACTTGTTCCATTCCATGTCCCACTGCCCCACGTCGCGCGCGTGGAAATTGGTATAATTCGTGTCCACGATATCGCCGGTATGCACGACGAAAACGGGATCGATCGTGGTGAAGGTCTCGTTCACGAATTGTCGAAACAAGGTCGTTTTTTCATCGCTGCGCCAGCAATCTTGCGTGTCGGTGACGTGAAGGAACCAGAACACGTGGATGGACTCGTTTTCCACGGATCCGCGCTGGCTCGGCACGGGCGACGTCGTTTCCAAGGCGGGAGTGGCATCATGACGTGCTTTGCCGCGCAACGGTGTTTCGTTTAATCCCGCGGCGAAAAAAAATAAAACGATGCATATAACAAGGCATGGAATCGTTCGCTTCATTCCTTTGAACCTGGAGTATGGCATTTTGTTGTCCCTTGCGGCGCGGGTTTAAAAGGTTTTGACCGATCGTTTGACGGTCTCGGTCAAGGGAAATGAAATCGGCCGATTCGGCTTGCAATCTCACCGGCGATTGTATTTTGGCTTCCTTTTTTCAAAGAAAGCATAAGCACCCTCCTTGGAATCCTTCGTTTGAGACGATATATTTTGGTTTCTATCCTCTATTGCGAGGGCAGTTTCAAGGCAAGGCGCATCAATGTTGTACACGAGGGCTTCTTTCGTAAGGCGCAGGCCGAGGGGCGACTTTTCCAGGAACGATTGAGCGATTGCTAGTGCTTCATCCATCACCTTGTCATCGTCAACAAGCTTGGCGAGAAAGCCGTTTCGCTCCATTTCCTCGGCCAGCACGTCCCGGCCGGTCATGATGATATCGGTCGCCCTGGAAAAGCCGATGAGCCGGGGAAGGAAATATGACACGCCGCAGTCTGCGCCGCCTACGCCGATGCGGATGAAGGCATTGATAAACTTGGCAGACCGTCCACCTACTCTGATATCGCTCGCGCACGCGATAGCAAAACCCCATCCAGCAGCGGGACCCTTGATGGCCGCGATGATCGGTTGCGGGATGGCGCGTATTTTCCTTATCGTATTCGTGAGTTCCTTCTGAAACTGGAAAAACTTCTTCGAGTAATCGGGGAATCGCAACCAATCTGGATATCCTTCTGGAATAACTTTTTGCTCGATTATTGGCGCTTCTTTCAAATCCAATCCTGCAGAGAAAGCAGGACTACCATCAGGCCGGTCAGCACCTCTGAGTATCAAGACCCGCGAGTCGAACGCCCTGCTCAGATGATCCATTGCGTTGTTAAAATCATCGACCATCTGAATGTTGATGGCGTTCAATTTTTCTGGACGATTGAGCGTGAGGATGGCAATACCATCGTCAAGCTCTTCAAGAACGAGTGTTTTGAACTCCATGGTTATCATTTTTTAATGTTTTTATATTACGATATCACCTCGTGGGAATTAAAAATCCTCAGCCATGAAAAGCAACCATGAAGATCACCGACATCCGTGCAACCGTGATCTGGCCTGGATCGGCATTCGTGCGGGTTTTCACCGACGATGGCATCATTGGCGTCGGCGAGTGCTCGCCTATGAATTGCCCCGTCATCACGAACTTCATCAACAGCGTACTCAAGCCGATCCTGATTGGCGAAGACCCGATCGAGATCGACAGGCTCTGGCACAAGATGTTTTTCCGGACATACAAGCTCGGCGTCCAGGGCGTGCAGCCCGAGGCGATCGCGGGCATCGACATCGCGATGTGGGATATCCTCGGGAAATTCACGAAGCTGCCGATCCACGCGCTGCTCGGCGGGGTTTACCGGGACAAGCTCCAGCTATACGCGAGCATCG
>Ga0315277_10007651_pt1 | contig 13993 bp, 7 predicted proteins | sample YL17G05_15_MG_FD_203695 | JGI IMG/M metagenome (GOLD analysis project Ga0315277, IMG submission 203695) | Sediment microbial communities from Yellowstone Lake, YNP, Wyoming, USA - YL17G05_15 | ecosystem: Environmental > Aquatic > Freshwater > Lake > Sediment | place: USA: Wyoming | collected... | reverse complement strand
TTCCTCCTATACCCCCAAAGACCCAGGAGCCTTTATCATTGGAGGGACTCTCCCTGCTGAGAATGTAGGAAGGGCCCTTGAGGCTATTTTGGAAGAAGTGAATCGTTTGAGGACAGAAGGGGTGACCCCAGAGGAACTCCATCGCGTTAAGGTAAATATTGAAAGCGATCTCATTTATAATCGCCAGACGGTTCAAGGTCAGGCTGGGAAAATAGGGTATTATGAGGTGACGGCAGGCGATGTTCAATTCGAAAAAGAATATATGAGGAGGATTGCCCTTCTCCAAAATGAGGATATTCAAGAGGTTTTAAAGAAATATTTTAAGCCCCTCCAATTGACCATTAGTATCTTGGCACCCGATGAAAAGACCGATTTTTTTAAGAATCTATCTTTAAAGTCTTCTGCAGAGAAGCTGAGACTGGATGAGGTTTTAATTGAGAAGAATCCGTCACTCTTTAAAACTGTTCTCGATAATGGGATTCGACTCATCGTGAAGGAGAATCCATCTATTCCCATTGTTACCATCCAAGTTTCTTTCCTGGGCGGGGTTCGGTTTGAAGAGGAGTTCCAAAACGGGATTAACTCTTTTTTGGCTGTCATGGTGACCAAAGGGACAAGAAATCAGAACAGCCTTGAGATTGCAAAAAAGGTGGAGAGAATGGCAGGCTCTCTCAATGGTTTTTCTGGCTATAACAGTTTTGGTTTTACCTTCACTTTTTTAAGCCAGCATTTTGAAGAGGCTTTTAACTTATTGACAGAGGTGATTCGAGAACCCTCCTTTGATAAGGAGGAGATGGAGAAGAGAAGAAGGTTGATCCTGGCTTCCATCCAGCAGCAGGAGGACGATCTGGGCCGTCTCGTATTCAAACTATTTCGGAAAACTCTTTACGAAAAGCATCCTTATCGAATGGACACCTTAGGGACTCCTGATTCCATCCGGAGATTGACCCAAAAGGATTTAAAAGAATATTATCAACGTATTGCTGTTCCAGAAAATATGATCCTCACTGTGGTGGGAGATGTCGATCGAAAACAGGTCCTGGTTGCTGTCAAGAAAGGATTTGGAGATCTTAAGAGAGAATCTCTTCGCATTCCTTCGATTTCCCAGGAACTTCCCATTCTGAAAAAGAGACGGGCTGAGATAGCTAAAATGAAGGAACAGGCTCATTTCGTTCTCGGGTTCTTAGGCGTCTCATTTCATCACACGGATAGTTATGCTTTAACGGTTTTAAATGCAGTCCTGTCCGGCCAGGGGGGGAGATTATTCCGTGAATTAAGGGATAAAGAAAGCTTAGCCTACGCCTTGGATTTTATGGCTCACCCGAATCTGGACCCAGGATTTATTGGAGTCTATATGGGAACTCATCCAAATAAATTGGAGACGGCTATTGAAGCCGTTCTAAGAGAGTTGGAAAAAGTAAAAGTGGAAGGAGTGACAGAGGAAGAGATGGACAGGGCGAAGAAATACCTCATCGGTAATTTTGAAATCGGTCTCCAAACCAATGGGGCGCAAGCCAATCAAATGTCACTGGATGAACTTTATGGTTTTGGATTTGATCATTATCAAAAATATCCTCAGGAGATACAAAAGGTAACGAAAGAGGATGTCAACCGAGTGGCAAAAAAATATTTCAATATAGAGTCCTATGCGATCGCTATCATTCGACCTCCGTTGGATAAACCCCGTTAGAAAATCTTCTATTTTTTAACGGTTAAGCTCATACAGGGCATTAGACTCCGTGTTCACTCCCACCTGCAGGGAGAAAGGAACAGCTATCATCCTCGCTGCAAGCCCTGCACCGCATGGTGTACAGGGCAAGCAGCGGGTCTTTCTAACGGGGTAAAAAAGAATGACCTCCCGACTCCGGATCCCCTGTTTTTCACTGAAACATACCTTGGAATGTGGACAATTTTTTCGATTTACTAAAGTCCTCGATGCCTACATCGTTCATTCATCGGATCGGATTTTTTCCCTCTGGCAAAAAGGAAAATTCCTTTTCTATGAGGGAGTCGAAGAACCTTTCTTGATTCAATTTTTCAGGCTGGATGAAGGTTTAGATTCTATTTATAAAGAAATCGACCGGGATCCGGTCATTCATCAGGCGGTAAGAGAATATAGAGGGATGAGACTGATTCGACAAGATCCATGGGAATGTCTGCTCTCTTTTTTGTGTTCCTCTGCCAAAGCTATCTCCCATATACGCTCCATGATCGAGGTCCTTTGCAAATCTTCGGGGAGGAGGATCTTTTGGGGAAACTACATGGGTTACGGTTTTCCAGAACCTCACAGTATTGAGACCCCTCTTCAATTGGAACCGCTCAGGGCAGGGTTCAGAACGAATTATTTGGTGAAGGTCAGCCAATGTATGGATCGGAACCAGCTCCTCTCGCTGAAAGGTTTATCTTATAGAGAAGCCAGGGAACAATTGATGATCCTTTCCGGCGTAGGAAAGAAGGTGGCCGATTGCACGCTCCTCTACTCCTTAGATTTTCTTGAAGCCTTTCCGATGGATACCTGGATTAAAAAAGGGTTACAAAAGATTTATTTCAAAGGGAAAAAGGCTGGAGAAAAAACGATGGAGGAATTTGTTTCCAATCATTTTGGCCCTTATGCAGGTTATGCACAGCTCTATCTTTTCCATTTCTGGCGACACTTCCCCCCCTGATTTCAGTGAGCAATCCTTTCTTCTTTCATTGGGACATTTTCGCTTAGCAATTAGAGGAGACACTATCCCTTTGCTAAAACAATAGAGTTTAAGCATGTTGATTCAATTTCCAACAAGGGGTAAAATGTGGCATCAAAGGGGTTTCCAAAAATAGATAGAGCTCAATAGTGGGGAGTGAAATCAAGAGGTTAGGAACGGGAACTTCTTTCTAAACTAAAGCCATGGCCAATCCAGTTCTGGAAAAAGATTCATCCATACAATTTCCACATTTTACGATCTTGAAGGCTTCTGCAGGATCTGGGAAAACCTATTCCCTCACGGAGAGATTCGTCCAGTTCCTCCTGTCCGGTAAAATTCCCCAAAACCATCTAAGAAATATTCTCGCCATTACCTTTTCAAATAACGCTGCGAAAGAGATGAAAGAGCGGATCCTCTCGTGGCTAAAGGACATTTATTTCAAGAACCCCGAAAAGATCAATGAACTCTCCGAAATAGTCTCCCTGAAAGAAGACCACCTCGCAGCTAAGGCTGGGGCTGTAATCGATGATATTCTAAGAAACTACACCGAGTTCCAGGTGAAGACGATTGACAGTTTCATGACCTCCATCTACAAGGCTTCGGCTATCGATCTCGGTTATAGCCCTGACTTTGACATTGTCATGGCTCCGGAAGACATTATGGGCTATGCCTTTAATCGATTTCTGCGAGGTGTCAGAGAAAAAACTCCAGAGGCTGAATTCCTTGAGAAACTCCTGGAGATCATCCTTGAGAGCAGGGGAGGGGAATCTGCCTATCTCTGGGATCCCTCCAAGGATTTTCTTGAGGAAACCGTGGAACTCTACAATAAGCTCTCCGGTATCGTCAAAGAGGCAAAGATCATCGATGTAGAAAAGAAGATCGAATCCATCAAGAAAGAGATTCGAGATACGGCGGAGAGCCTGAATAGTTTAATCGAAAAATCGGGTCTCACAAAACACAAAGGAAGTTCATTTTACAAAATATTGGAGATTGTGAGAGGCAATAACTTTCCGGATCTCGTTAATAAGGGTCTTATAAACGTTCCCGTTACCAAACCTAAAAAAGAAGGAGAAACCTGGTACGATAAAATATCTGAAGAGTGGGACCTCCTCGGAAATAAAATAAAGAAATATATCGAGCTCTATGCAACGACTTATTACATCCCCTATCTGAAGACCTATGAAGCTTTCAAAGATATCCTTGAGGGAGTAAAGAAAAGGGAAGGGACCATCTTTATTCATGACATCAACAAGAAGCTTTCTGACTATCTCGATCATGAAATCGTACCGGATGTCTACTTCAGGATAGGGGAGACGATCTACCACTATCTGATCGATGAATTCCAGGACACCTCTCCCATCCAGTGGGCCAATCTCTTTCCCCTTATAGAGAACTCTCTTTCCCAGGGGGGAAGTCTCTTTGCGGTGGGTGACACCAAGCAGGCGATCTATGGTTTTAGAAATGCAGATTATGAGATCATGAAGGGACTCGAATCAAAAAATCCCTTTTCTTCTGCCCTTCACAACGTGAAAGAGTTGGAGATCAATTACCGCAGCCTCGAGGGGGTGGTCGATTTCAGCAAGGCGTTCTTCAAAAAAGTGATCGCCAATCATGACAAATACCGGGAGCCCGCAAGCAGGAGTGGGCTCATTGATTATGAACAAAGGGTCAAGCAGGGTCACGGAGGTTCAGGATACGTCGAAGTCATTCGGTGCGAAAAGAAGGATGATGAACCCGCTGAGAAACAGAAGATCCAGGGTTTAATAAAGGATTTAATCCAGAGAGGGTACTCCTGCTCGGATATCGCTATACTGGCCTACCGAAATGAAGACGTGGTCAATATCACGACATGGCTTAACGAGATTAACGTTCCCTTCATCTCATACAGTAGCCTTGACATCAGGACGAGGAAACTCACAGCTGAAATCGTCGCCTTGCTCACTTTCCTCGATTCTCCGCCCGATGATCTTTCATTCGCAGGTTTTGTTCTGGGAGACATTTTTAGAAAAGCTTTGGAAAGAAATGAAAAGGTCGAATTAAAAGCATACCATGAATTTCTCTTCAGGAATCGGAAGAAAACACCCCTTTATAAAGTTTTCCAAGAGGAATTCCCTGAGGTTTGGAAGATTTATTTTGAAGATCTTTTCAAGTCGACAGGTTACTTGCCCCTCTATGACCTGGTAAGCGAGATTTACTGCCTTTACAGGGTTTTCGATCACTTCAAAGAAGAAGAGGCGACCCTCATCAAGATCCTGGAGGTGATAAAAAATTTTGAGGGAGAGGGCAGAAACAATCCTGGCGATTTCCTCAAATGCGCCTCCGACGAAGAGGCAGGGGAGGCGGATTGGACCATTGATGTCCCCGCAGGAATCAATGCTGTTAAAGTGATGACTATCCATAAGGCAAAAGGCTTGGGGTTCCCAGTAGCCATTGTTCTTATGTATGAGGAGAACCCTCGGGGTTTCAAATTTATTCTTGATGAGGAGACGGATGGGGTCAATTTGCTCAAAATCAACCAGCAGATCATGAAAGCCAGTAGCTTTCTTCAAGAGAAATACGAAGAAGAAAGGCTCAAGGATCTGGTGAACAAGCTCAATACCCTTTATGTGGGTTTTACACGGGCCGAGGATGAGCTTTATATCGTTGGAGTCCGAGGGAAGAGAGATCAATTCCCAATAGATCTCCTGAAGGAGGTGGATTCTCAAATTGGACGGAAGAATGTCCCACGTCCCCGTTCTCCTGAAACGACTCAAGAAAGAATGGAGCTTTATCACTGCCCTGACCCAATAAAATTCCCTTTTGCAGTAATCGAGGAGCTCAACTTAGAGGAGAAGCTGAGAGGCGAGTTTATCCACAGGGTTCTCTTTTTTGCTGACAGCTTAGATGAAAACATCGAACCGGAACTCGAGCGGATCATCAAGCGGGTTAATGATGAATTGAAAACCGATTATCCCGTGGCAACCATGAAGAAAAATCTTCTGGAATTCCTGAACCATGAGGAAATCAAACCGTATTTTCAAGCCATGCCGGGCAGGGTAATAAGAAAGGAGCAGGATTTTTCAGACCCCCGGGGGAACCTCTTCAGGATGGACAGGGTGACATTCGAAGAAGATCAGGTATCCGTGATCGATTATAAAACAGGTACGGACAAAGAAGCTGAAAAGGAATATATATCCCAACTTAAAAATTATATCCGGATCTTAAAAGAGATCTATCCCGACAAGAAAGTCGAAGGGGTTATTGCTTACGTGGATCTGAAAGAGATAAGGAAGGTCAAGTGAACGTCCTTTTGATTTCAACATCGGAGAATCTGATTGAAAAAGTAGCGGAGCATTTAATCGGCATTGAAAAGGACTATTCTTCAAACCTCGTGATCTTTCCTGGCAAAAGGCCTTCGCACTTCCTTAGGAAAGTCCTGGCAGATAAAGAGAAGTTGAGTTTCATACCACCCGTCATCCTTTCCATGGATGAATTCATCGAACATGTCCATGACGAATCCCTGGGGCTCGAAGGAAGAAAGCTCGAAGCTATCGATGCCATCTCGATCCTTTACAACATTCATGCCGCCTCACCCGAGCACCTGGGGAGAAAGAGCTTTCTCACTCCAGACACTTTCTTCCCTGTCGGAATGAATCTATACAACGACCTTGAAGAGCTTTATATCGAAGGGATACCCTCAAAAAAGGTAAAGGAGATCGACAGCATCGCCGGAGAGAACATACCCGAACCCACGGCGAAAAGGCTCCAATCTCTCTCGTATTTCTACGAAACGTTTTACAAGAGGATAGAAGAAGGCCATTTTTCTACGAGGTCCTTGAGATACCGGGCTGTCTCAGAGAATATCGACCGTTTAAATTTGGATCGTTTTAAAAAAGTGATCCTCGCAGGATTTTTTGCCCTCACGGAATCGGAGAAAAAGATTTTTAAATCCCTCATGGAAAGGGAGAACACCCTCTTCATTTTTCAGGAGGGCGATGGAATGAAAAAGAAGCTTTCCGACCTGGGAGTAACGGCTCGGAAGGAATTCGCTCCCACAGAGCCTGAAATCCATTGCTATAAGAGCCCGGATTCCCATGGCCAGGTCCTCGGTGTGAGCACGCTATTGAAAAACAGGATCGATCAGAAGGAACGGATTGACGAAAACACAGTGATCGTCCTTCCCTCCTCGGATACCTTGCTTCCCCTTTTCCACCAGGCCCTGAGCCTCCTTGATCCGGACAACTATAACGTCTCTCTCGGATACCCTCTCCAAAGGACTCCTCTCTTCGGCTTTTTCAATAACCTCATGGAAGTGGTCACCACCATGGATGGGGATCGTCTTTATGTCCCCTATTATTTAGAGTTCATTCTCCACCCCTATACAAAGAACATCTATTTCCAAGGAAGGGCAGATATTACCAGGATTCTTTTCCATACCATTGAGGAGACCCTTACGGAGAAGCGAACCAAGAAGTTTTTATCCTTATCAGAGCTGGAAAGCGATGAGGCCATCATCGATTCCATCAAAGAGAAAGTATTAAGAATCGAGCCGGGTATCAGTCTGAAGATGATGAGAGAGCACCTGGAGGCGATCCATGCAAATACCATCAGGAAGATGCTTTCTTTTAAGGATGTGGGAGACTTTGCAAGGAAACTGAGAGAGGTGGTCGAATACATCTATCAAAACAGCACGGCCCGTCTCCATCCCTTTTTCTATCCCTACTCGGAGTCCTTCATCACCCACCTGGACATCCTTTCAAAGTCCCTGATGAATGAGATCCATTTTCAGGAGGTGGGAAGCTATTTCACACTTTTTAAAAAATATATCATGACTTCTTATACTCCTTTTGCAGGAACACCTCTGAGAGGGGTGCAGGCCCTTGGATTCCTGGAAACGAGGAATCTAAAATTTGAGAACGTCCTCTTTCTCGATGCGAACGAAGGCATCATCCCTGATACGACAAGAGAGGATTCCTTTTTGCCCTTTAAGGCCAAGCAGATATTGGGACTTCCCACCTACCTGGATAGGGAAGAGATCATGTCTTATTACTTCAATACACTGATCAGTGGAGCGAAGGAGGCCCACCTCTTTTACATCGAAAACGACCAGAAGGAGAGGAGCAGATTTGTTGAGAAGTTCCTCTGGGAGAGGCAGAAGAGAGAAGGGAAGAGGGATGACAAGAGTTATGTCAAAACCATTCAGTACGCTGTAAACCTGAGAGATAAAGACCCCCGTCCCATAAAAAAATCCAACGAGATGATAAAGTTCTTAAAAGAATACCCTTTCAGCGCCAGTTCTTTAAATACCTACCTCAATTGCCCCCTCCAGTTCTATTACGAATACGTTCTCGGGCTCAGGGAGAGAGAGGTGGTTTCGGAAGAATTTGAGAAGGAGGAGATTGGATTGTTTGTTCACCTCGTCCTCTCCAATTACTTCAAGGGAAAAACAGGCTCTGTCCTGACTGAAAAGGAGATGAATCTTAAGGAGTTCGAGAAAATTTTCCATAAGCATTTCGAGGAGCAATACGGTAAAGATCCTACGGGTGAGATCTATCTACTTAGGAACCAGGTGGAGAGGCATTTGAAAGATTTTATAAAGAATTACCAGGTGCCGAAGATCAAGGAGTTTCAAACAAAAATCCTAAGCCTTGAGCAGAGGATCGATGTGAAGAAGGATTCCTTCAAACTCGGGGCAAGGCTCGACAGGGTCGAGAAGAGGGGAGATCGGACAGTCATTATCGATTATAAGACTTCGGCTAATAAAAATTACCTCACCATCCATTTCAATAAGCTCGATCTAAAAAACAGGGATTCCTGGAGCGAAGCGATAGGCAGCCTTCAACTTCCATTTTATCTTGTTACTTATTCTACCTTAACGGGAGAAAAACCGGAGAACATCGATTGCATGTTTTTACTCCTCGGAAGGGCAAGGATTGACTCCGACATTGAAGTTCCACTTTTTAAAGATGAAACCGAGATGAAGGAGAATTTTGGGAATCTGACTCAGGTCATCTTCAGTCTCTTGGGAGAAATCGTGAATCCAGATCAGCCCTTCATCTCAACGATCGATCCGAAGAACAATTGTGGTAGATGTGCTTATGGATATATATGCACCAATTGAAATAAGTATCTATTTGATGGAACCCGTCTCTCTCAAATTGTTGCCCGGAGATCCATAAAATAAAAACCTTGAAATTTCGGTTGACATAACCGAAATTTCAAGGTAAGCTTTTCCCATGATGATAGAGCGTAAGCAAGAAGTCGAAGCGATCCAGGGACTACTTCGGCGGCACCCCGTGGTTGGAATGATAGGGGCGCGCCAGGTCGGAAAAACAACCCTTGCCCGTTTACTCATTGAAAAAACGAAGGGTTCATCTTCCTACTTCGATCTGGAAAACCCCGAAGACTTGGCTCGAATCGCTGATCCGATGCTTGCCCTCAAAGACCTCGAAGGACTTGTCGTCATCGATGAAATCCAACGACAGCCAAACCTTTTCCCTGTATTACGGGTTTTGGTCGACCGGCCCAAATCGGCCACCCATTTCTTGGTGCTTGGTAGCGCATCACCGGATTTGCTTCGCCAGAGTGCTGAAACACTTGCGGGCCGAATTTTCTATCATGAGTTGGGCGGGTTTTCCCTTGAAGAAGTTGGAGTTGAAAACCACATACAACGATGGTTGCGGGGAGGCTTTCCAAGGTCCTACCTCGCTCGCACTCACGCTGAGAGTGATGAATGGCGTCAGGGATTTATCCGTACGTTTTTAGAGCGGGATATCCCTCAGCTGGGGATTACCATTCGGTCAACCACGCTGCGCCGTTTTTGGACCATGCTCGCGAACTACCATGGCCAAATCTGGAATGCCTCAGAATTCGCCCGGTCTTTTGGTGTGGCGGACACGACGGTCCGAAACTATCTTGACCTGATGACCTCGGCACTGGTGATTCGTCAGCTATCGCCTTGGCATGAGAATATATCTAAACGCCAAATTAAAGCACCTAAGATATACATCGCAGACAGTGGAGTGCTGCATACCCTGCTCAGTCTTAGAACGCTTAAAGACCTTGAAGGTCATCCCAAAGTTGGAGCATCGTGGGAGGGTTTTGTTCTCGAGCAGGTTATTCATCGCCTGGCAGCCAGGGTTGACGAATGTTTCTTCTGGGCCACCCATGGAGGAGCTGAGTTGGATCTTCTTGTTGTTAGAGGGCAACGGCGGATGGGGTTCGAGATAAAAAGAACGACCTCTCCCCAAATTACCCCTTCAATGCGTTATGTATTATTAGATCTTCATCTTCGATCTCTGGACGTAATCTATGCGGGGGAAACAACATTTCCAATGGACAAAAAAATACGTGCAGTGGCTTTCAGGCGTCTCCTCCAGGATATCAATCCTCTAACGTAAAGAAATTTAAAGAGGGAATAAAGTTATAATTTGTCAGGTTCTTGACGTTTTTGATTGAGTTTTTAACGCCATCGAATTATGTTTGAACACGGAATACTTTAAATCAGCAGGTTATACACCTCACTCTTCACGCTTTACGCCTGACGGTTTCTGAAATGGCGCAGGATAGGTTGGAAAAATGTATGTAAAATTTGGCTTGAAGAACGTACCCCAGAGCAATTGAAAGGTGAGGGTGGGTAAAGTACAAAGACAATAGGGTCTCTGTAGAGGAGTAGGTGAAGGATGCCGTTGACCTTGATGCACATTTCAAGCCCTGACACCTTGCTTTAATCCAGTACTCTTCAATTGAGACCGAAGCCATCCTTTACAGGTTAATTCTTTAAGGAAACTCCCAGCATGGATGAGAATACCATCATAGACCGGTTTGAGGAATTAATTAAAAGCTTTGGCATACAAATCCGCTGTGAAGCCATAAAGCAAGATGAAGATTTAGTCAATGTAGTAGGAGGTCTGTGCCTATTAAGAGGGGAGTACATATTGATAATCAATTCTAAGGCAACGACGATGGATAGAATTAAGACCTTGGCGACGGCATTGAAGCATTTCGATCTCGATCAGATCTATCTACGACCCGTTCTCAGGGAGCTATTGGACAAGATACCCGAGCAAAGACCATTCAACCTAATTGATAAGCAGAAATTGAAAGATTCTCCTTAGAATTCCTCAATACTCATTAACCACTCTGCCCCCAGTCTCCACCCCAAAGTTTTTGACTACCTGCACCGGTTCTGCTAAAGTTCTGAAAAGATGGATCATCTAATTATTTGCCTTTAATCAGAGTCGATAAACAAAATGCCCATCATCTTTGGTCTTCTTGAGAGGATCTCCTACCACAACGAAGAAAATGACTTTGTGGTGGCAAAACTCCGGGAAAAAGAAAAGAAGGAGCTGACCACCATTGTGGGTAATCTTTCCGGTATCAACCCTGGTGAATCCCTAAAACTGACAGGTAAATGGGTACAGAATAAGAGATTCGGCGAGCAATTCCAGGTCGAGACGTTTGAAGTTACCGTACCGGCTACCCTCCTTGGGATTCAGAAATATCTCGCCTCCGGATTGATCAAAGGCATTGGATCGATCATGTCGGAGAGGATTGTCGAAAAATTTGGGCTTCATACCCTGGAGGTGATCGAAAAGAAACCTGAAAGGCTATCCGAGGTGGAAGGCATTGGTCCTAAACGGATCTCGATGATCATAAAAGCATGGGTGGAGCAGAAAGAGATCAAAGAGATCATGATCTTTCTGCAGGGCCATGGAGTCAGTGCTGCCTATTCTGCCAAGATCTATAAACAGTATGGAGATCAGTCGATTGAGATAGTCAGAGAGAATCCCTACCGTTTAGCCCACGACATATACGGGGTTGGCTTCATGACTGCAGATAAGATCGCTCAAAATCTCGGTATCGATCGCAATTCCCTGATCCGGGCAAAGGCAGGTCTCATCTATATCCTGAATCAGCTGACCGAAGAAGGCCATGTCTACTATCCTGAGAGTCAATTGATTCATAAGGCAAAGGAAATACTGAGTGTCGATGAAGAAATCGTTATGCTCGCCGTAAGGGAGCTATCCAAAGAGAAGGAGCTCTTCTTAGAAGATCTTGATCCTGATGGTAATCTCAAAGCCGTTTATCTTGCCCCCTTCCATGTGGCAGAAACGGGAGTGGCTCAAATGCTGATGAATCTGAAGGAATCTCCCTCAAACATCAGGCCCATCCATCCGGAAAAGGCGATCGAATGGGTGCAGCAGAAATTGAACATAGAGCTTGCCCAAAGACAGGAGGAGGCAATTCTTCTCGCAGCCACTTCAAAGGTGTTGATTATCACCGGTGGCCCTGGGACCGGGAAGACGACCCTCATCACGGCCATACTAAGAATCTTTCAGCAATTGAAGCTGAGGATCCTTCTTGCAGCTCCCACAGGAAGGGCAGCCAAGAGAATGAATGAGGCAACGGGGTGGGAGGCAAAGACCATTCATCGTCTCCTTGAATACTCTCCACGTAAGGGTGGTTTCAAGAAAGACCAGGACGATCCTCTTGAGGCAGATGTGGTCATCATCGATGAGGCCTCCATGCTCGACACCCTTTTGATGTACCATCTCCTGAAAGCCATTCCATCCCACGCTCATCTGATATTGGTAGGAGACGTCGATCAGCTCCCTTCGGTTGGACCTGGAAATGTCCTGAAGGATATCATCAGATCAGGAAAGTTTACCGTGGTGAGGCTCTTCGATATCTTTCGCCAGGCCCAGGAGAGCATGATCGTGGTCAATGCGCACAAAGTCAATCAAGGTCAGCTCCCCGTTTTAAAGGAAATCGACAAACCAGAGAAAACCGACTTTCAATTCATCCAGGAAGAGGATCCGGAGAAGATCCTTCAAAATATCCTGGACCTCTGCAGTGAGACAATACCCAGACAGTTCAAGTTTCATCCGCTCAGAGAGATCCAGGTCCTGGCACCCATGCACAAGGGAATCATTGGAGTAGCCAACCTCAACATCGAGTTACAGAAGAGACTGAACCCCGGTCAGCCAGGCATCACCCATGGAGCATGGAACTTCAGATTAGGGGACAAGGTGATGCAGATCGTTAACAACTATGACAAAGATGTCTTTAACGGGGATATCGGGTTGATCTCAAAGATCGACTCGGAGGAAAGAGAGGTGGTAATCGATTTCGATGGGAGACTGGTTACTTATGACTATTCCGATCTCGATGAAGTTGTCCTGGCCTATGCCGTATCCGTCCATAAGTCCCAGGGGAGCGAGTACCCCGTCGTGATACTTCCCGTTGTCACACAACACTACATGCTTTTGCAGAGAAACCTGATCTATACGGGAATCACCAGAGCTAAGAAACTGGTCATCATGATCGGAACGAAAAAGGCCCTGGCTATTGCCATAAGGAATAACAAACCACAACGAAGGTACACTCTTCTCTCGGAGAGGCTGGCAACGTCATGACTGAACTGAAGAACGAATTCTCCTGGTCCTTTCTCCATTCTCACCGATGTCTCGAATAACATCCCCATGGAAGAAGATCGGTTTAGTAAGATAGAAGATGAGCACGTCATTTTCAGATGTAATGATAGAAAACTCTGCAGAACTTGAGTGATGTTGCACGCTATGCGCTCTGCGCTCTGCCCCCTGCCTTTTCCGTGGCATAAGAGACGCTTTATCCTTGCATAATTTTTTGTTCTTGGTATATTTAAGCCAACTTGGGTGGGGTAGACAAATTAATTCAGTTTTTACAGCAGGTTAGTATGCTCAATTTTTTTATTGACAAAAGGTATCAATTGATACCATAATACTTATGAATCGACCTTCCCATAAAGAAATCAACTGTAAGATAAAACAGGCAAACGAAAATGGAAGAAGCAAGAATGGATTGCCCGAACGGGCATGGGAAAATGGTGCTGAGGAACACAAAAAAGCGAATGACTTTCCGCGGTGTTAAAATAATCGTTCCGATAGAACAGTATCGATGTACAGTATGCGGTGTCGAGGCAGGGACGGTCGACCAGGCGGCAGATACTCAGATGACGATTTCAGAAGCCTATCGCAAAGCAGTTAACCTGTTAACAGGTAGGGAGATCGTTGAGAAGAGGAAGAAGTTAAACTTGACTCAGGAGTCCCTCGCCAAGAGAATGAATGTTGGAATTGCGAGTATCAAGAGGTGGGAAGGAGGTACGATTCAGAGCAAATCCATGGACCGTGCCCTTCGAATTGCCCTTGGAGACCAGAGCGTAGGAGATAGCTGCACCGGAAATCGGGCATTTTCAATTCCCAGGATAAAATTAGTGTTAAAAGAATTTGAGTCTGTTCTTGGTAAACGTCTTCTCAAAAAGAATGATAAGTTTCTTTTTGCCGCAAAAT
>Ga0315277_10007648_pt1 | contig 13994 bp, 18 predicted proteins | sample YL17G05_15_MG_FD_203695 | JGI IMG/M metagenome (GOLD analysis project Ga0315277, IMG submission 203695) | Sediment microbial communities from Yellowstone Lake, YNP, Wyoming, USA - YL17G05_15 | ecosystem: Environmental > Aquatic > Freshwater > Lake > Sediment | place: USA: Wyoming | collected... | reverse complement strand
CGATCTGTTCCGGGTCGAGGTCCTTCCGCAAATGGCCATCGATCAGGATCAGGCTCCCGTCATCACCACGACGCGCGATGAGCGCCGCCGCATAGCCGATCTCTTCGAGCACACCGCGAAGGGCCGCCCGCTGTGCGGCGGGGTGGCGGCGCCAATTGGCCTCGTGCGCGACGAGCGTGCTCGCCCGGGCGTGAATAAATTCGACGATTCTGTCTCTCATCGCTCACCGCCCGGGGACTTCCGGCGCTTGGCCGCGATTGCACGAAGGCGCTCCAGCTCCGCCGGGGTTCTCTGCCGGTGGAAAGTGCAGCGGCACCGACGGTTGAGGCACACGGGAACGAGGACGTTCGGGTCCGTATAGAGCTGATCGTTTCGTACCCCCGTGATGAGGTCCTTCAGCTCCTCTGGCGAAGGGGCATCTCTCTCGGCGTCCGATCCTTCGGGCATGGCCGTCCACCCGAGGAGGCCATCGTGGCTCGGCGCGGCGTGGGAGAGCCAGAAGAGGAGGTGCTCCCGATAGGCCCTGGCTTCGGCCAGTGCCCTCGCCTCGGCCTTGGCCTTCCGGTAGGCCTTGGCAAACGCACGAAGCTTGGGCGTAGCAGGCCGCGCCGACCGCCCCTCCCCGCGAGCAACCCACTCCCGCAGGGCCCGAGGGGAGACTCCGCAAGCCTCGGCGGCGACGTGATCGAACACGCCGTTTCGGATGAGACCGAGGATCTTCTCCTGGCGCTCGCGGGTGAGTGAGACCGAGCCGATCGGCCTGCCGCGGCGCTTGCTCACAGGGGCCTTCGACGCCCAACCTGCGGGGAGCAGCTGGAGCGCGCCGAGTGCCGTGGCTCGATTGGTGATGTGAGCCCTGACCGCACTCTTGTTCCTTGCGCGGGGAAGGTCCTTGATCGCCAGAAGGAGATCGTGCTTGTTCGCGATCGGACACGAGCCGTCCAGAATCTCGCCGGAGTCGTTGGTGATCGGGATGGCCAGTGCGCTCTTGGCCATCGCCACGCGCTGCTTCCTGCTGTAAAGCTGATGCTTCTCGGAGCCAGCCATTGAGGCCACCTCGATTCGTCTACGGATGCCAACTCCGTTGCACCGCAGGCGCGTCGGTTTGCCGCAGGCTGGTCGAGGCCGCAGGCCTGACCCCGGACGGCGCAGCCGTCCTCAGAACGAATCTTACCCTATGAATCGCTTGAGGTCGTCGTCACCCTCGCTCTCGCACTCCTCGCCTTCATCACCGTTGTCGCCATCGGCTTGCGGAGGAGAAGGACAACGACGCGGGGCACTAGGCGCCAGATCGCCGCGTATGGGTGGCTGTACAGCATGTCGAAGAAGGACGCGATACCTTCGAGTCACCTACCAAGCGCGTATTGCGTAGCTCCTATAGGAACCAAGAGCCGCAGAGTGAGACCGGCCACCACCGCTCAACGCGAAGTTGCCACTTCGCGCGAATTTCCTATCGGGGTGAAATCCGGCCTTGTCGCTCATCGTGCCAGGTCAGAAGACCGTTCAGGCCGATCGCAGTGTGCCGCCGATGTGGCGCCGATCGACGTCCTCACCAACCTCGCCGACGATCGGAACAGGCCCGTGACCTGCGACTTTGCGCCCTTGAGAGCGTACCGGCAGTTCTCTTGAGGATGCTGTTGCGGCGGCACAGAATTCGACGCCGGCATAGGAGACCGTTTTCAAGACCGTCGCCTTCGTCCGCTCGGCCACCCTCCCGGCCGGACCGTAGCAGCGGGGCTACCTCTCGACAAAGACTCCGGGGCGGCCCACGCGGAGCCTGACACGCATGGCCAGGAGCTCAGGAGACCGAAACCGACCGCACCGGCGACCAGCCGCTGGTCGCACCGTTCGAGATCCTGTGCGGCAGCGAGCAGGACCGAGGATCGCCGGCAGCACGACGGCCCGGCGCGAGCGTTTCGTCTGGCAGGAAGACCGGGGCCTCCAGGTACTCTCGCTTGGAGCACGGAACGCGATTCGGTCGGCAGGCATCGGGCCAGGCGCCGAAGGTCAGGGACCCGGATCGATCTTGTGCTACCACATTGACAGCTACACCGTAACTACGCTATCGTTACAGCATGAGCAGACAAGTAGCTACGTCAGTCCTGTTTCACGCGCCAGTCCAAGACCTCGAGGCATGGGCGGCAGCCACCGAGCAAGAGATTGCGGAGATCCGGAACCGGATGTTCCCTCTCGAAGAGCAACTTGACGCAGCCAAGGAGCGACTCGACCTCATCCGCCGACTAATCGGGCTCGCCGGAGCAAACCATGCGAAGGCCGTGCGAAGCACCACAGAATCGCCGGAGCCTGGCGGAAGGCGCGAGGGAACGCAGGTTCCTCCGGGTGCGCGTGTCGAGGATCACATTGAGTCGGTGCTTTCCGACGCCGGCCAATCTCTACACATCAGCGCCTTGCGGAGCGAACTGATTGCGCGCGGCGTTCCACTCCCCGGGCGCGGAGATGAAGCCAACATCATTGTTCGTCTGCGTAGATCAGAAGACCGGTTTACCCGCACGGGCCGCGGCATGTACGGGCTCGCCTCGTGGGGATTGCCCGCCGTAATCCCAACCAGAGCCAAGAAGAAGCGCGGACCAAGGAGAGTCTCCAAGTGACGTCCCCTGACGATCTCGCCAACTGGGAACTTGCTGTTTGGGCGCTAGGTCTTCTCGACGGAGCCACGTCGTTCGTCGATGTCGAGGACGTCTCTCTTCGGGCTTTTGAACTAGCCCCCACAAGGTTGGCGTGGCGAACCCGCCCCGATATCCCCGACTACAACAAGTGCTCAAAGGCATTGAGGGACGCGGATCGCCGTAGACCTCCGCTTCTCCTTAAGACAGCCGATGGACTCCGGCGACAGCTCACGGTTGAGGGGCAGCAATGGATCGAGCGGAACCGATCACGCATGAACTCTTTGCTGCACCAAGGAGAGGCTGTTCAGGAGCCCAGGTCGAGACCGCACCTCCGCATGATCGCCGAAGTGGAGAGGAGTGAGCCATTCAGAGAATGGCTTTCCGGCCATGAGCTACCCAAGGAGAAGTGGCAAGCTGCCGAGCTTCTCAGATGCTCCCCGGATAGCGATCGGCGCATCTGGAAGGAGCGGCTAGAGGTGCTTCGGTCGGCGGCAAACAGAGCGCAGCGCAACGAAGTGCTCAGCTTCCTGGATGAGCTTGCCGGGCACCATCCCGAGTGGTTTGAGGAGGCAGGGCGATGAGGGAAACATCCGGGCACGTTCAGTATCTAGGTCGAGGGTTCCACCAGGACGCCAGTCTGGCTATGAAGGGGGACATAGTTCGCGCCTTGATCGAGACCATAACTAACTCTGATGATGCTTACGGTCCGAACCGAGGGAAGATCCGCATAGAAGTGGAGCACCGGCGAGGCCGACCATCGAGGGTGATGACCCGCGACCGGGCAACGGGGATGACCCTCGATCGAATGCGGGAGGCTATTGAAGGCCTCGGTGGGCGAACGTCGGGGTTCGAAGAGGGTCACGATGTCAGGGGTAACTTGGGGCGCGGCGCGAAAGATCTCGCTGCATTTGGGCCAGTGGACTTCGAAAGCATTTGCGATTCGGGACGGTACGTGCACCTACGGCTTGAGAAGACTGGTGACACAACTTCTGGGGACAGAACCGCCGCACCAGACGACCGCGAGCAACTCGGGATCCCTCGTGGCAGCGGAACAGTGGTCACGATCCACGTTGATTCGAATTTCCGGTGTCCCCGCCATGAGCGACTCAAGGAGAAGATCTCAAAGCACTATCAACTCCGTGACATCCTTTCTGACCCTAACCGCGAAACCGTGCTCGTGGATGCGAACAGCGGGCAAACGGAGACCCTTAGATACTCCTATCCCGCGCTCCCAATCGTCTTCTCGCAGGATCTCGGCATCGAGGGCTACCCGGACGCAACCGTCACGGTCACCATCTATCGCAACCCCGAGCGCTACGACGACTCACCTTCGGACACGGGACGACCCGGAGGCATCCTGGTTAAGGGCCGACGGGCGATCTATGAGAACACCTACTTCTCGTTCGAGAACAACCCGCATGCCGGATGGTTCTCTGGCGTGGTCGAATGCCGTCATATCGACCAAATCGCTACTGAGTACGACGAGCGCTTCCTTACCAACGCTCCTCAGGATGCCAGCAATAGCATGCCAATCATTGCCCGAAGCAGAGATGGCCTCGAACACAACCATCTCTTCTACAAAGCACTTGCTGCCGCAGTAGAAGGACCTTTGGGTGACCTCATACGGGCTGAGGAAGAGAAGGCTCGAGGCGCAGGAGCTAACGAGACGGCGCGAACGAGACGCCTGCTCGATGCCCTGGGAAGGGATCTCGCACGATTGATCGACGAGGACCTTCGAGAGCTCGATGAAGAGGGCTTCCTGTCGGGCGGGCCCGGGGGAGAAGTTCCTGCGCTGAAACTGATCCCCGAACAAGTGGTGTCGTACCTGGGAGAAGACAAGACCGTGACAGTTCAGGCGAGATCTGACCTAGGCCTCATGGAGGCCCAAGCAGAGGTTGAGCCCGGCGGTGTGGTCGAACTGATCGATGGGCAGACGGTCACCCTGTCACCTCATCGTCGACGCCCAGACCTCCTAACCGGTCAAGTTCACCTTCGACCGTTGGTCGCCGATGAAGAAACATTGCTAACAGTGACACTCGGCGAGTTCTCAGCAGTCGCTTTGGTTGAGATCCGTCCTCAGGCCGAGGTTATCGAGGTACCTATTGCTCTTCCGGAGGACCTCCAGTTTGAAAGAGACAGTTACCGGTTGACCTGGACCAAGAAGAGAAAGCTGCGGATTGTAGCGCCCGTAGAGACCGTTGACGCGGAAGGGAAGGATCTTCGGGTCAGCTCCGCAGACCCCGGAGTAGTCGTTCTAGGCGGTAGCACTTCCATGGAACTGGACGATGAGGCTGCCTTCTTCGAGGCAACTGTGGAGGTGGAGGCTCGTACGCTTGGTGCGCGCGCAAGTCTCCGAGCGGAGTTGGGGGCCATCAGCACGACCTGCAACGTTGTCGTGACGCGGGATGAAGATGCTCCAAACCTTCGTATCCACTACGCCGACGAAGAAGCAGGCAACAGCCGTGCGATTCTCACCAGCGAGGGTGGTCAGCGGATCTTGACGATCATGGGACGTCACGCTGCGATCAGCCGCTACCTTGGACCAGGGCCCGGTTTTCCTTTCCAGGAGAGCGCGCTAGCACAAGCGGTGGTAGCCGAGATACTGGCAGGCGAGGCAACCCGAATCGTTATGGAGAAGAAGTATCCGCTTGGTCGGTCAGATGATCTCGATGCCGCCGCACTTTACGCCGACCACATGAGGTACATGAGGAAGTACCTCGCCCGCTGTCACCGTGCACTCGTGCCCGATCCCCAACCGCCGCGCGACTAACGACGGTTTGAACGGGAGCCCCCAGGTCGCCTAGGATGCCGTCATGCCTGCAACCTCGAGAGCCGTCGTCGGCCCAACCCTCTTCAACCTGGAAGCCGAACTCCCCTATGAACTCAGGCTGAAGGACTTCGAGCTGGCTATGCAGGATGTTTACGATCTCCTGTTCGACGTCAACAGCATCCTCATCGAGCGAGGGCTTGACAGGTTTGACGACATGCTGCGGAAGCAGGCTATGTCAGGTGTCATTTCAGATGCCCTCACAACCTCTCTCGCCAAGCACTCGCGGGCCCTAGCGGCCAACCGATTCCACAACGGGCACCCCGACCTTGTCCTCCGAGGTCGCCACGAGAACGATGCCGTCAAGGCCGGCGACGAGGGGGTCGAGATCAAGACCACCAGAGGCAAGGGGGCGCCAGACGCTCATGGCGCCAGGGAGGCCTGGCTGTGCGTCTTCTACTACGTCGTGGACGATGAAACGGAGCCTGCAAGCGCGAGAGAGCCCATGACATTCCGAAAGATCCTTCTGGCCCGGTTGGAGGTGGCTGACTTCCGAACCAACGAGCGCGGCACCCTCGGCACGCGCACATCCAGTCCGAACGCGAACGGGATGAAGAAGCTTCGCGCCAACTGGATCTACGACACAGGCACCTGAAGCGCCGCCAATTTGGGGACAGCTTCTCTGGCGACCGCAAAGTAGTTCGCGTCAAGTTCGACACCCACGCTCTGATACCCGACGGCGATGGCGGCGGCGAGCGTGGACCCTGCTCCGGCGAACGGATCCAGAACGACTCCTTCACCCAGGGGAAGAACAGCTCGCACAACTTGGCGGAGGAACGCCTGCGGCTTAAGGCTTGGGTGGGGCGCGAGCGCGCGCTCAGAGCTGCGAGTTGGATGGGAGGAGATAACGTCGCCGAAGGGCCGGTCGTCCGATATGCGACGAAGACCGCCCGTCTTGTACTTGCGCAAGTTGTCCTGAACGCGCCCTTCGAGTGGCCTGCGGAAGAGAAGCCAGGGTTCCCACATGGAGCGCGGCATCACGCTCACGCCGTCGAACTCCTCGTGAGCGTTCTTCGGGCGATCACCACCACGCATGGTCATGACGAGCCGCGCAATCTCTCCTCGCCTTTCGAAACCCGCGGCAGCAACGGCTCCCGAGACCAGATGCGAAACGAGGGGGTTGGAAGCAATCATGACGTGCGCTCCTGGCACCAGAACGGGTAGCAGGCACTGGGCCCAGTCGAGGAAGAACTCCTGAAGTCTCAATAGCTCGCGTTCCGTGAGGGTCGTGAACCTTGGCAGTGGGGCCCGCTGATGGCCATCGAACGACGGTGGGATCCTCCAAACCCCCCCCTTGCCCCGCCGCAGCTTCTCCTGCTCCTTGGACGTGTATTCCACCATGCCGTACGGCGGGTCAGTAACGACGCCGTGGATGCTCATCTCCGGCTGCTGAGATAGCCACACAATGCAATCGTCGAGGACCAGCCGCGAGGACCCTTGATCGAACTCAGCGACTTCGGTCGGAGTCGCGTCAGATCTAAGCGCGAGATTCAATTGACACCTCGCAAGCGATATCGGCCACGCTCCAAGCGCTCGAACATCGACTCGGCGTTCAGGTTCAGGTACGACCGCACCGATGACGACGAGACCTCTCCTCCCAACACGTGCCCAACCCCCGCGACGATCTCAGCGACAGTTGCGCTGCCCCCTCGTTCACGCATCGTCGCGACGATGGCATCACGAACCTCTCCCGGACGTCGCCTACTTGACACCAGAGCCGCCTCTCCTTGCAGTGACAATCCCCACACTCAGCATGAACATCTGTTCGAACACTAGACGTCTAGACGTCAAACGTCAAGCATCTAGGCAAGGCATTCCGTTGGCCCAACTAGCAGAGCAGCGGTTTCGTAGGCCGTCGCCTTCGTCCGCTCGGCCACCCTCCCGGTCGGACCGTAGCAGCGGCGACGGGCCTCCGCAAAGACGCCGCGACCATGACCCGGGGCGAAGGACCCTCGATCGGCCGCTGAGACGGCCGAGATCCTGGTTCGGACGCGCTTCACATTGCTCCTCCGGCTGATGGTGTTCCCCCGGTTGCGTGGAGTCGCCCCCCACCCGTCGAGCTCTCGGGTCAATCGCCTCGAGCCGCGGACTCAGCCATGGCTGGCGGACGACCCTGGAGCTTGCACCAGGGGTGCATGTTTCAGAGCAGACGCCGACGTGACGCGGCGGGAGAATACTGATCCGCGAGGCTGAGGTCTTCGCCTTGTCCGGGGCACTCAGGCAGGACGGACACCTCCTGGGGAGGACCACGATGCCGAAGCAGACGAAGCGTGATCGGAAGGAGCAGGCGAGGCGCGGCAGGGCCAAGGCCCACGACGCGGTCAGGCGGCGCCAACAGTACCGGCGCCTCGGGTACGCGGCCGCGGGGGTGGCGCTCGTCCTCGCCGTCGCGGTCCTTGTCGCCTCTTGGGGTGGCGGGCAGGGTGGCAGCGGCGCCATCAAGCCATCGCTCCCGGGCCAGATCGAGGTCTCGGCTCCGGCGAGGACCGGGCTGATCCCCGAAGGTGAGAGCGCCCCGAGCTTCTCAGCACCGGGGTTCCGGATAGTGAAGGACCCAAGTACGGGGGATCTGACGGTGCAGCGTGAGCACGTGGATTGGAGCCCCGGGGCTCCGACGGTCATCGTTCTCTGGGCTTCGTGGTGTCCTCACTGCCAGAGCGAGCTGCCTGTGATTGGGAGGGTCGCGGCGGACTTCCCGGCCGTGAGCCTCATCACGATCACGACCTCGATCGGCGCCCACCCGGGGCCCACGCCGAACGGATACCTGGCCGATGCAGGCCTGACCTTGCCCGTGGCGATCGACGACGCCGAAGGGACGCTCGCCCAAGCCTTCGGCCTGCGGTACTTCCCCACCATCTACTTCATCGCATCTGATGGCACCGTGGCCAAGGCGTGGGAAGGGGACCTACCCGAGGCGCAACTTCGAGAGCTGATCGGGTCATTGACCTGACCCCGCCTGACCGCACTATCGCCAGCGCGGCGCCATCGTGATCGTGATCAGCGCGGTCATCGCGGGTGGGTACACCAGGGCGGCGGGGGGATGGGGTGTGGCCCGACCATCGAACGCCTCCTCCGATGAGGCGGAGTCGCGGGCCGCGGCCATGCTCGTCGACCTCCTGAATCCTCTCCCGATTCTGGTGCGAGCAGACCGAACGACTCATGCTCCCGATCGCGCGGGCACGGCCAACCGGTGTGCCCAGCACTGCACGCTTTCCATCGGGCCGGCTCTCCCCGGGCATGGGGGGAAGAAGGGGACCCCTGGTAGCCCGACAGAAGAATCGGGGACGCGCGGATAACGTCCTCACCTGGGGTCTCAAAGACCCAAGCGGGCAGGCTAGGCGACGTCGACCCTGCGGATCCAACTTACCGAGGCGGCGAGGCAGCCGATCAACAGCAGCGAGAGACCAACCGCACCGACGGCGGGGTTCTGGGGTCCGCCGAAGACATCTGGCCAGATGTGATCCAAGGAGAGCTGCGTCCGCTCGAAGCCCATCCACGACGCCACCCAATACCCCGGCGTCCAGGCGAAGAGGGCATCGAATGCGGAGAGAACCATCGACGCAACAATGATGCCGAACCCGAGGAAGAACGTGCCCAGCGTGTTGCGGACGATGCTGGCCGAGAAGGTACCGACTGCTGCGAAAGCTCCAATCACCAGAAGGGCCCTCGCAAGCTGCGGCCACGAGTAGGCCCACTGCAGAGTCGGTGACGGGTGCAGCGGTATCGGGAAGACGCGGGCGACCAGCTGCCCGGTGATCGCCATGCCGGCCCAAGTGCCGACCAGGAGCGCCACGCCGCCTATCCACAGCGAGCCGAACTTCGCAAGGATCACGCGTCCGCGGCGGTTCTCCTGGACAAAGAGCGTCTTCGCGGTATGCCCCGTCCATTCACCACCGATGTGCGCGCCCGCGAGCAGCATGATGACGAGAGCGCCGAAGGTGGAGGTGACGATTCCCGCAGCGAATCCGCCTGATCCCAGCGGCTCCAAGTGGCTCAGTGCGCGGAGCGAATCGTTGGTTGTCTCCCTCAGGAATTGCCTCGCGAGTTCGACATCCCTCGCTCGTACGGCTTCACACTTCGGCCCCGGCTGAAGACCACCGAGCGCCTTGCACGGCGCAGGATGCTGGATCGCCTGGGTGGGAGCCACGATCGCGTTCCGGTATTGAAGCTTGGCGGTCTCCAGGTACGCGGCTCCGACGCTTGCGCCAACCAGGACAAGCCCTAACAGAGCCCAGAAGACCAGTGGGCGACGGAGCTTCGCGATTTCAGCGCGCAGTAGGTCCACTGCCAGCCCCCTTCGCGACCGTCGCGAGGAATCGTTCTTCAAGGCTCGAGTAGCCGCGCACTTCGGAGGGCGTGCCCTCGAGGACGACTCTGCCGTCATGCATGATTGCGATTCGATCGCAGGTCTGCTCGATCTCGTGCAGCTGGTGGCTTGAAACCAGAATCGTGGTGCCTCCCTCACGAAGTTGAAGCAGCATCCGACGGAGGGCAGTGATTCCGATGGGGTCAAGACCGTTGGCTGGCTCATCAAGGACGAGAAGTGAGGGCGATCGAAGGAGCGCGGTCGCGAGCCCGAGGCGTTGACGCATCCCTTGCGAGAACGTCTTCACCCTCTGGCCCCCTGTCTCAGTAAGTCCGACCTGTTCAAGAGCGGACTCAATCGCAGAGGATGATCGAGCCCTTGCACCTTCGTGCAGGACAACTTCGAGGTTCCGCCGTGCCGTCATCCATGGATAGAAGAAGGGCTCCTCGATGATCGCACCTATGCAAGCCAGAGTGGCTGGGCTGACAGGGACTCGCTCTCCGAGCACCACAACCTGACCTGATGTGGGCCGAGTCAGACCGAGGATCATCTTCATGAGCGTTGTCTTGCCGGCACCGTTCGGTCCAAGCAAGGCAAAGGCCGAGCCCGCAGGCACAACGAGATCCACTTCGTCAACGATCGACCGGCCCCTCCTGGTCTTGGAGAGGTGCTCGCAGCGGATCGCGTCCACGTTCTCCTTCCGCCGACCCGGCTCTAGGTCGAGCGGGAACAGTACTCCTCACGGTGGGTACGGCACGAGCCACGTCGCGTATCGATCACCGCTTCCGTCAACCGTCCACACGCGTCGGCAGTCGCGACTGTCGACAGAGCAGCGATACACGACGACATCCTGACCCTGGCGGGCGAGCACAAGGATGTGAGACCTATCCTCCCACTCTGCCTGGAATGCACCGGGCAGTTGGCGACTCCGGAACGCCACACCACCGCCGCGAGCATCGAGTACAACGAGGCGGTTCGAGTGGGCGCCCACGAGGCCATTGTCAATGACCCCATCAATACCTGCAAGTTGCGCTCCGCTTGGTGAATACGTCTTCCACCGAACTGAGCAGTCCCCTGAGAATGCCAACAACGGATGTGAGCGATGCCAGGCCCCGGCTGACCAGCAGCCGCTGTCCCCGAAGCTGAGGACAACCTGATGGGCTACAGGATCAGTTGGGCCTGCATCGGACCATCGCGGCAGTCGCGTCACCTGGCCAGTCCTTGGGTCCCACACTGCAACTATGGGCTGGGCATCACCCAGCTCGAGCAGGACTCGCCGCCCGACGAACGGTCCCCCGCGCGCGCGAACGTCACTCAGACGCTTTGTAGCAACAGTGTGATTGAAATGTTGGCCGCCAAGAAGCGTCAGTCGCGAGGGTCCAGACGGCTTTCGGAGATCAGATCTGCTGAACGAGATCCGCGTCCCCCCCGCCGAGACGCCGAAGCTTTGAGCAACCGGGCCCGCGAGCCTGCGTGCATCGCGGCGCGTGACGTACCATATGACAATGCCCCTGCGCCCATAGCCGAGTCCAACGAAGCCGTGGCGGGCAGCCATAGGGGGTTGGTAGGCCGCCTTCGGAGAGGGCCATCGGGCCACGACGCTCTGCCTGCCGTTCGTGACGGTGACGATTCGTCCGTCCACGAAGAGAGGCAGACCGAGTGTGGGTTCGAGGGCGTGCGTGGTGGAGGTCGGAGCCGGCGAGCGCGCGGTGGGAGAGGCAGGCCCTGTGCTGGTGTCGCGCGGCGACGTCCCGGAGCACGCAACGGCGGCAATAGCAATCAAGCTCCCTGTGACGTAAGCGCGGCTTCTGCTCCCCATATCTCTCGCCTCTCGGCGGACGGCACTTGACCATCCTACAGACAGAAACTCAACCACAATCTGCGAAGCTCAGGCCTGGCCGACGAGGGCCCGCCCCAGGACTTCCCGCACCTGCGGGAGCTCCTGGATGCCTTCCGGCACCACTACAACTCCGAGCGCCCGCGGCGATGAGCCCGAGAACGAGCTGGACCCAGATCACGGCGACGCGACCGAGCCGAGCCATCCGCGCAGCATGCGACGGATGAGCTCGACGCCTTCCTCGGGCGTCATCGGACGCGGCGGCGGCTCGACGCTTGATCGCGCGTGACGCGCGTTCGGTCCAGCGGCTCTTGGATGGTTCGCCGTCCGGCTGAAGCGGTCGACCTCGTTGGCACTCGCCCATCCACCCCCAACGATGTCCGCCCGGCCCTCGATGATCTCGAGCACGCGGTACAGATTCACCCAATCGTGGGGCCGGTTGAAGGCCGCGAGCGCCTCGGCGACATCGGGATCTCGTTCGGCGAGCTCGAGCCACCGATCCGTCTCGAGGGTCCCCGGCTTCGGCGACATAGGTTGGCCGTCCACCAGGATCGTCGGCGCTGGAACCCGAGCACGAATCTCGACGGTTGCAGGTCGGGCGACTGCGTGCACCACTCTGCCCCGTGGCGTGATGCTCCCCTCCGCGGCGAGTTCTCTTGCCTCCCCACCACCTGCCCGGAACTCCACAAGGTGACCGTCGACGTCGACGTCTCGGAACCCACGCCGCTTGAGCTTCCCGGCTCCGTTCAGTCGCGGCAGGAGCCGCTGCGCCTCCTCGAGGACCTCAACGGTCCCATCGAGGCGCTCGAAGGTCACGGACTCGAAGAAGAAGTCGCCGCCGTCTTTCACCACGCGAATGGCCGGAGACGTGATGAGCTCGACGAGATCCTCGAGATCGGGAGCTTCGCCTTTGAGCCGGACGCGCCAGCGCGCCGCGGGTCGTTCGGTGCTGCCTGCGTTGTCGTCCATAGCCTGCCTCGGAGGAAACGGTACAACTGCGGACCGACAGTTCCCGATCACGCCTTCGGGCGGTCGAACCGCCCGACCCGGTCCCGCTGGGGAGCGCGCCGCGGCGGCCCGAGGATGTACCGGCGGAGTCCGACCTCGAGCGCCCGTCGAGCACGACGAGGGCATGAGCATTCAAGCAAACTGACTCCACCGAAGTGGGGGAACATCACCCGGCGAGGCGACCTCGCTCGCGCGGCGCCAGGAAAGGGAACTCCGGGCCTGGCTCTACCGGCGCTCGAGCCCTGAGGAACGGGCGACGCTGAACGACGCGATCGACGCCTTGGCGGCCCGGGTTGAGGAGGGCTACCGCGTGCGAGTCGACGCAGTGGTTGTCGGGGACCGTGCGCTTGACGAAAGGCTGAAGGCCCTCGTAGACGCCTGCGGTGAGGCTGCCACTAACGCGGCTCGTCACTCGGGGGCGGATTCCGTCTCCCTCTATGTGGAGGCGGATGATTCGAGTGCCACGGCATATGTTCGCGATCAAGGCAGGGGCTTCGCCGTCTCCTCGGTGCCGCACGACCGGCGGGGTATCGCCGACTCGATCAGGGGCCGTGTCGAGCGCTACGGCGGTACCGCGTCGATCAAGACCGCACCCGGCGAGGGAACCGAGGTCCACCTGTACATGCCTCGGAACGGGAACGGCGGATGAACCCCAAGGTATTCGTGGTCGACGATCACGCAATCTTCCTGTCAGGACTTCGATCCGAGCTCGGGGAATCATTCGAGATCGTTGGCGAGGCGACGGACGTCGACGAAGCGATCGATGCGATACGCAAGGCCAAGCCCGACGTCGTCCTGGTGGATGTCCACATGCCGGGCGGGGGCGGAGCCGCGATCGTGTCCGCGGTCGTCAAAGACCGGCCTGAGGTGCGGTTCCTGGCACTCTCGGTCTCGGATGCTGCGGAGGATGTTATCGCGGTGATCCGCGCCGGCGCCCGTGGATACGTCACCAAGTCGATATCGCCGGCCAATCTAGCCGATGCGATCCGCCGTGTGAACGACGGCGATGCGGTCTTCTCACCCCGACTCGCCGGATTCGTTCTGGACGCATTCGCCGGGGATGCCACGGTGATCGCAGATCCAGAGCTGGACCAGCTGACGGCCCGAGAGAGGGAGGTGCTGCGTCTCATCGCGCGCGGATACTCCTATAGAGAGGTTGCGAACAAGCTGAGCCTTTCGGTGAAGACCATCGAGACCCACGTTTCCGCGGTGCTCCGCAAGCTGCAGCTGACCAGCCGGTACGAGCTCGCGCGCTGGGCGACTGAGCGCCGCATCGTCTAGCAGGAGGGGGCGACGGTTGCGGCGGGGTCTGCCTGCGTGGCCGCCGTGTCCAGCAGGCACGCGATCACATCCGCCGCGGCATACGAGTCGGCGTCCTTGGGGATGAGC
>Ga0315277_10007647_pt1 | contig 13995 bp, 8 predicted proteins | sample YL17G05_15_MG_FD_203695 | JGI IMG/M metagenome (GOLD analysis project Ga0315277, IMG submission 203695) | Sediment microbial communities from Yellowstone Lake, YNP, Wyoming, USA - YL17G05_15 | ecosystem: Environmental > Aquatic > Freshwater > Lake > Sediment | place: USA: Wyoming | collected... | reverse complement strand
TGACATTGATCGCGCCGTTCATCAGGTGACCTACGAATACAACGGCGTGCGCTATCAACGAACAGCCTTCGCCAGCCACCCCGACGGGGTCATTGTGATCCACCTGACGGCGAACAAGCCCGCCGCCTACACCGGCCGCGTTCAGCTTGCGGACATGCACCAGGCCCGGATTTCCGCCGATGGCAACAAGCTCAGCTCGGTGGGCAAACTTCAGAACGGGTTTGAATATGAAGCCCAGTTGCTCGTGCTGAACAAAAACGGCGCCATCGCGGTGAACAATGACGCGGCATTCGCCAAAAACCCATGGAACATTGCTGTGCCCGCCACCAGTCTGGCCTTCGAGCAATGCGACAGTGTGACCCTGATTCTCGGGGCGGGCACGAACTTTCTCCAGGATCACACCAAACAGTGGCTGGGTGTGCATCCCCACGCCGCCGTTACGAAGCGGGTCGATGCCGCCGCCAGGCAGAGCGTGGCGAAGCTGCTGGCGCGGCATGAGGAAGACTATCGGTCCCTCTTCCGCCGGTTTTCCCTCGAGGTGGGAACCAGCGTGCCGGACCTACTGGCCAAGACCACGTTGGCGCGGCTGGAGGACTATTCCAAGAGCCGTACGGCCGATCCGAATCTCGAAGCCTTGTTCTGCCAGTTTGGCCGCTATCTGCTGATCAGTTGCTCGCGCCCCGGTTCCTTGCCCGCCAATCTCCAAGGGGTCTGGAACGACAGCAACGAGCCCGCTTGGGCCGGCGACTACCATTCGAACATCAACATCGAGATGAACTACTGGCCGGCCGAGCCGACCAATCTCGCGGAATGCCACCAGCCGTTCATCGACTACGTTACAGGGATCCGCGAGGTCAGCGCGAAGAACACGCAGAGAAACTACGGCAAAGTCAGGGGCTGGACCGTCCAGACGATGAACAACGCCTGCGGCATTTCGTTTTGGAAATGGAACCCGCCCGGCAGCGCGTGGTATGTGCAGCATCTGTGGGAGCATTTTGCCTTTGGCCGCGACAAGGCCTATCTCCGCCAGACCGCCTATCCCGTGCTCAAGGAAATCTGCCAGTTCTGGGACGACCACCTGAAACGGCGGCCGGACGGCACGCTCGTCACACCCGACGGCTGGTCACCCGAGCACGGCCCCGCCGAAGAAGGCGTGACTTACGATCAGGAAATCATTTACGACTTGTTCACCAACGCGATTGAGGCTGCTGATGTGCTGGGCGATGACAAGGAATTCCGCGATCGCATCGCCGGTCTGAGGGACAAGCTGCTCAAGCCGAAGATCGGGCGCTGGGGACAATTGCAGGAATGGGAAGCCGACAAGGATAATCCCAAGGATGATCATCGCCACGTCTCCCATCTGTTCGCCTTGTATCCCGGACGCCAGATCACCCGGGCAACCACACCCGAACTGGCCGAGGCCGCCCGGGTTTCCCTGCAAGCCCGCGGCGATAAGAGCACCGGCTGGAGTCGCGCCTGGAAGATCAATTTTTGGGCCAGGCTTTGGGACGGCGATCACGCCTACACCATGCTGCGAAGCCTGCTCAACGTGGTCCGCGAGACAAAAACCATCTACGGCGAGAGCGGCGGCGGCGTCTATCCGAACCTGTTCGACTCCCATCCGCCGTTCCAGATTGACGGCAATTTCGGCGCGACGGCCGGCTACTGCGAGATGCTGGTGCAAAGCCACGCGGGCCGGATCCATCTGCTGCCAGCGCTGCCCAAGGCGTGGCCGGCCGGAAGGGTCACCGGTTTGTGCGCGCGGGGCGGGTTCGAGGTGGACATGATCTGGACCGGCGGCCGCCTGACCAAAGCCGTGATCCATTCCAAGTGCGGCCTTCTCTGTCGGGTCGTTTGCGGTGACAAGACCTGGGAATTCAACACCACGGCCGGGAAGTCCTATCCTCTCGAGCTCGCCTCGGAGGTTGACCCGCGTGGCGCCAAGTAAAGGGACCCATGGGAAAAGAACTGTTGAACCAATACCGCCTTGTCATGAAACACTACCTGGCAGGACTTGTTTTCGCTCCGGCCCGGGGCCTTTCTCGTGACTGGCTAGGCAATCGCCGGGGATCCACAACACGGTCCCGACAGAATCGACTGACCGGCATTCATGCGCCACCATGGGGTGACCTTCGACAAGTCGCCGCGGCCCGTTTGGGCCATGGCGGAGCTCTTAATTGGAAAGAGATAACGAAATGAAGACCAGCGTTTCCTGTTCACGTTTTTTTTTGGCCGGCATCGTCGCTACCGTTGCCATCTCGGATGTTTGCAGTCAGACTGCCCATGAGGATCTTCTCAACCGGGCGGAGGTGCGATTGCATGCCATTTACGATCGGGACGAATTCCGTCCCAGGAGGTTTCAGGCCGAGTGGCTTCCCGACAGTTCGGGCTACACGGTTCTGGAGTCGGCGCCCGATGCCAAGGAAAAGGTGCGGGTACGTTATGATGTGGCCAGCGGCCAACGCACGGTGCTGGATGCCTCTCAGCAAAAGAAATCTCCCGGATCAGGCAACCTTTCTCCATATGGCACGCGCGTGGTGTTCTCCGAGCAGGGGAATTTATACGTGCGTGATCTGACCGGCGACCGGAAGAGCCCGCTGACCAAAAATGCCGCTGACGGCCCGGTATCAAACAGTCAGGCGGTCTGGAGTCCCGACGGAAAGTGGATCGCCTTCGTGCAGTCGGACGAATCCGACGTGAAACTCAGGTCGGTGTTGGTTCCGGGCGACCCATCGTATCCGGAAGTGAAGGAAGTCCGGTTTGCCAGGGTGGGTGGGACCATCCCGACGCTGCGGGTGGGGGTGGTGGATGCCCAGGGAAAGGAGACGCGCTGGCTTCCCATTCCCATACCGGCGGAGGGTTTCTATTTGGGGGAGATCGGCTGGGCTGGAGACTCGCACGAACTCTTGGTCGAGAAGTTGAGCCGCTTCCGAAATGAACGTGAGTTTCTCCTCGCCGACACCCGCACGGGAACCCTCCGGCGGATCTTCCACGAGACCGATCGGGCCTGGGTTGATGCCAGCTACGCCAGCAACGCCGGGTGGATTTGGATTCGCGGCGGCCAGGCGTTCATCGTCCTGTCCGAAAAGGACGGTTGGCGGCATGCCTATGTCTATTCGCGCGACGGCCGTGAACTGGCCCACCTGACGCCAGGTCAGTTCGACATCATTGAGCGCGGTGTGGTGGATGAGAAAGGAGGCTGGTTCTATTTTTACGCGTCACCTGACAACGCGACCCGGAAGTATCTCTATCGTGCGAGATTGGATGGAACCGGCGCGCCTGAACGGGTCACGCCTGCGAACCAGCCTGGCACGCATGACTACGACGTCTCCCCGGATGCCAAGTGGGCCTTCCACACCTACTCGACGTTCGACAATCCCCCCGTCACTGAACTTGTGAAACTGTCCGACCATAAGGTCGTGCGTGCACTCGAGGACAACGAGGCGCTGCGGAAGAAGATGAAGCCTTTGATCTCTCAGCCGACAGAGTTCTTTCAGCTTGATATCGGCGGCGGCGTGGTCCTGGACGCATGGATGATCAAACCGTCCGGCTTCGATCCGTCAAAGAAATACCCCGTGCTTGTCTATGTATACGGCGAGCCGCACGCCCAGACCGTGCTGGACGCTTGGGGAAAAGTCCATGCCGACTACCATCGCGTGATCGCCGACCTTGGCTTTCTGGTCGTGTCCATTGACAACCGGGGCACACCGGCACCCAAGGGGGCCGCGTGGCGGCGGGCCGTCTTTGGCAGCCTGGGGCCGCTCTCCACCGAAGAACAGGCGGCGGCGCTGAAGGAATTGGCCCGCACCCGACCCTGCGTGGATGCGTCGCGGGTCGCGATCTGGGGCTGGAGCGGCGGCGGCTCGAACACGCTGAACGCGATGTTCCGCAAGCCGGATGTTTATCATGTGGGAATCGCCGTCGCGCCCAAGCCGCAGCCCCACCTCTACAATGCGGAGTTTCAGGAGATCTACATGCAGACATCCGAGACGAATCCGGATGGCTACCGACGTGCGGCGCCCGTTAACTTCGCCGAGGGCTTGAAGGGCAACCTGCTGATCATTCACGGCACGGGTGAGAGCAACACCCATCTTCAGATTACTGAAGGACTGGTGGACCGCCTCATCGAACTGGGCAAGCGGTTCGACTACATGGCCTATCCCAATCGTGACCATGGGCTCCGCGAGGGACGCGGCACGGCGGTACACCTGCGTCTGCTCATGGCGCGATACCTCCTTGAGCACCTGCCACCTGGTCCGCGGTGAGCCTGCGTATATTTCAACTTTATAACTGATGAACTAGGCACATCAAAGAACATGAAAATCACGGCGAAAATGAAAACTCGATATGCTACTGGTTTTTCCCTGGTTCGCAAATGCGGCGGTCGCGGCCATGCCATTCTGCCCTCTGGGTGCCTGGGTGTTGGCGGAAACGGTCTCCCAGGCCCAGGTCGTCGCCAAGAATCAGGGCCGCTGCCAGGGGTGCTTCCTCCAGGTCCCGGTCGGCCACAGCAAAGTCGAGCGGCACGTAACAGTAGTAGTCGTGCATCTTTGCGTCGCCGGCACGAAGGTCTGCGGCGAGCGCCCCATCTGCGGCCGGATCGACAGCGAAGTCGTCGAAGAACAGGCGGGCGTGGGCCAACATCGGATCGGTACGGAGCCAGTTCGGACGCAGGAACGCCTCGATAAGCCGGCGTGTCAGGGCCAGGGTGCGCACCTGGCCCAGAAAGTCCAGTTCCGAGATTGCGGGCGGCCCCTGGATGATCTGGCCGATCTCGGTGGCCGCCCGCCGGGGTTCCTAAACCCACAGACTGACGGCCTTCGCGCGAATGAACGTCTCGGGGTGCGTGACGCCCTGCATCTTGGGGTGGCCCTTGCCGTCTCACGCAAAAAGACGACGGCGTGGCTACATCATACCTTTCTTGTGCGAGTTGTCCATGCTTGCAGAGTAGGATCTGCCATGAACGGGGTAGGGCGATCCCATCGAAGTGACACCCCGATATGCCGTTTTGCTCAATGGTAGTATCTCCGATCAGACACATCATGCCCCAGCCCCTTAGATCACCACGCACATTTCGTCCCACGCGGCATGCGAAAAATCGCCCGCAATTGCCTGGATGGCATTTCGACCAAGGCTGTATAAGCCGTTGGTGTCTTGGATACCAAGACCGTTGATAATTGGCCGCAAACGGCTTGTCATCTCAACTTCACGCAGGGGCGTGTTGATGGGCGGCGAGATCTTCTCGGGCAGGGGTTCGGCATGGATCAACGGGTCAACGTGATCGGCATACCAATGGGCCCACTCGGACCATTTGGCGAAGGCTTGCTCGTCTTTGGCGCGTAACTTCCCGTCTGCAACCCCGGCCTCGATGGCTGTAAGGTACCGGCGAATCCGCTCCGCATAATGCCAGTGATCGACGGCGGTCTTGAGTTGTTAGCGCCGTTGACGCTCCTCGGCTTCATATCGTTTGGCGGCCTCACGTCTCTCGGTCGCTCGCTGCCTTTGGCGTCCGCGGATCTCGTTGTCCAGCCGCTGTTGCTTCTTGTAGGCGACATGCTGGCCTCCATGCAGTCGCCCAGCAGCCAGCCGGTACTCACCGGAATGGTTGCGGCAGCCAGTTTGTCCGGGCGCAGGGTCAGTATGACGTACCCCCTTTCGATGATAGTAGCCAAATAATAGCCGATTCTGAAAGCAATAGCCAATTCCAGGAGCAGGCGCTCAAGATGTTCCCGCATGACCAGCGGACAAAAAATCCGATGGTCGCGTCTGTTGACGTGTTGACCACGGATTTCAGCCACAAATTAGGTTGCGGGAAGGAGTCGCATTTCATAGCATGCAATGCACGCGTTCGCCGAGCGGACGAGTGGGTCACTGAGTGGGTCAGTCGCCACGTGGTGGTGGCTTGTTTCTCACTATCTCAGTGACTTGTCATCCACTTGTAACCCTCGTTTTTGGCGGAAAAACGCGATGTAAGTCGTTGTCGCACAATCATTTACAAGCGACTGCTCGGACTCATAATCCCTTGGTCGGTGGTTCGAATCCACCTGGGCCCACTCTTGTTAGGTAATGACAAGCGTTGACACTTGGCGACAAGTGGCGACAATTCCTAGGCTTTCCGCGAGTTCCCCTGCTGGGTTACCTAACCCCCCTTCATGACAGAAGATGACACGGAATGACTTACGGGGGCGTTGGCGCGCTGAAAGGGCGCTGCGCGCTATACGGCCGCCCGGGGGCCACCGGGATTGCTGAATTCCAAGGTTCTGATGGGCTTGTCTCTGCCTGCCGGCCGCACTTCCTGCTGCTGATCCTGACCGGCTGGCGCCCCCGAAGATTCTAGCATTCCAAGCATGTTGCGGGGTGACCTGCCCCCGGGTAGAATCACGGCCTCCACTCCGGAGTTGGGGCAAAGTGATGTCTTTGACTTGTGAGGAGATTCCATGAAAAGACCCGAAGTCTCAGCGATGGATCAACTGGACGCGGTCCTCCGCGACATTCATGAAACAGAACGCGCACTTGATGATCTCAGGAACGAATTGCGAGAAATCCCTTCTCGGATTGCCGGGCAAGTCTCCTGCCAGGATGCGCGGATCGAAGCCGCGCGCTATCTCTACTGGATGGTACAGGAAATCCCGGCAGCAACCATCGCCCAAGCCTTCTTCAACACTCACGTGCACGAACTCAGGTGCATCATCGGCCCCGCCTCGGGAGAAATCTTGTGTGACCGGTGTGGCGGACCCTTGCCGTTAAAGAGCCGGTCTCACTTGAAGGAGGCGATTCGCGCAATCCGCGAGTTCCACACCAAACATCGAGCCCGCTATGCGGAAGGCTACATTGTCATGTGCGATCTCTGCTGGAAAGAAGTCCAAGAAGACCGCCAAGCGGAATCACGGGAGTTGTGCGCAAGAAACCAGATTCGTATAAGAGAACTGAAGTCGATGCCATACGCCTTGTATCTCAAATCGCCCGAGTGGAAAGAACGCAGGATGCGCCATCTCAAGAGCGTTGGTTTCCGGTGCCAAGTCTGTAACCACTCCGGGCAACCGATAGATGTTCATCACAGGACATACGAGAGAAGGGGAGAGGAGTATTACAGAGATCTCATAGCACTGTGCCGTTCCTGCCACAAGTTGTTCCACAATCAGGGTAAACTTCCTGACCCGTAGTGCGTCTAAGACCTCGCTGCACTTGTGCGCCTTCAGGTGAGCACCCGCGTTAAACGTGCTTGTTGTCGATGCGCACTTCGCCACAATCCAGGGCCATCTGCAGCGGCGGCCATACGCGTAGTGGCCGTGATGCCTCGGCCAGACTTCCCAGCACTCGTTGAGGCGTCTCAGGTTCCGGTGGCCCTGGTTGCTACGCGGGGCGGCTCGCCTGCGCGAATTTGAGGCAGCCGGTCTAGGGCCGCGCGCTCGTCGCCGATGAGCGTGTGCGTGTAGTGGTCCATAGTGAGGACGATGGTGGAGTGTCGCGCGAGGCTCTTGGCCACGGCCGGGGCGACGCCCGAGCGGGCCAGCCGCGTGATGAACGTGTGCCGCAGGGCGTGGAGGTCCACCACGCGGCCTGAGCCGTCGGTGTCGGCCAGGAAGGCCGTGGTCCTGCGGGCCTCATAGCAGACTGACGCCCTACCTGACGCCGTACCTGATGCGGCGTTTTCCTCTTGCCGTCGGGCGGGCATCTTGGGAGACTGCCGGCGTTCGGTTTGTGCCTGGGTTCCAGGCCGCGCGCTCGCAAAACGTCGAGCGACGAATGGAAGTATGAGGAGAAATTGCTATGTTATGTCTCTCGCGCGGAGCTGCCGGAGTCCTGCTGGCGATCGCCTCGTTGTACGGCGCCTCGGCGGCGCCGGCCGAAACGGCGCAGCAGATACTGGACGCCGTCGGATGCAAGGGCGGCCTCGTCGTCCACCTGGGCTGCGGCGACGGGCGGCTGACGGCCGCGCTGCGGGCGGGCGATGCGTACATCGTTCACGGCCTGGACGCCGACGCTGCCAACGTCGAGAAAGCGCGGGAGCACATCCGCTCGCTGGGCCTCTACGGCCCGGTCTCGGTCGAGCAGGGGACCGACCCGGCCCGCCTGCCGTATGCCGACAACCTGGTGAACCTCCTGGTAATCTCAGATGCGAGATTTGAGATAGCAGAGAAGGAAATGCAGCGGGTGCTCGCGCCGCTGGGTGCGGCGTACATCAGGGGCAAAGACGGGCAATGGGCGAAGACCGTCAAACCGTGGCCGAAGGACATCGACGAATGGACGCACTGGCTCCACGACGCGGGCGGCAACGCCGTGGCCCGCGACACCCGCGTCGGCCCGCCCCGGTGCATGCAGTGGGTGGCCGAGCCGCTCTGGTCCCGCGGCCACGAGGTTGTCTCCAGCGTCGGCAGCGTGGTGACCGCGCGCGGCCGCCTCGTCTACGCCCTCGACGAGGGGCAGCCCGGCATCTACGCCCTGCCGTCGAAGTGGGTCCTCGTGGCCCGCGACGCGTTCAACGGCGTCCTCTTGTGGAAGCGGCCGATTCCGAACTGGAATCCCCCCCTCGGGCTGGCCGGCTTCAGCAGCGGGTTCCGCCCGCGGCGCCTGGTGGCCGACGGCGAGCGCATCTTCCTGCCGATGGGCGAAGAGGCGGTCCTCACCTCGCTCGACGCCGCCACCGGCAAGACCTTGGGCACGCTGGACGCCGCCCGAGGAACGTCCCGCATCCTGTGCGCCGACGGTCTCGTGGTGGCCCTTGCCTCGCCGCAGGGCGGCGCTGACGGAAAGGGCAAGAAGGCGTCGGCTGGGGCGCCTGTCCTGCTGGCGGCGCGGCCCGACACGTTCGAGGTCCTCTGGCAGATGCCCGCCGCGGCCGTGGCCGGCGACACGCTGGCCCTCGGCAGCGGGCGGGTCTTCTTCATGGCCGGCGGCGAGGTCGTCGCCCTCGACGCCGCCGGCGGCCGCGAGGCGTGGCGGTCCGCCTTCGCCAAGGCCTCCGCCGCCGGCGCCAAGAAGCCCGCCGCGGGCGCCGCCACGCTGGTGGTCCACGACGGCCGGATGTACGTCCATAGCGGCCCGCGCCTGGCGGCCTTCGCGGCTGCAACCGGCAAGGAGTTGTGGAGCCTGCAGGACGCGCCGACCTCGAAAGGGGAACTGTTCGCGGCCGCCGGCCTCCTGTGGCGGACCCATGGCGCCGGCGCCGTCGGCCACGACCCGGCCACCGGCGAGGTCCGAAAGACCGTCGACGCCTCCGACGTCTTCTGCCGCGGCCACCACCTGCGCTGCTATCCCAGCAAGGCTACAGATCGGTATATCATCACCAATAACCGCGGCGCGGAGTTCGTCGCCCTGGCCGGGGCCGGCAACGTCGAGAACGACTGGCTCCGCGGCAACTGCGGCCACGGCGTCATGCCCGCCAACGGACTGCTCTACGCGCCGCCGAACCAGTGCATGTGCTATCCGGGCGTCCTCCTGACGGGCTTCAAGGCCCTGGCCGCAGGGCCGCTTGCGGCGCCGGCCGCGCCGGCCGCCTCGGACCCCGCTCGCCTGGAACGCGGCCCGGCCTATGAAGCAATCTCCAATCTGAAATCCGGAATTTCAGAGGCGTCGGACTGGCCGACGTACCGCCACGACCCGGCGCGATTCGGCGCGACGGCGGCCGCCGTTCCCGCGGCGCCGAAGCCCCTCTGGCAGGCGACCCTGGGCGGCCACCTGACGCCGCCCGTCGCGGCCGGCGGGACGCTTCTGGTGGCCGCGCCAGACGCCTACGCGGTCCACGCGCTGGCCGCCGCCGACGGGCGGCGGCTCTGGTCGTTCACGGCGGGCGGCCGCATCGACTCGCCGCCGACGGTCCACGAGGGCCTCGTCCTCGCCGGCTGCGCCGACGGCTGGGTCTACTGCCTGCGGGCCGCCGACGGCCAGTTGGCCTGGCGGTTCCGCGCCGCGCCCGATGACCGCCGCATCGGCGCCATGGGCCGCCTCGAGTCGGCGTGGCCCGTCCACGGCAGCGTCCTGGTGGCGGGGGGCGTCGCCTACGTCACGGCGGGGCGCTCGTCCTATCTCGACGGCGGGATATGGCTCTTCGGGCTCGATCCGAAAACCGGCAGGGTGTTGCACGAGGCCCGCCTCGACACCTGGGCGCCGACGAGAAAGGACGCCGAGCACAATCCCTTCATCCCGGCCTACCACATCGAGGGCGCGCGGTCGGACGTCCTCGTGAGCGAGGGCGGATTCATCTACCTGGGGCAGGCCAAGTTCGACATGGCCCTGCGGCCGCAGGAGGTCCAGTACGTCATGCCCCGCCCGGACTCTAGAACCGCCGTCCTGAATCTGGCGGGCAAGCCGTTCGTGTCGGACGACGCGGCCGATACGGCGGGCCACGAGAAGCACCAGCGCGAGTGGCTCGAACGGACCCAGCCGGGCCTGCTGGAGGACCTCAATCAGGCCTACGGCGGCTACAGCCTGGGCCAGCGCTCGATGGGGCGGCACGTGCTTTCGACGGGCGGGCTGCTCGACGACACGTGGTTCAACCGCACGTTCTGGATGTACGCGCCCGCCTGGCCCGGCTATTACCTGGGCCATCGCGGCGCCAAGACCGGCCAGTTGCTGGTCGTCGGCCCCGAGAAGACCTACGCGGTGCAGGCGTACCCATCGCGAAATCTACAGAGCGCCATGTTTACGCCCGGCCGCAAGGGTTACCTGCTCCTGGCCGACGCCAACGACAACGACCCCGTCCTCAGCGACCAGACGCGGGGCACCACCAAGGGCTGGGGCTACACCCGCGCGGCGCCGCCCGCGTGGTTCCAGTGGCTGCCTGTCCGCATGCGCGGCATGGTCCTGGCCGGCCGGACGCTCTTCGTCGCCGGCCCGCCGGACGTGATGGACGAGGCCGACCCCTACGCCGCCTTCGAGGGCCGCCGCGGGGCCGTGCTGCTGGCCGTATCGGCCGACGACGGCCGGACGCTCGCCCAATTCAAACTTGAGTCCGAGCCCGTCTTCGACGGCCTGATCGCCGCCGGCGGCAGGCTTTACACTGCCACCGCCGACGGTAAGGTGATCTGTCTCGGCAAGTAGTCGCGCGGCCCGGGGTGCAGCCCTGGCGACATCACGCGCCGCCGTGTGTGTAGAGACCGAGTTCCCGGCCGCATTTTCATCAACAACGGCCGCTATGGGTGGCGCGTCAAGTTGCCGGGCGAGGGCACGAAAAAAGCGCGGCCGCTCATTCCAGTTGGCAGCCGCTTCGCCACGGCCGACCCCTGTGCGGCCGAAGAAGTTGCCCGCGACATGGATGCGCGGGCGGTCTTCGAGCACGGGCAATCCAAGTCCTGAAGCAGGATGCCAATGGAGAAGCCGCACTTCTATTGGACCGAGAAGCGGGGCAAGTTCGCTCCTGCTTCAAATCAGGCCGAGAACCTTGACATTGTCCAGCAATGGCGTATAGTATACGTTGTGCCTGGGGAATAATGCCCCGGCGGGAGGAGGCAGCCGTGGCAAATCTCCTCTGGATTCAGGCGGTTTGCTGTGGCGGAGAGACCGCATCCCTCCTGAACTCTGACCATCCTCACCTTCACGCTGCATTGCAGACACTCGACGTGGCCGTCCTGGGGCATCCCTATCTTGCGCCTCCGGCCAAAGGCAAGATGGAGGACGTGCTCCGGGAATGTGCGGGCGGACAGGTGCACATCGACCTTCTGGCGGTGGAAGGCGCAACCTACGCGGCAGATTCACCGTCTGCAACGCGGGTTTCCGGCAAGTCCCTGACGGAGTGGATTCGCGCCATCGCCGCTTCGGCCGATTACACGGTTGCCGTGGGCACGTGCGCCTCTTTCGGCGGCATCATGGCCTGCGGGCGCAATCCCATGGGCACCACGGGCCTCCAGTATTACCGGGCCGAGAAGGGCGGCCTTCTCGGCGCCGATTACAGGAGTCGCGCGGGGCTGCCCGTGGTGAATGTCCCCGGTTGCCCGGCCCACCCCGACTGGATCATCGGCACGCTATGGGCGCTGCGCGCCAACCGGCTCGCCGAGGGGGACCTCGACCGGTTCAACCGGCCGCGCGTGTTCTACGGCAAATTGGCGCATCATGCGTGTCCGCGGAACGAGTACTACGAGTTCAAGGCGTCGGCGGCCGCGTACTCGCAGCAGGGATGCCTGTTCGAGAACCTGGGCTGCAAGGGCACGCTGTGCGAGTCGGACTGCAACGAGCGGCTGTGGCTGGCGCGCACGGGCAGTTGCACGCGAGGGGGGTTCCCGTGCCTTTCGTGCACGTCGCCCGTTTTTCCCGACAGGTTTGTGCCGTTCTTCGAGACGGCCAAGATCGGCGGCATTCCCACGAGCCTTCCCCTGGACGTTCCGAAGGCCTGGTACGTGGGAATCAGCGGCCTCTCGAAACTGGCGTGTCCCGAGCGGCTGCGGCGGAACGCCGTCTCGTTCAAGCCGGCGTGGCCGGGCAAAGAGGAGCCGCCCGACGATGGTCACAAAGACAATCGTATTTAGCCCGTTCTCGCGCCTGGAGGGTGACCTGGAAGTCAGGGTCGACATCGAGGACGGCCGCATTGCGCGGGCCCTCGCATCAGGCACCCTTTACCGGGGTTTCGAGTTGATGCTCCGGGGGCGGGACCCCCTGGACGCCATCGTCTTGACCTGCCGTGTCTGCGGCCAGTGCGGCCTGTCGCATTCGGCCGCCTCGGCGGCCGCGATCCGGAGCGTGACGGGGGCCGGGATGCCGCGCAACGCGCACGTGGCGATCAACGTGATGATGGCCATCGAGACCATCCTCAGCCACCTTACGCATTTCCATCTTTCGTTTGCCCCTGACCTGGCGGAGCCTTCCTGCGGCGATGCGATGACGCAGCGGTTCCTCCCGCCGGCGGGGCGCTCGTTCTCCCGCGCCCTGCGGGCCCGCGAGGAACTCCTCGGCGTGCTCGGACTGTTTGCCGGCAAGTGGCCCAACACGCTTGCCATCCAACCGGGGGGCGTCACGCGGCCCGTGGATGCGAGCGAGATCCGCCGCGCACAGGGCCTCCTGAACGAATTCACGGAGTTCATCAACCAGCAGATCATCGGGTGCGAGCCGGACCTGTGGGTCGCCTTGGCGACCGCCTCGGACCTGGAGCGATGGCTCGGCCAGGGCGCTCACGAGGCCACCGACATGGGCTTCTTCGTCACGCAATCGCTCAAGTGCGGCCTTGACAGGATCGGGAAATGGCCCGCCCGCTTCATTTCAAGCGGCGGCTGGGCCGGCCCCACGGGCGAGACGCTGATGAGGCCGGGGTTCCACGACGGCCGCGCGGCCGAGTTCGCTCCGGGCGAGATCGCCGAGCACGTCAAGCACTCGTGGTACGACCCGCACGACGGCGGCGTCCATCCCTTCGACGGCGAGAGCGACCCGGCCCCGGAGCGGGCCGACGCGTACAGTTGGGCCAAGGCGCCGCGTTATGCCGGCCACCCTGCCGAGGCGGGCCCGCTGGCCCGCATGGTGAACGACCGGGACCCCCTGGTCACGGATCTTCTGGCCAGGCACGGGCCCTCTGCTTTTGTGCGAGAGTTCGCGCGGCTGCACGAGGTCATTCGACTGGTGCGCCAGGTCGGCCAGTGGCTGAGCGAGGTGGATCCCGAGGAACCGTTCTACCGCGACGGGGGGCGGGCGACGTCCGGCTCGGGGGTGGGGCTTATCGAGGCGCCGCGCGGCATGCTGGGGCACTGGATTCAGGTGGAGGACGGCAGGATCCGCAACTACCAGATCATCACGCCGACGGGCTGGAACCTCTCGCCCAGGGACTCCCAGGACCAGCCGGGGCCGCTCGAAGCCGCGCTGGTCGGCACCCCCGTACCGGACCCCGAGCGGCCGGTGGAGATGTCGCACGTGGTGAAGTCGTTCGACCCCTGCCTTTTCTGCACGGTGCATTAGAAACTATCTCAAAACCGTCTGTTTTGCCGATAACCATCGGTGGACCCTCTGTAAAGGAGCCGCCGATGGCCAGAAAGAAACGTGCCGTGAAGCCGTTGCCCACGATTTGGCGGGCACCCG
>Ga0315277_10007646_pt1 | contig 13995 bp, 8 predicted proteins | sample YL17G05_15_MG_FD_203695 | JGI IMG/M metagenome (GOLD analysis project Ga0315277, IMG submission 203695) | Sediment microbial communities from Yellowstone Lake, YNP, Wyoming, USA - YL17G05_15 | ecosystem: Environmental > Aquatic > Freshwater > Lake > Sediment | place: USA: Wyoming | collected... | reverse complement strand
CATTCGCGCCCGAACAAATCCAATGTGGGGCACAATGGGTGCCACGCACAAGCGACCTGACACCCACAATGCCAGGTCGCTCAAACAGTGCTTCGGGCAGAGCGCTCCCTCCCGTGAAGCGGCTCTGTCGGCGGCTATGGGCCGCAGGGATCGCAAAGCAGGACGGACGGATCCACGCCGCGGAGCGCCACACTAATCATCCGCGTCACATCGATGATGTCCGCGTGACCATTGCAGTCAACGTCCTCGCGGCTGCTTGAGCAGTTGAGGTCCTGCGTGGCATGGCCTCCGCGGAAGGCCGCGTTGATAACGGCGACGACGTCGACAATGTCGGCAGTCCCGTCACAGCGCGGGTCGGCCACGCACGCGCAGGCGCACGGTCCCGGCTCGCCGCCAATCGTGATCACGCCTTTGGTGAACTGCGGGATCAGCACGGTGTCGGCATTGCAGTCCACGAAAGCCAAGTGGCTGCCGGGCGCGATGCAGCAGGTATCGATCTCGAAGGAACCGGCGGTCTGAGTCACCGAGAACGTCAGAACGAGCGACGGCGTGCCGTTGCCGGGGAAACCATCGAAGCCGGGCGGCAGGCACGGCCCCGTATTCATTCCCCCCCAGAGCACGCCCAGTGGGCCGGTCAGGGGGAGAGGGAGTGCCCACACGGCGGTGTCATATGAGTTTGCCACCGGACCGCTGCAACTGTTGACGGTGGCAGGCGCCGCGTAGTACGCTCCCAACGGGGGCAAGCCACTGGTCACGAAGCCGCTGCTGGCGAGTCGTCCGTGCACGGTGACGCTAAGCGAATCGGCGATGAAACTGCCGGTCGTGATCGAGCGGAATTCCAGCGGCAGGATGATCGCCGACAGATTGACACTGTTGAAAAAATACACGCCGACGTGCACTCCGGTTGCACCAGCGGGCACGGCCTTTGACTCGACAAAGACATCTCCGCCGGTCACGCGGCGCGCCCCGGCGGGACAGTGAGCGAGGGAGCAGGAGAAATCGGGTCCGCAAAGCTGCGCCGGGTCAAAGTCACCGCAGATCACCCCAAGCAATCCGACGACGTCCAGCACGTCGAGCAGGCCACTGCAATCGAGGTCACCGTCCTGGCAGATGCATGTCGGCGTGGTGACGGTGTCCACTAGCCCGTAGAACGCGCGATTCCAGGTCAGCACAAGATCGCCGATTTCACAGGGAATCCCGTTTCGGTTAGGGTCAAACTGGCCCGGGCAGTCGCATTGGCTCCAGGCACAAGGCGAAACCAGAGCGACTAGCAAGCCCGTCAAGACGATGGAACGTCCCTTCATCGCCATCCTCCTCCTTTGCGATCACGGTCGTGATCGCCGCATGGAATGTCCTGAGGCAGCCCCTCAGCGCCGCCACGACGCCGGGGATTGGCTGCCATTCCTTACCCGCTGTTTGTTGCCTGCCTGTGTCTAATCTCCGACCCGCCCGGTCGTGGCGCGTCGGTTACAGCACTGGCACACAGTCGATCGGTAGGACCTCCATGCGGTAGGCATTCCGCGTAATCAATGATACATCCATGTGAAACGAATGTCAAGGTCGAGGAGAAGACGAACACCCGCCGCGCAAGACTCCTGTTGCTACCGAAGGCACCGGCTGACACTGGAGCCGTGATCTTGATAGGGCTCTATCCTCAAACCCTTGTCTGTCAACGGGCTTCGGGATGTCGGGAGAGAGTAGGGTGGGCGCTTCGCACCCACCATTTCACCGGGTGAGGTCGTTCGTCACGCCGCACGCGCGAACGTTAGGTATCATCGTCGCGTCGAGGCGCCGCCGGCGGTCTGCATCACAGGAAAGGTGGGTGCGAAGCACCCACCCTACGAACGAAGGTCATGGGAGACGAGTCTACTTCCCTCGGGCCTCCACCAACGCGCGGAAGTACGCCTTAATCGTCTCTTCGTATTCTTTGGGGTATCCTTCTTCCTGATAGCGGGTCAGGAGGCGTTCATACTCTTCGTCGGTGAGTCCGGCGGCGCCCTCGATTTCCCCCGGCGAGGCATGGCGGATCTCGGTGCCGAACTGCGCTTTGCGTTCCTCTTTGTAGTCCTGCCGTTCCAGTGAATGCTGGAAGTCGAGCATACGAGTATAAATGCGCCGCTGCCGGTCGAGCGTCTGCCCGGTGACTTCAGATTTCTCCATGTCTTCGATCACCTTTTGCATTTCCTCGGCCAGTTTGTCGAGACGTCCCAGGGTGTTTTCCTTGCCGCCGATCTCCGAGTTTAGCTCCTCGACGCCGCGTTTGACCGCCATCTGCTCGCCCCGGAGCCGCTTGAGAGTTTCGCGCTCGGCATCGCTCATGCCGCCCGGCTGATCGTTCGGTCCCGGCATCTGTTGGTTCAAGCGCCCCTGCTGCTGGGACAGTTGCGGCATCTTCGACATCCCGGCGCCGCCGGGCTTGTTGCACGTTCCCGGATTCTGACACTGGCCTGAGTTCTTGTCCATCCCCTCGACAATCTGCCCGGCGGCCTGGTTCAAGCCGAACAGCGCCTCGTTCTGGTTGCTTCCCGCGGCGGGGCCGCGGCGGTCGGAGAGACACTGCGCCGACCACTGCATTTGATCCAGTGCATTGTCCAGCATCTGGCCGGCGCTGTGCGACATGCAACTCGACTTCTTGGCCATTTCGGCCATCTGCTTGGCGACATTCTCGGTCGCCGCCCGCAACCCCTCCTGCTCGGCCGCCAGATCGCGCAGCGACAGAGAGTTCGGATCCAACGCTCCGGTTCGGTTGATCAGGTCTTCCTGCTTATCCGACAAATAGAGGACTTTGTCGAGCGCCTCGCGCAGTTCCTTGGCCATCTTCTCCTGCTGCTGCGAGCTCATCCGCTCCTGCATTTCCTTCATCTGGGCCAGCAGGGCCTTGAGCGACTCCGCACTCTGCTCTCCCCCTTCTTGGGCGCCGCGGGCATTCTGCTGCTTCATGCTCAGAGCGGCCTTTTGCATCTGCTCCGGGGCGGGGGACTTCTGGGCCGATTGGCAGAATTCCGATACCTGCGACTGCGGGGCAATCTGCGCGCTGGTCAACAGCGACTCGGAGGCGGACACCTCCCCGGCAAACTGCTCGAACTCGGATTTCAATCGCTCCTGTCCGGGCGCGAGTTCGGGGAGCCCCTCTTTCTTGCTGTCGGCCGTCTGCTTATTGATGTCCTCCTGCTGCGCGACCATCTGCTCCAGCCGCTTGATGAAGGCGTCGACCTTCTGCTCCGCCTGCAGCTTCTTGAGGTAGGCGATCGTGCGATCCAAACGCTTGATCATCTCCTCCTGCGAGAGATTCATCTTTGCCAGCGCCTGCTCGACCTCCTTGGGGTCGAGTTTCTGCATCGCCTCCTGCAGCTTGCGCATCGCCTCCTTCATCTCGTCGGTGGCGACTTCATTGAAGAGCTGCTGTGCCTCCATCATCTTCTGGATCATCTCCACCGAGGCCAACTTCTTCTGCTGCGCCTGGGCGACCTGCTCCTGCATGTTCTGGGCGACCTCATCCAGTTGCTTCTCCAGCTCCTGCCCGCGCGTCGCCAGGTCGCCGAGCTTCTGCTGTTTGTCCCAGTCGACTTCCTCCTTGGCGGCCATCTCACGGCGCAGTTGCTCGATCTTTTGGGCCATCTCGCGTTCGCCGGCCAGAATCTTGTCGAGCGTGCTGATGTCCGACTCACGCTCGGCCTCAAACTCGGACATCATCTCGTCCAGCGAGGGGAGACGCACGGCAAACATCTTGCTCGAAGCGCTCTTTGGTCCGCTGACCGCATCGTTGTCGGCAACCTCGGCGTAGTAGTAGACAACGTCTTCCGGCATCAGACCCCAACCGGCCAGGTCCCAGAAATAGGCGAGCTCCAGCCGCTCCCCTTGCGCACGACTGCTGGGGATCACGAAGTCCCGCTGGGCGCGTTCGCGTCCCTCCGACAGCCAGCGCGTGTGCAACGTCAACCGCGAAAAACCATAGTCATCGCGCGCCACGATCTTCAGGTTGACCGCCATATTGTCATCGAGGTCGCTGTTGTGCCCCGGCAGAACAATCTCCACGGCCGGTTCACGGTCGGGAATCGCCGTGATCATGTACTCGATCGGGTGCGGATTGGCGCGCCCGGACTGATCCACTAGGGCAAGATGGTAGGACCGATTCTGATTCACGGTGAATTCGGTGACAGCGGCCTGACCGTGAACCTCCATTGCCTGGGTGGCGCTGTCGGAGAAAACCACCTGGGCGGTGGCCAGGTCACGGTTGGATTCCAGGCGCACCTTGACTTTCGTCCCGACCGGCGAGGTGACCGCGCCGTCATTGGCGTCGATGGCGCTCGGTTGCAATCCGGTGTACGCCGGCGGGAAGATCTCCAGACGCAGCGAATTGACGCGGGGACGATCGACGGCGGTGACGGTGTACACCGACGAGGTTCGCTCCCCGGCGATGACATAGTATTCAAAGTCGCGCTTGATCTGCGGGATCGTGTAACGGAACTCGCGTGTCCCGCCGGTGGCATTGTTCGGTTCATCGGTCGTGACTGAACCGACCGGACCCAGAGTGCGCCACTGGCCGCCCTCGGAGCGCTGCAGGATGCGAATCTCGCGCGGCAGATCGGTCCCGGCCACGAGCGCGGTGAGCCGGAAATCATCGAACTTGACCGCTTCCACTGACCCCGGCTCCACGGTCAGCGTGTAGGGAATCGGCGCCGAGTAGTCCGCCAGAGGACGGGAATAGGCCTCCCAGGAACGTTGTGCCAGCCCGGGAAACAGAATTGCCACCACGAGCGCGGCACCCAGGCAGACCCCCGCCCAACGCGCCGAACGGCGTAAACGCGAACGGTCTAAGGCCGCGGAAAAATCGATCGTCCCACTCATCTGCGTCGCCTGGCGAATCGTCAGGTCGATCAAAGCCAGCGAGTACTGCTCCGGGTTGGAACGGGCGCGGTCGGCCAGTTGCAGCGATGCGATCAGTCGGTTCTTCAGTTCGGGATGCCGTTTCTCCACTACCAGCGCCAAGCGGTCATGCCGCGGCGACCAGATCGTCGCCTTCGCCGCCGCCCAGAGAATCAGAGCCGCCACGCCGGCCAATAGTGTGCCCACAAGCGCTACCCGAACACCGCTCGGCGGGATCACGACTGCTGCCACCAATGCCAGCACGACAAACACGGCCGACACGAGGCCCACGGCCCAACCCAGGTGGGTCAGCCACTCGAAGGTGATCGCGTGACGGCGCATTTGCCGTAGACGTGCCAGAAGTTGATCCAAACTCGGCATGGGTGTCATGGTCGGCGGACTCCTGCTAACAGTATGGCCGGAACAACAATGCAGTACGAGCGGCACACTGGCCGCAACTCAACACCTTCTACGCACGAACGCCGCATTCGATAACAGCGAATTCTGCCGCCCTTTAGTCTCATTTTCGGCACGGCATCTCGGTGCCCCACCCGCAGGGTGGGATTGCCTTGTCGATCTCGGCAACTGCTCCACCCTTCGGGTGAGACGCCAAGACAAGTAGCCCCGAAGGGGCGGCAGACTGTAGCCCACGACGACAGCCGTCGACGGGCTTGCTCTCATGTAAGATACCCACCCTTCGGGTGGGGCACTGAATCCGTGGGCAAACGCGAGGAGATGACGGGTAACGCTCAATGGGTCAGCGCGTAGACCGCGATGTTGGTCCCCATGCGTAAGGCCGCCAGACGCTTCTCTGGGGGGTCCTTGTGAACCTGGGGATCCTCCCAGCCGTCGCCGATGTCGCACTCGACATCGTAATAGACCACGACTCGGTCACCATCGAGGATGGCATAGCCGCGCGCCGGTTTGTTGTCGTGGCGGTGGATTTTCGGTGGGCCATCGGGAAACTGAAAGGGTGTCTGATAGATCGGGTGGGAAAAGGGAAGCTCGACCAGATCGCGGTCGGGGAATATCCGCTTCAATTCCCGCCGCACCGCCGGGTCCATCCCATACGAATCGTTGATGAGCCAGAAACCGCCCCCCGTCAGATAGCGGCGCATCACGACCAGCTCGTCCTCCGAGAAGCGGATATTCCCGTGCCCGGTGCTGAAGATGAAGGGGTAGAAGAACAGCTTGTCATCAGAGGGCTTCACGCGGACTTCGTTGTGGTCGACAGGAATGTCCGTGTTCTCAGCGATGAAATCGAGGAGGTTCGATATTGCCGATGATCCCCAGTACCAGTCACCGCCGCCGGGATACTGCAGCCGGGCGACGGTAAAATGCGACAGATCGACCGGCGCCTCGTTCGCCGCCGGGGGGCGACGTTGGGCCACCTGTCCGGGAGCGGGACCGCCGGCCAGAAGCACGACACTGAGGGTGGCCACGCCACAAACAAGCGAGCGCACGCCTGAGGCGCGCCGATCACGCCGCCGACTACTGTGTTCCTGCACGGCTGACAACCTGCCTACTTCTTGGGCTGACTCGCATCGGCCTTGGGTGTTGGGTCGGAGACGGTATCTTTGCCATCGAACCCGGGCGAGAAGACCGAGACAGCCACCGCCGGCGACGACCCCAAATTGTGGAACGCGTGGGGGGTGTTGCGCGGGATGTGGATCACCTGCCCGGCCTTCACCCGGTATTTCTCTCCCCCCAATGTCAGACGCCCGGCGCCACGGATGATCCAGACATTCTCATCGTGGGCCAGATGGCGATGGCTCTCCATGGCGCTCTGCACCTGGGTCAGATACATGCTGGAGGTCGAATCGTAGGCGATGACATCGGATCGGAACGGCTGGTTGTCGTCCAGTGGGTACATCGCCAGGAGCGAGTCGACGTCGGACACACCCGCGCCGCCTGACCCCACGGTTATCGTCCCGGCAGAAGCACCGGCATACCACAGCGGCAGTGCGACCCACAGCAGGACAGCGACCCGCCAGACACCTCGCAAACGCATATTCCCTCCGAACGAGCAACGGTCATCGACCGGACACGGCCAAACGCCGTTTCCGGGGGCTTATACCCATCAACAACGCGCGGGACAAGAAAAATCGGTCTTCGGCGCACCGGCTCAGGCGGAGCGGAACCGCTTGGCGCTGCGGTTCTCCCACTCCACATAGATCGGCGAGGCGACAAACCATGAAGAGTACGTGCCGATGATCACACCCATGATGAGCGCCAGCGAGAAATCACGCAAGACCGGTCCGCCGACAAAGTAGAGAGTGACCACCACCACCATCACCGTCAGACTGGTCATGATCGTCCGGCCCAGCACTTCGTTGATCGAGCGGTTGATCGCCGGCATGAAATCCGCCTTGCGGTGGAATTTCTTGAGATTCTCGCGGATACGGTCATAGACGATCACCGTGTCCGTGAGCGAGTACCCCGCCAGCGTGAGGACCGCCGAGATCACCAGGATGGTGACCTCCCGGTTGAGGAGATAGAAGATCCCCAGCACGGCGAGCACGTCATGGAACGTGGCAATCGTCGCCGCCACGCCAAAACGGAAATCAAAGCGAATCGTGATGTAGACCAAGATGCCTAACAGCGAGATGATCACCGCCCAACGGGTCTGGCTCTGCAGCGTCTTGCCGACCGCCGGGCCGACCTCATGGACCGAATCCATGTGGAACGCGTTGTCCGGGAAGAACTGCTTCAGCACGTCGAGGACGGTCTGGGCCTTGCGGGTCCCCTCAACCGGGTCGGCCTTGATACGGATCAGGAAGAAATTCGTCTGCTGCCGGCCGGTGATCTGGAGGATCTCCGCGTCGCCGAACCCGCCGGAGGCCAGCGCCTGACGCACCTGTCCGATATCGACTGTCTGTGCGAAGTACCCCTCGATCAAGGTCCCGCCGGTGAACTGAATGCCGAGGTTGGCCCGGCCGAGTGTCATCATCACCACGGCGACCAGACCCAAAACCACAAGCGCCCCGGAAAACAGAAACGCGTATTTGCGTTTGCCGATGAAATCGACATTGGTATCACCGATGATGCGAATAGGCATGCGGGGCAATCCTCTCTGCTACTGCGGCCGCCGGGCGGGCCGAAGCGAATCGTCAAATCGACAGCGTCTGGTACGTTTTGCGAAAATCAAACACCGCCCGGGTCACGACGACCGCGGTGTACAGGCTGATTGACACCCCCCAGAACAGGGTCACGGCGAATCCCTTGACCGGCCCGGTCCCGAAGATGAACAGCGCCAGCGCGGTGATCAGCGTGGTCACGTGCGAGTCGATAATCGCCGCCAGCGCGCGGGCGTATCCCGCGTCGATGGCGTGCCGCACCGTTTTGCCGGCGCGCATTTCCTCACGGATACGTTCGAAAATCAGCACGTTGGAGTCGACCGAAATGCCCAGCGTCAGCACCACCCCGGCGATCCCCGGCATCGTGACCGTAGCGTGCAGCACCGCCATTACCCCCAGCAGGAACACGGCGTTCAGCAACAGCGCGAAATCGGCGATCAAACCGGAGAGCTGATAGTAGAAGGCTATGATCAGAAACACGATCAGTGTGCCGATGATCGAGGCCGTCACGCCGCGGTGGATCGAGTCCTGTCCCAGCGACGGGCCGACAACGTTGTTCTCGATGATGGTCACCGGCGCCGGCAGGGCCCCGGCGCGCAGCACGATCGACAGATCATTGGCATCCTCATAGGAAGAACCGGTTCCCATCGTGATCTGGCCGCGATCCTGAATCCGCGACTGGATCTCCGGAGCCGATTCCACCCGGCCGTCAAGCACAATCGCCAGGGGTTTCTTGATATTCGCACCGGTGACCCGGGCGAAGATGCGCCCGCCCTCGCGCGTCAACTGAAAGCTGACAATCGGCTTGCGGAACTGATCGAACGACGGTTTGGCGTCGGTCAGGTACTTTCCCGACATCTCCACCTGGCGCTTGAGGAGATGAAGCCGCTCCACCTGCGTGCCGCCCATGAACTGCGACCGGGTTCCCCAGGCGAAGGCGACATCAGGGGGGATGAGCTTCATGACATCAGGACGGGAGAGGATGTTCTGTACCAGCGGAACTTCGTCTTTGAGTACCGTCCAGCCCATGGCGCCCGCCGGCTCCAGGAGGGAGGAAAGCGGTTTCTCCTTGGGAATCTGCGGCGGTAGAACCGCACCGGTGTCGGGTATCGTCTGCGCCGTCTGCAGGGATTCGGCACGCTTGCGTGCCGTGTCGGACTTGAACAACTCCTCCAGAACGTCCTTCTTCTCGCTCTTGGCGGTGTCGGTCTTGGGGGGTGTCTCCGCCGCGGTGTCGACACCGGCGGCCGCTTCGAGCGACCGATCGATGCGATCCACAAGAAGCTGCGCCTGCTCCGGAGACTCCGTGAGCTTGAACTCCAGCTGCGCCGTGCGGCCGATCAGCTCCTGGGCGCGGGCGACATCGCTGATCCCCGGCAGCTCGACCACGATCCGATCCTGGCCCTGCACTTGAATGACCGGCTCGGTGACGCCGAACTGGTCGACGCGGTTGCGCAGGATCTCCTTGGCGCGGTCGACCGCGTCTTTGGCCTCATCGGGATTCAGCTTCGATCGGTCGACCTGGAGGACAACCCGCATCCCACCCTTGAGGTCGAGTCCCAGCTTCATCACCTTTTTCTGAAGATCGATCCAGCCCTTCGGGTCGTTCTGGGCCATTTCGTCCCGTGCCGCGGAACTCATTTGCCACAGACTGGCTGAGGGGTACAGATACCAAAGCGACCCCAACAGCAGAAACGCCGTCAGACCGATTTTCCAAGTTTGTCCTCTTGCCATCGCGCTCGATCCTGTCAACTGTTCAGAGCATCCGGGCCGCCGCTCACCGAGCGGTGCGCGCCGGAAAAACAGACACTCAATATACCGCCCCTCCCCGGCTTGTCAAACACTAATGAATCTCGACTCCGGTGCGCCTCCGATGACCCCGTTGCTATCTCGTAACCAGTTCACCACCAAAGGATAAGTCGCCTCACGGCACTGTAGGACCTGCGCCACGATTTTCTTACGGTGCGGGCAAACGATTTCGACCCCACGACTGCCTTGCTTATATTGGCGTTTCGTCGCTGACGGGAGAGCCGTGCGACCACAAGGAGGATCAATGGCGACAGTTCGTTACTGCTCAAGGAGTTTGGCGGCGACAGCCGCTCTTGTCCTGTGGGGGATCACCGTAGTCGCAGTTGCTTCGACAGCAGTGTCAACGGCGCCCTCCACGACCAGCTACCGGATGCCCAACGGGTTGGAGGTCATTCTCAAGGAGAACCACTCCAGCCCCATGATCGCCTCAGTGGTCTTCGTCCGTTCCGGGTCCAAGTATGAGACCGACTTCAACAACGGCGTCACGCACTTCCTGGAGCACCTCCTGTTCAATGGCACGGCCCGGCGCACACAGGAGGAAATCGCCGACCGCATCAAAAACCTCGGTGGGTACATCAATGCCTTCACGCGCAAGGAAGTCACCGCCTACATGTCGCTGGTCCCGGCGGAACATATCGCCGAGGCGCTCGATATTCAGCAGGACATGCTGTTCAACTCGATCTTCCCCGAGGATCGTTTCCCCAAGGAACGCAAGATCGTCGTCGAGGAGATCCGCAAGGATAATGACACTCCCGACAACGTCGTGGAGCAGTTCTACGACCGCTGGGCCTATGCGGGCAGCCCCTACGCCCGTCCGGTCATCGGGTACGAGAACCTGATCGCCACCATCCCCCGTGATGAGGTCATTGACTACTATCACACATACTATCAGCCGGGGAACATGATCCTCTTGGTGATCGGCGACTTCGACACGACGGCGATGCAGGCGCTGCTGGAGGGTACCTACGGGCAGCACCCGGCGCGCCCGATTCCGTCGCGGCCGGCGATCACAGTGCCGCCGGTGGCAGGGCGGACGGTCCAGCGCACGACGGCTGACTTAGGCGAGACCCGCATCGACTTCCACCTGCGGCTTCCGGACTTCACCGATCCCGCCTATCATCCATTGGCGCTGTGGGCGGAGATTCTGAACGATGAGACCCTCTCCCCATTGCACAAGGCGTTGCTCGAAGGCAAGGACGCCCCGGCGACCAGCGTCACCGCCGCCCTGGAAACCCAGGCCGAATTCTCGGCGTTGCGCTTCAGTGTCGCCACCGACAAGCCCGCCAATGCCGAGCGGATCATTGCCACGGTTGAGGAGACACTTCACCGCCTGCCGCAGGCCGCTATCACCCCCGACGACATCCGTACGGTGGCCACACGGCTCGTGGTCCAGGATCTCTTACTGCGCGAGCGGCTGCACTATTACGCGATTGAGAAGGCGCCGATGCTGGCGGTCACCGGATATGATTTCATGGACCAGTTGCCCACGCGCATGGCGCAGGTCGCACCCGCGCGGTTGAAGGAGACAGCGGCCAAGTACTTCCCCGGCGATAACTGTGTCATCACCGTCGTCTCCCCGCCCGACACGACTGCCGAGAAGCAGGAAAGAGTCCCGCCGGCGCGGCGTTCCACCTATGAAAAGAAGACTCTCTCTAATGGTCTGACCACGATCGTGAAGAGCAATCCCGATTCGCGCGTCTTCGCCATCAACGTCCTCGGCGAGCACCGCTCGGCGTTGGAGCCGGAGGGGAAGACCGGCATCTCGGATTTCGTCAATCGCATGCTGGTGTGCGGCACCGAAACCAAGAGCAAGGAGCAGATCGGCCGTGCCCTCGCCGCCATCGGCGCCCAGTTGACGACCAATGACAATCCTTATATCCCCTACGACGACCGTTACACGACGCCGCAATTTACCTTCATCAAGTTTGCCACGATTGACGATTACGCCACTCAGGGCGCAGCTCTTCTGGCCGATCTGGTCGGCCACGCCTCATTCCCGCCGGACGAAATCGTGCAGACCCAGCGGCAAGTGATGGGGATTCTGGGGATGGAGCAGGGCTCGACCAGCCAAAGCTGCCGGGCGCTGTTCTATAAGACGTTGTTCGGCGACGGTCCCTACGCGCATACGATCATGGGTTCGCCCCCAACCGTCGGCGCCTTCACCACTGAAGAACTGCTGCGCCATCGCCAAGTCCTGTACGCGCCTCAGAATGTCATTCTCAGTTGTGTCACCAACCTCAGTCCCGCCGACGCCTTCGCGCTTTTGGACTCGACGTTCGGGCGACTTCCTGCCGGGGCGCCGACGACGATCAATCCCATCCCGGCACCCCAGCCACCGGCCGGCGTCGTCACCCAGCACAAGCCGATGCAGAAAGAACAGGTCTACATCTACCTAGGGAGTCTCGTGCCCGGGGCCTCCGATCCCGATGCACCGGCGCTCATGGTCGCCACCCAGATACTGTCATCACGCCTGGGTGATGAGTTGCGCGAAAAGCGCGGACTGGCCTATTCGGTCGGCGCCTCGGTCAGTTTCGATCACGACTTCGGCTGGTACATCTGCGCCATGGGAACCGGGAAAGCCAACTATGACTCGGCGCGCACCGGCATTCTGGATGAGATTCGCCGCATCCAATCCGAGCCGGTCAGCGCGGCGGAGCTGGAGACCGCGCAGAACACACTGTGGGGTTCATCGCTGACCGCACGATTGTCACGTGTCAATCAAGCGTATTACATGGGAGTCGATGAATTCCTCGGCCGTGGCTATGACGACAGCGACCATCTGGCCGAGCATGTGCGCAAGGTGACTATCGCGGACGTGTCGCGCGTGGCCAAACGCTGGTTCAGCACAGAGAGCTATGTTCTGGCCACAGTGGGGAAACTGGAGTGAACGGTCAAAGGACGGTTTACAGGGTGCAGTGTCTAGACGAAGGAGGTGGATCGTGCTGAAGTGGGCAGTTACCGTCACAGTCATCATACTGACGGCCGTACCAGCGATGGCGTTCGACAGTCAACGCAAGGGTTTCATCCTGGGTGGCGGACTCGGCCTAGCGGGGACATCCTTCAAGCAGAAGCTCTCCGGAGGGGGCGAGTCGACCGAATCTGAGACAGAAACGAAGCCCGGGCTATTGACCGACTTCCGCATCGGCTTCGGACCTTCCGATCAGTTGCTCCTGTATTACTTCAATCATGTGACCTGGTTCTCAATCGAGAATGTCCTCAGTCAGGATGTCACCATCGCGAACGGCGTTGGCGGCATTGGCATCTCCTACTATTTCACGCCAAAGAAGACCGATGGTGGCAGGGAGCATCTGGAGTTCTCGCCATTCACACCGGCGTGGTTCATCTCGGGCGGCCTGGGTCTATCGAGTTGGGCCACACCGTTTGAGGAGGGCAGCGAGACGTGGTCCGGTTTTGGACTCTGGTTCGGGGGTGGGTACGAGTTCTCGCGACACTGGTCAGTTGAACTGACAATCGGTCACGGAAATCCCTCCAAGACAAGTGGGGGGTTCAAAGCCGAAAGCAATTCGACTACGTTCGGCGTCAGCATCACGGGTCTGGCGTACTGATTCCGTCCGGGCGGGAAGACTCGACGACGAGTTGGGAGACGCTAACACGTAAGGGAAGGACCGATGACAGCACTGAAAGGCAAGATCATCCTCATCACCGGCGCCTCCTCCGGGATCGGCGCGGCGACCGCGCGCGCCTTCGCGCGTGAAGGATCACGCGTGATCCTGGCGGCGCGGCGCATCGATCGGCTGCAAGCGCTGGCGGAGGACATGAAGCAGGCTCACAATACCGAGGCGATCTGTCTGCGCATCGATCTGCGCCAGCACAAGACGGTCGCGACGGAACTCGAAAAACTCCCGGAGAACTGGCGACAGATCGACGTCTTGGTCAACAACGGCGGCCTGTCGCGTGGGCTGGACAAGCTGCACGAGGGGAATCCGGACGATTGGGATGAAATGATCGACGTCAACATCCGCGGGCTCTTGGCAGTCAGCCGGACGGTGATCCCTTGGATGATCAAACGCAATTGCGGGCACATCATCAACATCGGCTCGATTGCCGGGCATGAGGTCTATCCCAACGGCAACGTCTACTGCGCCACCAAGTTCGCCGTGCACGCTCTCTCAAAAGGAATGATGCTGGATCTGATGGGGACGCCGATCCGGGTCACGTCGATCGATCCGGGAATGGTGGAGACTGAATTCAGCCTGGTGCGATTCCACGGTGACCGCGAGCG
>Ga0315277_10007645_pt1 | contig 13996 bp, 14 predicted proteins | sample YL17G05_15_MG_FD_203695 | JGI IMG/M metagenome (GOLD analysis project Ga0315277, IMG submission 203695) | Sediment microbial communities from Yellowstone Lake, YNP, Wyoming, USA - YL17G05_15 | ecosystem: Environmental > Aquatic > Freshwater > Lake > Sediment | place: USA: Wyoming | collected... | reverse complement strand
GTTTGTGCTGGAAGAGGCCTACGAAGTGGTGGAAGCTATCGAACTGGGAGACATGCATAAACTCTGTGAGGAATTGGGAGACTTACTCCTGCAAATCGCGCTGCACTCGCAGATTTCGGCTGAGCAGAGCCACTTTGACGCCAACGATGTGGTGGCGACTATCACCGAAAAGATGATCAGGCGCCACCCGCATGTATTCTCTGACGTGAAAGTGGAGACCTCAGACGACGTCCTCCGCAACTGGCAGGCCATCAAGGCTGCGGAAAAGGGCGCGGGGCGTGCGAGCGTCATCGCGGGAGTTGCCAGGCACCTCCCCGCGCTGATGCGGGCGCACGAGGTCCAGCGGAGGGCGGCGAAGGTCGGGTTCGACTGGCCATCAGCCACCCAGGTCTTCGACAAGGTCCGTGAGGAGATCGGCGAGCTGGAGCGCGCGCGGGAAGCTGGTGATGCGCAGGCTCTGGAAGCGGAAACAGGCGATTTGCTGTTTGCCATGACCAACCTGTCCAGGCACCTCGGGGTCATGCCCGAGCAAGCGCTGGCGGGGGCAACAACCAAGTTCACCAGGCGGTTCCAGTTCGTAGAAGATGAGGCACGAAAGCAGGGCAAGGCGCTTGAAGACATGAACCTTGAGGAAATGGACAGGCTCTGGGACCGTGCCAAGGCACTGGGGATATAAGAGGAGGGCATCGTAGTGAATAAAGCCGATCTGATAAATGCAGTAGCCGAGAAGGCGGACTCAACCAAGAAAGACGTGGAAACTGTGGTCAATGCGATCACCGATGTTATCGAAGAGGCTCTGACCAGGGGCGAGAAGGTCTCGCTCGTCGGGTTCGGGACTTTCGAGGTCCGCGACCGCGCCGCGAGGATGGGGCGGAACCCGCAAACCAAGCAGGAAATCAAGATACCGGCAACCCGGGTGCCCGCCTTCCGGGCCGGCAAGTCGCTGAAGGAGCGGATTCACGAGTCGTAGCAAGGGGCCGGCGAACGGCGACGGCCGCCGGGCGCGCCAGATTGCAGGGCCGGGCCCGCTGGGCGATTGAACCGCAGCCCGCAGGAATCGAGACACATTCCTTGGAATCAGGTCTGTAGAAGGCCTGATTCTTGTTTCTTGGCTGATGCGGGCCGTGGTCCGGTCATACTGGCAGGCCCATGTCCGGCTGGCGGACATTGAAGCCCGCCCGTGCCCGGCAGGCGGACGTTGCGGAGGGTGCATGTCCGCCAGGCGAACAGGTCGGACCCTGAATCCACGCAGTGGACACGGCCCGGCGCTCGGGTCCGGTGAGCCGACATGCCGGGGTCGGTATGTCCGCCAGACTGACATGGCACGGGCATGGCCGGTGAAGGCGCCAGGAGCATCAGAGACCGGCCGGCGGCTGGTCCCTGGCCGGGGGCATCCCGAGGAGGTCGCCATGAGACTTGACAAGTTCTTGAAGGTAAGCCGGCTTATCAAGAGACGCACGGTGGCCAAAGAGGTGAGCGACCAGCACCGGATCACCATCAACGGTCGTCCCGCCAAGCCGGGCACAGATGTTAAGCCGGGGGACATCCTGGAGCTGGACTTCGGCAGGCGGCTGATCAAGGTAAAGGTCACCGAGGTCCGCGATGTGGCGTCCACCGCCCAGGCCCGCGCGATGTATGAAATCGTCTCTGAGCAGGTCCGCGAAGACTGGATCTAGCCCCTTCCTGCGTTTCGTGCTTAGCGACCTCCGGACAGGGCATCCTAATCTTGAAAGCCCAATCTTGGAGGGAATGCTATGTACCGGAAAGCATTTGACAGATCACTTTTCTCCCGTGTTGTCTGCTCCGTAATTGCTCTCACGCTTGCATTCGCTCTCGCCGCCACGATGGGCGGGTGCCTGGCGCCGTTCCGCCGGCCTGCGCCCCCTACGACGCCGACACGCCGCCTTCAGGGCACCGAGCCGACCATCACCGTATTCTTGCACGACAAGAACCAGAAGACCCAGATGAAACTCGAGACCTACCTTGAGGGAGTCGTCGCCGGCGAGATAGGGCCGAACTTCCCGGCAGAAGCGCTGGCGGCGCAGGCCATTCTGGCGAGGACCTTCACCGTGCAGCGGATCGAGCAGATGGGTGGCACCCAGAAACTCCACGGCACTGACGTGTGCACAGACCCTGCGCACTTCCAGGCCTATGATGCGTCCAAGGTCAATGATGCCATCAGGAACGCAGTCAAGGCTTCAAGGGGCCAGATCATCACGGCAACAGGCTTACCTGCGGTCGCGTTCTTCCACTCCAACTCTGGCGGGATGACGGCGACGGCTGACGAGGGTTTGGCATTCAAGGAACAGGCCACCCCATACCTGACCCCGGTAAAGGACACTCTCAAGGACACAATGCCCTGGACGGCGACTTTCTCAACGCAGGAAGTCAGCAACGCGCTGAAAACCCTCGGCAAACAAGTGTCGTCCGTGACTGCGGTGCGTATCGGGAGCAAAGGGCCTTCGGGCCGCGCGCTGGATATTGTGGTGGGTAGCCAGGCTGTATCCGCGCCCGCGCTGAGGAACCAGCTCGGACCCGAGAAGATGCGGTCAACGCTGCTTGACAGTGTCACCTTGAGCGGCGGCAAGATCACCATGAAGGGAAAGGGCTGGGGACATGGGGTCGGCATGTCCCAGGACGGCGCGAGAGTGCTGGCAGAGCAGGGTAAGAAGGCGGCAGAGATCATCACTTACTACTATAAGGGCGTTAGCCTGACGTCCCGGTGGAAGTAGGGTTAGCCGGACCGGTGCAAGCAGAAGTAGCAGGCCGGTGGAAGTAGGCTAGGACGCCGGGATACCGGCCAATATCGCGGCTTGGACAACCCCGGATGCCCCGCGTGTCATCGAGTGCCCTGGACGTGCATAGTCTGGAATGTGAGACATGCTGTGGGGGTGCTCCGATGGACGAGCGGGAATTCCGGGGTCTTTCTGATCACGAAATCCACATCGTGAACAGGGAGTCCGTCACTGTCAAAGGTGTGTTGCATGTGGAGAGCTCCGACGATCAGGAAATCGTGCTGGACACGGAGATGGGCCTCTTGACCGTGCGTGGCGAGGATCTCCAGATAAAGCAGCTCAGCCTCGAGGAAGGGAGCTTTTCTCTGGAGGGCAACATCAGCGGGCTCCAGTACACACAGGGCGGTAGCTCAAGGTCCAAAGCCAAGGGCAAAGGCCTTCTCGAACGACTGCTGAGATAATGCATGGTGCCCGTTGACGTCCAACTCTACCAGTTTAGCATTATGCTGCTGGCAGGCATGGTGCTGGGAGCGGTCTTCGACACATACCGGACTTTCCGGCTGAAGGCCAGGCCCGGCGCCGTGGTGACAGTCGTGATGGACGCGCTTTTCTGGGTGATCGCGACAGCGCTGCTACTGGGAGCGGTCTTCTACGCCAGCTGGGGAGAGGTACGGGTCTACGTCTTCATCGGGGTGGCAACGGGCGCCTGGCTGTACTTCCGGCTCGCCAGCGCCGTCGTCCTGCGGTTTCTCAGGTGGCTCTGGCGGGTAACGGGCCGCGTGACGCGGTTTGTGCGGCGCGTTGCCTACTGTCTGTTTGTGGTGCCCGTGCTCATTGTCTACCGGGTGGTCACCAGGGTAGCCGGTACCCTGCTGCTACCGTTCGTAGCAGTATTCAGGCTGCTAGGCAGGCTTGTGGAGAGCGCACTGAAGAAGGAGGAGAAGCCGCCCACGGGTTCGTAGTGTCCCAGAAAACCTTCGAAAAATCTTCAGCTCCAAGAAGGAGTATTCTCCTCCCCGCAGAATCAGGTAAGTCACCACCATGTATAAAGTTTGTCCACATTTTGTAGATAAACTGTGGATAACTAGGCTGGGAAGGCCATGCAGATAGAGATCCGGGGTGTGGAGAGGCTGAGCTTCAGAGAACGGCAGGTCGTCACTCTCAAGGAGATGGGCCAGTCGGCAGAGACGATCGCCAAGAAGCTCGGGATAAGCCAGGGAACTGTTGCGACGCTCTATAACCGCGCAAAAACAAAGGGTTATGAGGTCGTCATACTGATTTCCGGCGATCCTCTTGCACTCTTCGGCAAGGAAGAATCGGAGGACGAACAGGAGGAGTAATATGCTAGCCTCCGAGGGACTCCAACGGCTGAAGCAGAAGGCATCGCGAGAGGCGCCAGTAAGGAAGAAAAGGCAGGGCCTCACTATGAAGGCGATCGTGCTTTTGCTCGTGCTGTATATGGTATTTCTTTTTGGATCTCAGGAAATAAAGTATTACGAGATGATCCAGGAGAGAGCACGGATCAACCAGCAGATTAAAGTTTACCAGGCGAAAAGCGAACTGCTCAAACAGCAGATAAGTTACCTCTCGAGCCCGGAGTATCTCGAGAAGGCAGCGCGCGAACAGCTCGGTCTCACCAAAGACGACGAGGTACCTTACATAACCAAGCCCAAGCCGGTGGCGAAGCAGTAGCCAGGCGATCGTAGAAGAAGAGCCGAGCAATAGCCGAACAATGGCCGCTTTTGGTGACATCCAAACAGGAGTAACCGGTCGAAACCAAACGGATTTCAACGGGCCAGGAACCCTTGGAACACAAGGGTTTTAGGCCTGTTTTGCCTGCTTGACAGCCGTTGCAAAACTCCATATAATTAAATTCAGCTACAGAAACCTGCAGGAGGATTTTCCCCATAATGACAATCGAAATAGGGAGCATAGTCGAAGGCACGGTGACCGGGATCACCCACTTTGGAGCCTTCGTAACCCTCCCTAATGGAAAGACAGGCCTCGTCCACATCTCCGAAGTGGCAGATGCGTTCGTTCGCGACATCAAGGAGTACCTCAAGGAAAATGACAAAGTCCAGGTTAAGATTTTAACCATGGACGAGAGAGGCAAGATCGGTCTTTCCATCAAACAGGCCCAGCCAGGCTACCGGCCGTACCGCAGGGAGCCGCGCCAATCACCCAAAGCCTTCGAGGACAGGCTCAATCGCTTTCTGAAGGATAGCGACGAGCGCTGGAGCGACATCCGCAAGAACACGGATTCGAAGCGCGGTGGCCGCGGCGGCGGGAGGTTCTAGTTCCAGGGGCGGGACCTGAGTTCGGGCAGATTAGCGGAGAGTTTGGCGCGTTGAAACGCTTTAAATGCAAACAAGGGCACTCACGCAGGTGCCTTTTTTCATCGGTCGCGAGCCGGTGGTATAATTGACGAGCGGTCTGTTGACGAGGCAAATGTGAGGCTTCGCAATGACGCCGTGAGGAAGAATTCGAAGCTGCGTGTAGTTGAAAGCAAATGCCGGGATGTCGGAATCGGAAGACGAAGGTGACTTAAAATCACCTGGGCGAATGCCCGTGCGGGTTCGAGCCCCGCTCCCGGCACCAAGAGTTGGCCTAAGGCCCTTGCTGGAGGGTGAGGGCTTGCGCATAATATAGGACCCCCGGGGGCGTCTGCTCGGTCCGGGGGTCTTAGATTTATCTCTATGACATATCTCGCGAGGTTAGGAGGTTTAGTGGACTCGAGCAAGTTGCAGTGGTTGTCGTGTCTTCGGTCTGAGGGGATCAGGAAGGGATCAGTGTGGATGAGATAGAAATGGCAGCACGATTTGGAGTGTTTGGGCAATAGCCAGCACGTTATAGGCAGGAGACAGAAGCAAATGGAACACAGCAAATTGTCGGCACATAGGTTCAGGAAGGGCAAATTCATAACGCCAATGAACGCAGTAATGAGCGGGATAGGCCAACACGACTCTTGGTACCATGGACGAGTACCTGAGTACCTGTGGTTGGGTCTGATCTTGGACCACTACGGGCGCGATGTCGGTCTGAGCAAGTGCAACTTGATACTGAAGAGCCTGAGAAAGATTGCACCGGAAATGGTTATCCCAAGGCTGTCTAGTGTGTTTGCTCTAGACGAGAAGGTGCAGACAGAGTTTTACGATTGCGTGTTGGCCGTCGTTCCGCGTGAGGTTCTCTGCCCGCTAACGTGCATATTCACATATTCTCATCACCCTGCATTCACCAAGGCGTTTCTAAAATCGGATGTCTCCGTTGAAGATCGTTTCGCTACCGTGGTCCGCCTGCTGAAAGAGATCAGTGATCACCAATCCCACCTTTCTACGGACATACGATTCCTTGTCCTTTACCTTGGGCTGCTGTCGGGGAAGATGCATATGCCCGAGGAAATGCTGCTGAACGTCTTGGAATACCCCAAGTGTAGTCACGATGATGAAAGAATGAGGAAGCTGCGTCCGACCATACGTGCGATGGAGCTGGCGTTCAGGGAAGTGGGGTTTAATCAAGACACCAGGAACAAAGCGTATCTGCAGAGTTTCTGGAAAGATGTGAGTAGAATGGGTGATTGCGAATTGTTCTACCTTGAGTTTGCTGAGCCGAAACCAGATGCGAAAGACTACTCAGAGAGAGTTAAGAGGATTCTAGAGTATTATGCGGAGTTACAGGGCGCAGCCAATCCGATTGACAATAAGATGTTGGTCCTTCTAGGAATAGCTACGTATTCTTTTAAACGTCTATCGGAACTGGTCAGGCATGAATTGTACCATGAGATTTCCGGTCGAGGCATAATCCGTGTATTGGTCGAAGACTACATTATGATGAAGTATCTACTCAAGAATGAGGCAGACCGTAGCGATATTTGGTCTGAGTTTCAAAGCTATGGCATCGGCCAGTACAAGATAATCGTGGCGAAATGGAGAGATAGCGGGAAGGACCTTAAGACGAGCCATGTCGCGTATGAATACATGAGCATTCTCGTCAACGAACACATGGACGAGGAATTCCTCGACATGGACACGTCGTATTTCGATAAGCAACCCATTCGACTAAAGGCCGAAGACGTTGGCGAGAAGGAGCTGTATAGTCTCTACTACGATTACGATTCGGCCTTTGAACACGGGTTATGGGGAGCCATCCGTGAGAGTTCACTGATTAAGTGCAATTCATCGGTTCATCAGTATCACTGTGTACCAGACATCGAAGATCGCCAGAAGCTGAAATCGGTGTGGCATGATTGTGTTCGCGTGATGGATATGACTCTGGGCATTCTGGAAGGGATCTATGGATTACGGACGAGCGTGAAGGATGGGGACAATTGTGCCGAAGACTGATCTGTTAGGAACTGAGTCGGAAAGGCTGCAAGAGCAATACGGCGAGGTGCTTCGAAAGGGTTTCGCGGGCGCCGCCAAAGGTGATTGGGAAGCGGTTATCGACGAAATCAAGACTTTCTGGTACACGAATAGACGTCTCGTTGACTGTATCCTGGGGCACATGTGCAGGCCGACCGAGGCATATGCGTTCACCGCGGCAACGTATATGAATGTTGCGGACAAGGACCACTACCCGTTTGTAGCACTCGGGGCATGTCATTTCCTTGACGACCCCATTTGTCGGCTTTCTCAGATGATGGGAGAAGGAGCAAAGGATCAATTCAGGGATCAGGCCAGAGAGCTCGTAGTCAAAGCGATAGGATACAATATCGAGATCATTGAAAAGTATTCCAGCGCTATCCTCATATTGCCGATCCGATATCTAGCTCAAACCGATACTGAGCTCATTCAGAGACTTGGCACGCAGGCGTTCCTCAGCATGTTCAGCCGGGATATGGATATGGAACAATACTATTCGAAGGTCAAAACCACCGGAGACATCGAGAAAGAGCTGAAGCCCGGGATGGAGAAGAACTTCATTTTCTCTGAGGACGATGATACTAGCCTTTCTTTGCAAAAGAGGCTCGATGAATACAGGGCAGGGATCGTCTTACCCTTCGAGAGGGACGTGTCCGATGGCACCGTGTTCTGGTTTGCACTGTATGGGTATCTGACGCAGGCGCTGGAGATCATGATGACGTGTCTGCAGTATAGGGTAGTCCCTTACATAAGATACTCTGTGGCAGCTAGATACTTGCTTATGTTGTCAAGGAATCTGGCGGATGATGCCGATGTTCGGTTCATGGTCTTCAGGGCTGCTGTTGCCCACATATTACATCGGTCGTTCGATAAGACCAAGATTGAGACGATTGAATTTGAGGACTATTGCCGGGCACTAGTGGAATCCTCATTCTCAGCGAACGTCTTCACAGAGCTAGAGTCAGCAGGAGTCACTCTGGATAGCCTCGATGTGTCCAAGACGGTTAGAATCATCAAGCAGAACCTGGACATTGCTCTTCAGCGCATCACTGCCAAGTAGACATACCTGCTCAGGCTGAGGTCCCAGGCCTTGGTTTCCTGGTATTGTAGACCCCAATATCACCAAAGAGGCTAAAGCAGACGTACCGCTCGACCAAGTCCTCGAAATCCCTGGTTTCGTCAGGTCCCACGTCGGTGATGAACCGGACATTCTTGTCGCCGCGATGGACCAAACCAACACGCAGTGCATTGAATTTGCGAAAGGCCCGAATGTCACTATCTATCTTAGGCATCGTGCTGCGCCTGGCAAGTGCTTCGAATCGGGAGGTTATTGATGGGGAGTAAGATTGGGTAATATGGTCAACAAGCGAGATGAGATCCTTGGTGTTAGGGTCCTGAGTGGCTTCGACGATCTTGCGGATTCTTGTTAGGCCATCTCTTGTTGTCTGAGTAGAAACTTCTTCACCACTTAGAACCATCTCGAGGGCGGTGAAGAGGGCAGTGAACTTGACCAAAGGCTCGTCATTCTGCCATGCACGCAGAAGCCACCCAAGAATGCCCGCTCCTCTTGCCCTGCTCATTTCGTCGCACTTGCCAAGTGCGATGAAGAAGTTTCTCATTGCCATGGCTGTGTTCTTGTTCGCGGATATTGTGTCAAGTATACGGACCGCAGGACCGGCACATGTTGACGCTGAATGCCCATCTGGACGAAAAGCCATTTCGTTTTCGTCTATCATTTCTAAAACTACGTATTCCACTGAATCCGTCCACCCGTTCCGATCGAATCCGGGCAGTCATTCCGGTTGAAACCGTCCACCTGTTCCGGCGGGAAGCCGTCCACCCATCTCAACTCTCTGGCGTGATCACTGTGTAGCGTTTGGCTTCAGGCCGCTTTTCACCTTCCTCATGGATTCGCCCTTCAGGTGAATCATGTGAGCGCTGTGCAACAGCCTGTCCAGGATGGCGTCGGCGACCGAAGGGTCACCGATCGCCGTGTGCCAGTGGTCGGGTGGCAACTGGCTTGCCAGCAGCGTCGAGCTGTTCTGGCTCCTGTCGTCAATCACCTCAAGCATCTCTCGTGACTCAACGGCGGTAAGAGGGCTCAGCAGCCAGTCGTCCAGCACCAGCAGCGTGTAGTGTGCCAGGCGCGCGATCAGACGCGGGTACGTACCATCGCCCCTGGCCATGGCGATCTCGGATAGAAGCTTGGGCATTCGGTAGTAGCGCACACTGAAGCCCCGGCGGCAGGCGGCGTTGGCGAACGCGCAAGAGAGAAAGGTCTTTCCGCACCCGGTTGGCCCGTGGATCACAAGGTTCAAACGATCACGGATCCAGTCGCAATTGGCAAGGCTTTGCACCAGATGCTTGTCCAGACCCCTGGGCTGCGAGTAGTCCACGTCTTCCATACATGCCTGTAACCTGAGTTTGGCGTCGCTCAGCAGCCGCCGCAGTCTCCGGTCCTGCCGGCTGCTCCATTCATGGTCCACAAGCAGCCCGAGTCTGTCCTCGAAACCTAGAGACGCCAGGTCAGGTTGGCTCATCTGCGCTTCAAGTGCTTCAGCCATTGCGCCCAGATGCATGCTCCTCAGTTTGGAAAGTGTCTGTTGGTTCAACACCGGTTTTCACCTCCTCCCGGCCGTAGTATGAGGCGCCGCGTAGGTTCCGGTGCTCACTGACCAGGGGCAGCTGTTCGGGTTGCTCAACAGGCTGCCGGTCCAGACCCGTGTCCAGGATGGACTTCAGGCTCTTGTAAGTGAACGCTCCGAACCTGAGCGCGCGCGCCGACGCAGCCTCAATTCTGTCCACGGGGTATTTCCTGGCGAGCGAAATGATGCCCAGGCATGTCCTGTAGCCCTGCTCGGGGTGAACCCTGGAGTCCAGGATTGCCTGCACCATCTGCGTGGTGGATGGTCCCACGCTCGCCGCCCAATTCACAATGCGCGAAGGAGGCCATTCGAGCCTCTGGCTGTGGGAGGCCGGGCGGTGAGAGCCGTCGGTGCTGTAGGTTCCTTTGACGTGCGAACGCGGGTGGCTCGCCACTCTGCTGCCGTTATGGAACACCTCCACGGTGGTGGCGGTAATGCGCACATCCACCTGTTGCCTGGTGAGCTGGTAAGGTACGCTGTAGTAGCACTTGTCTATCTGCACATGGTAGTCGACGTGCACCCGCGCCTTCTTCCATCTGGCGAATTCGTACCTCACCGGTGGCAGCGGTTTGAGCGCCGGTTTGTCCAGGTTGAGATATGCCTGCCTGCGTGTGCCTGGCAGCTTCTGAAACGGCCTGTCGTTCAACTGCTCAAGGCACTGCCAGATAGCTTCATTCAGCCTGCCCAGCGAGAAGAACCTGCGGTTCCTCAGGTGTGCCAGGATCAGGCGCTCCGCGACCTGCACCGCGGACTCAACCTTGGCCCTGTCGCGTGGGTGCCCGGGCCTTGCCGGCACCACAGCTGTGCTGTAGTACGTGGCCATCTCCTGGTAAGTCGGGTTCAGGTCGGGTTCGTAGTAACTGGCGTGGCTTACCCCGGTCCTGGTGTTGTCTGGCACCAGGATCTGCGTGACCCCTCCAAAGTACTCCAAAGCGCTGCAGTGGGAGCCGATCCAATCCTCCAGCGACTGCGTCCAGGTGGCCTCGGCGTAGGTGTAATTGCTGGCGCCCAGCACCGCCACGAACACTTGCGCCTTCTTAACTTCGCCGGTAGTGCGCTCAATCACGTCGACGCTCATGCCGGCATAGTCCACAAACATCTTCTCGCCTGCACGGTAGGTCTGGTGCATTACCACCTCGACCGTGCCGCGCCACGCCCTGTAGAGATCGCAGAATCGGCTGTACTGGTAGCCATCACGGTGTTGTGTCTTGTACTCGATCCATAGAGTCTGTAGCGTCACGCCTTTGCGCCTGAGCTCGGCGTGCACGTACTGCCAATCCGGCTCCGCTCTGCTGAGGTTGGTTCTGGTCGGCGGAGGATACAGCATGGCCTCAATCGCGTCATGCCCGATGCCCTCGGGCAGTGGCCAGCCCAGCCCGGCAGCCTTAGCCCTGGCCAGCGTGTCATCCACAGTGGTATGCCCCATATTCAGGCTGCGCGCGATGTTCCTGGAGCTCAACCCGGCTTCATAGCGTAATCTCAACACTTCAATGATCTTGCGCATAGACACCCTCCGGTTAGGCACGGTCGCCGGCCACCTTTCTGTGTCATTCCATGACACAGCCGTTCGAGACCCGGCAACAGCGACTCCTGTGCCCAGATTGTGTCACGCCGCAAGCGTTGAGTAGGCCCAACACGCCCTAGAGGGTGGACGGTTTCGTTTGGAACAGGTGCCCGGTTTGCTTCGGAATCAGTGGCCGGATTGAGTCGGAATCAGTGCCCACTTTCGCTCGGAATGGGTGCCCGTTTTGGCTCGGAATACGCATAAAACAAGTTGAAAGTGAAAACGCAACCCAAGAACGCCCGCAATGAGATCGAGATAAGCCCGTAGTTCACTGCCATGTTGCATGGCCATCTTTGTTAGCTTGTCGCCTGCGGCTGAATCCATCTCATGAAAGGCCTTTGAGATCTCATCAGCGACATCAACCCACTTCCAGACGACGATCTCCACAAAGAAATGGCCAGCATATCTGGTTTGTGATGGGTCGGGATTATAGGCACCCTTTAGGAGTTCGACCATTTGGTCTAGCACCATATACTTGGCCCCTCTTTCGATATCCCACACTCCATAGTGCGGTCTAGTGCCAAGGTATATCTCGCACGGGTTCGAACCAATGTCAAATTCCAGGTGAATCTCGCCGGCGTCGCCGCCCATGACGCCAATGGCATCGTAAAGCCTACGATATCCTACTTTCTCCTTCAACACACGCATCCTTTCTGTCTGACAGATGAGGCTCGTGTAGTGAGGCATTCCTTCGGAGTACCAGCAATCCCTTCCCAAGGCGAAAGCAGGAAACGGTCCAGATGCTTGCTTCGAATGGTGAACAACCCTAGTGAGGCATACCATCTAGCACGAGGCACATTTCTGACCAGTCTCCGCTCCCGGCACCAAAAAAGACTAGAGTAGCAGGCCTTTCGCCTGGCGAAAGGCCTTTTCCATTTGCTGGGGCTATTGAGCGAGTCTGTCCGCCGTCTTGTCCGGGCGTTAGATTTATCTGTATGACATAAGTCGACATGGGCAGGAAGGATGACACACCGGATGAATTCTGTGGTGAACGGATACCCAGGCATGCATGATGTAGGCGGAGCTGGCGACCTACGAATCCGAGGAGACTTGGAGGTCTGGTGTTGCTGCAGGCAAATAGCGTAAAGGACGTCCTGGGCTTTGTCGAGTGCTATGGCAAGTATGAGGAGGTATATTGCCGAGGACAGTCTGCCGCCTATCGGTGCGTAAACGCAGGAATCGCGAGAAATGAAGGTCACCGTGCCAACGAGTACTTGATCTGCGAGGATGCCATTGGTGCCAACGAGCCGGGTTTTGCACGGCTGAGGCCGATTGAGCGCTTGGCTATCATTCAACACCACAGCTGGCCTACGAGATTGATCGACCTAACAATAGACCCTCTCGTTGCTTTGTTTTTTGCCGTGGATAATGTCGAAAGGAAGTGCGGTGGTCGTCTTTACGTGTATGCTCAAAGTGGAAAGGCCGTTGACTGCAAGGAAGTGCGGCTGCTTTCTCTGCTACCGTGGCTGACAGATCGGAGTATTGAAGCGGTACGAATGGCCTATGAGAAAGAGTATGGAGAACCAGTCTCCGACGTCGAAGTAGTAGATCTTGCGGCGGAGACCGTCTTCCTTAAATACTCCGAAGACCTAAGGAAGTTGACTCCGCGGCTATATGACCAGAAAGGTACTTTCGCCATATGCGGAAACGAGGTGAGGGACAGGCAAATTGGGCAAGGTCTGCGCTCATTGGACATGATCAGACCTACAGTGGTCATTGAGATCCCGTACGAGCACAAGCTTGCGATAAAACTTGAACTCGATCGGTGCCACGGAATCAACAAGGCCAAGGTGTATTCGCGGGACTTGGATAAGACTGGAGACCACGTGAGGGATAAATACCGGAGCCTAGATGCTTCGGTGAAGGGCAAGTATCGAGTTATGGAGATCAGAGACGTATCGTATTGGGGTGCCACCCGTGTAAAGGTAATCGTACAGCTCACAGAGGTCTTGAGGATTGATCAGATCAGGGGAATAGCGGTAGTCCTGATGGAGCAGTACAGGAAGACCAATGATGTTGTCTGGCTTTATGTCGCGCGGGACAACGATGATTACGTGATGCAGAATTGGATGCTGGAGGGGCAATGGATAGCCCGTAACCTAGGTGAATGGTCACCCTCGCCCATCGGTCCATTGGACGCTGATGGGTACCGTTGGAGGATAGAAAAGGAATACCTGCCCTTGGCGGAGTTCTATGACAAGTACGTATTGGAAGAGGATCTTGAGTTGTTTGTGTGTCACCAGAAGGTGTACGAGAAGGTGAGGGCAGCGTTTAGGGAGCTGCATGAGGCGTTTGGCCGAGGAAGCTCCATCAAGTTTTCTACTGCAGTCCAAAAGAACAAGAAAAGCTTATCTGATGCGTTCCTCAAGTTCGGTGACTTCGGGCACTCGAGGAATAAAGAGCTGGACGACTTCTTGGACACTTACTCTCAGGCGGCCATGCCTCTTGACAGCATATCGCTCTGGGTTGGTAAGGAAGGAGTCAGCGATCGCCGGAGGCATGATGCGATTCGGACTTGCCTTGAAGAAGCCAGCAAGTGCATTCGGGTCATTGACCGTGAATGTAAAGTATGGGCGAGTAGGCTAGGAGTTCGTGAAGCTGACTTCCGACGAATAGACCCGTACAACCTGCCCAAGAGAGAGTATAAGTACGTGCCAACGATGCCTATATCACCAGATGCGGTTGTTGTTGAGT
>Ga0315277_10007643_pt1 | contig 13998 bp, 13 predicted proteins | sample YL17G05_15_MG_FD_203695 | JGI IMG/M metagenome (GOLD analysis project Ga0315277, IMG submission 203695) | Sediment microbial communities from Yellowstone Lake, YNP, Wyoming, USA - YL17G05_15 | ecosystem: Environmental > Aquatic > Freshwater > Lake > Sediment | place: USA: Wyoming | collected... | reverse complement strand
GACTTCAAGTATCAGCTTTTCGGATTCTTCATCCAAGGTCTTTTTCTTTCTTCCAAATTTCTTAATGTTTAGGGGCATCTTGGTTTTCGTCCAGTGCATCCAGACACGTTTCACAGAGGACGGACTCAACTTCATATCCTCCGCGATTCTTTTGGTGCTCTCGCCTCTTGTTTTGGCTCGAATGATATATCTGATCTTCCTCTCTGTTAGCTTTACAACTTTATTCTTCTTTCCCATGCCACTTTGATGGGTATATAAAGTCCAAACATTCAGGACTACACAGATAAAATTATGATTAGAAAAAGATATCTGTTAGAAATATCTAACAACTCAGACATGGGTGAAGCAAACTGAGCATTTCACAACTTGCATTACCATCACCACAAAAGATAAAAAATATGTTAGAGATTACAAGAAGGTGATAAATTGGAATTTGAAATAAATAAATTCTCTAATAAATTTAAAAACACCATTGATTGGATGCTAAGAGATAGTCACGCCCAAGATATTAAAGATGGTTTGCAATATTTCAATACTAATAAAAATAGCCTTGAAAGAGATCCTGACTCCAAAGAAGCACTGCGATTGATAATCAGATTGGTAAAAACAAGTGGTTTTCGTTTGAAACCAAGAAATTTTGATAATAAACTAGATTCATTCATTAAACAATACGGTGAAGATTTCAGAACTTCCTCAGCAAGAGATGAATTGAATATGCTCGTCGGGGATAGGAAAAAGAAGAATATGGAGCTACTTTTTGCATATCCTACGCTAAAGCAATTCACAGATAACCTTTATACCTTGGCGAATCACGGGAAAACTGAAGTATTAGGTGAAAAGGGAAGGGATAACTATCTTAGGGATTTTGGATATTGGGATAGAATACCAATAGATATACATGAGATGCGGTTTATTATTAGAAGTGGAATATATCATACTTTCAGCAGCATTGATAAAAGCGATCATCTAAGAAAAAGTGATCTTCAAGATGCTTTAACCAGATTTTGCAGGAAGTGTTTGAATGGTTATTCTGTGGAAGGGATAGATTTAGGTACCGCTCCCGGAATTGTAGACACATTTATTTGGTCATTTTCTGCAATAGATATTTACAATATATGTGGAGTTACACCAAAATGTGAGAAATGCAATCTATGCGATGCGTGCCTATACTCTCTTGCAAATAGTCAATAATATAAAGATGTCCAGCCTTGGCTGCGTGCCACCGTCAGTCTGGGAGGACGCCTGCACGCCAGGGAGCCGGAGGCCCGCTGGTGGTGTCGTTGCGGTCGAGCGGGATCGTCGGTGGCCCCGCTCGCATGCCCGCTGGCCCGCTCGTGAGGGGGGCGGCAGGGATGCAGCTTGGCAGCGCGGATGAAGACAGCCCGCCAACAGGCTAGGCCGCTCATCGCCTGCAATCCAGTCGAGCGGGATTGGCAGGGAATCTGCGCCCACGCGCGCTCCCCGGAGCCGCCTGTTTCTTCAGCGCTAATAGCCAGGCAGCTTAGGCAGTGATGGACAGGACCGCGACGCTCTGGTGGCCAATTAGCAAGATCCGGGGATGCTGGGAAGAGCAGGGCGAATTCAGGTTGGTGCCGCTGAAAACACTATTTTTGCCATTTCTAAAACCGCTTCTTTTGCATTCCCTGATTCTATCATGTGTCGAAGAACCTCGTTTAAGATCACAGTGATCACGGAGTAAATAATTGGAGATAGGAAGAAAAGGAATAGGTTGGTTTTCTTCTCAACATCAACCTGCCTAATGATCCCCGCTTTTCGAATCCGGTAGGCTCTAGCAAGCTCGTCGGCCTTTTGCATGAGCGATGCATCCCCTCCCCAAATTCCCTCTAACTGTTTGATGTTGATCGATAAATTATTCTTCAGAGTTCTCAGGGCTTGCAGATGGCAGAGGCGCGGGTCCATTGTCTGCAGGTTGGGGCCACAAATGGTTTCCTCAAGCCTCACATCTCCATCTCGGTCTACAATTTCGTCTTGCGAATGGAAATAAGTTCCTCTGAAATCGAGGATATGGGATTCGATCTCTTCGATCATCTTTGTGAGGCAGGAGCTGTGTTGAGCGGGCTGGCCCAACTCCAGGATATCCAGCATCTTATCAAGGAATGTCGATCTCTTCTCCAGCAGGATCATCCTCCACTTTTTAGCTTTCCTCCATCCGGTGATGTAGGGAGCCATGGCAAGCAATACGAAGGCGAGGAGCATGAGGACAAAGACCCCTGATGTAACAGTCAGGCTGATATCGCCTAGAGCCAGACCCTGGTCCGGGCTATAGTCCCAGCTCCAATAATATACAATAAATAGCAGTGAGTTGATGAGAAGAACTGCAAAGAGGCAGACGAAGAGCATGTTGCGCGTCTCAGTGCTCAGGTTCTCTGACTGAAGAGTGACGATTAAAGGAGAGACTGCAAGAAGGTCTAATATGATTATAGCTAACAGCCCATGCCTGAGGACTTCTAAGGCTGTCCTTTCTTGCTGATTGGTGATACTGAAAAAGAAGAGTACACAAATCGAGAAGAAGATAATGGCAAAGAGCATGAATCCAAATAGATCTAACCACGACATTTTTGACATTAATTTTCCAGGTAGATATTTTCTTTGCATTTCCAATAAAGAATAAGCTACTTGCTCCTTCCACTTAGATTCAGGTGGCTCGAACATTTCATACAAATAATACATGAGAATTGCGACTACCGATCCGATCAACGAGAATTTAGCCAACAGCCATGGATCGAAGAAGCTTGACAGAATCCAAAGGAAGGCCAGAAAACCCAATACGTTCACTAGAATCGCCGTCATTACCCAATCAGCTTTACTTCTGAGGATTCGCAGGTATCCCAAGATTACAGCGGCAAAGATCAGCATCAAAATGAAGAACAAGTATTTTCCTGGAGGAGATGAATCAAGCGCTCTGCTTATGGAAAAGGCCATCGCCGCCCCTGCAAAAATATTGAGCTCACGGAGGGCCTCTCCCTTGTTGTTCCAGCTTGGGGAAAATTTGGGATTTATGTCGATGGACCTATTGGTTGCTATAAGGGCCCTATTGAAATAGGCATTAGCTCTTTCGGTCTCATTAGTTTTATAATTCATCCCAAGATTGACTAGAATAGCGCCTTCATTGCTCCATGATATTGTATCGTTTGGATCTAACCTGATTGCTTCTTCGCAAGCTTGGAGAGCCTCCTCATGCCTACCCATATTGTCGAGAGTGGAGCCTTTGATGGACCATGCCGTTTGACTTCTTGGATCTAACCTGATTGCCTCTTCGCAAGCTTGGAGAGCCTCCTCATGCATGCCAAGATTGGCCAGAACCCAGCCTTTGTTGTTCCATGTCGGGGAACTATTCTGATCTAAGTTGAGTGATTTTTCGTAGCATTGAAGCGACTCCTTGTACTTGCCAAGAGCGGCTAGACTAATGCCTTTGTTACTCCATGCCATAGCACTTTCCGGATCTAGCCTGATTGCCTCTTCACATGCGTGAAGAGCCTCCTCGTACTTGCCAAGAATGCCTAGAGCATTGCCTTTGATATTCCAAGCTATTGCATAATTTGGTTTGATTTCGATTGCTTTGGTGGAAGCTTTGATGACATCTTCATACCTTTTCTGATTGTAGAAAACCACACTTTTCATGTACCAGGCTTCTGCGTTTTTTGGATTAATTTCGATAGCCATATCAAAGTCAATGACGGCTTCCTCATAATTCTTTTGATTTAAGTGATCAATACCTTTGTTGTACCACAAGGCTTCCGCATATTCTGGATTATATGCAGGCACCCTTTCGAACCCTGTAGCCGAGGTTATATTCCCGAGAGACATACCATTCTTAAACTGCGAACTAGGAAGACCAGCAAACAGAATACCAATTCTAAGCCCGTTTATAATTGATTCTGGTTGGCCATTTAGAGAAACAATTCCAGCAAAGGGCATACCTCCACCCGTGTCTATGCCGCGAAGTGTGACATTCTTATCGATGGCGATCTGCTCATCGTATAAACCGCTGTAGACTTCAATAATATCGCCAGTGTTGGCAGCGTCTATGGCAGCCTGGATGCTAGCATAATCACATCCATCCGGGCAAACAGTTAATGTTGTAGCCTGAGAAAACCCTACTAAAAAGATGATGACACCAATAAGATAGCGCTTCATTGCTGGACCACCTCAGGCTTACTCCCTTTCTTTTTATCACGATTATGCATATCTAGCAAAAATCCCTTTCGGTGGCTCAAAGGAAAGGAAAAATATAGCTGTTGCTCCCGCAGCGCAGTTGCATCCGCGACGGGCAGGACCGCGATGCTAATTATCTCAAACCTGAACTCCCCATAATTTAGGCATATTAAAATAATTTTCGTTATCTTCGACCGAAATCCATAAATAGTATTATGTGCCTAAAATTTGTGCGTTAAATTTCGGCGGCGACGTACCCGATGCAGACCGCAGCGCATTCCAATCTATAAATAAAATAAATTAAATTATATTCAAAAATGGTTCATCTTCGCCAACCTGTCCGGCCTCTCCATCAGCGCTGTCCCCACCAGCAGCGCATCCGCGCCCGCTCTGGCCATGCGCAGGGCATCCTCGCGGCTGTGCACGCCGCTTTCAGCAACCAGGAAGACGCCTTGCTCTCGCGCCAGCGGCGCCAGCCGCTCAAAGGTGCCAAGATCAACCTGCAAGGTCATGAGGTTGCGGTTATTGATGCCTATGATCTTCGCGCCGCTCTGCAAAGCCGGATCCATCTCCTGAGGCGTGTGCACCTCCACCAGAGGCTCCATGCCCAGGGACCTGGCCTTCTGCACCATGGTCTTCAGATCGATTCCCATTGCCGCGATGAGCAAGACCAGATCGGCTTTCGCCTCCGCGAGCTGGCTTTCGTTGAAGATGAAATCCTTGCGCAGGACAGGAAGCTGGCTGGCCTCTCTGGCTATCTTCAGGCTGTCTATTGAGCCCAGGAAGTGAGTCGGCTCCGTCAGGACGGAGATGGCACAGGCACCGCATGACTCGTAGGTGCGGGCGTATTCCGCCACCTCCTCAGGGTGAAGCGGCCTTCCCAGGATGCGAGGTTTGATCTCCGCGATGACTGGCAAAATGCCCTGCGCGCGAAGGGACTTTGCCGAACCTATCAGGTCCCGGCTCTCGCCTGGCTGCCAGGCGGCGGGCCCCGGGCCTCGCTCCCTGGAGGCCTTGAGAAGGCCCTCGATCAGGGTATGCATCCCACCACATCCTCGACCCAGTTGCAGATGATCTTCTTTCCGGAGGGCGTGAGAACCGACTCGGGATGGAACTGGACCCCGGAGTGAGGATTACTCTTGTGCCTGACACCCATGACCACTCCATCAGGGGTGGAGGCGGATATCACCAGGTCCGGGGCCAGCCGCTCCACGGCCAGGGAGTGATAGCGCCCACCCTGCAGAGGATTCTCCAGGCCGCGAAAGATGCCCTTGCCATCGTGTTTTATCTGCGACGTCTTGCCGTGCAGCGGCCTGGTGTGCGAGATGCTGCCGCCGTAGGCCAGGTTCATGGCCTGATGGCCCAGACAAACACCCAGGATGGGAGTGCGCCGGAAATACCTGATGATCTCCAGGCAGCTTCCGATGTCCCTCGGTGTGGCGGGATGGCCGGGTCCGGGCGAGATCACTATCCCCAGAGGCTCCATGGCCTGAACCTCAGCCAGGCAGACCTGGTTGGAGCGAACCGTGGTGTTCTCATAAAACACAGAGACGTAATCCACCAGATTCCAGACGAAGGAATCCTGGTTATCCACGAAGAGGATGGGCCTCATCAGGCCACCCCCAGAGCGCGCTTCATGGCCGCCATCTTGCGTTCCGTCTCTTGATACTCTCGCATGGGATCGGAGTCGGCCACAATGCCTGCCCCTGCCTGAACAGTGGCTACGCCGTCCTGCAGGAGGATGCTGCGAATGGCGATGGCGAAGTCGGCGCTCCCGTCCACGGAGAAGTAGCCGATGCCTCCTCCGTAAAGGCCGCGAGGTTCATCCTCCAGGTCGTCGATGATCTCCATGGCCCGCAGCTTGGGAGCGCCGGAGAGGGTGCCTGCCGGAAAGACGGCCCTTGCGGCATCGAACTGGTCGCACTCCGCGCGCAGCTCTCCGACCACAGTGGTCTCGATGTGCTGCACGTGTGAGTACTTCAAGACCGACATGAAGTCCTGTACTTTAACGGTTCCTGAGCTGCAGACGGATCGCACATCGTTCCTGCCCAGGTCCACCAGCATGACGTGCTCAGCCCTCTCTTTCTCGTCCTGCAGCATGGCCTGGGCTAGGGCCTCGTCCTCAGCCTCAGTCTTTCCCCGAGGGCATGTGCCTGCAATGGGATTTACTCTTAGCTCGCCTGCGAAGGCGGAAAAGAGCGTCTCAGGCGAGGCGCCCACGATGGAGAGCGGCCCGAACTCGAAGAGGTAGGTGTAAGGGCTGGGATTGATGCTGCGCAGCCTTCTGTAAAGGCCGACGGGATTGGCGCATCTTATGCGCGCTGACCTGGCCAGCACCACCTGGAAGATGTCCCCGTCCATGATGTGGACTTTAGATCGAAGGACACCCTCCTGATACCTGGCCGCATCCCCCATGCCGATCAGATCCCCTTTCAGCTCATCGGCCTGGTTGTCCTGGGGGTCTATGCCCTCGATGATCTCAATCAGATCTGTCTTGGCCCCTGGAAATATGGGAGCCACCGCGAAGTAGACCTTCCTGGTGAGATGGTCGAAGATGAAGGTGCTCTCCGAGACTGCGAATTGCGCATCCGGCGTCGAGGAGCTGGAGCTTCTGCCCAGACGCTCCAAAACCAGATCGTAGGCCAGGTAGCCGATGCCGCCTCCCAAGAAGACCTGGCGGCCAAAGCCATTGGCATCGCTGCATCTCTGGCAGGGAACGGCCGCCCTAAGCGCATCGAAGAGGTCAAATCCCTCTTTTATCCTGCCTTCCAGCCTCTTGCCCGACCTTTGAAGATCGATGCATTTCGAGAGGCGCCCTGCCATCTGCTCCAGTCCGCCGTTGAAGAAATCCATAGTGAGATGACGGTTCTTGATGGTCACCAGGGCGGAAGGATCGGCTCCCACAAAGGAGAAGCGCGCCCTGTTGCCCGATTTCTCCACGGATTCCAGAAGGTAAGGATAACTGCGCTGGCGTAGAGCTAAATAGAGCGACAGAGGCGCATCAACGCTGACCTTGTCCGAGACGTCCACCAGGACTGGCTCTAGAGGCATGATCTCACCTGCTCTACAAAGGCTGCCATCTTGGCAGGGTCCTTTCGGCCGTCCGTCTCCACGCCGCTGGAGACGTCCACAGCATAGGGCCTCACCTTGCAGATGGCCTCGCGTACATTGGAGGGATTCAGCCCACCGGCCAGGATCACCGGAACGTTCAGCCTCCTCGCCAGAGCAGCGCTCAAATTCCAATCATGAATCTCCCCTGAGCCGCCCAGCATTCCATCTTTGAAAGTATCCAGAAGGACAGCATCCGCGGCCCCATTTAGCTGGTGGACAGCATCAGATCCGGCCGCGGCAGCGGCTATGATCTTCTGCGGTACCAGGCCCTTCAACGCCCGGACCTCCGCTGCGCCCGAAAGGCTGTGCACCTGCAGAAGATCCGCCTTCGTCTCCTGGGAGAGCCGCACAGCATCATCCAGATCCTGAGGCGAGATCACCGCCACGCTTTTGACGAACACAGGCACTCTTTCAATCAATGCCCTGGCGGCCTTGGCGGAGATGCAGCGGCGCGAGCGCTCTATCTCCACTACGAAGCCCACGGCATCAGCGCCCGCTGCTAGTGCGTAGCGCAGATCGAGCTGATCGGTCAGCCCACAGATCTTGATCCTGGTCAAAGGAACCGCCCCAGCTTACTAGGATCGCCATTCATGGCCACCATCTGCTTCAGGGTCTCCAGAGCCTTTCCCGAATCCAGGGCCGCCTCGGCCAGCCTCGCGCCCTCTTCCAGCGTGGAGGCCCGCCCGGATACGTAGATGGCCGCCCCGGAGTTCATGGCGATGATGTCGCGGGCTCTAGATCGCTCGCCCTTCATCACCTTTATCAGCTTCAAGGCGTTCTCCTCGGGCGTTCCTCCGGCGATCTCCTCCGCCCTGGCCAGGCCGTAGCCGAAGTCCTCGGGATGGAGCCGGTAGCTTCTCACGGTTCCTTCTTTCAGCTCCGAGACTGCCGTCTCTCCGGTGTTCGTGATCTCATCCATACCCATGCCGTGCACAACCATGGCCCGGTCAGCGCCAAGTAACTTGAGCACCTGGGCCAGCTTCTCGCAGAGCCTGGGATCATACACGCCCATCACCTGCGCCTTCGCGCCCGCGGGGTTGGTCAGGGGGCCGAGGATGTTGAAGACGGTGCGCATTCCCAGCTCCCGCCGCAGCGGGCCGACGCGCTTCATGGCCGGGTGAAAGATGGGGGCGAGCATGAATCCAATCCCCAGGGCCTCGATCATGGCCAAAACCTCCGCAGGGCGGGGCGAGATGTTCACGCCCAGCTCAGAGAGAACATCGGCGCTTCCGCATTTTGAGCTCACGGCAAAGTTCCCGTGCTTGGCCACAGGAACCCCGCAGGCAGCAGAGACGATGGCTGCACCCGTGCTCACATTGATGGTGTTGGAGGCGTCTCCTCCCGTGCCGCAGGTATCCACCAGGTTTCCATTTACGCGAGGGGTAATGCGAATGGCGGAGCTTCTCATCTTACGGGCCAGACCTGCGATCTCCGATACTGACTCCCCCTTCATGCGCAGGGCGATGAGGAGAGCTCCTATCTGGGCGTCCGTCGCTCTTTCGAAGATCTCGCCCATCAGGGCCTCGGCCTCCTCGATGGACAGGTCGCGCCCGTCTACTATTTTCTGTAGATAACTCAAACGATTCACCAGCTTCAATGTATAATCTTGTACTCTATTGAGTAAAAAAGTACATTATATTTAAAGATTGTGTATCGGATGCCATGTATTGCCATTGCCGCCCCACAAAAGGAGGCCAGAGGAGGAACGCCAAGGCGATGACGGCCAAACCGCCTGTGATTAAATAGATGGTGGTATCAAGAATCTACCACTTGCCCGACTCAATGATATTCAATTTATCGATCACCTGGGCGATGGCCTCGGGACTCAGGCTGTTCTTCCGGCAGATCTTCAAAACGCGCATCAACTCAGTGTTCTGATCGGTACCGGTGAGCTGGGCGGCGTATAATTCCGCAGCGTCTATGCCTTTCTCAAGCACCATTCTTTTGGCCTCCTTGAGCACTGGTCCAGTTATGCAGGTCTTGGCCGCCCCGATCTCTTTGATAGCTTTTCCCATATTTTCCAGTTCTTTTGAGCTCAACAAGACTTACCACCCCTTGAAAATCCAAAAGTTATAATCAAATAAGGACGGCATATGATAAATATTTTTGGAATTGTTTGGGAAGATCAGATCAGGGCCAGTACGGCCCGTATCCAGGCGCATAGGTTGGCCAGTAGTAATAGCTGTAGGGCAGATAGGCCGGATAGTATCCCTCATCCCCGTTAAGGAAGCGATAGGCTTCTGACATCCATATGGCCTGCTCATAGTATTCCCGTCCGGGGCAGGTACCATTGTAGAAGGACCCAAGACTGCAGTAGCTTCCATCTGGGAAGTAACAGTAACCGTTTTTGGGACATCCGCCGTGATTCATGCAGTAGACTTCCATGGCATTTCTTGCGACGCATGGACCGGTTCCCCCCAGTCCCGTGGCCCAGACCAGCTCTGCTGTAGCCGTCAAAACCAGAGCCGTCAACATCAATAATGCTCCAAATCTCACAATATTCCCCCAACTGTCCCTGTTCTATGGACTTGGTTCTATGAAAGATTTTTGGTTGGCGCATGACGGCCTGCCCAGACTGGGACGCATTTCTCTCCTCCTTTTCCTTGTGACTTTCCCGCCCAAAAAGATCGCAGGGGTAGTGAGAGGCGAGGGCTTAGAAAACAAAAAATAAAATGAGCCCTGGGTAGTCCCAGGGACCTGATCACCTCTAAATTACCACTACTTTGCACTCGTGTTTTTCGTGGCATTTGTCAGGGCAGTAACATTCTCTGTTGCGACCGGCATCACGGCTGGCATCATCTGGTTGGCGAATGCCAGGTCGCTCACGCTTGCATTGGTGATGGTTACTGCGATCTTGTTGTCGGCCGGGGCGATGAGATTCCAGTCCATCTGCATGACCTCGGAGACGATGTACTCTCCAGCAGCCAGGTCCATGAAGGCGAACTTGCCGTCCAAGGTGGTGGTCGCGCTCTCGATGACTGTCCCGGCAGGCTGCTCCAGGTTGACGGTCCAGTTGGCCAGGCCGACCTCATTGGCTTCCATGATGCCGTTGCCCTCAACATCATCGAATACCACGCCAGCAATGCTGAACTTGGGCGGCTCGACTGGGGCGACAGGTGTCACATTTATGGGGGCCTGTACCGTCTTATTCTCAGCAGGCTTGGCCTCTCCCAATCTTGCCGCCTCCTTATTGGCCGGGATTCCCTCTGGTAAGGCATTGCTGACCCCAACCAGCTTTATGGAGTAGGGCATGGCGACTCCTTCCTGGAAAGAGTAGGGGACCCTGGACCCCTGCACGGCAGGAGCCTTGATGGAATACTTGCTTGCTATCATCTCCTGGGTCAGATCATGAGCAGGAACACCTGAACTGATGCTGTAGGCGACTCTCGCTCCGGAAATTGCAGTGTAAGACTGATTTCCGGCAGACTGACCAGTATACCCCAAAGCAGGCGTTAAAACCATAGCTGCTATCATGAGGGCCACGGTGATGGCCAGAACTTTACTCATATTGAATACCTCCTATTCCTCTAGCGCATTACACTTATGACTATAGGTTGAACATCCTCCCTTTTGAGAAGAACTGTCGTGAAGTCTAGTTATTCTTCATATAAATAGACTTTCATGGCAGATTACTGTTAAAAGGAGGCAGCATCGCATTTATATCTTTTGCCTTCCCTCTAGAGTGCCGGGAGGGCACAGCCCTGCTGAAAATATTCACATAAAATGGTTATCTATATACAGATATTTGGTTCTGAATTATCCAGATTTGTACGTATTACTGCTATGATGTTTACACGATAACAAGTGTGACCCGTCGCAGTTTACACCCGGCTCCGGAGTGAGGCCTTCCCGGCAGCTGGAAAAGGTCATACCCTCTTGCAATGCTTCTTGCTCCACCTCCGCCATCAGCCCTCTTCTCGTCTCCCATGGCAGGTACAGGCTTCCCGCGGTGCGGCCTCCTCTCCGAAACAGATCCTTCAAAGCCTCTCCTTTCTCTGGAAAGGCTCCGCAGATCCTACTCAGGCTGTCCTGATGAGCCTTGTAAGTGGATGCGGTTATGTGTAAAGCCCCAGCTTGGCAAGCCGCCGATACCATATCCTTTATTTCGGAGTCATTTATGCCCGGGATGATGGGATCTATTCGGGCAGACACAGGGATTTTGTTCTCATTAAGAATGCGCACGGCATCCAGCCGCCTTTCGGGCAATGGCGCTCCTGGTTCCAGCCTCAGGGAAAGGGAATCCTTCAATGTGGTAATGGTTACGGCCACAGTGGCGGCCATGCTGCTGAGCAGATCCGCGTCCTCCGCCACCAGATCGGATTTCGTAACCACCTGCACCTGCAATCCTCTTTCCTTCAGAATCTCCAGGCACCCTCTGCAGAGCCCAAGATCCCTTTCCATAGGAGGATAGGGGTCGGAGCTGTTGGACATGGCCACCAGGGTGCCGGGCTTGATCTTTGCCGCTTCCCTTCCCAGGCGTTTCAGCAGATCCGCTTTGGGCCGGCACTGCCCGAAGCGCGGAATGTAGGATGAGGCGTAGCAGTAAAGGCAGCCGTGCGGGCATCCTGTGTAGGGATTCAGGCTGAGCTTGGCAGGGCAGGTACAAAGAGGGCTCTTCCAGGGATCAAAAGGTCTGAGAATCATCGTCTGATGAAATCATGCTCGCTGCAGCCGCCCGAAAGGTAGGGCGCTCCAAGATCTCTCGCCATCAATCCCTTGCCGCCGGCCCTGCGCACCTGAAGGAGATAGTCCTCCACCTCGTCCTCGCTCTTCAGGGCTCTCTCCTCTGCGGGAGAGATGCCCTGAAATGGCATGCCTTTTGGCTCTCCCAGCGCCGCCAAAAGCTTTCGCCGTCTCTCCTCGTAGCCAAGGCCGGTCAGGTCTTCTCCATCCAGGTAGATCAGGTCGTAGGCCAGGAGAGCCGGCGAGACTCTGCTCCTTTGAGAGAGGTGGCGGCGGTTGATGTACCACAACATCTCCGTCTGACTGCAGATCCTCCCCTCCTCAAAGCCGATCAGGTCGGCATCAAAGATCAAATCCCTCGTCAGGTCGCACAGCTCATGGAGCAGGCCATTCAGAGCCCAGGTGATGTCTCTCTGCCGGGAGGTGAAGACAAATACCTCCCCTTCCGCTTTGTGAACCTGCACCCTTAGGCCTGCATATTTGGGCAGAAAGGCTCCCAAAACCACTGCTTTGCCTGGCCGCATGATCATGGGCTTGATCGGCCTCTTTGGCTGAATAACGGTCTCATCGAGCTTTCCCAGGCAGGCGGCCCGGGCGACCAGCCCCATCTCTGGCATGATGTTGTAAGCCTTTTGAACTTCATGATGATCGCAATGGAAGGCCGAAGATAGGGCGGATATCATGGTTTGGGGCCCGATGCCGACCAGCATATTGCGCAGAGCGGTACGGGCAATGTATTTTCCCTCTAAGGGAGTCGCCTCCAGAAACAGGCCCCTCAAAACGGCATTCTTCCTGTGCTCCGAATCTTCGCCGCTCATCTCGGAGATGCGCCGGAGCCTTTCGTAGACCGATACAGCCTCCAGGGGCTCTGTCGATAGCGGATGCTGACCTTTTCGCTGTAGCGCCGCCTCGGCCACCGATCCCATCTCGCCCAGCCTCTCTTTCAAGAGGAGAACATCCTCATCGGACACCTCTTTCAGGGCAGCCAAAAGGGCCTCAGGGCCTATGTCCATATCTCTATCCTCCCAAGGTGGCCAGAGCTCGCCCAAGAGAAGCCGCACGCAGGGACAGACCATCTCTGGCTCAAGCCCGGTCAGAAAGTCCGCCGCTCGATCGGCCTTCTGGCTGCGCGGGGCCTGGAAAATGTCCCGCAGGACATTGGCGATTCCCGAATAGAGCATTTACCTCGCTATCTCTATCTTCTTCAGATCCTCGGTCCTCTTGACCAGGTTCTCAATCATGGAGTCCAGATCTTTCAGAAAAGGACTGGTTAGATCGGTGGTCACTGCCCCAGGAGCTGTGGCTTTGATCAAGCCCTCCTGCTCTAAGATCCGCAGAGAATAGCGCACTTTGTGGCTGGGTATCTTCGTCTCCTCGGCCAGCTTGAGGATGCCGATGGGCTCGTTATCTACCACTTGCTTGAGGATGACCAGGTGCCTTTGCAGCATCTCAAGCTCCCCGCTCACCTTCTCGGTCAGAATAAATATCACCTCCACTTGAGGGATAAACAAATATAAATTCGCATGATGATATTTGCTGGATGTGCTGGCTCCTTCAGTAGCGCGCCCGGCGGGAGAGGAAGTCGATGCCGTGCCTGGAGGTCACGCGCCTGCCCAGCTCTTTCCCCAGGATCTGGGGGGACGACACGCCTGTCACCACCAGCATGGTCCTCAAAGTTTGCTCCAGGTTCGGATCTATCTGCGCTCCCCAGATTATGCGGGCGTCGGGGTTGATCTTCTGGTAGACTTCATCCACCACCGTTTCGGCGTCGGTGATGGTCATGTCCGGCCCTCCCACCACGTTCACCAGCGCCGAGGTCGCTCCGGAGACGTCCACGTCCAGGAGCGGGCTTCTCAGAGCTTTCATGACGGAGTCCCGCGCTTTCTCCTGGCCCTCCGCCTCTCCCATGCCTATCATGGCTACGCCGCCATTGGTCATGACCGTCCTGACATCGGCGAAGTCCAGGTTTATCAGCCCGGGGCGGGTGATGAGCTCGGTGATTCCCTTTACGGAACGCATCAGGACTTC
>Ga0315277_10007642_pt1 | contig 14001 bp, 11 predicted proteins | sample YL17G05_15_MG_FD_203695 | JGI IMG/M metagenome (GOLD analysis project Ga0315277, IMG submission 203695) | Sediment microbial communities from Yellowstone Lake, YNP, Wyoming, USA - YL17G05_15 | ecosystem: Environmental > Aquatic > Freshwater > Lake > Sediment | place: USA: Wyoming | collected... | reverse complement strand
GACGCCGCGAACCAGCTTGTACCCGGCATATTCGAACGCCTGCAGAATGGTCAGCGAGTCCGGCACGCGGTGCCGCTCGCCCATGATATAGATGTCAACGAGGTTGGTCTCAGCCATTCTCGGCCTCCTCAAGGAAAGCGTCCAGATAATAGTCGTCGGTCGGCCCGAGCCGCTCCAGCAGGTGTTTCATCTGCTCGACCGTGCGGGTCTTAACGATGTAGTGCTTGATGCTCGTGTCTACCTGCGGACACGACATGACGCAGGCATAGCAGCGGTCGCAGTCAGTACCGACCATGGTCTCAAGCGCGAGCGAGGTGCGCTGGGCGGTCTTCTGAAGGCGCGCCGGCTCACGGGCCAGTAGCGAGCAGATGTCTACGCAGTTGCCGCAACCGAGACAGGCACGGGTGCCGGTCAGTTCGGCCTCGGTCTTGAGTGTGTGTGACGGTCCGAACCCGGAGGAGAGGAGCCGACACCGGGCGACCGGCGGCTCAGAAATGTCGAGGACGCGCTCGAGGACTTCGAGGACGTCGTTGATGTCAGTCTGCAGGGTGTTGGGCATGGCGAGGAATGGGACCAATGGGACGCATGCGACCTATGAAGGAGCTAGGCCTGTGCCTTCTGCTTCCTGAATTCTTCCGTCAGCATCGGCACGACCTTGAACAGGTCGCCGACGATGCCATAGTCGGCCACCTTGAATATGTTGGCCTCCGAATCCTTGTTGATGGCAACGATGGCCTTGGAGTTGATCATGCCCACAAGGTGCTGGATTGCGCCCGAGATGCCGCAGGCGATATAGAGCGAGGGCGCGACGACCTTGCCGGTCTGGCCGACCTGGAACTGATGGTCGCGCCAGCCGGCGTCGACCGCGGCCCGCGACGCGCCGACTGCGGCGTTGACCACTCCGGCCAGTTCTTCGAGGATTCCGTAGTTCTCCGGGCCCTTCATGCCGCGACCACCGGATATGATGATGTCGGCCTCGGTCAGCTCAACCGTCTTGATGACCACCTTGACTATTTCGGCGACCTTGGTGCGAAGCTCGGCCGGGGCGGCGTCGCTCGTGACAATCTGGGCGCCCTTGTCCATCGCGGGCTGCGCGCCGTAGGCGCGCGGGCGCATCGTTATGACGAGCGGGTTGGCCGAAGGCGCTTTGACCCGGGTAATTGCTTTGCCGGCGTAGACCGGCCGGGTCATGATAGGATCGCCGGCATCGTTGAACTCGAGCGCAGTGCAATCCGGGATGATGGCAGTCTCGAGCCGGGCGGCGAGGGTGGCGCTCAGGTCCTTGCCCATGACCGTTGACGACAGCACGACAGTATGAGGCTTGTGTTCGCGGCATAGCTTCTCGAGCGCTCCGGCGTATCCATCCGGCGTGTAGAATTGGAGAGACGGGTCATCCACGGTGATGACCTTGTTCACGCCGAACTTCTTCACCTCGTCGGCAAGGCTCTTGATGCCGGAACCGATTATCACGGCGGCCAAGTCTTCGCCGCGCTTCTCGGCCATCGCATAGCCGACGCAAAGGTCCTCGAACGCGACCTTCTTCAGCTTACCTTCACGCTGTTCGCAGAATACCAGTACCATCAAGTTGCTCCAGTCCTGTCGTTTCAGGTGTGTCGTGCCGGCGCGCTTTGGCCCGCGTCAATCCGGCCGCCTTGACCTTCGGAGGCCGGCCGGGATCGGACACTTCGATTTGGTTTAGCGGGATTGTAACAGGCGGGTTGGGCTAAGTCAACACGGGCGCTCTGGTGTGACCGAGCCAAGGATTGCGCTTGACATACAGAAAGCCGGTGTTAGAGTGGAAAACAGCATGTTCATGCTACTCCTGATGCTGGGCCTGATGCCGGCATCCCGCGCGGCGGTGACTCCGGGTGTGTCTGCGGTCGTGAACGACGTTAGCTCCACGGCGAAGGCCGAGGCGTATGGGTCTTTCTGCACGATGGACAGCACGCCCACAAAGGAGTGGGGACGGACCCTGACTTCCACGTATAGCGTCGGTGTTACGCCGGTACAGGATACTTTGATGTGGGTGTCGGCCGGTCAGAGTGAGCTCAAGATCTACATTTACAACATCAAGGACCCGGCCCGCCCGCTCATCGACAGCTTCCCCCAGACCGGTGGCCCGACCGGCTGGGGAATCCGCGACATGGCGTGGAAGGCCTCGACCAACGAGGTGTTCGCCGGATTCGACAACCGGACCTTTCACATATACAACGCAACGACCCACGTCCCTGACCACACCTACATGGTGTCAGGCTACACCGGAGTCGTGCGCGGCTTCGGCTATAGCGCGCTCCAGGATTCGTGCTGGACCTGCAACTTCGACTCGTCGCCGATGACCAAGTTCTCCATCACCGGCGCCAACGGCCACCAGGTCCGGGCCGCGTCCCAAATGGCTTCGGCGTACGGCATCGCGGTGGATGCACACCAACACTGCTTCTGGATTACCCAGGCAGGCGCAATCGGCGCCAGCCCTACTCTGAAGATGAACTTCAGCTACAACGTGGTCGACAGCTTCAACGCCGAGGGATGGGAACAAGGCGGTGGCTGCGAGATGTGGAGGGACACTTTCCTGCTTCAGCTCAACCAGAGCACGCCGGACGAGGTCTTCTGCATGCGTTTCACCCTTGGGCCGCTGCCCAGTCACGACGTCGGGGTGAGCGCGATCGTGGCGCCTCCGGCGAATATCAACCCCGGCTCCTTCATACCCAAGGCAAGGGTCATGAACTTCGGCGCAAACGCGGAAGCCAACATCCCGGTCACCTGCTGGGTTGACTCGGCCGGTGCCCGCGTCTACGCGGCCAGCGCGACTCTGCCCGGCCCGCTCGGGCCCGGCCTGGAAGCAGACGTCGCTTTCACCCCTAACTGGAACTCCGGCCCGGTCGGCGCGCAGTACAATGTCACGATGTTCACGGCCCTTCCGGGCGATGAGGACGCGCGTGACGATACTTTGGCCGGTACGACGACGGTCAGTGGCGCAGTCTTTTCTGATACTATCCACGTCAGCGATGCGGGTCCAACCGCGCCGACGATCGATGGTAACATCAGTGCGCTCGAGTGGGCGGCGTCAACCGCGTATGATGTCAGCGACCTGGCCGGCCGAGGCGGCACGCCGCAGCCGGCGGGCTCGTGCCTGGCCTACTTCCTTTACGATTCGAGCTTTGTCTACCTCGCAATGGACTACCCGAACCGTACGACCCGTGCCAGCCTGGACCAGTTCGGGCCGTACCTGGACGAGAACCGGGATGGCAGGTGGGCAGCCGATTCGAGCGAGGGCGGCTACGCGATTGAGTACGCCGAACCCAATGACGAAGTCATCTATCGCGCGGCGCTGGATACACTCGGGGATTTGTGGGAAATGGGCGTGGCTCCCGGCGCATCGAGCGCCAGCTCGCTCTCAAGCGGTCACCTGCAGTTCGAGGCCAAAATACCCATCGGCATATACAATTGGCAGCTCAATATCAACAGCGGCGACACCGCCGGCTGTTTCCTGTACGCTGCTGTCGACGGTTCACAGACCTACATTGGCTGGTGGCCGCAGGCGGTGACCGTTTCGCAGTGGCCGAACCCGCGGTACTACGGCGAGATGGTCTTTGATTCGCTCGCCCCGGGCGTCAGTGACCGCGTCCTGAGCGCTCCGTTCGCATTGTATCGGGCCGGCCCGAGCCTTGTCCGAGACCATGCTAATATCAGCTACTACGTCGGCAGACGGGCAGACGTCAAGCTGGTCGTGTACGATGCAGCCGGCTCATTAGTTAAGACGCTGGTCAGTGGTCGGGACGCGCCGGGTGAGCGGACCGTAACCTGGAACCGGACGGACGACACCGGCACGCGCGTCGCCAAGGGAACCTACTTCTATCGCCTGAGCGTCGACGGCAGGGCGGTTTCAGGCAAGGCGATTGTTCTCAGGTAGCTTCTCCATCCCTGTCGCCGGCCCAGCCCGCCTTGACTCGCCGGGCGCGAAGGCTAGACTGACGACGCGTGGAGACCAATCAAGGATGCACCATACCGCATCCTAGGCTAGTCAAGCAGTCCAAAGAACCGAGGAGGAACATGTGAGAATCGGTGCTACGATACTGAGCCTGGTGCTTCTTGTCGGGCTCTCGCTGGCAGCGCAGACCGCTGCTGCGAACGCCCCGCCCAGTCCCGGCGCCGGCAGTTTGCCAATCTGTTCGGTCAGGGCGAGCGTCAGTGACAGGTGTCCGTCTAATACTGACCTCACTGGCAACGTGCCGCACGCCGGTGCCGCCATTCCTTCGGTTGTGGGCCCGCAGCCGGTCTGCATGCCTTATTTGTCCTGGGTAGATTCGACTGCGGCCCCGTCCCCGGGACGCTACTGGTGTCCGGGCACAGGCGTGTACCGCGATACTATCTGGTTCCTCGGTGGCAGAATGTCGGCCCAGGTATCGACGCGGTCGATGACTGCCTATGACATCACCAACGACGTGTGGATAACCGACGGCCTGCCCACACTGACGACACCTCGGCGCACGGGTGGCGGAGGCCTGATCGGCCACAAGATATATGTCGCGGGCGGAAAGGACTCGTCGAGCACTATCCTGAGTTCCTGCGAAGAACTCGACCTCGACACCAAGACGTTTACGTCCAAGGCCAGCATGCCGATCGCTTATTGGGCAGTTGCCAGCGCGGTGGCGGGGGACAAGCTCTACATCATCGGCAATGAGAGTTCGCTGGGTACGACCTTCGAGTACAACCCAGCCGTAGACTCCTGGACGACAAAGGCAAACCTCTCGGCCGGGCGTGGCTGGGCCTGCGCCGCAAGTGCGAATGGGCTCGTCTACGTCATGGGCGGCTCGGATGCGAGCGGGAACGCCCTGAGCGACTGCTGGTGCTTCGACCCGGCCGCGAACTCATGGACCCAGAAGGCGAACATGCCCGGGCCTCGTATGTACTCTACTGCGGCTGCATATGGCGACAGCGTCATATACGTCATCGGCGGCTCGTCAGCCGGCACGGCCTTTGCCGACAAGCTGGTCTACGCCTACCAAATCGCGGCTAACACCTGGTCCACCGCGGCCTCGAAGCCAACGGCCAGCGGTTGGACCATGGTGAATGTCGCCGGTGGCGTGATCTTCGTCGCCTACGGCTCAGACTGCGTGACTCCGACCTACCTCACCAACCTCAACGTGGCCTCGTGGGTACCCCCTCTGCCCCACGACGTAACACTGTCCGCGATTGTTGCGCCGCCGACCAGCATGAACCAGGGTTCGGTCAAGCCCGTCTGTACCGTCAAGAACGCCGGCCTCAACGCGGAGTCGAACATCCCGGTGACCTGTTGGATTGACTCGGCCGGGACCCGAGTCTACTCAGCTACCGATACGCTGCCCGGACCTCTCGCTCCGGACGCTGCGGTCAATGATACCTTTACGCCCGCGTGGACAAGTGGCCCATCCGGCGCGCACTACACGGTAACGATGTTCACTGCGCTGAGCAACGACTCGAACCAGGCTAACGACTCGATGCATCGCAACACGACGATTACGGGCCCCGGTGTGCAAGAATCGCCCAAGCCGGTGTTCGCCCTGTACAAGGCGAGTCCCAGTTTGGTGCGCGGACAGGCGTTCATCAGCTACTACGTGGATGGCTGCAGCGACGTGAGCCTTGGCGTGTACGATGTGGCCGGCAAGCTGGTGAAGACCCTGGCGAGCGGTCAGGTCACGCCGGGAGTGCGAACTGTGGTCTGGAACCGTACCGATAACGTGGGCCGCACCGTTGCGGACGGAGCCTACTTCTACCGTCTGACCGTGGACGGCAAGTCGGTGTCGAGCAAGGCAGTGGTGCTGCAGTAGTCCGGACGCGTTTCTTCAACAGAACCGGCCTTCGGGCCGGTTCTGGTTTTGGGGCGCAGCTGCACTCGTGGAAGAGAAAAGCCCGCCGGCAGGGCCGGCGGGCAACTCCAGCGACAGGACTCGAACCTGTGACCCTCCGGTTAACAGCCGGATGCTCTACCGGTTGAGCTACGCTGGAATCAGAATCGTTGGTATGTTATCCGCACCGGCCTCTAAGTCAAGGCTAACGAACGAGTGCGAACTTCGTAGCCCGGTGGCCGAACGTGGTGTTCAGCACGGCGATGTACAGCCCCGCGGCAACGGGTTTGCCTGCTTCGTTCCTGCCGTCCCAGTACGCGCCGATAGCATCCAACGTCGCGATGTCACCGTCGTTGCCGTAGCGGCCGGGCCTTCCCATCGTTTGGGTTTTCAGGTTGACTGTGTCCACCAGACTGCCTGCCATTGAGAAGATGCGAATCACGACCGGGGGCTCAACCGGCGTAGGGTCGGCGCTGTCAAAGGGAGCCGGCCGGGTAAGGTTGATCGGGAAGTATACTCTCGGCCTCAGTGGGGAGGGTACGAAGGGATTCGGGAAGATGGTACCGATCTCGTCGCCGGGGACATCAACGATGCCTTTCTCCGGCGGGTAGAGTTTGTACGCGGAGTCGACGCGCGGCACGCCGAAACCGAACGTGCAGCTCTTGACCGAACGTGAGGCAGTTGCGAACAGAACTGCTTTGACTGAGTCCGCGGACCACTGGGGATGAGCTTCCTTGAGCAGAGCGCAGGCGCCGGCAATCAGCGCGGTGGCGCAGGACGTACCGGCAGAGCCGGTGATGGAGTCCTCAGAGGCCCAGGCGAGGACCGCCACCGTGTCGGATAGCGCGACGAGGTCGGGTTTGATCCGGCCGTCAGAGGTCGGGCCGGTGCCGCCATCGCGGAACGGCAGCATGTTCTTCTCCACACCGCCCGCAGTGATGACTCCGTCCGCGTCGCCGGGCGCCGTGATGAATGGTTCCGGCCACGGGTAAGCGGGGTCGTGGTTACGGTTTCCCATCGCGGTGACGATGAGCATTCCGCGCTTCGCGGCGATCGAGGCGGCAATGGAAATCGGGGCTGTCTTGCCGTCGAACTGGTTGTCTCCGTACCAGTTCCGGTACCCGAGTGACGTCGAGATAACGTCCGCGCCCATGCGGTCGGCCCATTCCAGCGCCTCGATGTAGGCATCCTCTTCCATGTTGTACTCGTAGAGACGGCCGCTGCTGACCTGAACCAGCTCGGTCTTGGCAATCAGCAGGTCAACGCCCGGCGCGACGCCGATTACCCCGCCCTGCTGGAAGCCGGCGATGATCGAGGCCATTTTCGTACCGTGGGAGGGCTGCTCGTTCGAGAACTTGGCGGCATCCGCCGCTTGCCAGACCGCGCTGTCGTCTCCGCACTTGAACCAGAGGGCAAGCGAGCCGTCGCCGGTCGTAGCCAGCACCGGCATCGCGTCGAAACCCGTGCTGTCAACCAGGGCCGGAGTGGACCAGGTGCTGCCGAAGTCCACTGACGCTGTCCGGTAAAGGAAACCTCCGGTCTCATACACCAGGGTTATCCCGGACAGCGTATCGGGTGTGAAGTCGAAGCCGCCGATCGAGAACACACTGTCAGTCACGGTTCCGGCCGGATTCCAGGTGAGTCCATCGTCTTCAGAGACCAGTGTCGCGAGGCGCGAGAACGCGTTCTGCGACCGGTCTTCATACACGAGCAGACGCTGCGGGTCGTGTCGTATCAGTCGCGCGCGAGCTGCGCCGGCAGCGGCCGGTTCATTCAGCTTGGTGAAAGTGACACCGCCGTCAGTGGAGTGGAACTGGGCAATTCGGCCGCTCTTCAGTCCGGTCGTGAAGATGTCGGCGACTCCATTCGTCCCAACAGCGATCTGGAGCTCGACCAGGGGCTCGCCAGCCGTGAAAGTGGTATCCAGCAATCGCTCCGGCTCAGGGGACGCCACGGACGCCTTCCACAGTCGAACTATCGAGTCCGATTGCACGAAGGCGAGGTAGAGAGTGTCCCCCAGCACTGCGACGGCCGGATACCGGCCTGGGCCGATCAGTTGCGGTTCGGCGTGCCAATCCGTACCAATGAAGTATCCGAGGTACACGCTCGCAGCAGCGGGAGCAGGTGGGACAGGCGTCAGCTGGTTGTAGGCAAGGTAGGTGATGCTGCCATGCCCGGCCATCGTCAGATTCTCGAATGTGGGACCGGGACCCTGGCCGGCGGGCGCAGATATGACCAGCGGCAAGGGAGAGCTCCAGGAACTGCCGGCATCATTCGAAGAACTAGCGAATACTGCCCGACGCGGTGCGTTGTAGCCGTAGACGAAGCTGTCGGCACAGAACGCCATCAGCAGCGTATCCCGGGAACCGGACTGAGCCTGAACGGTGTGGAGCGCCAGACCCCGCGCGAACCCGAGGAAGCGGACGCGGTCCACGGCTGCCGGTTGCCACGAGGTGCTCGACCTGGCGGCGTAGCAGTTGTCCCCGGAGATGAAGTCGTATTGCTTGTAGATCCGCGCCCTCTTGATCCCGCGATTGGTCAGCTTGATTCCGGTATCGAACATCGCCAGCTTCACATTGGAACCGAAGTAGCCGCGGAAGAAGAGACTCGGAACCCCCATCATCTGCGCCTGGTCGTAGGACGACCCGTAGAAACGGTGCGCGGATGCAGTGTCGGTCGACCGGTACTGGCTGCCGGCGGTGACCCGCGCACGCGGAGAGACTTCTGCTTCAGTCGCGGTCCGGGACGCGACCGGTTTCATGTCGTAGACGAATGGGAGTGAATGGACCTGCGTCACCAGGTCGGGCGGCAGGTCGAAGCTGGCAGCGTTGAGCCACTTGGATACCGTACGCAGCCGGCCGCCGAGGTCCTCGATTCGGCGAATGTAGGACCCGCGTACCGGTATGTCGTTGAAGTCGGGCCGGGCCGGGCTGCGGCCGGCCGAAGACACGGTCGCGCGGCCGATGGTCCTGATGGCTGCGCCGTAGTCGGCCTGGTTGTAGATGCCTTTGTCGGTGAAGAAAACCCACACCTCGCGGGACCCGATTGTCGGCGCCACCGTCTTCTCCGGCACCCGGACGAAGGTGGCGTTGGCCGCCATCAGCAGGCAGATGACTAGCTGCATCGCGAGCCCCTACCGATGCCGGACAAGGCCCCGGTCGAAGAGAGAGGTTGACTGGCTGAGATATGGAATGCCGGTAAGGGATTGCCACCGCTCGGTCAGGCGCGGGTCGGTCTCAACCGGTCCCGCCATCGTCTCGTCCATGTGAAGCCTTCCTGTTCTGGTCACGGCAAAAGACAAGTACCCCGCGCAAGAATTGAACTTGCAACCCACGGATTAAGAATCCGTTGCTCTGCCAGGTTGAGCTAGCGGGGCACACATCTTCGCATCAGGCGGTGCCACTGGTTGCCGGCATCCCTGTTCTGCAATTGTCAACCGCGCCCGGCGCGACTCGAACGCGCAACCTACGGGTTCGAAGCCCGGCGCTCTGTCCAGTTGAGCTACGGGCGCACGCGCTGGTTCGCGGACCGGCCCAGCCATCGGTCCGGGTGCAGTGTAGCGGATTCCAGCGCGAATGCAACCGCTGCCTGCGTCCGCTCACCGCAGAAAGGGTGAGTGATGGGAATTGAACCCACAACATCCTGAGCCACAGTCAGGTACTCTAACCATTTGAGCTACACTCACCGTTGTCTCGAAACGCCTGAGTATAGCCACACGTCCGCCGATGTCCAGATTGACAGACGTGCGTAGCAGGCGTCAGTTTCGGTTGACTTTCGCGCCGCCGCCGCTATATTGGCGGCTACCTGCGGGCATTACGGAGCATATAAAAGGAGCTTTCAGCATGAAGACCAAAGAGATCAAACGCATTCTGGTCACCGGTTCGGTCGGCCAGATCGGTTCCGAGTTGACGCTGGCCCTCCGTCAGCGCTTCGGGGCCGAGAACGTCGTGGCCACCGGCCGCAAGACCCCGCCGAGCGACGCGTTGAAGAACTCGGGCCCGTTCTACTTCATCGACGTGGCGAAGCGCGAGACGCTCGAAGAGGTGGTGCGCAAGCACAACATCGACACCATCGTCCACATGGCGGCGATACTCTCGGCCGTGGGCGAGCAGAACCCGATGCGGTGCTGGGACGTGAACATCAACGGCACGCTGGTGGTGCTGGAGTGCGCCCGCGAGCACGAGATGGCGCGGGTCATCATCCCGAGCTCCATCGCCGCGTTCGGGCCGGAAACGCCCCGCGACCGGACGCCCAACGACACTATCCTCAAACCGCGGACGATGTACGGCGTGACCAAGGTCGCAGGCGAACTGCTGGCCGACTACTACTTCCGCAAGTACAACCTGGACGTACGCGGTCTGCGCTACCCGGGCATCATCTCCCACGAGACTCTGCCGGGCGGCGGTACGACCGACTTCGCCGTCGCGATCTATTTCGAGGCAGTGAAGAACAAGCGCTACACCTGCTTCGTGCGCGAGGACACCCGGTTGCCGATGATGTACATGCCTGACTGCATCAAGGCGACCATCGACCTCGCCGTGGCCGACATCTCGAAGCTGAAGCACCACTCCGACTTCAATGTCGGCGCGATGAGCTTCTCGGCCGGCGAACTCGCCGCCTCCATCAGGAAGCACATCCCCGAGTTCGCGTGCTCGTACGAGCCCGACTTCCGGCAGGCGATTGCCGATTCCTGGCCGATGTCGCTCGATGACTCGGCGGCGCGCGAAGAATGGGGCTGGAAGCCGGCCTACGACTTGGAGGCCATGACGCGCGACATGCTCGACGTTCTTAGCCGCCGTCAGCGTGAGGGCAAGCTGTGAGTATGCGCTGCTTGACTGATAGCGCAGAACGCCTACAATAATAAGAGAGTGTTGTACGCATTTAAGCGCAACCTGAACAAGGTCCTTGACGCTGACCGAATATTCTACGGAGAGGGTAGAGGCGAAACCGGGGTCTGTCTGCACATCCCGCTGACAAACCACGTGGCGGGTGGTGCCCAGACTGAAGACCACGCGCTGATGATAGAACTATGCAACAACCTGATTGAGTTCCTGCTGTACAAGCGTCCGGTGAAGGGCCCCGAGGCGTGGGACTATGACGGCGAAAAAGCGGGGGAGATGTACAGTGTCTGCGGCGACAACCCAACCACCAGCGGCATTGTCATTATCGACAAGAACTACGAGGGCGGCTCAAAGCTTCAGGTTGTGCTCGACAAGACCTTCGGTGCCAATGAGATCTCGGTCCGCTGGAAGAACAATATGGTCGGTGACGAGTTCCTGCTGAAGGACTATCTTGAGTACCTGAAGCGGGCGCTTGCCAACGGCGAACTCGCCGGCGAAAAAACCTGAGGTCGAGTTTCCACTTGCCCGGGCCGGACTCCCTAGTGTGTCCGGCCCGGACGCATTCTGGAGTTGGTTGGGCCCGAGGTTGACCCCGGCCCCCCAAGTGATAGGATAACCCGCACGTGCTGAGCTTCAAGGACATTGTCAAAGACCCGGAAGTGGCCGCGCTCGTGGCGGAGGCCGACCGGCAACTTGCCGTGCTGGGCTACACGGAGCATGGTCCGAGGCACGCGCGTCTTGTCGCCAAGAACGCGCGCGCGGTCCTCGTCGCGCTCGGGGCAGAGGAGCGGTCAACCGAACTCGCCGCAATCGCGGGGTATCTCCACGACATCGGCAACGTGGTCAACCGTGAGCGCCACGAGCGGACCAGCGCGCTGCTGGCGCGGGATATCCTCCTGAGACGCGGCATGGACTATGGGGAGACCGCACAGATAATGGCCGCCATCGGTAACCACGACGAGAACAGCGGCAATCCGGTTTCGGATGTATCAGCCGCGCTGATCCTCGCGGACAAGGCCGACGTGCACAAGAGCCGCGTGCGCAACCCGGCATTCATCAAGTTCGATATCCACGACCGGGTCAACTATGCCGTGAAACACTCGGCCCTGACCGTGCGCAGTGAAGACCGCAGCATAAGGTTCGACCTGACCGTGGACACGAGCGTGTCATCGGTGATGGAGTATTTCGAGATCTTCCTCTCGCGGATGGTCATCTCGCGTCGGGCCGCGAATTTCCTGAAGTGTCGCTTCGAGCTCGTGATAAACGACACGCGGCTGGTCTAGCCGCAGTTCATCTGGACGTCGTTGACAGGGCCGGAACGGCCGGGTGTTTTGAAGTCAGTGACTGACGGAGGTGTATGGGTGCTGGTGTGCCTGGCGGACTTCAAATCCGTATGGTCTGCGATAAGTGGACCGGTAGGTTCGATTCCTACACGCCTCCGCCATTTTTCTGAGTGACGAAGCCCGCCCGGCTCGGGGCGGGCTTCAGCGTTTGGGGCCGAGTTTCTGTTCCCGGGTCAATTCGGCGTCGGTGCGGCGCAGGTAGAGCGGCTCGATGGCTGCCAAATCGTCGGCCAGCCCCTTCTCGATGCGTTCTCCGGCCTCGACCGCGACCACTCCTGGTGACGGACTCTCGATACCGGTCAGCTCGAGTTGTACTCCAGCGGCTGCAAACAGGTCGGCACAGATGCCGGCGCCGTTCCCGGCGACGGTGAGACTGGTTCGGCTCGACAGCGCCGACATTACTTCGGATACCAGCTCTTCCGGGCTAATGACCGACGGCGGGATAGCCGGCCGGCCTTCAAGATACAGCGCGGCATAGACCTGCTGCTTCCGGGCGTCGATCAGCGACAGCACCCGGTCCAGGGCTGGCCGCGCGGTGCGAGCAATGCCCCAGAGCGAACCCAACCCGACGACGGGAATCCGATGCGCGATAGCGAGTCCCTTGGCAGTGCTGGTGCCAACCCGCAAGGAAGTGAACATGCCCGGGCCGATGTCCACGCCGATACCGGACAGTTCGCCTACCTTCACTCCTGCGCCTTTGAGCAGACGGTCAAGCAACGGCATCAGGACTTCGTTGTGGCCGCAGCTTGAATCCTCGACCATCTCGGCAACGACCTTGCCGGACTCCGCCAGCGCCAAGCCGGTTGACTCGCCACTGGTCTCGATCCCGAGCACGAGGCCTGCGTTCATGTTGTTGTTCTCAGGGACAGTGGTTGAGATACCAGATTTCTCCCAATCCCTCGCTCGCGAGACGCGGACGGACCGAGCGGATTCTCCTTCCGTAGCGGCGGGCGACGCTGGCCGCGCCTCCGGTAGCAACTACCAGGAACCGGCGTCTCAGACGGCGCTCAACCTGGCTGACGATATGGTCGATGCCTCCGGCGAACAGGGTCGACACGCCGGCCTGTATTGCCGTGCGAGTGGTATGCTGAACCGGACCCAGCTTCCTGCCCGGTAGCACCCTGGGAAGCCGGGCTGTGCCGGCAGCAAGACAATCTAGGCTCATCTGAACTCCGGGCAGGATGGCGCCACCCGCAAAGGTCCCCTCCCGCAGAATAACGTTCGCCGTCGTGGCGGTGCCGAAGTCGAAGACAATCACATCCCGGCCGGGCAGCGAGTACCTCGCTCCGACCGCGACGCACACGCGGTCGGCGCCGAGGTCCTCTCTAAGGTAGTTGAACCTGAGTCCAGTCTGAGTGCGTGGCCCGACGACCAGCGGCTCGAGACCGGTGCTGCTACGCAAGCGCTTGATGACCGCGTTGGTGACTTCCGTTACCACCGACGCCACCGCAACTCCGGCAATCCGGCCCGGCTTTGGCAGCCGGCCGCGGCGCACTTCGGGCGTCGGCAGGATTAGGAACTTCGCCAGTCTTCGGCCGTTGAACCAGGCGAACCGGGTATTGGTGTTGCCGATGAGAATGGTGAGGATCATCTGAGCTTGCGGACGTCCCCGGCGCCGAGCACAGCGAGTTTCCCGGAGTCGGTTCTAAGCACGACCCGGCCTTCGGCGTCGAGGTCAATCACTGTCCCGACGTACTTGCGCAACAACGTCTGGACTTCGACGCGGCGGTGCATCACGGCTGAGCGCTGCTTGATGTCGGCCAGGACCTGAACCAACTCGCCCTTGCCGGCGCGGCCGATACTCTCGAACATCTCGCGGAGGAAGTTCTCGAGAAGGTAGAACTTGTCCCACTGCTTGCCCGTAGCCATGTTCAGTGACACGGCATCAGGCAGAGCTTCAGGGAGCGACGTCTGGTTCAGGTTCAGACCGATGCCTACTGCTATCGCGTTCCTCCTGCCCTCGCACAGGATGCCGGCGAGCTTCTTCTCCTC